>LWDU01039473.1_pt1 | contig 107727 bp, 88 predicted proteins | sample 727161 | NCBI WGS metagenome assembly LWDU01 (sample SAMN04566230, study PRJNA314399) | hydrothermal vent metagenome | isolation source: deep sea hydrothermal plume seawater | place: Mexico: Gulf of California, Guaymas Basin | collected 2004-07-11 | reverse complement strand
GCCAGTAGTCCTCGGTTTTAACCCACGGACGGACGATAAAAACAACCGCCGAATCGCCTAGTTCATTAAGCCTGATGTTGGGTTCAGGGTCGTGGAGCACTCGTTCGTCGCTATTAACAATATCAAAAAATATCTTCTCGGCATGATTAATATCATCGGAGTAGCTGATTCCAAACTCCATGTCGATCCTGCGTAGCCTCTGATGGGTGACATTGCGAATCACATCACCCCAAACCTTGCTATTCGGAATTACCAACATCTGGTTGTCGAATGTCAGGATCATGGTCGACACCAACGTCATATCTTCGACCACGCCGCGAATGTCCGCAGTCTCGATCGTATCACCCACATCAAACGGCCGATAAAAAAGAATCATCAGCCCGGAGGCAAAGTTTGACAGCACGTCCTGCAATGCAAAGCCGACGATAAAGCCAGCGATACCTAGCCCGGCCAGAAGTGGACCGAGCTCAACTCCGAGCTGCGCGATACCAAACAAGAAGCCGACCACCAAAACGAATCGGCCTGCCATCTTGATCAGAAATTCCCTGAGCAAGTGGGAAGTCGTCACAGATGAGCGCTGCATCGAATGACGAACAAGATGCTGGGCCAGCTTTGCGAGTAGCCGGGAGCCGAAGAAGATCAAAACCAGAACCAGCAATTTAAAGACCATGGACGCTGCGCTGGACTTTAGCCAGTCGAAAAACGTATTGCTCCAGTCACCAACTAACCCCGTTAAAACCTCCGGGTTGAGAATATCATCAGACAACTCTCCGGTCAGAGTAATCAGCGCTTGCTTATGGACCGCAGAATCAAGGCCGGATTTATCGAGCAGACTAATCGTTGCACGCAAACTCCCTGCAAAGGTCGAACGCAGATCTTTCAACCGCCGTAGATCGCGCTCACGGGCTCCGCCAGACTGCCCGGCCGACGTTTTATCGTTTGTCTTAATCGAATCACGAGTCGCACGGATAAGTCCTTCAATCAACAGTGCTCGCATCTGAAGCGCTTTGCCAAGGGCGTTTCGTTCAGTAGTAATATCCAGACCGAAGCGTTCCTGTAACCGAAAATTATCCGCCAATTCGACAAACAGTTCATCACCGCTCGGCATTTCAAGAGTAAGATCAATTTCTGCTGCCAGTCGCTGTTCGGGTGATGCGCTGCTGCCGGTAAGATCCACCAGTTCTCTGATGCGCTCCTTCTGGACAAGAATTTGTTTTTTTAGGGAGCCTGCATCCTGCTTAAGTAAATCACCTACAATATTTTCTTCTGCATCGGTCTTGACGCCAACCGCTTGCGCGTCGGCAAATGCACCTATTAATAGGGAAAGAGCATCGCGCTGCTGATTGCTGCGCCGACGCACCTCAATGCCGACGATGGTTGCAGCCGCGCCGCCGCCATAATCAAGCGACTGGATTTCTACTAGCTCATCTGACGTGCGCCGCACCTTCGCTATGAATTGATCAAGGCGCTCGCGCTGTTCAGCCGCCAGTTCCAGGGTTCGTTGCCGAGCCCTGGACGCTTCAGCGGTTGCTTTCGCGGCGTCGGATGATTGCGTTTCAGTTGTTACTGTTTGTTCAGCTAGCGCGTCCTCCTGAGCGGGCGCGCTAGCTGCCTGCAGCATTAAAAAAAACAACAGGGTAATTCTAATTATCACCGGTATTTCATGCTCCTTCGCGTCCAAAAGTAGGTACTAAAGTGTTAAGCGGGCGGATAGTCATTTCAAGCTGCGTTTTCATCACCACCAGTAAGTAGTCATATCTCAATCACGCTTCGAATGGGAGCATACCCTCCCGTTGCGGGGCGTGGCCCTCTCAGGCCTTATGATAATCGGCGTAAAGGTCGGGAAGAAATCCGGCCAGGTGATGCATCTCCATGCCGCAATGCACAAGCATATCGCGCCCGAGGTGCGCGCCGAGCAAGCGCGTGGACAGGGCGTTCGATCCGAGGATGCGGTTGATCGGGTTGCCCGGGCCAAGGGGATCGAGCTGTGGTTTGCCGAGCCAGAAGCGGCTGCGCATCTCGGAGCCGTCGGGGGTGGCGCGGATTTGGTGGATGAGATGCCCGATGGTGACCGGCGCTCGCCGCAGGCCGACCCGACCACAGACCATCGCGGTGGTGGCCGTGTCGGCAAATCGGTCGGGGTGCGAGAAGATCGTGGCCGGGTCGCTGAAGGTGATGGTGATGTCCTCCCGCCTGTCGCCGACGTACTCGGTGACATAGTGGGTGGTCATGTACTTCTCGCGGTCGCTGAGCTGCGGGTTGTCGCCCTGCATCTCGTCAGTTCTGTTCGCGATATGCGCGCGCGGGTGCCAGAGCTTGTAGCGCTCGTACTCCATATAATGCCAGCCCATCCACCATTCAAACATGGCCCCGGTGACCCCGGGCATGTTGGTGCGGACAGCAACAAAGACCTTGCCTCCGGGCAATTTCGTGAACCCGTTTTCCAGAGGTAGATAGCCCGGCTTGAGAAGCTGGTCGGTATCACTCATGGGAAAGCCCAACGCGCCGGCTTCGCCACCGTGCTGGAGGGCCTGTGCGACTTGCGGCTGTAGGGGACGCATCCTGGGATTCCAATATTGGGCATAGGGCTTGCCGTCGAGGTCGCCGGGGCGCATGCCAAGGTAATGGTCGGGTTTCATTGAGATTCGATGCCTCCTGCTCTCCTGCCCACACTGAAGCCGGAGCCGATCTTACGAGACCAAACGACCTGTACTGGGCGCAAGCGGGCCGGCGCGTTGAACATACTCTGCCGGGGGCGCGATCGTATCCGAAACCCCCATGCTTTGCGGGAAGGGATTTCCCGGGAAGGCGCCGCGTCGCCCCACTGGGAGCGTAGTTGTCAGAACGTCTAGAATGGGTGGTGGAAAAACTCAATCGGTTTTCGTTGTGCTCAGTGACTCAATTTTCTGTTTTCGGGTCTCACGACCAGGAAAGGTTGGTGTTCTTAATGAAGGAATCCCCTGGCAACGAGAACCTGGTCCGACGATGATGCGAATCTGGAAAAAGCAATTAGTGGTCTCGACCTTCAATCGTAAACTCTACGCAGATGAAATTAGTCGGGCATTTAACGCGAAAGTCATTTCACAAGTTCCGGTACACATCTGGAGCGAGGTGCAGCGTCTAGGAACCCAAAAATGGCTTGAGACTTTGCCTGCGGTGTCGGCGGGTCGATCATGACGACATGTTCGGCCGTCCAGACCGACTCGTATCCGATCTGCTCGGCCGACACGACGATGCGTTCGATCGAATCAGGGGTGCTGAGTCCACCTACGTTGAATCCGAAGAGTCCGTAGTCCATCTCTCAACTCCGATCGGCGAGGCCGGGAGCACGCTCGTCTGTCCATTGCGCGAATGCGCGCGGGGCGCGGCACCCGCTCGATACAATGGAAAAGCGTACACGAGGCAAGATCCCAGCTCAGATACGCCATTGGGGATAGAGCCCCCCTACGCACGCCCCGACGGCACCACTACAGAGCTGATTCGCCCTCGCGCGATTCACCCATCTGCGCCGCGATCGTTTCGAGATTGTGTTCGTGGTCGGCGGGGCAAATGCGATAGCCGCCGAGGACCAGGATCGCTGCGATCGATAGGATCGCGAGTAGCGGGCCATACACGAGGCCGAGATTGAAAATGGTCTCGGCCGGTATGGACTCTACGTCCATCTGTGACGAGAAGGCGATGAATGGACTTCACCCGAAATCGTGGTTCGCACCCTGTAGCTCGACTTCGCGATCGAGGGTGCCTCGACCTAGCTATTCCCGACTTCGTGCTCGAACAAATGCGCGTACCGCTCGCGCGCCGCTGCTCGCCGGGTCGGGATGTGGGCCGAGGGGAACAACCCGTCGACCCCCTTGTAGTCTCGCAGCACCTGCTTGGCGATTGTGAGCTTGTGGACCTCGGTGGGCCCGTCCGCGATGCCCATGACCTGGGCACCGACCATCATCGATGAAAACGGCATCTCGTTCGAGACACCCAACGCGCCGTGGATCTGCATCGCCCGCTGCGCGACGTCGTGATAAACCTTGGGCATCGCGACCTTGATTGCCGCAATGTCCTTGCGGGTTTTTCGATAGTCGTTGTACTTGTCGATCAACCAGGCGGTCCGAAGCACGAGCAACTTGAATTGCTCGATCTCTATATAGCTGTCCGCAATCTTCTCCTGCACCATCTGATAATCCGCGAGGCGGCCATCTCGCGTAGAGCGGGAAAGCGCGCGCTCGCACATCATGTCGAAACACGCCTTGAGCTGGCCGCAAGTTCGCATGGCGTGATGGATACGGCCGCCCCCGAGTCGGGTCTGAGCGATCACGAACGCCGAGCCGGGTGCGCCGAGCATGTGGTCGCCCGAAACGCGCACGTTTTCGTAGCGAATGTATGCGTGGCTCGCCTCGCTCTCGGGTTCGGTCCCGACCCCGACGTTGCGCAAGATGGTCACACCGGGAGAATCAGTCGGAACGATCAACATACTCATGCCCTCGTAGGGACTGACGTCGGGATCCGTCACGGCCATCACGATCAAGAACGACGAATACCGAGCGTTCGAGGAGAACCACTTCTCTCCATTGATTACCCAGTCGTCGCCGTCTTTGACCGCACGGGTCGTGAATAGTGTCGGGTCAGCACCGGCATGGGGCTCGGTCATCGAGTAGCAGGAAGAGATCTCTCCCTCGAGCAACGGCTTCAGGTACTTCTCTTTCTGGGCGTCGCTCCCGTAGTGGGCAAGAATTTCAGCGTTGCCAGAGTCTGGGGCCTGGCAGCCAAACACCGAGGGCGCCCAGCCCGAGCGGCCGAGGATCTCGTTCATCAAGCCTAGCTTGAGCTGCCCAAAACCCGGGCCGCCAAGTTCTGGACCGAGATGGCAGGCCCACAGACCGCGTTCCTTGACCTGTTCTTGAAGCGGCTTCACCACCGACATCGCATCGGCATCGCTCTTGTCGTAGGGGTTTTCGAAGAGAAGTCCGAGCGGCTCGACCTCCTCGCGCACGAACGCGTCCATCCAGTTCAGTTCTCGTTGAAACTCGGGTTCAGTCTCGAAATCCCACGCCATATTATCGCTCTCCTTTTCTCGGGCCTCGCAGAGGGGCCTAGGTTTGGTGCGCTGGATGCGGAAGCACAGATCCAGCGGAATGCCGTTTGGGGTCGCGTCTCACAAACATAGCGTGTCCACCCGAGCGGAGTGCGGGTTTAGCAGAGTGTGGATCCCAGAACGCAGGAAGCGCCCCGGCCTGCCGACCGGCCATTGTTTAACAACATGGTGTTCCGGTCGGGCCAGAGAACCCGCCCATTACGATCCTGACGAGCGTCTTCGGCAGTACTGGCCTGGTCGGGTGCTTGCCGGATACGGATGGCCTAATGCTGATTGCGTAAAATCCGACCACCGCGAGCGCCTGTATGCTCATCGTTCTCAAGGATCACCTCGCCATTGCAAATGGTCGCCCGATAACCGTCAGCACGCTGGATGAAGCGCCCGTGCCCGCCCGGAAAATCGTAGACAAATTCGGGCATGCGCTCAGCGACTTTCTCGAAGTCAATTACGTTCAAATCAGCGCGCAAGCCAACGACGAGCCGTCCGCGATCACCAACGCCCATGATGCGCGCGGGCGCCGATGTCATGCGGCGCACTGCTTCACCTACGCTGAACAACCCCTTGTCGCGTGTCCAATGGGACAACACATACGAACACCACCCTGAATCCATGATCTGTCCGACATGGGCACCGGCGTCACCGAGGCCTGGGAAGACATGCTCGCCCGAGATCAAATCAGCCAACGCACGGGTATTCGGGTTGAACATGCGAAAGGTAAAGAGCGCGCGACCTCGACTCTCACGCGACATCCGCAAGAACGTCTCAGCGGGATGTTCATCCCTGCGATCGGCGACAGCCGCTAGCGAATCATCCGGCTCAAAGTCATAGACCGGCTTGTCGACGCCCAATGGGAACAAGTCGGTCAGTTGGAAGTTGGCCGGCTTCGCCTTAGCGTCGTCGATCAATTCCTGACAGAAGCCCACATCATCCAATGCTTTGAGGCGAGCCGTGAAGTCCATCTTCTTGAGTTTACGCCAGGCGACACCACGCCAAGGCAGAATATTGCAAAGACCCATTATGAAGCCCGAACCACGAGGGATCGCGACGGCATTCACATCGAGCCCCCCCTCACCCATCTCATCGATCAGCCCATTGAGGCGATCACCCGAAGCGTCGCCCCGGCCACCGGTCAAGCTAAAGAGTACGCGATCCCCAGTCGCCTCAGCGAGCTTACGGATGAGTGCCATCTCCCCGTCGAAATCGCCCGATAGATTCAAGACGTTCTGCATTAAGCCGCCGCCATTCGCAACCACGGCCTCGGCGATGCGCAGGAGCTCCTCTGGCTTTGCATGCGTTCCGGGTACATCGCGGCCGTCGGGCATAACGTGGCCGCGAATTCTCGAGGTCGAGAATCCGATCGCACCGTCGGCAATCGCCTGGCCGACGACATCGGCCATTGCGCCCGCTTCAGCATCGCTTGGCTGACCGTCAACGGCACGCTCACCCATGACGTAGAAACGGACGGCGCAGTGGCCGACCAGTCCGCCGAGATTGATCGCAGGATTCAATGCTTCAAGTGAATCTAGGTAGCTGCCATAGCCTTCCCATTTCCACGACATCTGGTCGAGGATCAATTCCCTTGGAATGTCTTCGACTGTCTCCATCATGCCGGCGAGCAATTTAGAATCACCGGGGCGTACCGGCGCGAATGTGACGCCGCAGTTGCCAATCAATGCGCTCGTCACCCCGTGCCAGCTGATCGGCGTCAGCAACGGATCCCAGCTGACCTGGGCGTCCAGATGAGTATGAATGTCGACGAAGCCCGGCGTCACGAGATGACCTCGCGCGTCGATCTCACGCCGTCCTTCGTTCGCAACCTCTCCGACTGCAGTAATCTTGTCGCCGTCGACTGCCAGATCGCCGGGCGTCGGCTCGCCGCCGATACCATCCACTAACAGTCCGCCTCGAATCACCAAGTCATGCGCCATCTTGATCACCTCTCATCATTGCATTGTTCTGGCACTGCCCGCTGTTTTCACCGTGCGCGAGCTTGATCCTAAATTCATGACCTGTGCAGAGCTAGACGGAAGCCTTGATCCGCTTCGGTAGGCCGTTGGCGAAGATCTCCGCCGCTTCGGCCACCATCTCCTCGAGGATCGCGGCCGCTGGTCGGCGCTCGGTCAACATGCCCGAAGTCTGACCGGCCGCGTTCATCAAGAGATCCTGCCGCCCGGCCCTCTCGATTGAATACTGCAGGTCCCGCATCAGCGCACCCTGCGCGCCCATAGGCAAGGCCATCAAGCCCTCTCGCTCCCAAGCGTCGATCAATGGATTGCGAATATTGCGCATGGTCTTTCCGCTATAGACGCGCGTGACCACGGTGTCTTCGGCCGCCGCATCGAGGATGCGCTGTTTCTGTAGGTCGGGCTGGTTCGCCTCCTCCGCGACTAGAAATGCCGTGCCACACCAGGCCGCTTCGGCGCCGGTTGCCAACACGCCGGCCAACGCGGCTCCGCCAGCGATTCCGCCGGCCGCGATGACGGGCGTCGGCGTCACCGATTTCATGATCTGCGGCAAAAGCGCCAGCGTACCGATGCGTCCAGTATGGCCGCCGGCCTCGGTGCCTTGGGCAACGACATAATCGGCGCCGTCCGCAACCACCTGTGCTGCGGCCCGAACCGTACCAACGAGCGAAAGAATCGTGGTGCCATTGGCGCGTAGCGCGTCGGCGAATGGACCCGGCGTGCCCAAACCCGAGGCAAAAACGGGCACCTCCTCTTGCAGGAGCACTTCAACTTGTGAACCGGCCCAACTCTTGCCCTCTTCGACCCAGCTCCCCATGTCTTCGTTTTCGCGCGGCGCATCGATGAGATCGATCTGCAGCTCCAGGGCGATGCGCCTAACGGCTGCGACATGCTCTTCAGGTAATTGAATACGCAGCGCTGGCTTGTCGGCGCTCGAATCGGCACGCCTGCCCTTGCGTCGCGGCACCAGGAAATTCGGCGAGAGCAGGAGATCGACACCGAATGGCTTGTCGGTGCGCGATCGCACGTAGCGTATCTGCTCGCGCAATTCGTCTGGCGAGTACGCAACGCCGCCAATGACACCGAGCCCACCCGCTTCGGAGACAGCCGCGGCAAGCTCAGCCGTCGCAACCGGGGCACCGGTTCCAGCGACTGGCCCCATCCCGGCCAGGATCACTGGATATTCAATACCGACGCGATCACAGAATTCGGTTCGAAGAGTGGGTCGACTCATGGCTACGGCTCCTGACGAATGCCTATGGCAAGTGTTGGACAATTATTGGCCCTGTACGGGTTCGGCGAATCCGCGCGATGGGAAGGATCCGACTGTCCCGCATAACGAGCATCGCTTTGGGGGTCTGATGGAAAACCAAAGCGACGGGCTCGGAAAGATGAGGCTCCACCACCTGAGCTACTCGTACTCCGATGCTCAGAAATCTAGCAGATTCATCCCGGCTCGATTGCCATCAATTAAACTCGACGATCCTCCGCGCTGACATCGCTTCGCCCTCTCCCAACCAGTAAGCTCAGGCCCATGTCCACCTCGAAATTGAGTCCGCCCGGCCCGGCAAGGAAGTGGCTCTTCGCACTCCTCCCATTGATCTTTCTGCTGGCGAGCGCCGAGATCCTGATTCGCTGGACAGGAGCCGCCGAGGTCTGCCCAGGCGGAGACATCTCGTCGGTCCTGGTCTGTGATCCGGTTCTTCATTTCAAGATCAACCCGAAGCAGGTCATCTACGGCGCACCGATCAACGCCGCTGGCTTTCGCGGGCGGGAATTCCTGCCAAAAAAAAACAGAAGTCTTTCGAGTCCCCACCCTCGGTGATTCTTGCACTTTCGGGCTCGCCCCACCCGAGTTCGCGCACTACATCAAGATGCCTTACTGACGACTACTCGAGCGGATAGTGGAGGTGAAGCATGGTCCAGGCCGCCTCGAAGTACTCAACGCGGGCAATCCGGGATACAACAGCTACCAGGGACTCATGTTATTGCGTACTAAGCTGCGCGATCTCGATCCGGATTTGATCACGGTTCGGTTCGGTTGGAATGATCACCTGATGTCTGCAACAAGCAAGCACCACTCTTCAGCCTTCCGAGAGCCGGCGAATCCATTCCTTCGAGGGATGCAGACTTCCATCCTCCAATCGGCGATCTACCAGTTTGCTATGCGCGTCCGCAGCGAGCTAGACCTTCGCGCCAGGGGCCAAGCCAATCCTTCACTGCCCGACGACTGGCAACCTGCGATGTCGATCGAGCACTATAAATATGCGCTGTGTAAAATTGCGCAGCTAGGGAGGACACGGGGAGCCGAGGTCTGGTTCCTGACCGCACCCCAGGCCTTCCACGACGTGAAGGCATCGCCCGCTATGAGGCCTTGCCGCAAGGCGCGATCGCCCGGGGTCTCCTCATGTTCAACGCTGTTTCGACATTTGCGCGAATGGGCGAGATCCACGAGAGCTATGTCCGGGCGACACGTGAAATTGCGAACGAAATGAAAGTTCCACTCGTCCACATGGCCACACTCTACGCGCGATCCAAAAATGAGGAGCTCTTGTCGATCGAAGACGGATTGCATCCGGGCCCACACGGCCATCAACTCGAAGCGGGCGCGCTCTATCGACGGTTGCTGGAATCCGACGTTCTACGTCAGTAGAGAAGCCGCAGTGCAAAACGACGAGCCTCGCCCGTGTCCGACTATTTTTCGATCAATTCGACAAAGATATCATCGAAGTCGTCACCGGCTTCAAGCGGCGCCAACTCGACTTCGATGATCTCTGCATCCTGAGGAATCTTGCAAATCATCGCTGAATCGGTTGCTTCGGCGACTGCTACCGCGACCGCTGTCTCGTCCTCGAGAATGAGTGCCTCGGAGCTGATCTCACTCAGATCAGGAGTCTCGGAAATCTCGGAGACATCGCTGGCAAAATCTTCGAGCGCTGCCTCGAGACCAGCGTCAAGATCGATCGTCGCCGCTGGCGACGGTTCTTCGGAGAAGGTCATCAAAAGCGTGAGATCCAGTTCCTGCATGGATCCGGTCTCGGTAGCAATGTGCGATTGCCCGGCCAACTCAGGGCTCGCCTGCGAACCCAGAGGAGTCGGCCCTGATGACGCTGACGATTCTGTTGGCGCGAGTGGCTCCATGATCGGTGGCACGCGCGACGCCATGGACAGCGGACTGTAGGTACTGCCGGGATCGGGTCCGATCCCGAGGTCTGCCGCCGAGCGTTCTATGTCGCTGGCATCGATTGTTGTGCGACCCGCCAGATACGCCTCGAAGAGCGCGTTGTCTGCAAGCGTATTCAAGAGCCGGGGTCGTCCGCGACCGAACTTGAACAAAGCGTCGATCGCTGCCAGGGGCAGAAGCGCGGGATTTCCGTTCACCATCGAAATGCGATGCTCCAGATATCTCGTGGCATTCGCCATATCCAGAGGCTGAAGCCGGACACGCACATCGACTCGCGAGGCGATGCTCACGTCCTTCTCGACGAAGCGATCGAGTTCCGGCGAGCCAACGAAGAGAATCGAAACCAATCGACGATCCTCGTACTCGAGGTTCACGAGTCCACCCAACTCCGAGAAGACTTCGGGCGACATGATCTGCGCGTCGTCGACCATCAGCACGGCGTGTCGGCCGTCTTCGCGAACGATCGTGAGTAGCTCGTAGATCTGGGCGAGCAGTCCGGCACGATCCGCAGCCGGCTCTTCGGCTCCGAGCTGGCGTGCGAAGCGCTGGAGAATTCCCGTCGTATCCGCGGCACCCGGCAGCATCACCAGAAGCGTGGCTTCAAAGACTTCCTCTTCGAGGCTTTCGAGAATCCGCCGCGCGAGCATGGTCTTCCCCATGCCGCCGTCACCGGTCAGGAGGGTCAATCCCTTGCGCTGTCGGAGCCCGCGTTCAACCCGGCGCTGAGCATCGCGATGACTCGCGCTCTCGAAGTAGAATCGGAGATCCGGTTCATTGCTGAATGGATCTTGCGTTAGACCGAAGCTTTGTAGATGTTCCACTGGAACTCCCTGCTCATATCAAAGGGCTCAGACGAATGAGATCTTCTTGCGGCCAGCCTTCTTGGTCGACTGCGTATCATCATCGGCGGGAACAGGCTCTTCGATAGCTCCCACTTCTTCGTCTTCGGGAATCGCTTCAGCTTCCGCAATCACGTCATCAAAGGACTCGAAGGTTGCGACTGGAATGGCCTCCACCATGGCTTCATCACCGGCTTCGTCATCGCCCTCTGTAAAGAGCTCATCAAAGGATTCGAAGGCTTCGCCCGCCTCAGCCAGCTTGGGAGAAGACAAGCCCCCAGCCTCGAGTTCGGCCAGTTGAACGGCGGCGCCGGGAAAGGAGTCGTCGAGCTCGAGCGTCTGTCGGAGACTCGAGCAGGCGCGTTCGATTTCGCCCGCGCCAACATGCGTCGCAGCCAGATCAAAGTACACGCCCGCCAGCCGCTCAATCGGAATATCGGGAAGCGCCAATGCCTGTTCGAGATGATTCACTGCGTCGCTAAAACGGGAAAGCTCTCTCGCACAGACACCCATCAAATGCAGACTGTCGAAGCGACGTGCGTCGGAGTCGAGACAGACTCTAAATTCCCCGATTGCATCGTCGTAGAGGCCCATTTCATGGTATGCAATCCCGAGGTCGTAACGCGTCTCGTAGTCGCCCTCTCCAAGCGTGGCGCTGACGCCCTTCTTGAAGTCCGAGAAGATTGATTCAAACCCATCTTCGACAGTCGAAAGCACGCCAGAACTCGCGTCGTCGCTGGGCAGTTTCTCGGCATCCTCCGACAGCACGTCCGCCAACGCTTCGCGCAGATCGAAACGATCGCCGTCATGATCCGCTTCGCTGTCGTCGGACTGCGTCGCATCATTCATTTCGATTGCTTCGGGTTCTGCCTCGGACTCGGCTTCTTCTTCTACTACTACGACCTCTTCCGAGACCTCTTCGACCTCGCAAGCGAGATCGATCCCTGAATCGTTAAGCGTGAGTTCATCATCCGATTCGACCGCCGCGTCATCAACAAATCGTTCCACCTCTTCGCGATCCTCGGACATCCCATCGATTGTGATTTCCGCAGCATTCGGGCTCGAAACCTCAGGCTCGTATTCGACTTCAGCCGATCCGGGTGCTGCGCCACGAGCCGCCTCGATTTCCCCAAGTCGAAGCATGGCGCTCGGATGATTTGGCGCGAGTTCGAGCACCCGAGAGAGAATGCCTTCCGCCTCGTCGTACATGCCTTGGGCCAGATAGAATTCGGCCTCTTCGAGTTCCTCGGCAATCTTGGCTACGGTCGCCGTACTCTGCCCGGCGGCGGAATCCGAGCTTGGGCCGCTCAACTCGTCGACATCAAAGTCGAACTCGACAGACTCTTCATTCAGATCGACATCGGATTCAATCGTCGCAGTGGCCGAAGCCTCCGCCGCCGTCTCGGCAACTTCGTCGGATGAATCATCGTCGATCTCGAAGGGCTCGTCGTCCAGTTCAATCTCGAACTCGACATCGTCTTCCGCCGAATCATCGGCTGCCCCAGTCATCTCGAGTTCGGAATCCGCTTCGATCTCGATTTCGATTTCGGCGTCCCTGTCGAGATCAAGATCCAGGTTGACATCGGCGCCAATCGCATCGCCCTCCGAACCGTCTCCCCCATCATCTGCAGACTCACCTACGCTTGCGGTGACCGCAAATCCCGACTCCGTTTCGCTGTCGCCAATCTGCTCGATTGCGGTATCGAGATTGAGTTCGACTTCGACATCGAGCTCCAGAGCGATTCCAGGAACTTCTTCATGCGCGTCGATCGCAGGCTGAGACTGCACGACGGACTCTTCGACGGAACCCAATTGTTCTGCGGCCGCTGGGTCTATGGCCGCGATTTGGTCCCGCAGTACGGCCAGGGCTTCCGCATCACCGGCCGTGCGCACCACGACTGCCGCCTCCTGCCACATGGCAACCGCTGAACCGTTCTGACCGTCGGCGGCGTAGGCCTCCCCGAGTTTTTCGAGTGCGCCACGATACGTGGGGTCCTGGGCGAGCACGCCACGTAGACTCGCGATCGCCTGATCCCGTTTGCCATAGCGAAGATAGACATTGGCCTCGGCCAGAAGTTGGTCGGGATCACCTTGGGGCAGCGCTTCCGGTGGCGCCGATTCCCCCGATTGTGATTCCTCCGCATTCAATTCAAACTCGATCTCATCGGCTGCGAGATCGAGTTCGGGCACAGATGCGGTCTCGCTGGTCTCGGCTTCATCGTCGAGGGACAAGAACGGCTCGTCGTCGAGCAAATCGTCGTCGGCAAGATCCGGCTCATCGACTTCGGAGACGTCCACAGCCAGTCGAGAACTCGATCCCATGTTTTCGCCCGGGATACGCTGCATCAGGTCTCGAGCCTTCTCTTCGTCGCCTCGATCGCGATACAACTTGGCCAAGTCGCGAGTCGCGTCTGCCAGTTTCTTTTCGCTCCCACCCTGCGAATAGAGTTCGAGGAGCAGTTCGTACTGGACCGGCCCTGCATCAACGTTCAGCGCACGAATAGCAAAAGTCTCTGCGCGATCGAAGTGGCCGTCGGACATAAGATTCTTGACGAGTGCGGTCAGCGCATCGATCTGCTCTGGTCGAATTTCGAGAATTCGCTCGAGGACGACCAGGAGTTGTTCGCGGTCCTGCTGATTCTCGAGTTCTTCGGCCACAGCCTGATATTCGGAAAGCGCCTCCGCTGCCATCCCCTCTTGGCGCAGCAGTTCCGCTACTTTCAACCGACTGGTCGTGTTAGTCGGGTCGAGTGCCGCAGTCTGCCTCAAAAGGTCGAGGGCCTCGGCCTTGCGCCCTTCTTTGTTGTAGCCATCCGCCGCGGTCTGCAAAGCAGAAATCGCTTCCGAGTCGAGCCCCATGCGCTGATAGAGTTCTGACAGCGAGACATACGCGGAATAATTTTTTGGATCGAGATTCAGAATCTGCTTGAAGACCGCCACGGACCGCGCATCGAAGCCATCTTGTCGATATTGCTGCGCGACTTTTTCGTATTGGGCAATGGCTTCTCCGCCCTGCCCCCATCGCCGATAGGCATCGCCGACTTCGAGCAATAGCTTGGTATCTCGCGGTTCAGCCTTCAGGAGCTTGTCGTACTCCTTGAGTGCCTTGGCCTGGGCGCCCTTCTGCGCATATTTGCGCGCAGCCTCTAATACTTTTCGTTTATTGAGCGCCAATGATCCCTCAACCCGGCGAAGCGGCAGATCTGCAGACCAATCCCCGGAAATTCAGGGATCCATCCTACGTCTATCTGTATCGGCGAGCAGGGGTGCCTCTTGAGGCGAGTTGGTCGGGGGCAAGAGACTCTTCAACGGCAAACCCCAAGGGGGTTTTGCAAGCTGAAATCTCGAGATCTCCCTGGATATGGGGATTGGGCGCCCTCAGGCGGGGTGTGAACTCTTGATCTCCGCGACCAGCGCTTCCAAGCCGAATCGATATCCGCGAGACCCGAGACCCGAGATGACCCCGAGCGCGATCGGTGAGACGTAGGAGATCTGCCGAAAGGCTTCCCGGGCGTAAACGTTCGAGAGATGCACCTCGACGATGGGAAGGCTCGTCCCGACCAGCGCGTCGCGCAGCGCCACACTCGAATGTGTGAAGCCTCCTGGATTGATCAAGATGCCGGCGGCATGCCCCATCGAATCCTGGATTCGATCGATCAGCTCCCCTTCGTGATTCGATTGGAAGCAGGTGAGCTCGGCGCCCATCGACTTGGCTGCAACCTCGAGGTCAGCATCAATCTCGGCCAGGGTCTGAGTGCCGTAGATCTCAGGCTCACGCTTGCCGAGGAGATTCAGATTGGGCCCATGGACAACGAGAATTCGAAGATCCAGAGACTTGGATCGGTCAGCGAATTTGGACACGTCGATCTCCTCGCGCTGAGAGGCTTCGGTCGCTTCCGAGCGCGTATGGTCCACAGCCGCAGCGCAACCACGGACGAGGACTAGAGTTCTGCCCGGATCCCCGGCAGATTTCGACGAATGAGGTAGCGCGCCTTGCCGAGATTGCCATCGGGTCGAAGAGCGAGCGCCAGAATGAGTTCTTCATCGACGCCATGAAAGATCAGCGTCACCCTCGCCAGTGAGATGACTGCTTCGCGTAGTGGCCCGGTCCCCAGCGAATCCGATGCCTTGGTCATTTCCACGAGAATTCGGCCAAACTCGATCCCCGCGTTAGTCACATCGCCCTCGAGCGGATCATCCGCGGCAATCCCCACCGATGGACTCGCCGTCGCGATCGCGACACCGTCGAGTCCCATAAGTGCGGCACCACAACCACCGCCACAATCGTCCACGATCGACTGCAGGATTTCCTCGAAGCTCATTGCGCCCTCCTCACGTTCTCCGCTTGAATATTACCCAGCCATCGCGAAAGCGTCGCCAAAATGATCGGGCGCGACGAATCCGAGTCATTCCCCACGAGTTCGGTCTCCGCCTCTTCGCTCTCCCCGTGAACCAGGACTGGCTCGGGAACGAGGGCCGCGTCCATCCCGAAGACATCGTCGAGCAGTTCATCGCCCACCCCGATCAGATCTTCGCTCGGAGCGATCGGAACGAGATCATCTCCCGCTATGGACCCCAGATCCATCGATTCGTCCGTCAGGACGCGCGCAGCGACATGATTCACGTCGTGCATCTCTGCGACCTGTGCCTCGGCCTCGTCGAAGGCGCGTTCGAGTTCGCTGTTGTCGATCGGCCGCTCGAGATCAGACGCGGAACCATCGAAAGCGGGTTCATAATCTTCAATATCGGGATCGCTCAGGATTTCATCGAGACTGTCTAGATCTGACTCTTCCGCCCAGAGATCGAGGCCTTCTTCGAGAATCTGTCTTGCGTCACTCGCCCCACCCGCTGGCATTTTTGTGAGCGCCAAGACAACACGCGCCGGCCATTCGGTCGGTTCGCCAAGCGATGCCACCGCGACTTCGCTGCGTCCCGCCCGGCGATCGCGCTCCGCCATCGCGATCCGTTCCAGACGATCTCGCCGCATTAATATCCAACTACTCATTTCCCCTACTCCCGGCCATTCATGGACTCTGACGACCCAGGTCCACTTCTCGAATCGCCCCAGCGTCGTGCTAGGCGCGCCAACCTGTCGGAATCAATTTTCGCGCCTCGATGAGCGTCGTCCCCGCTGACCCGATCCCCTTCGAAACGACGAAATGGATCTTGCCGCCTTCTTTCTTCTTATCGACGCTAATCGCAGAGAGATAAGCCCGCCGAGGTCGATCCGGTGCATGAATTGGCAGTTCGGCCCTTTCGAGCAAGGAGCAGAGACGATCCCGGGTACCGTCGGGTGCAAACCCCATCGCTTCGGATCGCTCGGCTGCGAAGACCATCCCCATCGACACAGCCTCACCGTGCAAGATCCCTCGATACCCGGCATGCGCTTCGACGGCATGCGCGAGGGTGTGACCGAAATTGAGGAGACGCCGCAGACCGCCCTCACGCTCATCTCGCTCGACCACCTCTGCCTTGATCGCGCATCCACGGTCCAGGGCGGCAAACACGACTTTCGGATCGAGATCGAGAAACCTTTCGATATTCGCTTCGAGAAATTCGAAGAGCTTCTCATCCCAAATCGCGGCAGCTTTGATCAGTTCAGCGGCACCCGCCGCCCTCTGTCTTCGCGGCAAGGATTTGAGCGTGCCTATATCGATGTACACACCGCGGGGTTGATGAAAGGCCCCCACGAGATTCTTGCCCTGCGGAAGATTGACGCCGGTCTTGCCTCCGATCGATGCATCGACCATCGCCAGGACAGTGGTCGGAACCTGGACAAAGGGAATACCGCGAAGAAAAGTCGCCGCGGCAAACCCACCCAGATCCCCCACGACGCCGCCGCCAAGGGTGACGACCGCCGACTGGCGATCCATTCCGAGTTTGAGGAATTGGTCGTAGAGTCGAGCGAGCTGGCCAAGATTCTTCGAAGCATCTCCATCCGGAACGACGATTCGCGAGACCTTGGCCCCCTTGGACTGTAGTCCCCGAGTCAGCGTCGACGCATAACGTCGCGCCACGGGCGGAACCGTCACCAGTGCGATGCGTTCGGTGCCCAGATCCGCCGCGATCTTTCGACCCACCGTTTCGAGCCAATCCTGGCCAAGCTGAATTTCGTAGCTTCGCTCGCCCAGCCGAACAGGAACCCTGCGACGAACTCGGCCAAGCCCCCGTCCGTGCCTTACAGTGCCATGAGTCGAGGCCTTCTTCGTCATCATCTTCTTCTCGTTATTCGAGCGTTTTGATCCGCCACGCTTCACTGCCATGCCAGCCGCTGTCTCCTCATTGACGACAGGACGAAGCATCGCCGCCCTTTTGCCATTCGTCCATTTCTAGCCGATCGAAAGTTCATCCAGGATTCGGTCGACAACCTCGTTCACATCTCCGTCCGCGTCTATCTCGCGACCGGCCTTTCGATAGAACGGCAATCTCTCTTCGAGCAAAGCGGCGAGAGTTTCGATCTGGGCCGCGCGATCCAGGCCAGCCAACTTGGGTCGACTCTCCGGATCCCCGATTCGGCGGATCAGAACGGCGGGATCCGCGCTCAGGAAGATGACCTCTCCCGACTCGAGGAGCCGCTCGATCGCTCCGGGCTCGGCCACCGCACCGCCACCGAGGGCGATCACGGCCCCGTCCATCTCAGCTGCCCGAATCGCCTCGGCTTCCAGTTCGCGAAATCTAGCCTCACCGTCGGCTTCAAAAATCTCCGCAATCGTGCGGTTGGCCTTTCGCTCGACTTCTTGATCCGTATCGATGAAGATCCGTCCCAGGCGCTGGGCGAGCCGAGCACCGACCGTCGATTTCCCGACGCCCATCAGGCCCACCAAATAGATGGCGCTGGTTCGTGTCACAAGGTCATTGGCGGGGTCATCCACGAGGCCATTATAGAAAAACGGGAGGAGCAAGCTCCCCCCGTTCTCAAATCGACCGGTCCGAACCTCACTGGATTCGGATGATGAGTCGATCAGCTAGTTGCTCGCCATCTCCGGCAATCGAACAATACGCGGCGTCACGAAGACCAGCAGCTCCTTACGAGCGTCCGTGATTTCGCTGTTCTTGAACAGATTCCCGATCACCGGAATCCGGTGGAGGTAGGGAACTCGACTTTGCCGGGTGCTCTTGGTGATCGTGTAGATGCCTCCGAGAACCAGAGTCTGCCCATCCTTCACGAGCGCCTCCGTCTCCGCAACATTCTTCGCGATCGCCGGCGAGCCGGTTGGCGTTGCAATCGAGTCATCCGGTGCGTTCCTCGTCACCGCGATCTCCATGATGATGCTCTCGTCCGCCGTGATATGGGGCGTCACGATGAGCGAGAGGACCGCATCGATGAACTCGAGCTTCGCATCACCGCCTTCGAAGGTCTGGAAGGGGATCGAAACACCTTGTTCGATCTTGGCTTCCTTGTTGTCGAGGGTCACGATTCGCGGACTCGAAACGACCTTGCCATCACCCGTGGACTCAGCCGCCTGGATCTCGACATCGACCTTGAAGTCCTGATTGAAGATCAAGGCACTCATGGAGGCAACAGCGTTCGGAATCGCGGTAATCGGGTTAGCAAAGGCGAGACTATTTTGGTCGATTAAGCGGAAATCCTCACCACCAAGATCGGTACGCGGCGTATCCGGATCGAAGGGATCCACGAATTGCTGCGACTGGATTGCCCAGGTTGATCCCAGTTCACGCGAGAAGTCGAGATTCGCCTCGACGATCTTCGCTTCAATCATGACCTGCGGCGTCTGCGTGTCGATGGCAGCGATTAGCGCGCTGGCCTCATCAATGACAGAACTAATGTCCTTGATGATCAGCGTATTCGTGCGCTCATCCAGATTCACCGTTCCACGAGCCGAGAGGAGTCGCTTGACCAATCCCGCGACGTCCTTGACCGACGCGTAATTCACCGGCATCAGCTTGACTTCGAGATCCTCGAGCTTCTCCTTGTTCCGTCGTTCCTGTAGCCGAAGTTCTTCTTCCGCTTTGAGAACTTCAGAAGGTGCGATTCGCAGTACGTTACCGACTCGAACAAAACCGAGGCCCTTCGTCATCAAGATGACATCGAGCGCTTGATCCCAAGGCACTTCCACCAGACGAATCGTGACATTCCCGTCGACTTCATCACCGGAAATGATATTGAGATCACTCACCTCGGCGATCAGTCGAAGAACATCCGCGATCTCGACATCCTTGAAGTCAAGCGATACTCGGCGACCGCGATACTCCTTGCCGTCGATGAGCCCACCTTCTTCGAGGACTTCAATGGCCGCAGGAACTTCGACGGCGGCGGGAACCGCGACTGCATCGATCGGAGCATCCCAGACCGTGCCGGCGACTGCCATCGCTGCCGGACCATCCATCTCGGGAAATTCATTGTCGAAGCCAGGCAATACTTCCGCCTCGTCGTGAATCGCATCGATAAGACCTGCGTCAATCCCCGTATCCGAGGCAAGGTCGACTTCACCCTCCATCGTATCCGCGACCGGCTGCACTTCGAAGCCCGTCGCCTCATCCGTATTCATTGCGTCTTCGTCGAAGTTCAACGCCATCTCGGAATCGATCGAGTCCACCGCCTGAATACTCGGTGCACCGCCTGTATCCACCAGTCCCGCGTTCGGGAATGCCGGAGGCGCAGCGGCTGCAATACCCATGTCTGCAAAGTCGACAAAGATCATCGACCCGCGTCGACTCACAATCGGCTCCTGATTTGGAGCACGCGTGAAGACAACCCGAACTTCTGGGACTTCGACGTCGGGCTGCTGAAAGGCATGAACGAGCGAGATCGGTCCACCCGCGTTCGGAAAGATTCGATCCGAGGCATTGGCACTGATTATTGCACCCGGCAGACTCACGACCAGGGTCGTCGCGTCCGGTGAGAACACCGTGTAGGGCACGGCTTCATCAGCCAGAATTGCGGTGCGATCCATCTCTTCCGTTCGTTCGTAATGGAGACCGTAGACCTCGGCGAGTTCGAAGGAAGCTCTCACCACTTCCTCCGGCGCCTGCACAGCAACCAACTCAGTGATCTCTTCTTCGACCACGATCTCCGTCATCGCGATCTCTTCATCTGCGACCGGAGTCATGTCGATCTCGGAGATATTGGCTTCGGGGGCGACATCATCCGCCGCTTCGAGGAGACTCGCGACCCACGCGGACTCCGATGCCTCAAGGGCCTCGTTCATCGCGGATTCGAGTGCTTCCCCAGTACCAATGGCTATCCACAATCCCGTGGTTCCGGGCATGACCTGGCGACCCTGAAAGTCATTGGCATTCGGTCCGCCATCGAGCACGATGCGAACCTTGTCATCATGAGCGCCGAAACGAACCGCAGAAACCAGGTCCGATTCCAGCCCGATATTGGTGATGCCTTGACTCACGATGAGGCCCGGAAGATCAACGACCAGGCGAGCCGGGTCGGCGAGCGTAAAGGCTTCGAGACTTCCGATACCCCCGTCGGTCATTAATGAGACCAACACCCCGCCGTCGGTCACCTTTGCCGACAGACTGATCAACCGGGTAGCCGCCGGAGGCAGGACGTCGGACAAGCCAACGTTCGTGTCTTCCGAGAACTCGGTGTCGGAACCCCAGAGTGGCAACTCTTCGGCCCCCAGAGCAGAATCCGTCTCGTCCGCGACATCCATCATCTCGTCACCGAGAATAATTCGAATCTCGAGGCCATCGCCCGTCGAGAGAACTTCGGCTCGACCTGAGTCCGCCATCACGATCTCGACTCGGGTGAGCGGCGTGTCGCCCTCCTGATCGAAAGTCGCGACGGAAATCAAGTCAACCACACCGTCGTAGGCCGCGATCTGCCGAGCTTCGTCGCTCACCGCGCCCATCAAATCCTCCGCCGCGGGCTTCCCCACGCCGACTAGATCAACGATGACCAGATTCGAATTCGCACTCGCAGACACCGAATAGATCGGATCAATCAGGCCTTCGAGCCAGATGACACTTTCCGCACCATCCCTCGAGACGGAAACGTCCCCGATGGTCTGAACCATCGCCACTGATGCATCCGACGACCCGCCCTCTGGCGCGATCGGCGATGCACAACCCACGGCAAAGGCCACCACAACAAGCGCTGCGGCCCCGACCTGAATCATACCTTGAAGCCATCCATTATTAGGATAGACCATTAAGCTCACCCTCCCTGGCTCAGACGAATTCGCAACTCCACGTCCTTCGTCGTTTGTTCACCCGCAAGATTTTCGTAGGTCTCTTTGACCAGGACGAGGTTGTCGCCGATGTGAATCACTTGCCCACTGTTTTTTCCGATCTGTGAACCCTCATGAACGATGTACGCCCGACCCCCTGGATCGAGAATCAAGGCACGAGGATTCGTCGCATCCCAGATCACCGCGGATAATTCGAGCTGTGCCAGTTCGAAGTCGCCAAGCGGCCCAAAGCTCTCACCCGTCTGGCGATCATCGTCGGCTTCGGCAAATCGAAAGGACCGGAACGGATCCCGTTTGTCGCGCGGATCGTAGAAGTAGTCGCTCTCTGCCGACGCATACCCCGTCTCATCGACCTCGGCGGTCCGCTCAGCGACGGCGGCATTCCCAACCGAAGTCGAAGGCTTGACAGCCTGCCGCGCGGCGAGCGCCTCACGTTCCTTCAGGAACTCCGACGTCGTCGGCGTACCGGTATGGTCTTCCTCCGCACAACCGGTCGCCATCAAGGCGAGGCCTAGCATCAGGAATGACATTCCCAGCCATCTAGTTTTCATTACAGCTCCCGGCCCCTGGGCTCGCTCTCTCATGAACTCACGCCTCATCACTGATGAATCTAAAGGTCGTCGCCATTCCGGTGACCTTGAGTCGAGTCAGCTGCCGAGTTTCGTCGACAACATCGATCTTCAATCGACCGATGTTCACGATTCGCGGCAGATTTGCGACCACCTCGAAGAAGCGCGCAAGATCGTGGTAACTACCCTCAATCTCGATCTCGAAGGGAACTTCCGCGTAGAAGTCACGACGGATCTCCGTATCGCGGTCAATCGACTTGATCGTCACGCCAACCTTCTTGCCGGCCGTGCTGATATCCTGCAGCAGGTCCTCGAACTGCTTCTTGTTCGGAAGCTGCTTGAGCGCGAGATCCAAGTCTCTCTGCAAACCTGCGACCTCGGCTTCGAAGCCAGGTACGTTGTTCGCAACTGCGCGTGCATTATTCAGACTTCTCTGCAGTTCTTGTGAACGAGCAACCATCGCGGTCCGCTTGCTCTGCGCAGGCTGATACGACATGAACCAGTACCCGGCACAGATCGCCACGAGCCCAGCCACCACCACCGCCAGCCGAATCGGCTTGGGGATCTTGGCGAGTTGTTCGAGCTTCTCGTCGAAATCGACGTTTAGTTCCAATGCCATTTTTGCCTCCGATTCAAGACGCTTCGGTCTCTTCGACCGGTGATTCCATATCCGCACGGATCACGAAGTTGACGAGTCGAACACCCCGCACGATCTTGCCGCCGCTCGTTTTGTCTAGATCAACATTGCTGAAGAAGGGAGATGTGTTCATTCCGCGCAGAAAATCAGCGACGACACCCGTGTCGAGACTCTGTCCCTCAAGTTCAATACCCTTGCCCTGAGTCTTGATCGACGTCAGCCAAAGTCGCTCCGGGACATTTGCCGAAAGCTCATCGAGGATTCGAACCGGTCCACTGCGAGCCCGTTCGAGACTCGCAATGATGTCCAGCTTGTCCTGAAGCTCTTTCTTCTGGGTCTTGAATTCCTGGACGAGTACCTGCTGAGGCTTGTATCGATCGATGTCGGCCTGAAGCTGGGCAACACTCGCTTCCGCATTGGCCAGATCGCTGCTCACGCTCTTGGCCATGAAGAAGATGCCGGCGGCGACGACTACGAGACCGAGCGCCAATACGGCAAGGGTTTCTCGCAGGTCCGCGGCTCGCCTTGCTTCGCGATGCGGAAGTAGGTTGATTTCCATGATCATCGATCAAGTCTCCTCGTAGCCAGGCCAATTCCTACGGCCATCAGCGGCGCCATGGTTTCCAAATACTCGGGCTCAAAGCCGTTGCTTGGCAGCATGTGGGCCAGCGGATTCATCTCGCCCGTTTCGAGACCTGTTCGCTCGCCGAATGCGGCTGCGAAACCTGCGATCTTCGAACCTCCACCGGAGAGCAGAACCTTGCTGATTCGAGCGTCCGCCGAAGTCGCTGCAAAGAAGTCGAGCGAGCGTGCAATCTCCCCGATCACGGTGTCGGAAACACTTCGCATGGCCTGTTCGACTTCCTGCGGAATGACGTCTTGGGTCTGGCCTCCACCCTGGTCGCCACCCATCTTGATCTTTTCCGCTTCGTCGAAAGAAACCGAGAGTGCCTTCTGAATTTCTTCGGTGTACTGCGCGCCCCCGGTCATGATGTCCCGAGTGAAGGCGGGAATCCCATTTCGCAGGACGTTGATGTTCACCACCTGCGCGCCAATATTGACAAGCGCCGTGACCGCGTCGGGATCTTGTTCGTAGTTTACTTCGAAGGCGTTCTGGATCGCGAAGCCCGCCACGTCGATCGCAATAGGATTGAGTCCCGCTTCCGTGATGACCTGATAGTAGTCGTCGATCAGATCCTTCTTGGCCGCAACGAGCAGGACATCCATCTGTCCTTCCTCTTCGTTGGAGTCGAGGATCTGGAAGTCCAGATTAACTTCGTTGACATCGAAGGGAATATACTGCTCAGCTTCCCACTGGATCTGATCCTCGAGTTCCTCGCGACTCATCTGCGGAAGATTGACGCGTTTCACAATGACCGAGTGTCCAGAGACCGATGCGGCGACGTCCTTTCCTGAGAATCGACCGCTGTCCATGGTCTCACGAATCGTGTCGACGATCGCGCTCGAGTTGAGAAACGCGCCCTGCACGATCGATTCAGGCGGAAGCGTGGCCTGGCCTAGACCACGGAGTTCGAAGCCCTTGTCCCTGCTTTTCATTGCAATTTCGACAGCCTTCACCGAGTTCGACCCAATGTCGAGTCCGATGACCGAAGACTTGCCAAAGCTCGGTAGCGAAAATTTCATTCCTAGAATTCCCTCCGCGACTCAGTAGCCATGTTCTCGCGTTCGTCTCGTCCGGCAATCAGGTCAAAAACGCGATCCTTGTCCATGACTCGAAGACCGAGCGCGAGCAGGATCTTTCGTTTCGTGTCGAGCCGACACGGCCGACCCGCCTCGACGCGGTCGATCGTCAATGCCGACAGACCCGCCTTTCGAGCAAGCTCTGCTTTGCTCATCATGAGGTTCTCTCGGAACTGTTGAACTTGATTGCTGCCCACTAAATATCCTCCGACACCCGCTCAAATCTGATTCGGTCCGACAGAAGACCTATCGGACCGGAGATTCAGGGACTTGAGGGGCCTTGACGCGTGTTCGTTGTGCGGCGGATCACATCTAATGAGAGTGCAGTGCTCTCGCAGGCCCTATGACGCGCTGGGGCCAAAACCCAGCATGCAAAATATTTCATTCCCTCAGCGAATATGCCGATGAGATGCGTTGAGAGTCGCAAGCGAGTCCGCACCACGGCGCCGCGACTCGGAATGGAGTCAGCGCGTGTTCCGTCGAATACTGATCGTGGACGATGATGATGCCCTTCGTGAGAGCCTCGAGCTTTTGCTCTCAGCCGAGGGATATGGCGTTCTTTCCGCGGATTGCGGTGATTCCGCCCTGAAACTGATCGAGCAATCTCCGGTGGATGTCGTGTTATGCGACATTCGCATGCCTGGAATTGATGGCTTCGATCTCATGCCCCAAATTTCGCGCCTGACGCCGGGAATCCCGATTATCTTGATGTCCGCTCACGGCACCGAAGACCTGGCCATCGAGGCCATCGGTCGTGGCGCATACGACTATCTGTCCAAACCCTTTCAAGCGGCTGAGATTCGGCTGACGCTCCGCAAGGCCCACGAACGCGAAGAGCTACGCCGAAAGAACGACCTCCTCGAACGCGACATGTCCCGAAGAGTTGGCGAACGTGCGATTGTCGCGGCCTCTGATTGCATGATCTCGCTACTCGAGCTGCTCGAACGCACCGCCGCTTACAAGTCGACGGTCCTCATCACAGGCGAAAGTGGCACAGGCAAAGAAGTCGTCGCTCGCGCCATCCACGCCCAGTCGCCCCGCCGGAATGCGCCTTTCGTCGCCATCAATTGCGGCGCCATTCCTGAAAACCTGCTCGAAAGCGAGCTCTTCGGTCATGTAAAAGGTGCGTTTACGGGGGCCAGCCGCGCCAAGCGCGGACTCTTTGCGGAAGCCGACAAGGGCACGCTCTTCCTCGACGAAATCGCTGAATTGCCTTCTTCCCTGCAGGTCAAACTCCTGCGTGCCATTCAAGAAGAAGAAATCAGGCCGGTCGGGGAAACGAAGTCCCAGGATATTGATGTCCGGGTCATTGCAGCGACTGCACGAAATCTCGAGCAAGAAATTGCCGAAGGCCGCTTCCGCGAAGATCTCTTCTACCGGTTGAACGTCGTGCGCCTCGAGGTTCCCGCGCTCCGCGAACGTCATCAGGACATTCCTCTGCTCGTCGATCACTTCTTGTCTCGACTCCGGGAGGATCTCGGCAAGAATATTCGGAGTGTCTCGGATGAAGCACTCGCGCGGCTTATCGCATATAGCTGGCCGGGCAACGTGCGCGAACTTGAAAACATGATCGAGCGCGCAATGATTCTCACCGATGGGGAATCCATCGAGGTGGCCGCCCTGCCGCCGACGATTCAGAGATCCGTTCGAGCCGTCGTTAATGGACGACTGGCGTCAGCGCCGGGAGCCGATCCCCAAGGCTTTGCGCTCAAGCCGGCACGTCAAGCATTCGAGGCCGGACTCATCCGACAGGCGCTCGCGCAAACCAATGGCAACCGCACACATGCTGCGAAACTCCTGGAGATCAGCCATCGCGCACTTCTCTACAAGATCAAGGACTACGGTATTCGGGACTAGGAGCGTGGGATTTCGTTCGTTCTGACCGAAGTCAGCCGCGAACCGCCCTCTGCTAAATCCAGATCATCAGCCTGGATGCCCGGTTCTCCTTTGGCCATCTGGCTTTCATCCCCGACCGCGCCCAGCACAAACTCGAAGCGCGCTCCGCCGAGGCTTGAAACCTGATTGTTCAACTCGACGCGACCGCCCATCTCCTCCGCAAGGCGTCTCGCATTGGCGAGTCCCAAACCGGTGCCTTCACCGGGTGCCTTCGTCGTGAAGAAGGGGTCGAATATTCGTTGAGGGTTCGGCAGTTGAACACCAGGGCCCGAATCTTCGATGCGACAGAGGATCGCATCGTCACGGAAAGCAAGTGACGGATCGTCATCTGATTCACCTTCGCGTCGGTGTCGAACCGTCCTGCCAATCCCGAATCGGATCATCTTTCGTTCGCAGTCCTTCATGGCCGACGCCGCATTCAGCGCCAGGTTCAGCAAGATCTGAGAGGCGATACTCGAATCTCCCTGCGCATCGCCAACGCCCTCTTCCACTTCGATTTCGAATTCGAGCTCGCAATACTCCTTCTGAGCCGAGATGAGATCGATCACTTGACGTGCCACCTCTTCGAGGTCGAAGGGGCGGTGCTGAATCGCTGGCGGTCGCGAGAAGTCCAGAAGCTGACGAAGAATGATTCGAACCCGTTCGCCCTGCTCGCTGGCGCGATCAAGACATCGCCGACCTTCTTCCCCGAGCCCAGTATCACGCGAAGCGACGTCGAGAAAGGCCAGCAGCGCGCCCATCGGATTGCCGACTTCGTGCGCGACCCCCGCCGCAAGATGTCCCACCATGGCCAACCGCTCTGCCCGATCGAGACCATCACGGGCCTGAATAAGATCGGCATTCACACTGCGTAGTTCGAGGACAGCTTTCTCGAGAGAGCCCGTTCGCGCCGCCAATGCATTCTGCATCTCGTTGAAGGCCCGGCCCAGTGACTCGATCTCGCCCACGCCCTCGACGGGCACCAACCCCGGAACCAAGCCGGGCCCGATGCCCGGCAAACCCCGATCACCCATTTCGCGAACCGCATTCGACAGTCTATGCAGGGGTCCGACGACACGACGACGCAAGAGGGTCACCCCAAAGAGTCCGAAGATGAGAACGTCGACAACGACTAATGCCGCCAGTACCAGACCCGACGCCGGTGCCTCGATCCGACCCGCTACAACGCCGTCGGGACCCCCATCGGGCGCCGCAAACCGAATCGCATCCCAGGGCGCACCCGACACAACGACTGCGTCACCCCCTTCCAGCACCTCGAGAGCAATTGAACGTGTTTTGTCGTCGAGGGTTTCAGCGGAGACGTTCACACCCGATACGCGCCCACCGCGCTCGATGCGCCACCAGAGGCCCCCATCGGTCGGTGAAATCTCAAAGGCCGAGTTCTGGACCTGTGCGGCAAATCCGCGACCGAGAACGCCATGCAGACTTTCGATTCGGGAATGACTGATATCGAGAAAGACCGCGGCGAGTAGCGCGGTTCCGGTCACCATCACGAGCGCCAATGAAAGCAGCACTTCGGCCTGCACACCTTGCCGCATAGCCACGATCAGCCCTCTCGATTGGGATCCTCGATCCCCAGCTTTTCGACCCGGTAACGAAATGACCGGAATGACACACCCAGCAGACGCGCCGCACGTTTCTTCACGCCGCCGCTCAGCAACAGTGCCTCGCGCAGGAGCGAACGTTCGTAATCCGCAACGAGCGTTTCGAGATCAACGCCCTGCTCCGTAATTCGCGTCGTAGGTCGACTCTCGCGCGACCGCGTCACATTCGCGGGAAGCATGTCGCGGCCAATAATCGGCACACGTGTCAGCGCCACAGCCCGCTCGATCAGGTTTTCGAGCTCGCGCACATTCCCGGGGAACTCGTAGCCTGCGAGCACTTCATAGACTTCATCGTCCATGCCCTCGATGGTTTTCCCCATGTCCTCGGCAAAGACTCGAATGAAATGCTGTGCCAGGAGTGGAATATCCTCGAGTCGATCACGCAGCGGCGGAAGAGTCAATTGAATCACGTTCAGGCGGTAGTAGACATCCTCGCGGAAGCGCCCGGCTGAAACCTCATCCTCGAGATGCCGATTTGTCGCAGATACGATTCGAACATCGATCTTACGGTCCACGATATCGCCGACTCGCCGAATTGAACGCTCCTGAAGTGCCCGAAGCAGCTTCACCTGGAGCGGCTGGGACAACTCTCCGATTTCGTCGAGAAAGAGTGTCCCCCCAGTCGCAGCTTCGAAAAGGCCTTGCTTGGTCTGAACGGCACCGGTAAATGCGCCCTTCATGTGACCAAAGAGTTCGCTCTCGAGAAGATTTTCGGGAATCGCGCCACAGTTGATTGCGATGAAGGGCTGGTCGGAACGATCACTCTGCTCGTGAATTGCGCGAGCCACCAATTCCTTACCCGTTCCGCTCTCGCCCGAGACGAGCACATTCGTCTTCGTCTCCGCAACCCGCGCAATCAGGTCATACACGGCCTGCATCGCCTGACTGTGACCAATGATATTTCGATCCCGGGAATGATTTCGAAGCTCCTGTCGCAGTCGTCGATTTTCATTCGAAAGAAGTTTTTTCTCGAGCGCCTTTTCGATCACGATCCGAAGCTCTTCAACTTTGAAGGGCTTCGTCAGATAATCGTAGGCACCTTCCTTCATCGCGGCGATTGCGCTGTCAGTGGTCCCGAAGGCTGTCACCACGATTAGAATTGTCTCCGGCGAGATTTCACGCGCAGCCAACAAGAGATCCAGGCCGGTCTTTTCGGGCATCTGCATGTCGGTGACGACGAGATCGATTTCATCCGCTTCGAGATGCATGACGGCGGTATCGACATCGGGCGCCGTGACCACGTCATAGCCCTCGCGACGCAAGAAGATCTCGAGAAACTCCCGCATACTCTGTTCATCGTCGACAACGAGAATTCGAGCATTGAATTCACTCATGAGGAGACCTCTGCCAAAGCCAGGGAGACGCGAAAGCACGCGCCGCCTGAGTCTCCAGACAAAGCCTCGATCACCCCGTCATGCTGTTCCACGATTCTCCGCACCGTCGCCAACCCCAATCCAGTTCCATCCCGCTTCGTCGTAAAGAAAGGCTCAAAAATCATGGCCTGTGCATCGGCTGCGATGCCAGGTCCAGTGTCTTCGATTTCGAACCTCGCGATCCAATCTGTGCTCTGAAGGGAATCCGTACCCTCACCGGGTTCGTTACGGCGTATCGGCCGATGGTCTTGAGACACGTTCCGACGGACACATCGAACCCGCGCAAATAGCTGGCCAACCCCATCCATAGCCTCATTGGCGTTATTCCAGAGATTCCAGATCACCGCCTTCAACTGCGAGGGATCCGCCATCACAACAACCTCGGCATCGAGGTCTAATGAGACGCGAATATTGGACTCACCCTGGGCCTGGCTCATTTCCGCAATCTCTTCGACCAGGTGCGCGAGGACGACAGGCTCGGGTTTGATCGGCGCAGGACGCGAATAGCGCAGGAAGTCACCGATCAAGTGGTTCAATCGATCGACTTCCCGCACGACGATGTCCATCAATCTGACTTGTTCGGTGTCGACTTCTTCATCTGTCGCTGAGGCCTTAAGGACCTGAACCGAACCCGAGATCGAAGCCAGTGGATTGCGAATTTCATGTGCCATCCGCGCGGCCATTTCACCTACTGCTGCCAAACGTTCGGATTGGCGAAGCTCAAGTTCCATCGAAACCACGTCGGTCACATCCTGAAAAATCACGACGTGTCCGACTTGATTGCCGCCTTCATCCCTCAGGCTCGACGCGGCCATTCCGAGAAAAACGTCTTCGCCGAGTACGTTCTGATAGGCGATGCGATCCCTCCCGACACTCGCCCCATCTGATAGCTCGCGTTCGGCCCCAGCCAGGATCTCGACAGCGCCGGGAATCACTCCCCCGAGCGTCCGACCCGATGCGTCCTTCGCGGTGACACCGGTAATGCGCTCCGCTTCCGGATTGAATGATGTGATGCGGCCTTGATCATCCGTGGTCAGCAGTCCACTGCCGATGCTCTCCACCGTTCGAAGATGCAGGTCGCGCAATCGGCGAAGATCAGTGGTGCGCCGATCCAGAGCTGCACCCGTTCGACGCAGCTCCGATGCCAATGAATTTGCGAGCATTCCCAACACCAGCAAGGCGCCGGCGTAGAAGCCCCAATACGCACCCAATACCGACAGAGGCAATCCCCGCCCCGGCAGCCCCATCGATGGAAGCCAACCCAGCTCGACTCCGAAGAGAACCACGCCGTAGCCCACGGCAGCAAGCCCCGAACTCAGCACGACTCCATTGCGATCTAGAAAGAGCGCTCCATAAAGAACGACCAGCGCATAGAGAATCGTAAAAACCGATTCACCACCGCCCGAGAAATAAACGAGCGAAGTGACGATCGTCAGATCCGTCACGACTTGCACCGTGGCAAAGCGAGAGGGGTTGATCGTCCGGCTCACGAGGAGCCCAGAGACGATCGTTGCGAGAAAGGCTCCGGCGACCGTCCAATATACGCCCCAGATTCCAGCGCCGGTCTCGAAAGCCTCGATGCGATCGAGCGTCACCGCGAGACCGAGACTCAGGCCCGCAAGGAGAAGGCGGGCTCCGATGAGCCAACCCAGCTCGGTTCGAGTCTTCGCGTCGACGTTTTCTTCCCCTGCGAGAATGACGTCGTTGCTCGTCACATTACTTTCCTTCATTGGACGGAGATCGAAACATGCCGAATTGGCCGATCCTCTCGAACCAGTGCCTTCGCCGATCTAGTTGATCGAGTCGGCGATCGTAAAGATCGGCAGGTACATGGCGATCAAAATCGTGCCGATCGATCCGCCCATAAAAACCATCATGAGCGGCTCGAGCATCGCAGTCAGACCACCCACAGCGCTATCCACCTCGTCATCATAGAAGTCGGCGATCTTGTTCAACATGATTTCCATCGATCCGGTTTCTTCACCGACGGCCACCATCTGCACCATCATGCCCGGAAAGATCTTCGACTCCTGCAGTGGCTCCGCAATCGTCTTGCCCTCCGAAATCGATTGCCGAGTCGACTGCAACTCTTCCTCGATAATCATGTTGCCGGCGGTCTTCGCCACGATGTCGAGACCGTCGAGAATTGGAACACCGCTCGAAATCATCGTGCCAAGCGTCCGCGTAAAGCGGGCGACGGCAACCTTCTTGATGATATTTCCAAAGATCGGAAGGTTCAGAGCCAACTGGTCCGTTCTGTAGTGGAAGGCCAGGCTTCGACTACGCGCCTGTGAAAACGCGGTGAAGAACGCAACCACTCCGCCGATCAGGTAATGGATATACGCCTGCAGCCAATTGCTGATCCCGATTACCATCTGCGTTGGGCCGGGCAGTGTTCCACCGAAGTCCGCAAACATCTGTTCAAAGACGGGAATGACCTTCACCAGCAAGAGCACAATACAAGCCACCGCGATCGACGAAACCGTTGCCGGGTACACCATTGCGCCCTTCAGCTGCTTGCGAAGTTTCTCAGCCTTCTCGAGTTGTACCGCCAGTCGATTCAGAATCGTATCGAGGATGCCGCCGACTTCGCCGGCCGCAACCAGGTTGACAAAGAGGGAATCAAAGACCTTGGGATGCTTTCCAAGCGCCTCAGCAAACGTCGAACCGGATTCGACATCATACTTCACCTTCCGAAGCACGGTCTTCATCGTCAGGTTGTCTTGTTGTTCAGCCAGGATCTGCAGACACTGCACGAGCGGCAGCCCCGCATCGACCATCACGGCGAATTGACGTGTAAAGACAACCAGGTCCTTGATCGTCACCTTCGGTGCAAGAAAGGGAAAAATCTCAGACAGGTCTTTCGGCTTCTCCTTCACCTTGCCGGGAGCCAGCCCCGTATTCTTGAGATAAAGGGCGACCGCCTCCACTGAGGAGGCTTCGAGTTCCCCGGACTTTTTTTCGCCTGCACGCGTCTTCGCATTCCAGAGATAAAGCGCCATTTTCCAGTCTCCTGTTCATCGCATCGGGGCAAGAGTCCGATCGATAGATCTTCTACTTCTTACTTCTCGTCCGATTGCATCAGGGCTTTTTGACCCGACGTCCACCGGCCGCACCCATCGCTTCGGGTCCCTTATTGATGAGCTGTTGAAGCTCTTCGATATCGGGGCTACGGCCCTTCGCCATTTCTGGATCCACCAGTCTCCGGGTCACCAGCGACGCCAGACTCTGGTTCATCGTCTGCATGCCGGATTTACCCTGACCCATCTGCATTTGTGAGTACAATTGATGAATCTTGTCATCGCGCATCAGCGCCCGAATCGCCGCGTTCGGAATCATGACTTCGAGAGCCAACGCTCGACCCGGCCCATTGGCACGCGGCAGCAGCGTCTGACACATCACCGCCTCGAGTACAAAGCTCAGCTGCTGACGAATCTGTGACTGTTGATAGGGCGGGAAGACGTCGACGATTCGATTGATCGTCTGCACTGCCGAGTTCGTGTGCAGCGTCGCAAAGGCGAGATGACCCGTCTCCGCAACCGTCAAGGCGGCCTCAATCGTCTCGAGATCGCGAAGCTCACCGATCAGCACGATATCGGGATCTTGTCGAAGGATGTATTTCAAGGCATCCTTGAACGACTCCGTATCTGACCCAATCTCTCGCTGATTGACGATGCAGCCCTTATGCGGATGCAGATACTCGATCGGATCCTCGATCGTAACGATATGCTCGTTGCGATCTTGATTGATCCGATCGATGATGCTGGCCAGTGTCGTAGACTTTCCTGAGCCCGTCGGTCCCGTCACCAGAATCAGTCCGCGCGGCTTTTTCGAGAGTTCCTCGACTATCGGTGGCAATTCGAGTTCGTCGAAGGTCATGATCTTAAAGGGAATGGCTCGGAATGCTCCGGAAACGTTGCCTCGCTGAACGAAGACATTGCCTCGAAAGCGAGAGAGTTTCTGGACACTGAAGGAGAGATCGAGCTCATTCGTCTCTTCGAATCGATGCTTCTGCGCATCCGTGAGAACCGAATAACAAAGCTGCTTCGTCTCTTGAGGAGACAAGGGTGGCATCTTCAAGGGATGAAGCTTGCCGTCGATGCGGAGCTGGGGCGGCGTCCCGGTCGTGATATGGAGATCACTGGCGCCCTTCTCGATCATCGCCTTTAAGAGCTGATGGATGTTGGCCAAGTTCTTCGCCCTCTCTCTAGTTCGCGTCCGAGGTGCTGACACGGAAGACCTCAGAGATCGTCGTGACACCTTGGAGCATCATATTCAGCGCGCTGCGGCGCAATGTGACCATGCCGCCGCGAATGGCTTCACGCTTGATCTCGGTCCCCGAAGCGCCATTGAGGACAAATTCTTTCAGCTGATCGGTCATCACCATAACTTCGTAGATGGCAACTCGGCCTTTGAAGCCGGTATCCGAGCAATTGCTACAGCCCTGGCCTTTTCTCGGCGTAAAGCTCTTGACGTCTTCTTCACTCAATCCGGCATCGAGGAGCTGCTGCGATTCGACTTCCGGATCGTCGGCCACACATTCCGCGCAGATTCGACGAGCCAGGCGCTGAGCCACGATGCAATTCACGGCCGACGCGACCAAGAAGGGTTCGATGCCCATGTTCAGAAGACGATTGATCGTCGAAGGCGCATCGTTCGTATGCAGGGTCGAAAGAACCATGTGGCCCGTCAGCGCGGCCTTCACTGAAATCTCAGCGGTCTCGAAGTCACGAATCTCACCCACCATGATGATGTCTGGATCCTGACGAAGGAAGGATCGGAGAGTGGACGCGAAGTTCAGACCAATGTCTTCGTGCATCTGCACCTGATTGATGCCGGCGAGATTGAATTCGACGGGATCCTCGGCGGTCGAAACGTTTTCACTGCTCTGATTGAGCTCCGAGAGGGCTGAATAGAGGGTCGTCGTTTTACCGGAACCCGTCGGACCCGTGACGAGCACCATGCCAAATGGTAGATGGATAGCTTGTTGAAAGTCGTCGAGTTGATCCTGCTCAAATCCCAGCTTCGTCATGTCAAGCTGAAGATTGCTCTTGTCCAGAAGTCGAAGCACAATCTTCTCACCAAAGAGAGTCGGCAGGACCGAGACACGAAAGTCCATCTCGCGACCCTTGCCCATCTTCAGCTTGATGCGGCCATCCTGTGGCAGCCGCCGCTCGGCAATGTCGAGTTCCGACATGATCTTGACGCGCGAAGTCAAGGCGTTCTTGAGCTTCAGCGGTGGCTTCATGACCTCGTAGAGAACACCATCGATGCGGTAACGCACGCGAAAGGACTTCTCGTAGGGTTCGATATGGATATCCGACGCCGTCTTCTTGATGGCATCCGTGAGAATCAGATTCACCAGCTTGACGACCGGGGCGTCCTCCGCATCCTTGGCCATCGCATTGGTGTCTTCTTCATCTTCTCCCGAGACGAAATCGATCCCATCATCATCGAAGTCCGCCATCACATCTTCGAGAAGATCTTCGTCCGGCTGCGAGTAATATGTCTCGATCGCCCCTCGAATGGCGTCTTCCGAGGCGACCACCGGCTGAATGTTATAACCGGTGAGAAATTTGATGTCGTCGAGTGCGAAGATATTCGAGGGATCTGCGGTCGCGAGGATCAGAGTCGATCCCGCACGATTGACCGGCACAACGCTATGTTTTTTCGCGACGTCTTCTGGGATCAGCGCAAGAACTTCGCGCTCGATCGTAAAATCTTCGAGGTTGATGGACGGAACACCATATTGTTTCGCAACGAACTCGGTGAGTTCGTTCTCGTCCATGAAGCCCAGCGCGGTAATCTGCGCGCCAAGACGTTTGCCGCCTGTCGCCGCTTCTTCACGAGCCTTGAGCAGCTGCTCGGATGAGAGCAAATTCTCTTTGACTAGCAGCTCTCCGATGCGCTCGTTCAACGAAACTCCTCCCCGGCCGGTTCTTGGCGGTCGCAGCGATGCGAACAAGCGGAACCATTGGGCGTCCACGCGTTCGTCCTGCTCCTCGCAAAACAAACGCAACCTCGCTGAGTTATCGGCGAAAATCGGGATGAGCTTTACTAGTCTCGTGAGCCCTCAGCGGATCTAGGGCATGATTGCCGGACATCATGATGGGGATCCCCCCCCACGCAGAGGGCTATGGTCGACAAGATCCTTTTTATGGGTCCTGCCCCCACCATCGGCATCGGAAACGGGCCCGGAATCGAAAAGTCGTTTCGAATCGGCGAGCTTCAGATTTTCAGCGCGACCCTGGCCTCATCGATGTCGCGTACGATCTGCGCACGAAGTGCATCCACTGATTCGAATCGCCGCTCCTCGCGAAGTCGACCATCGAAGGTCAGATCGACCACGCAGCCATAGAGATCCCCGGAAAAATCGATGATATGGGCTTCGGCGACGAGATCCCGCCCATCATGGAACGTCGGCCGATAGCCCACGTTGGTCACCACCGGCATCGACCGACCCACCCACTCGGATTCGCCGTCCAGGCATCGAAGATGACCGAAATAGACACCCGGCTGGGGGAGAATCTCGGTTTCCGGGCAAAGGTTCGCGGTCGGGAACCCAATCGTCCGACCCCGGCGATCCCCAACAATGATCTCTCCCCGTGCACAAAAGGGCCGACCAAGCAGAAGCGCTGCCTCCTCGACCTCGCCCTGCCCCAGCAACTCCCGGATCCGAGTCGAATTGACGTCTCGACCTTCGATCTGAACCTCCGGAACGACTGTGACCGAAAATCCAAGATGCGGCCCTCGCTCGGTCAACATCCGCATCGAACCCTTGCGGTCTCGGCCGAAGTGAAAGTCGTAACCGACATAAACTTCAACAGGCCGAATGCTCTTGTGGATGAAATGATCGATGAAATGCTCCGAGCCAATCTTGGAGAACTCGCGATCGAAGGGTTCGGCAATAATCGCATCCAGACCGAGCGCTTCCATCGTCTCCACCTTCTGATCGAAGGTATCCAGCAGCCGCAGATCGCCCTGCGGCTGAAGCACGCGTCGTGGATGCGGTTCGAAAGTGTAAACAATCGACTCACCGCCGAGCGCGCGGGCTCGTGCGATCACCAGATCAAGGATCGCCTGATGCCCGAGATGCACGCCATCGAAATTGCCCAATGTCAAAATCGGCGAGCGAAATTCCCGTTTTAACTCCCCAACTCCTCGAAAGATCTCCAAGTGCTTTCCTCGTTCGCTAGACTGCGTGGCGTGCGGATCTTGTCGCACTACTTCGTTGTTCGGTTTCTAGGCCTCTTCATGACGGCCCTAGTCGCCGTGTTTTTGATTATCGCGACAGTTGAACTCGTCCTGAATTTCGATGACCTATCGAGTTTCGAATCCTTCGAAGCATTAGAAGCTTCTCAGTCGATCGAGCCTCTTCCCTCTGTTGCGACCTCGTCCGCTCCGCCGTCCTTGTTCCTGGCCATTGCCTACGCCCTTTGGATCCGACTGACCTCGTACTACCTGACAGACGTCATTCCGATCGCAAGCTTTTTGGCCGTCTTCATCACGTTTTCGTGGGCGGGTCGCCGGATGGAATTGGTTGCCGTTGCTGCTGGTGGCATCCGTCTCGGTCGAATCATCATTCCGGTCATCCTAACGAGCATCATCCTATCGCTTGCGACAGCGGTTCTCCACGAAACTCTCATCCTCGAAAACCAACAGATTTCGGCGAATCGGCGAGCCGAAAGCCATCGCCAACCGAATTTCGGCCGCAAGGCCTTCTGGCACCACAGGGGACGCACGATTACGAATATTGCGTTCGCGGATGCAGGATCCCGAACCCTGCATGATGTGGAGATTTTCGAGCGCGGACCGACCGGAACGATCGTCCGCGTCATTCGCACAAAATTTGTACAGATCACGACCAGGGGCGTATGGACGATCAATGACGCATCGGTCTGGACTTTCGATCCGGCGGACCCGACCGCGCAACCGAATCTCGAGACCCACGTCTCCGTCGCGCTGAATCTCGATGCGGTCGGCGGCGACGCGATGCTCCAGCCCGATCCAGCCATGCTTGCTCTCTCTGATTTGCGTCACTACCTCGCTGCGAACCCCGGCGACCACCCGGCGACCCTCCGGCGGCTCCATGGCCTCTACCACGCTCGTTTGGCCAGCCCAATTCTCGTGGTGGTCTTCGCATGGCTGGCCTTGCCCTTCGCGCTCCGCATCGATGAGCGGGGTCGATTCGGCAGGCCAGCTGCCGCGGCCATCGCGACTCTAGGCGCTTTCTTTCTCTTGCAGAATGCCGGGGCCACTCTCGCACTACGAGATTTCGCACCGCCCGGTGTCACCCCCTGGCTTGCGATTGCGATGGTCGTTGTCGGATCCTCAATCGCGCTCCGACAACTAAAGTACTAACTCGTTAGTTCTGCGAAGACACTTTCGGGTCGAGATATTTAAAGAACTCGTGATCCGGCGGAACGATCATTGTCGTTCGATCACCGAGCGTCTTTCGATACGCAGCCAGACTTCGAACGAATGCGTAGAATTCTGGATTTCGACCGTAGGCATTCGCGTAGATCCGAGCCGCCTCTGCATCCCCCTCGCCTCGCAAGACCTCCGAATCCGCATTCGCCTGAGCAACGAGCTCTCGCGCCTCTCGATCCGCTTTGGCCCGAATTTCGCGCGCCTCACGCGCACCCACCGCTCGCTTCTGTCGAGAAATCGCCCTGCGCTGTTCGCGCATCTGCTCGAAGGTCGCGTTCTCCGTAGGCAGGGGTAGCTCCGTGCGATTGATTCGAACGTCGACCACTCGAATTCCATTCGACGTCAACTCCAAGGTCGCCTGATCATCAAGCGAGTCGAGGGCCTCTGCACGCGCCAGCAATTCCGCCATCGTGAGCGTGCCCACGGCGTCGCCGACTAGAGAACCGACGGTTCTTTGGATCCGCTTGCGCGCCTCCTCGATGCCCTTCGGAAAACTTCGCCGAAATTCGAGGGGCGAATCAATCTGCCAAAGAACGTAGTAGTCGATGATCAACCGCTCGTTTCCGGCGATCTCGATCTCGGCGGCAGCCGCGTTCAGATACTGGATCTTCTTGTCGAAGACCTGCACTTCATCGATCAGCGGAATTCGCAGTTGAGCGATCCCCGGCTCCTCGATCTCCGCGATCGGATTCCCTAGACGCAAGATCAGCCGATATTCGTCCACTCGGTTGATCACGAGTGGGCCAAAATCAATCTGCGCCCCCCAGATGATTCCAACAGCGGCGGCCCCTAACACGATCGGCACGAAGAGAAGCCTCATTGATTCGCCCCCACCGCTGGCACTTGATTTCGCAGAGGCAAGAGCGGCAGCATATTCACGGTATTCGGCTCGACGATCATCTTCTCGATCCCGGGCAGGATCTCTTCCATCGTTTCGAGATATAGGCGTCGCCGAGTCACCTCGGGCGCACTCTCGTATTCGGTCAGCAGCGCAACGAAGCGAGTGGCCTCGCCCCGAGCCTCGATAATGCGTGCGCGCTTAAAGGCTTCGGCCTGTTCGCGAATCTCCACCACTTCCGATCGCGCCCGTTCGAGGATTTCCTGCGCATCACCGGTAGCTTCGAGCGAAGACCGTTTCCCGTCCTGCCCAGCGCTCACAACATCTGCAAAGGCCGCGCGCACCGCGTCGGGCGCCTGGGGTTTCTCAAGATTGATTCGTCCAACTTCAAAAGCGGGTTCGTAGCCGACCTCTGCCAGGTAGGAACCCAACATGGTCTCTAGAAGGGCTCGGACTTCGCGTTCAATCTCATTTCGGTCCTGAGACAGAACAGAATCGATCGTCTTTTTTCCGATCACCGTTCGCATGGCCGCTTCGGTTGCGTCATGCAAGATTGCGCTCGGCTCATCCATCGCGAACCGATAGGCGAAGGCACTACCAACCTTGTACTGCAACTCATATGCGACATTGACGATGTTGCCGTCTCCCGTCTGGACTGCATCTCGCTTGATGTTGTCGGCAATCTCGAGTTCTTCTTCGTTCACGGGAGCACCCGGGGTCGACTGACTTGGCTGAGCGCCAAAGGACTCCGTCCGTAGCTCGCTCGTGTTCACGACCTCATGACTCTCAAGCGGCGGCGGCAAATGCCATCCAATACCTTCGATGATCTGTGTTCGTTCGTACGCCCCGAGGCGAAGGACCACCGCGGATTCGCCGGGGTCGAGCTGGTAAACGCCTTGCCATCCCCAGCCCAGCAGGACTCCAAGCGAAGCCAGAAGGAGCAAAGTATTGAAGATCATACGAGTCAATCCCCGCCCCGCCTTCTCCGCGGCGCTCGGATCTCTTTCGCTCTTGCCCTTCGCCAATTATGCATCCCCGCCGTCGGGCTTGGAAGCTCCGCTTCCGGGAGTCGATGCTTTTCCGGCCGAGACGTTAGTCAACTGGTCGTAGAAGGGACGGATCAGATCGATCGGAAGGGGAAATATGGTGGTGGAGCTTTTGTCTCCGCCCGCGATCTCAGCCAGTGTCTGCAGGTACCGTAACTGCAGACCCATGGGTTCGGTTGCGAGCACCGCCGCGGCGTCGGCCAATCGCTGTGCCGCCAGATATTCTGCATCGGCCAGGGTAACCTTCGCGCGCTTTTCCCGCTCTGCTTCGGCCTGCTTCGCCATGACGCGCTGCATCTCCTGGGGCAGATCGATTTGCTTGAGTTCCACGGAACGCACTTTGACGCCCCAGGGCTCTGTCTGAAGATCGATGATCTCCTGAAGCTGCTGATTGATGCGTTCGCGGTCGGCCAGCAACTGATCGAGTTCCGCCTGTCCACAGACACTTCGCAGCGTCGTCTGAGCAAGTTGGGACGTTCCGTAAAGGTAATTCTCGACTTGAATGACCGCCTTCTCCGGATGCAGAACCCGGAAATAGAGCACCGCATTCACCTTGACCGAAACATTGTCGAGTGTGATGACCTCTTGAGCGGGAACGTCCATCACGATCTCGCGTAGCCCAATCCGAACCATGCGATCAACGCCGGGGATGATCCATCGAAGACCGGCCGAACGGACACCCGCGTATCGACCCAGGCGAAAGACTACGCCGCGCTCGTATTCGGCGAGAATTCGGACACCAAAAAAGAGCAGCGCCATAACGACGCCCAAGAAAATCAGAATTCCCAACAAAACCTACCCCTCCCGCGACTGATCTCTAGGAGCCAGCCATTTCGGTTCCACAACTCATGCCTCGGACAAGACTCGACGCACGCGAAGCGTGAGTCCCTTGACTTCAAGGATCTCGACCGAATCACCAGCTCGAATCGTCTCATCCGCAACACTATTCCAATACTCACCCCGCACGAACACTTTACCTTTGGGATCGATCGCGGATTCGCAACGCCCAACCAAGCCGATCATTTCGTCAACGCCCGCAGTTTGCTCGGCTCGGAAGGTGCGGCCAAGACTGTAGACGATCAAGAGACCAAGAACCGTCATGGCCGCCGTGATCGGAACCAGGACTTCCCAGAATGAAACAGTCAAGTCAGAGACCTCAGGTCGATCGAAAACCATCGTTCCCCCGACCAGAAAACAAGTTACGCCTGCGGCAAAGAGAACGCCGAACGAAGTGATGAAGAGTTCGGCAATCAATAATCCGACGCCAATCAGCACCAGCAACCCTCCCACCCACGAAAAGGGCAAGATCTGCAACGCGAATCCAAGCAGAACGAACGCGGCGACTCCAGTCGCACCCGGGATGATCATTCCCGGACTCTGGAACTCCATGTAGAGACCGATCGCGCCGATCGCCAGAAGCAGTGTCGCAACATTGGGATCCGAAAGGAAATTGAATATCGACTGCAGCAGCGTCATCTCTATCGGAACGAGAGTCACATTCGCAAGATCGAGTTCGCGTTCGACGTCATTGAGCTTCACGATTCGGCCGGAGATCGAGGCAATCAGCTCGGCGCGGCTTCCCGCCATCAAGTCGATGACATTCAGCTCCAATGCTTCTTCAGCCGTGACTGCGACAGAATTTCGAACTGCCTCACCTGCCCATTCAACGTTGCGGTTTCTCTGCTTCGCAATCGACTCGACGTAAGCGGCGAGGTAATTCTCGATTTTCTGTTCGACGATGGCCTTGTCCGAAACAGCGCCGCCGTCTTCTCCACCGCCTGGAGCGGACGGCGATTCGCCGCCGCCGAATAGACTGACGGGATGGGCGGCACCAATGCTGGTGCCCGGCATCATCGCCGCGACATTGGCGGCCAGTGTGATGAAGGTCCCCGCGGAGGTGGCGGATGCCCCGCGTGGCGTTACAAAAACGATTGTCGGCACGGTCGAATTAAGCATCGCCTTGATGATGTCCTGGGTTGCCGAAACCAAGCCACCAGGGGTGTCCAATTCAATGAGAACGCCCGCCGCATTTTCCGCTTCCGCGCGTTCGATCGCACCGATCAAATGATCTGCGCTAGCCGGATTGATCGATCCGTCGATCGTGACGACTAGGAGTTCATTCGCCGTCGCGGCGGTCTGCGCCGTGAACCCGAGAAGAACACAGAGAAAGCCAACCATGACACGACGACGCAAACCGAGCGAAACGCTCATCCCGCTTGCTGTCCTCGGATCACACTGATGATTCACGTCGAAATGAAAATCGTTCACTGGGGCGCTCTCAGTTTTTCGATTCGATCAAAGAGTTCTCGGGAAACCCCGGACTTGGGGAGCAGCGACAGGGCTTCGACCTCACCACTGGGCCACACGAAATGAACCGCGTTCTCATCGACATCGAAGCCCGAATCGATTCGCGAGATGTCGTTGGCCACCATCAGATCACAACCCTTGAGAAGTAACTTTCGCTTGGCGCCCGCGATCACATCATGACTCTCGGCTGCGAATCCCACGATTGTTCGATCTCCTTTGCGCGCGCTGATGTCGGCCAAGATATCCGGGTTCTGAACGAACTCGAGTTGCAGACGTCCTTCCCCGGCCAGTTCTTCCTTCTTGATCTTTCGCTCGATGGCTTCTGCTGGTCGAAAATCCGCAACGGCCGCCGCCTTGATGACGATCGACGACTGCTCGAATTCGACGAACACCGCGTCACGCATTTCGATGGCGCTGCCGACATCGACTCGACGAACGCCGATGGGCGTGGGCAGATTCGTCACGCCGGCGATCAAGACAACGTCGGCACCACGACGCTGGGCCTCCGCCGCGATCGCAAATCCCATCTTGCCCGAAGATCGATTCGTGATGGCACGGACTGCGTCGATCGGTTCGACGGTTCCACCCGCAGTCACCAACACGCATTCGCCGATCAGCGTCTTCGGCGCGAGAAGCGAGTCTACGGCTTCGACTAACACGGCGGGATCGCTCATCCTACCCTGCCCCTCCCAACCACACGCAAGCTCACCGGCCTCGGGACCGACAAAATGGATTCCTCGCGTGCCCAGGATTTCGAGATTGGCCCGGGTCGCCGGGTGCTCCCACATGTTGACGTTCATCGCGGGCGCAACCAGAATGGGAGCGCGAGTCGCGAGCAGCACGGCCGTCACCAGATCATCGGCGTGGCCATGCGCCATCTTCGCCATCAGATTCGCAGTGCACGGTGCCACCAGAACCACGTCGGCCCAATCCGCCAACCCGATATGGTCGATTTCGCCCTCTTCACCCGGATCGAAGAGATCCTGGCGGACCGAGTTTCCCGACACCGCCTGGAGCGAAAGCGGAGCGACAAAGCGCGACGCTTCAGTCGACAGCGCACAGCGAACATCGTGGCCAGCTCGACGCAGACCGCGCACGATCTCGGGGGTCTTATATGCCGCAATTCCCCCCGAAACCACAAGCAATATTCGGCGCGGATCCTTCACGGCCGGACCTCCAATGAGTCAATGAGAGCTCGCATTAAACGTACTCCAGGGTACCGGCTTGCCGGGACGAGGGCCAATTCGCCGCCTTCGCCTTCGATTCGGTCGCTGTCTAGCTGTTGGATCAACGGCGGGTCCAAACGGTGGTGCGTGACGGTGTCATCGGCTGTTTCGGGGTCATTCTGCAATCCTGCAGTAGGCAGGTCAGCTCTGTAGCTTCCGCTTGAGCGCCTTGGCGACCACGGGGGGAACAAATTCGTCGATGCTCGCCCCGAATCGGACGAGTTCCTTCAAACGCGAAGAGCTGACATACAGATATTCCTGACTCGTCATGAAAAAGACGATCTCGACTTTGGGCGCGAGGTGCTTATTCATCAGGGCCATCTCAAATTCGTATTCAAAATCGGACATCATGCGAAGTCCACGAACAATCGCGCTGGCACCGAGCTCTTCCGCGTAGTGGACCACGAGTCCATCGAAGATGCGGACCGAAACATCGTCCATCTCGCTCGTCACATCGCGAAGAATCTCGACGCGCTCCTGCGTATTGAACGTGGCACTCTTTGAAACGTTTTTCGCGACGGCTAGAACGACTTCGTCAAAGAGCAGGCGACTCCTCTGGACGAGATCGAGATGTCCGTTCGTGATCGGATCAAAGCTGGCCGGAAAGAGTGCCAGACGATGCTTTCGCTTTGCGTTTCCCATCTCATCCTCGGTCGTCAAGAGTCTAAAACCGGCCTGTCGTGCTTCGAAGCCTCGAGCCAGGTTAACTTTGTGTCACCATAGTCACGCGCATCGAGAAGCGTCCTCCCGGGTTGCGGCGAGAGAGGATGGCGCTTTGGTCCCTCGACGACCACTCTTGCCCCCTCCTTCAAGAGCGTTGAAGCGAATAGAGCATCCAGGATGCCGGCTCTATCACCCTCCTCGTAGGGTGGATCGACGAAGACCAGATCGAAGCGTGGTTGGCCCTTTTTTGAGAGACGATGAATCGCCTTCTGCGCATCGCTATTGAGAATTTGTATCGAGTCCCGCGTTCGATCGAGTCCCAGAGACAGAATTCGCTTTTCGAGTTCCCGGACCACTTGCCGGGAATGATCGACGAAGACCACGCCTTGGGCCCCTCGGGAAATCGCCTCCAAGCCGAATGCGCCGGTGCCAGCAAAGAGATCGAGGATCACCAGTCCATCCGTCGGCCCGAGAACCGAAAACAAGGACTCACGAACGCGATCGCTGGTCGGCCGAACGCCCTTGGGCACCGAGCCCAGGTCGCGCCCCCCCAATCTTCCGGCGATGATCCTCATTCGCCAGACCCTACCCAATGCAACTCGAGGCGCGCAAAGCGATGGTGTAGGCGAAACGTCTATTCCTAAGTTGGATCAGAATGTCACGGCGAGTCCAAGCGAGCCAGCATCGATCGGACACGTGCACGTATCGTTCTCTCATGACAATGATCTCCAATAGTCGCAGCGATCAGGGTTGATCCGGACGAAGCCGCTGTCTAAGATCAGCGCGTTTCCGAATTCACAAATCAAGTTTGTCGACGGCGCGATAACGCACTGTTGTGTCGATTCCCTTAAACCTCTCGCTCGGCCACCCAACCGCGACTTTCAATTCATTTCTGCCAATCAAGGAAAAGGACGACCATTAATGTCCAGTGCCGCCGTAAAACGCATCAAGAAAAAAATCCCGGAACGACTCGCCGAAATACGAGGCGACAGGTCACAGCGGCGGTTCGCCCGAGAGCTCGGCGTCTTTCAGCAAAACATCAATCGCTACGAGAATGGGACAACCCCTCACACCGATTTTCTCATCACCTTGTCCATCAAGGAGAATATTTCCATCGATTGGCTCTTGTTCGGCAAGGGCCGCATGCGAAAAGGTCGCTAGATCGAAGTTGCGCCTGCGCCTGCCGTACTCCGTTCACCGTCCCGCCCGCTCCCTGAACGTGCCACCGGGCTGAATCGGTCGAGACGACCGAAGCTGCAGGAAGAACCCACAATTGCGCAGGTTCTACTGCGTCCGTGGCGTGAGTCGTGGACTGGGGATTGTGGGTAGTCTGCTTCCACACCCCTTCTTGAGCGCCCATTCACCCACCGGCAGCTCGATCTCCATTCCTCGGTCGTAGCAAGGCTTTCCGCTTCGCCGGCGGCACCGGGCATGCCTCTTGCTCTTCTATCCATCCGATCGCTGCGGATTCCGATTCCGCAAAATCAAGCGATCTGTGGCTGGGAGCCCATTCGATGCTGCGTATTTTTGTGGTGACAACGATTCTGCTGACCTGTGCAGACCATTGGACCACGTATCTGTGCCTCACTGCGCCGGTCGACGGCTGGAACGTCGCCGAGGCCAACCCAGTCGCCGAGTGGCTCTTTCAAAAAGCCGGCCTGAATACCGGACTCCTGATCGATTCAGCGCTCACTCTAGGCGCTGTCGTCTTCCTGGCCACGACACCCGTGTTTGGCCGACAGCTCAAGACGTCATTGCTCGCCGTGATCACGCTCTTCACCGGTTATGCGGTGGTCAACAATCTCGACGCGATCTCTCGTATGGGCCTCGCTCCATGGTCGGGGATTGTGTGAGATGTCCATCGCAGCCTACATCGATCGCGTTAGGCTCTTGTTTCTCGTGGCCTGCGCGGTAGCCGCAAGCACTCTCGGAGATTTCGAAGAGGGTACGGTTGAGCCGATTTCCCAGGCGGCGGCTGTTCTACCTTCGGTATCGAGTCGGACCCCCGCGGATGTCGTCGCCATAGCGTCGTCAAACGCGACGCTCGAAGCCTTGCCTGCGGAACCCAAACTCATCGACCCCGCCGGGGCGGAAGAAGAACTCATCGCCGAGATCCTCCGGCGATTGTCCGTACGGCATACCGCCCTCCCGGAGCGGGAACGGGTCGCGCTGGTTCGCACTATTCTCGCAGAAGCACGCCTCTATGATCTCGATCCCGGCCTGGTCGTCGCGGTGATTGAAGTCGAAAGTGCGGGCTACCACCTTGCGGTATCACACGTTGGCGCGATGGGTCTGATGCAGCTGCTTCCCTCGACCGGTAGAGAACTCGCACTGCGCATGGGCATCGAGTGGCATGGCGATGACACGCTCTTCGATCCGATCATCAATGTTCGGCTCGGGACCGCATATCTCAGTCAGCTGCATAAGCGATACGGCAGCGTCCATACTGCACTCGCTGCCTACAACTGGGGACCCGGCCGAATCGATCGTCGCATTCGCCGCGGTGCCGATGTTCCGACCGGCTATCCGACCAAGGTGATGCGCGCCTTCGATCGCAACGCCGTCGTACTCGTCAGTCGCTCCTGAGCGACGCAGCCGAAACCGGCTTCCCATCAAACGCCGGGATCGACGCGGGCGATGCGAAATCGAGCAGGGTCTGGGCGAGTCGATCGACGGCATCCATGGCCGCAGCACTCCCACCACTATGTCCGTTGACGAGAATCGAGAAGATCCAGGTCTCTCCATCCTCGCGTTCCGCATAGCCGGATAAGGAAGTCACCGCGGCATCTGAAAGTAGTCCAGTCTTTGCCCGAATCCGACCGCGACCCTGTCTGATCCGTTTTTTCAGTGTCCCGTCTGTCCGCGCAATGGGAAGCGCGGCGACAAACTCAGGCCCGCTTCGAAACGAAGCACGTCCAACCGCAAGGGCACTCACGAGCATTCTCGGCGCAAGTCGATTCTGGATCGACAACCCAGATCCATCGATCAGCTTCGCCCCGGCAAGATCGACGCCGAGACGACCCAGTTCCACCCGCAGTGCCCGAATTCCGTCGACCCAATTGCCCTGACGAACGGGACGCTCCTCCAGCGAGGCCCCCTCCCATGCGGCGAGACTCTTCACCAGGCTCTCGGCGATCGAGTTGTTGCTGTATTTCAGGCACAGCCCGACAGCCTCCGCGACGGTGCGGCCGGGTCGGTCCAAAACCAATTGAAATGATTCGGATTCGATCTGCGGCGCGCGACGCACATCGCCTTCGAGATCGATCCCGTTCGCTTCGAGTTGATAGGCGAGCAGCGAACCGGCATAGAGTCCCGGATCGAGAACACTGCGCGGAAAACGATCAACGGAAGCGCCTTGTCTTGCTACGCCACTCACACGAATGATCTCCTCTGCCGGCCCGTCGGTCTGACGACCCCGAATCCGGTCGACGACCACTCGCGCACGCGTCTTCGCACGACCCGTCTTAGCCTGATTACGTAGTCGCAAATAGTCGACGGGCGGATCGACATCGACTAAGGCTGCCGAGCCCACGGCTGCCTGGGGCCAGATCGAAACGAAGAATGTCCCGTAATTCGCGGTCAGCGCGCCGATGGGTGCATGGTAGGCCCGCGCCGTCACGTTTCCCCAGCTCGGATGCCAGCCGGGACCGTCGAAGAGTCGATCATCCACCCGCAGATCCCCGCGCACGCCACGCAGGCCGGCGCCTCGAAGATCCGCGGCGAGTCGCCACCAATCCTCGGAATTCATGACCGGATCGCCCCCGCCTTCAACGATCAATTCCGAGACCATGCCTTCGGCATCGATCGCCTGCGGTGCCAGAATCCGAGTTGAAAATCGATGCGTCGGCCCGAATCGCTCAAGCGACGCCAGCGCGGTCAAAATTTTCTGGTTCGAGGCCGGAATCAACAACCGATCGGCACCGTGTGCGTAGATCGCGCGGCCGTCGCTCGCCCTCTCGACGTAGACGCCAACACTGGCCCGAGCCAGAGGCGCCTGACGCAGCAGCGCGTCCATTCGCGCGGCAAGATCCGCCGGCCCCTTTCCGCTCGCGCAGGCAGGCATTCCCACGAAGGTGCTCACAATCAATGCCACAACGAGACGCAGCCCCGCGGCGGGATGCCCGGGCTTCACGCTCCGCGAAACCACAAAGGCCGCCCTTGGCCGAGGAAAGAGCAATCGCTTCAGCATCTGAAGACCCTGTTCACCGTGATCGTATTTGGGGGGTGAAACGTTTGCACGCTTGACGCCGAGGAGCTTATCGGGGAGCCTGCGCTGGAGCAATTGTCGCCAGCCATGGGGGGTTGGCAACGGGTTTCGGGATCGGGGGGTCCGGTGCTCAACGTCATATGGCTCGTTCTCGCCATCAGTGCACTCCTTGTAGCCGCGGCTACCGGGGATGAAGCCGTATCGGCTGTCATCGACGCCATCTTCAGTAGCGCGCGCTCCGCCGTGCAACTTGTGATCGGCCTCGTAGGCGTCATGGTCTTTTTTCTTGGACTGATGCGAATCGCTTTCGACGCAGGATTCCGCGAGGTGATTGCTCGCTGGCTGACCCCGCTCACCCGACGACTGTTCCCCGAGATTCCCGCCGACCATCCCGCGATGGGCGCCATGATTATGAACATGTCGTCGAATGTACTCGGCATGGGCAATGCTGCGACACCCTTCGGCCTGAAAGCCATGAGTGAGCTGGCCAAGCTGAACAATCATTCGGGCTCCGCATCAAACGCCATGGTGCTCTTTCTCGCCATCAACAGTTCGGCCATCACCTTGCTTCCTCCGCTCGGGACGATCGGCGTTCGCGCCGCCGCCAACTCCTCTGATCCCTGGGCGATCTGGATGCCGACGCTCTTTGCAACAGCGTGTTCAACCTGCGTCGCGGTGCTGGCCTATTTCGGACTCGGGCGCCTTCCCATTTTCGCTCATCGCCCGGAATTGAAGGGCGAAGCCAGCGCCTCGAATTGGGCACCCGATGACGCCGATTCCGGGTCGGACGACAATCGAGCACGGGATCCCGAGGTCGGTTGGCGCCGAAACGGACGTCTCGGGCTGGTCCTGCTCGGGACGGCGATCTTTCTCTGGAGTGTCGCCGGTTCATTCAATCATCAGCTTGGCGAGAATGGAATGAACGCGGCATTCCGGAGCGCCCTGCAGTACTGGACCCTTCCCGCGCTGCTACTCGCCGTCCTGCTCTACGGCTTCGCGAAGCGAGTCCGGGTCTACGATTCCATGGTGGCGGGCGGGCGCGAGGCGTTAGGCGTGGCCAGCCAGATCGTGCCCTACCTCGTGATCATCCTGGTGGCCGTCTCTATGTTCCGCGCCTCAGGGGCCTTGGGCTATTTGATCGACCAAGTCGACCCATGGACGAGTCTGATCGGTGTTCCGGCTGAGGTGTTGCCCATGGCCTTCATCCGCCCACTCTCGGGCTCGGGCGCGCTCGGCGTGATGAGTGAAATCTTGACAACCCATGGCCCGGACTCTTTCATCGGCCTGCTCTCGAGCACTCTGATGGGATCCACCGAGACGACCTTCTATGTATTGGCGATCTATCTCCTTTGCCTGCCTCGCCGGGGATATCGCGGGATTCTTTGGTGCCGTCGCGGCCTGCCACTTCTTCTTCGGCTGACCCGTGCCGATCCGGGAATCCGCTGCCGGCGACGCAAGCGATAACAAGGTCGTGATGAATCGTGACCTCGACATGCTCGCCGAGATCCTCCCCTCCTGCGCAGGCCGCCCGTACTCTTCGATCGAAGGTATCCCCGCCGGCCTTGGTACCCGACGTTTCTATCGCGTCCACTTCGAAGACGGCCCACCCGAGAGTCTCGTAGCGCGCGTCGAACCCCAAACCGAGGTCAAAGGCCAGGCTGCAAAGAACGTCGGCGCAACCGAAAACCCGAGTACGCCCGACGAGCCCAGCTGGCTTCCCGAACCTCCGCTCGAACCTCTGCGGCAATTTCTCGAGGACGCCGGCCTCCGCGTCCCCCATTCCATCGCCCATCTCCGGGAGCGAGGCGTCGATCTACTCGAGGACGTCGGAGGACGAACGCTGATGCACGTCGATGAACCGGAGCGATCCCAGCGCTATAGCGAGGCCTGCCAGCTCGTGCCTCGACTCCAGAGACTCTCCGCAAGCGCGGAACGCATCCCCGCCTTTGGCCGAATTTTCGATCGCAGACTCATCGATACGAAAGCCTGGAAATGGCTCCACTGGACGATTCCCGGTCTCCTGCATCGCCCAGCCACCCAAGAAGAATCGCGTTCGTTTCTGGAGCTTGTCGAAGGATTCTCCGCCCTTCTCGACGAAGCACCGAGGCGCCTCGCCCATCGTGACTTCAAGGCCGAAAATCTTCACCTCGTGCCTAAAAAAGCAAACGCCGCGAAAAATGCCACCGGGAAGGAAGAGTGGGAGATCGTCATGATCGATGTTCAGGGTGCGTTCATGGCACCCCCCGAATACGATCTCGTGTGCCTTCTCTATGACCTTCAGGTCGATCTCGACGAAAAATTTGCCATGGAATGCTTTCGCTCCTCTCTGGCTGACCTTCCCGATTCACCGGACCCGGAGCTGGCCGCCATGCGCTTTGACGCGATCGCCACGCTCAGGCTCTGCAAGGATATTTCGCATCTCGTCCACGCCCGGCGCTCACGGAATGATGCGCGCCGATGGCACGAAATTCCAAGAGGCTTGGCCCTTCTCGAATTATCAATGGGGCGACTCTCCCGCGCTTTTCCCGAGACCCGGGCACTCAATTCTGTGATTCATGCACTTACCCTGGCCGCAAGTTCGTCCGATAGTGGGTGATGCAGCTCTCGAAATCAGATCGGGAACGATGAAGGATTGGCCAATCGTGCAAATTCATGAGCGCATATGGCCGGGGCAGCCCGGCGGATCAGCCATTCGCCGCATCGGCCGCGGATGCCCGCCGAGTAACCGAACGAAATGAGAGCCATGATTCTCGCCGCCGGGCTCGGAACCCGCATGCGTCCACTCAGCGATCTGAGAGCGAAGCCCGCTCTGCCCGTTCGGGGACGCCCCGTCATCAGCCTGCTGCTCGAATTCCTTGCACGCCAGGGCTGTGAATCCGTCATGATCAACCTTCACCACCGGGCGGAGTCCATTCGCCGGGCGGTCGAACACGATCATCCCCGAGATCTCGAGATCCATTGGTCCGAGGAAGCCACTCCACTCGGAACCGGTGGCGGAATTCAGCGAGCAGCCAGTTTCTTCATCGACGAGGAGTCGGCCATTGTCCTGGCCGGCGACATGCTTCTTGACCTACCGCTCAAGGACCTGTTCGAACGTCATGTGGAAGGCGGCATGGACGCGACGCTGCTACTCCGGGACGACGATCGATCGAGCCATTTCGGCTCCATTGGCATCACGAGCAGCGGTGAGCTCACGCGGGTGGGCAAGAGGACGATCCATCGCGAGAAACATTGCGCCCTCACTGCCGACGACACTGAAGTGACCCATGGCTTGTTTACGAGCGTCCGATTCTTTCGAACGGAAATCCTGACCGACTGGCCCACCTGCGGATCGGAATCCCCGGAGTCAAAAGACAGCGTCTTTGAAGACCTGCGCGACTGGCTGATCCCGGGAATTGAATCCAGAGGACTGCGCGTGCGCGGGGAGCTCCTCCCCAAAGAATCTTCCACATGGGAACCCGTCGGAACGCCCGCAGAATATCTCCGGGCGAACCTTACACCTCCAGATCTACCGACTCTTGGAGGCGCAGCGAAGAACTGGTCTGGGGAAGTCAGCATTCTCGGTTCGAATCAGAGCGTCATCCTCTCGGATCGAGCTTCCGTCGACTCCAGCGCGAAGCTGAATCGCTGCGTTATATGGGAGGGCGAAAAAATTCCTTCTGACTTCGTCGGCGAGTCCGGCGTCTACGCAGGCGGCGTATTTGTCCCCTGCTCGGAGAATCTTTCGTGAGCGAGGTCGTTTTCGTCGGCACAAGCGATGCTTTCGGCGCCGGAGGTCGGCGGCAGTCGGCCGTCTTCGTGCGAGCGGAGCGCGGCGGAATGCTTTTCGATTGCGGCGCGACCACCAATACCGGACTCGCTCAACTCGGAATTTCACGGGAGGAGATCGATGTCCTCCTGATCTCCCATTTTCATGGTGATCATTTTGGCGGCATCCCCGCCTTTCTGTATGCCTCCTACTACATCGACGCGCGACGCCACCCGATCGAAATTGTCGGGCCACCCGATATCGAAGAGCGCGTACACCAGTTGGCCGACGCTATGGGCCATCATCTGCGAGACCGCGAATGGCCCTTCCCAATTCGGTTTCGCGAAATTCATCCCGAGGAAGCCCTTTCGGTTGGCCCCGCAGAAATTCAAGCATTCGCCACCCAACATCAACCCGATGCCAATCCGCAAGGTTACCGTGTTCGCCTGGGCCGAGAACAAATTGCCTATTCGGGTGATACAGGCTGGTTTGAAGATCTTCCCCGTCAGATCGCCGGGAGTGATCTCTTCATCTGTGAATGCACGCTTCATCAGGCCGGGCTGGATTTTCATCTCAGCTTGGATGAACTGCGCGAGCATCGCGACGACCTCGATTGTGGCCGCCTGACCTTGACGCACCTCGGTAACGACATGGCCAATCAGCGAGGACAGCTCGAAATCGAAACTGCAGACGACGGAATGGTCATCAAGCTCTAACCGCGGTGGCCTCGAGATCTACAGAACGAAGTCTCTTCGGCCCAGCGCGAGGCCGCGTGTTTTTTCCTTCAGCACCACGCTCGCAGAGCAAGCAAGGCCCCAGCCCGCCAATGATCGACACCCTGTCGAAATCATCGGTCGAGCCATTCGCCGCCATGAATCACGCCGAGCACACGCGCTTCGGCCACCCCCGTACACTGGGGAAGTTGATTGGGGATGCCTAGAATGGTGTTTCGTCCCATGAGTGAAAACGCCATCGCCTCCGCTGCGTCAGCGGGAACTCCGGCAGCGTCCATGCTTTCGACAACGACGGAGTCGAGGGCGTTCGCGAGCAATTCCATGACGTAGCCGTTTCGAACGCCTCCGCCGCCGACTAACAAGCGACCCTTCAAAGCAAGTCCGCCGCCCGTGCCCGCCGCCATCGCCTTCCATGCCGTGGCGATCGCCGCCGTCGCCGCGTGAGCAAGCGTGGCCATCAAATCTTCGAGGAGAACTCCCTCTCGCCGTGACCGATCGAGCCAATCCCGGGCCTGCGACAGGCCATAGCGCTCACGGCCTGTCGACTTCGGTGGCGGCCGATGCAAGTAGGGATCCGCGAGCAATTCCTCGAGCCACGGGGCAACGACGCTTCCCGCTCGCGCAAGCGCCCCGTCTCGGTCGAAGCGATCCCGCCCCTCACTCGCAAGCGATACAACGCCGTCCAGCAGGGTATTCGCGGGCCCTACATCAAAGGCCATCGCAGATTCCGGAGCGCAGCCAGCGGGAAGCCAGGTGAGGTTCGCGATCCCACCCAGATTGAGAACACCGCGCGACTCATTTCCGTCCGCGAAGACCGCGTGATGGAAGAACGGAGCAAGCGGCGCACCCTCACCCCCCATTGCCAGATCACGACGCCGGAAGTCGGCGACCACGGGACGCCCCAGACGTTCCGCGAGTCTTGCTGGACAGCCGATCTGCAGGCTGCCCCCGTGCTCCGGATGATGGGCCACGGTTTGGCCGTGAGACGCGATCGCATCGACGTCGGCCAGAGAAAAATCGGCCTCCTCGAGAACGGACAAGACGGCATCGGCGAATTGATCCGCGAGCACGCGATCCAGCCGAACGAGGTCCTCGAGAACCCGACCCGGTTGCAGCTCGCCCGCAGCCAGTCGATGGATCTCGTGCTGAAGAGACCTGGAATGAGCCACCTCGCGAAAGGCGATCAGCTCGAATGGGCGTGCGCCTGCGTCGTCCGGCCAGTCGACGAGCGCCACATCGATTGCGTCGGCTGAGGTGCCCGACATGAGACCAACGATCCGCATGGCGCAATCATAGGCCGGTGCAGGGTCGTTGCACGTCCCCTTGTCCACCTTCTCTCGCCTCTCGCTAGGCTTTCGACTCTTTTGGCAAGTAGTTGACAGTCAAGGGGAATTCACGATAATGCCGCGGTCTCGAAACTCCCGACCGGAGTTCCCGGGAACGACCGGGCACACATCAGACAGGGTGCCAGGCTCCTTAATATTTCCGATTAGTGCGGCGCATTATCGGTATCCTACGAACTCGTTGGAAGCCGTACGCACGACCTGATCACACCACCTCATCCACTGAGAATCCAAGAGGCCAAAATGAATGAAACCTCCCGCGCCCAGGGCTGGGCGATTTGCGGTAGCGCAGGACTTGCCGCCCTTCTCTTTGTTGTCGGAATTTTGAACGGTCGTTATTGGGCGATTGCGATCCCCGTTGCCGTCGTCACGCTCTTCGCGCTCGGGCTCGTCGCCTGGGTCGGATTCACCATCGCCACGATTCAGGTCGAGACCGATTCCGGCCCGGAGATTCTGACGACTGACGAGCCCAGGGTCGCCAGCGCCGCCGAATCCATCAGCGCAGAGGACGCAGCCTGATGATTCATCGCGGACTGTCCACTTCGATCGCAAACGTCTAGAGCCTCGATCCCGTGCGAATTGCGCTTCTCACCTACCGCGGAAATATGTTCTGTGGCGGCCAGGGTATCTATGCGGCCTATCTGGCCCGCGAATGGAAACGGGCCGGACACGACGTCTATGTTTTTGCAGGTCCTCCCTTCCCCGAACTCGAAGAAGGAATCCCGCTCCACGAGATTCCCAACGACAACGTCTTCGGCCAAAGCGTGAGCGAGGCCTTCAACCCCGAATCACCATTTTCGATGCTGAAGCCATTATCACTTTGGGAACTGGGCGTCTCTCGATTCGGCGTCTTTCCGGAGATGCAGACTTTTGGCCTTCGTCTTATGCGGAAATGGGGAGAATTCCAGCGGCGGTATCGCTTCGACGTGGTCTTCGATAATCAGACTCTCTCCTGGGGATTGTTAGGCATTCAGGCCATGGGTGTTCCCGTCGTAAGCGTCATCCATCATCCGCTGCACATCGATCGTGAAGCCGATTTCGCAGTTGATCAGTCGCTCGCCAAACGCGTGAAGCGAACCCTGTATTTCCCGTTGATGATGCAGCAGGCCGTCGCGCCCCGACTCGCAAAGATCGTAACCGTGTCGGAAGCCTCGCGAACGGCCATCGAGAAGTACTTCAAAATTTCCGAGAAGAAGGTCTCAGTCGTCTACAACGGTACGGACACGGAAATTTTTAGGCCGATTCCCGAGATCGAGAAAGAAGTCGACATGCTCTTCGTCGGCCGCACCGAAGATCGAAAAAAAGGCATCGGAACCATGTTCGAGGCGCTCTCGATGCTTCCGGACCATGTCACGCTCAAGATCGTCGATGGTCGCATCCCAACCGACGGCCTCGTACCAAAGCTCATCGCGCAGTTTGGACTCCAGAAACGCGTCTCGATCGTCGACCGCATGCTGACCGTGCCCGAACTCGTCGAACAATATTCCACGGCGAGGGTGGCCATCGTTCCCTCCTTCTTCGAGGGATTCGGCTTTCCCGCCAGTGAGGCCATGGCCTGCGGTCTGTCGGTGATTGCAAATGCCGCTGGCGCGCTCCCCGAAGTGATCGGAACCGACGGCCGCAGTGGTCGATTGGTACCTCTGCGTAATGCTCGGGCCACCGCCGATGCGATGTGGGAAATCCTGCGAGACCCGGCGGAAACCCAGCGCATGGGCATCGCCGCTCGCGCGCGTGTCCAACGCATTTTTCAATGGGACCAGGCGGCTGCGCAACTGGTCGATGTCTTCGAGGAGGTGATTCATGCTGCTGACCGTCGATCTCGAACGGCTTGACATTCAGCCTGGCCATCTCCTCTTGGATGCTGGCTGCGGCGAAGGACGACATTGTTTCGGTGCGATCGCCCGCGGCGCAAGTGTCGTCGGCCTGGATCTCGACCTCGACTCGATTCGCATACCGTCGAAGATCATTCGCACGAGGGGCCAGGAACAGAACGTGTTGGGCAGCATTCTGCAGGGAGACGCTTTTCATCTCCCCTTCGCAGATGCCAGCTTCGATCGAATTATTTGTTCCGAGGTGATGGAACACGTCCACGACTATCCAGCGGCGATCGCCGAGCTGGCACGAATCGCGAAGCCCGGCGCACGGGTTGCGATCACGATCCCCACTGCCACCAGTGAGCACCTCTATCTCCGACTCGGCGACGAATATTTCGAGAGCCCGGGAGGCCATATTCGAATCTTTCGCCCAAGGGACCTCGCGAAAGCGATGTTTACAGCGGGTTTTGAAACTCGGGGTTGCGGTTTCGCGCATGGCTTCCACACGCCCTATTGGGTCCTCCGATCGGCCATGCATCTGCCAGACGCCGATCAAAGCGCGATGGTGCGTGGGTATCGCGATTTTCTGATTCGCGCGACCGCCTCGAAGCTCATGAATCGCCTCGAAAGCGTCCTGAATTTCGTCTGCCCCAAGAGCATCATCGTCTACGGCCAGAAGCGGGCCGGAGCCTCTGCAAGTCTCGAGGACTCTCGTCCGACGACGGCGAACACAGAAACGACCGCGGCGGCCGCCTAACCATGCCGCGCCCTCTGCGCATCGCGTACGTCGCATACCGAGGCAACATGAACTCGGGCGGCCAGGGAATCTATCTATGGTTCCTCGCCCGAGAAATGGCCCGGCTTGGGCATGAAGTCAGCATCTTCGTCGGACCGCCCTACCCCGATTCGATGCCCTTTGCGAGAGTCGAAGAACTGCCCAATCGACAGCTCTGGGCAAAATGGGTTCTCGGCCAGAAGGATCAAATCGTCCGCGCAAGCAAGCCAGGCGAGATTTTCTCGCCCCTCAACTTTTACGAACTCGGCGCTAGCCGACTCGGCTTCCTTCCGGAACCCTTCGCTTTCAGCCTGCGGGCCTTTCATCGCCTGACTCGAAGAATTCGCGCCGGCGGTCATTTCGATCTGGTCCACGATGTTCAATGCCTAGGCTATGGACTTCTCGGCCTTCGCGCCCTCGGCCTTCCCGTCGTCACCACGGTGCATCACCCGCTCACCGTCGATCGCCGTGCATCCTTCATTCGCGACGAGACTTTCGATGACGTACTCGGAACGATGAAATTTTATCCCGTCGGAATGCAGGCCTTCGTCGCGCGCCAGCTCGACTGCGTTCTCACGTCCTCCGAAGCCAGTGCGCGACAGATCGTTCAAGATTTCGGCGTAAGACCGGATCGGATCAGGAATGTCCGCAACGGCCTGGACACCGAGCTCTTCTCCCCCAGCGCTGACTCAATGCGAAGCGAAAGCGAGCTTCTCTGCGTGGGTCGGTCTGCCGACCCTAACAAAGGCATCCGCACCCTGATTCATGCCCTGGCCCGTCTGCCCGCACATATCAAGCTGACCCTCGTGGACGATGACAGCCCTGAGAACCAGGTTCGTCGCTGGGCTCGAGAGGTTGGTGTCGAATCTCGACTTTTGCTCACAGGGCGCGTGGAAGCAGCGGAACTCGTCGAGCTCTATCGCCGGGCCTCCGTCGTTGTCGTCCCCTCACGTTACGAGGGATTTGGACTTCCCGCCGTTGAAGCCATGGCCTGCGAAACGCCCGTCATCGCAACCAACGCGGGCGCACTCCCAGAGGTCATCGGCCTAACAGAGGGTGGGGTCCTCGCGGAACGCGACGACCCGGCAGCGCTAGCAGCAGCCATCCGAATGCTTCTTGAGAACACGGAAGCACGGGCTGTAATGGGCAAACGGGGTCGAGAACGCGTCGTCGAAAAGCTCTCCTGGCCACAGATCGCAGCAGCTACCGCCGCGGTCTACGCGGAGACAGTCGATTCTTCGCGGCGAGGCCGGCCGACGACGACAATCACATCCGACAGCGTCGGCCACTGACGCGCGATCGCGTCGAGACCTCGGAGCATGACCATCGCCACAGGTTTCGGTAAACGGCAGACCACGGTTGCCCAGCCCGGCAGACCCCAACCGATTGAAATGCCCTGAACCGATTCAACATCGACGTGCTTCGCCGCCTGTTCACGCATCAGGTCGAGTTCGTAGCGAGTGAAATGATCGCTGGGGGTATCGTATCCGCGACGTCCACGAAGGGGACCTAGCCCTAGCCAATCTTCCCGAAAACGATCGAGCGCCCGAGTGACGCGGCACGCCAGAGAATCAAAGTTGGCAATCGCAAGGACGACCCGTCCGTCCGGCTTGGTCACGCGCGCCATTTCGGCGATCGCCGACTCCGGATCATCAAAATGATCCATGGCGCCTTTACAAAAAGCGGCGTCAAAGGACTGGTCTCCGAATGGCAGCTCATCCGCCCAGCCACGAACCCAGCTTGGCCTCGCCTCACCCTCCTGAATGCTCGCGCCGCCAAAGGCCTCGGCCATCGCTGTCATTCTCGCCGAGGGCTCTGCACCCACGACGGTCGCGCCCTCCCGAACCAGTGCAATTGAATCCTGACCGACCCCGCTCGCGACATCGAGAATCAAGCGCCCCGGGTCGGCGCAGGTCGCCCATAACGTGACTTCCGTCATCCGCGCAAAAAGAAATTCACTATCCGGTGACATTCCTGTTGGAATGACATCACTCATATCCCGATCCAGATCGACCACTCGCATGGGCGGACTCTAGCAGCGCAAAGCACGCTCGGAGCACCGGGACATCGCGGATCTGGGCGAAAGTTCCGCCCCCCGGTACACTCCGCCCAATGGATGCTCCGGCCGCCAATTCCGCCCCGAGCGCCAACAGCGCCAAGTCCAAGAACGGTCCCTCCGATTTATCAGCCCGAGCTGGCGAAAACGTCGAGAACGACGGCACCGCCAAAACGACCGCTGATCGATTCGGCACCTTCTTCGTTGTTTCGATCGGTCTACTCGCACTGTTCGCCAGCTATTTTGGGTCGATTCGACTCGTCGAGATCGCCCTTGAACGCGAGATCCAGGCGCGAGTCGAGAACGCAATCGTCGTGACCCATTTCAATCGCCCGGTCATCCCGCAGGTCAAGGAACGCATCGACCGCTCCGTTCGTAACTCTCGCTGGATCAAATTCGGCGGCCTACGCGTTTCGACCCTTGTACTCGCCCGAGACGGCGTCACCTGGCTCTACGTAGACGGCCACGGCACTCCGCCCACGCCCGAAGGCCTGGCGCCCACGGATATGATCGGGGAGTGGCTCAACTATCTTCCGGCCACCGCCGAAGTCTCGGTGACGCTCCCACATACCGCTCCGATTTCAAATGCGATCCTATTCGTCTTCACAGCCGTGTTCCTTCGATTCGCCTACCTCGCCAATCAGCACCAATCCGGGCAAGAATCCGAACGTCTCGAGGAAGCGCTGAGAGTGCGAGATCAGGCGGCACGCCGAACAGAGGAAATCGAATTCGAACTCGCGGCGACACGTATGCGCCTTTCTGAAATCGTTCCAATCGAGCGAGAACACGGTGAAGAGATCGATGCGCTTCAGCAAGAACGCGAGAATCTTCAAAGAAAGCTCATCGACCTGGCCGCACGGGAAGAATCCCTTCGCGGTGAGGCTGACTCCGCCACCGAACTGGCCAGCGAGGTTCGAACTCTCGAAGATCTGCTCGAGGAAGCCACCGGAGATCTCGACGCAAGGGATGGCGAGATCGGACGGCTCGAACAGAGCTTGCGCAAAGCCTCCAAGGCTTCCGATCGCGCGGAGAATGCAAAGGTAAAAGCCGTGGAGCTCATGGCTCGCCGATTTCGAACTCTCTACAAAACGATCGAGATCGATGATCGAGCCATCACCGACATCAGTTCACTCGGTGACGAATCGCTCCGACTCAAAGCCGAGGAAAGCGTGAAGCGACTGGCCGAGGAAGCCGACAATGTGGCGGTTCGACGCAAAGTCGGTGGTCTTCCCGGTTACGTTCAGGTCTTTGAACTCGGTTTCGCGGGCAAGGGTCGTATCTATTACACACGCGGAAAATCGAAACGATTTCGGATTCTCCTGGTTGGCGCCAAGAACAGCCAGCCCACTGACCTCGAGTATCTATCACGGCTGCCAAAATCAGAGTTCAGCTGATCAGCCAACGCCAGCGTTAGTCGTTTGCAAGGCCGACGGCTCGCCGCAGAGTCGTTCGCAACTCCATATCATCCCAGGGCTTCGACAACATCCCGAAGAGATCCGCGGCATTCAATTCAGCGGCCGGAATTTCGTCCGTCCAGCCACTCAAGAGCATGCGCTTAGTGGAGGGCCAATCCGAGCGAATCATCGTGAGTAGCTCCACACCGCTCATTCCCGGCATGCAATAATCGGAGATCACCAACGCAATGGTGCCCTCGGCCAATCGTTCGAGGGCCTCCCGCGCATTGCGCGCCGTTTGAATCGTCACCTTCTCGCGACGCAGCCCACGTCGCAGCGCAGAGAGGACATGTGGATCGTCATCCACGAGCAAGACGACCGGCTCATCCACCACGCTCACCCCCTCAGCGTCCGGCCGCTTCATCTGGCCCCGGCCCCACCAGCGGCAGTCTCACTTCGAAGGTCGCTCCCCGGCCGACCTCGCTCTCGACCAGAATGCGTCCGCCATGGCGCTCCACAATGCTGAATGACGTCGAGAGACCGAGGCCTGTCCCGGCACCCACAGGCTTCGTCGTAAAGAAGGGTTCAAAGATATGTGGGAGGTCGTCTTCTGCGATTCCCAACCCACTATCGATGATCCGAATCACGACTTCGTCATCGACGCTCGAAGTCTCCAGTCGAATTACACCGGGTTCATCCGTTCCCCGAGACTCGATGGCCTGATAGGCGTTCACGAGCAGATTCATGAAGACCTGCTTGATCTGCATCGGATACGCCGCGATTTTTGGCAACTCTCCGTAATCCTTCTCGAACTCGACGCGATGTTTCATCATCGTAAAGACAATATTCGCCGTGGAATCCAAGGCCTGATTGAGATCCGCGGGTGTCCGAGCGGGAAGATCCGCGCGAGAGAAATCACGCAGATCTTTCACGATATGGCGAATGCGATCGGCGCCTTCACTCGATTCGAGCAGAGCTTTCTCGAAGTCCGCGCGGACATAGTCGAGATCGATTTCCCGCGCGAGCACTCGGACATCGTCCGCGGCCGCGCGAATGACTTCGAGATCTCCTTCCATCGCGACCTGGTGAAGTCGGTCCGTTGCCTCGAAGTACTTGTTCAGGTCTCCAAGATACTCAGACATCTGATGAAGGTTCGCGTGAATGAAACCCATCGGGTTATTGACTTCATGCGCCACGCCTGCGGCGAGCTGCCCAATCGAAGCCATCTTCTCGGTCTGCCGAACCTGCTGTTCGAGTTCCTTGATCTCCGAGAGATCTTGGAAGACGGCAACCACGCCATGAGAGACGCCCTGCGCATCAAGACGCGGAGAGCACGACAATCCGATGGGAATCCACTTTCCGTCTGCACGCAGAAGCAGCGTCTCAGCACCGCGACTCCGCGTGCCGTTCTCGAGACATGCCTCGATCGGGTTAGAATCTTCGTCCTCCGCGGCAAACCAATCGGCGATCTGTCGGCCGCTCACACCATCACTTAACGCTCCATCTTCTCCAGCAAGGATTCGCTCTGCCGCCGGATTGGCAAAAGAAATTCGTCCCGCTAGATCGACCACGATCAGTGCGCTGTTGATGTTCTCGATAATGTCGCGGGTCTCGCGACGAGCAACATCGAGTCGGTCTGTAAGCCATTCACTTTCGGTCACATCCGAAATCAGAAATATCCGTCGAGCGCCCTCTTCGATCGCGCGGCGCCTGATCTCATAGACCCGGGTCTCGCCCTCGACTTCTTCAACGCGGACGACCTCAGCCGGAGCCCTGGAGGAATCGGTTCCCGAATGGGAAACCGATTCTTTTTCGATCCTTTCCGACAACGCGATGGGAATTCGCGCAACCAGGAACTCGGACGCCGCGGCGGGTCCCGAGTTCTGGGGCGGGAACATTCGCGAGAACTCCGCATTCTCGGCAACGATCAGTCCGCCTGGATCCAACACGACCATGCCCGTTGGCATCTCGGTCACGATCGCCGCGTAGAGACCTTCCAGTTGTTGAATTCGCTGATCCGAGACGCGCTTCTGACGATGGACTCTCCAGCCACGCACCTGTTCGAGCAAGACGAGGGGAAGGACGCGCTCAAACTCCGGACCGAAATAGACACAATCCGAGGCGCCCGCTCGGAACGCTTCCAACGATTCTTCCTCAGCACCATCGGAAACAATCACGACAGACGGAGGTCCTGTGGCTTGAATTTCGCTCAGCAGGTCGACCATGTCTGCGATGTCTAGCCGATCGAGGAGTACGAGATCGATCGATGAATCTGCGCACAACAGACGAAGCGCGTCAGGGCTCTGCGCCCGCAACAATTCGACCGGATCCCCGAGTCGAGCCAATCCCGCCGTCGTCTCGACGGCCATCGGTGGCAGTTCCGCCTCATCACTCCGCCCGGCACCTTGGCCGGGAACAATGACCACAATCCGGATCACGCCGAGGGGAGATTCGGCTTCGAGAATTTTATTCTTATGCATCGCGATGCGAAGCCACTCCTGCAAACGGATCCATCGATCCGGACTGTATCCGAGGACATGTACAAGCAGGGGCCAGACAGAGTAGCCGATCGCGTGAGTGCGTTCACATCGGCCGATCATTTGGCGGGTCGACGACGTTCTCCTACACTGAACAGACCCCCTCCGCGAAGCGGAGAACTGCCCTGCAGAAATCCTACGTCCTCGTCGTTGACGACGAAGAACTCTATCGCCGCGCCATCGGACGCATCCTTCACCGCGTCGGTCGCGAAGTCTTGATGGCCCGTGACGGCGCCGATGCTCTGCAACAAATTGCTGAGCACTCGATCGATCTCGTGCTGTGTGATATCCAGATGCCCGGAATAAACGGACTGGAACTCGTGCGCCAGATTCACGACGTCGAACCGGATCTGCCCTGCATCGTCATGACCGGGTACAACACACCCGAGAATTCCGTCGAAGCCCTTCAGGCCGGGGCGTTCTGGTATCTTGAGAAGCCCTTCGAACAAGACCGCCTCGATGTCGTGCGACAACTCGTCGCGCAAGCCATCGAACACGGCCACCTGAAATCCGAGAATCGACATCTGCAGCGCCAGCTCCGCTCACGCCACAAATTCGACAGCATCATTGGCAAGAGCGCCAGCCTCGGCCGAACCCTTGCCATCGTCGAACGCGTCGCGGATACCGAGAGCACCGTCCTCATCACAGGGGAAAGCGGAACAGGCAAGGAACTCGTCGCTCGCGCCCTGCACTACAACAGTCGACGCGCCGAGCGCAAACTGGTCACCGTCAACTGCGGCGCAATTCCCGAAGAACTACTCGAATCCGAACTCTTCGGCCACGTAAAGGGTGCCTTCACTAACGCCGTCAATCATCGCGATGGTCGTTTCACCGTCGCCCACCGGGGTACCATCTTTCTCGACGAGATTGGTGACATGAGCCCCAATCTCCAGGTCAAACTGCTGCGGGTGCTCCAAGAACGCACGTTCGAGCCGGTCGGCTCGTCCAAGACGATCAAGGTCGATGTCCGAATCATCGCGGCCACGCATCAAGATCTCCCCAAGCTCATCCGCGAAGGACGTTTCCGAGAGGACCTCTACTACCGCCTGAATGTCCTTCCGATCGAAGTCCCAGCCCTTCGAGACCGCAGCGGCGACCTCCCCCTGCTGATTCATCATTTCCTCGACGTGGCCCGCCTTGAGCGCGGTTCTCGCGTCGACGGCGTCACCGACGAGGCGATGCAGCGACTTATCGACTATCACTGGCCCGGTAACGTTCGCGAGCTCGAGAACCTGATTGAGCGAATGACCGTGCTCGTCGAACTCGGCGAGATCCAATTGGAAGATCTTCCCGCACACATCATGGCCGAACCCAAAATTCAGGGCTCGGCGCCACGCGTGCCCTCGAGTGGACTCGATTTCAACACCGTCGTCGGCCACTTCGAGTCCGATCTCATCAAACAAGCTCTCGAACACACCCACTGGAACAAAAACCGCGCCGCCGGCCTGCTCGGACTGAATCGAACGACCCTGCTCGAGAAGATCAAGAAGCGGGGCATCACACCGCCAGAAGACGCGGATTAGGCCGTCCAAGGCGCGCCGGGTAAAGCCACTCGCCCGCTTGCCGATCGCCTTCCCGGTTTCAGCACGCCCGCGAGCCACGGCGTTCGCTTTCGAACCGCTTTGCTTCATCCTGACTGACCAATGTCGGTGAGTTGACGTTTCTGCGTGCGAGCTGCCGCCGATGCCACTCCAGGCGGCACCATGGCCTTGAAATTTATTGCGTATTCGCGTGATGACGATCGAATCCGAATCTTTAGGAAATTCAAAGACTTTTCGCCTTTTCGGCCAATCGCCTCGCAAGTATTTTTCGAAACTCGGGCCTTCCCTCCAACTTTAAATCATTTTTGGCACGCCTCGTGCTTAGTCATGCGTCTGTCAGGCAACGACATCGCATCGATCGTCGAAGCCACAAACAAAAGCTGCCGATTCATGACACTGGCCGCAGAACAAAATGGGCGGGTCATTCATGGCGCAAACGACAGGAGAACGGGTCGAGATGGAAACGCTGTTGCGTGAAGCGAAAATGAAACATGATGAGATTCCACCGGATCTCAAAGAGAATATCATCCTCGAGCACGCACCCCTGATCCGCTACATCGTGAATCGAATCGCTGTCCGCCTGCCCTCTCATATCGACCTCGACGATCTACATAATACGGGCGTCATCGGATTGATGGATGCCATCGAAAAATACGATCCCGAGAAGAATTGCAAATTCAAAACCTATGCAGAGTTCCGAATCAAGGGCGCCATTCTGGATCAGCTGCGAAGCCTGGACTGGGTTCCCCGAAGTGTTCGCCAGAAGGGCCGCAAGCTCGAGAATGCGTATGGAGAAGTCGAACAGCGACTGGGACGTTCGGCCAACGAAGACGAAGTCGCCGATTCGCTCGGCCTGGAACTCGACAAGTTTCACGTCCTGATCAATCAGGTCCGAGGAATCTCACTGGTCAACCTCGAAGAAATTCGCGGAACGAATTCGGACGGCGACCGCGCTGGCACCTTCGCCGACATCATCGAAGACGTCCATGCGGAGAATCCGTTCGCCTCCTTGAAGTTGATGGAGACGAAGCATGTCATCTCGGACACGATCGGTTCCCTTCCCGAGAAGGAACGCCTAGTCGTTTCGCTCTACTACTACGAGGATCTCAACATGAAGGAGATCGGCAATATTCTCGGCATCACAGAGAGCCGGGTCTGCCAGATTCACACCAAAGCCGTAATGCGACTTCGATCCAAGCTGAAGGGCCTGGTCGATAGATAGAAGACCGCGAACCCTCGCATTCATCGGTCGCAGAATACGGCCCGCAAGACACAGAGGATTGGGCGTTCAAGTCTATTCGACGAACGCTCAGTCCTCTTTTTCGTATCGAACTAACAGAACAGTCGTATTGTCGGCACCGCCCGCTCGATTCGCCGCATCGACCAACCCGGCAGCCGCTGCCTCGAGATCGGGTTCATCGCAGACTCTCTGCGCAATTTCTTCGTCTTCCAGATGAGTCGTCAGCCCGTCCGAACAAAGGATGAAAACATCATCGACCTGAGGCGTCATCTCAGCCAGATCAGGCTCGATTCGAGGTCGCACACCCAGCGCCCGGGTCAGGACATGACGATGGGGATGCTGCCGCGCGTCTTCTTCACTGATCTCCTCGCGCCGCAGAAGTTCACCGACGATCGAGTGGTCGTCGGTCAGACCGCGAAGTCTCCCGCGACGAATCAAATAGGCTCGACTGTCGCCGACGTGAGCGAGGGCCAGACGCTTCCCGGCAAACAACAAGCCCACCAGAGTCGTCCCCATCCCGGAGAGCTCGGGCTTGGCGGACGCGGCAGCAATAATCTCCCGGTTGGAGCATCCCACCGCATGCCGAAGGCGTTCGGCCAGGCTGACGTTTGCGCCCTGCAAGGCCTCGATGTCTCGGATGACGGCTTCCGTCGCGAGCTCGCTCGCGACCTGACCGGCCTTGTGCCCACCCATGCCATCGGCGACTAGGTAGAGCCCGAGGTCCGGAACGATCGCGTATCGGTCCTCATTGGCCCGTCGGCACATTCCCACGTGGGTACTGGCAGCGGAGCGGAGCAGCATCAAAGGTCTCCGTGGGGCGTACAGACGGCGCCCTCTCTTATCTTATATCGGATCGGTGGTCCCAGGCTTGACTCCCTGGAGCCGGTTCCACGTCCGCGCGACGCGGATCCCAGACTTTTCCCTCGCGAACAGGCAAAAAATCATTCAATGATGCGCAAGACCGCGACGATAAGAGCTGTGAACGGTACGCTGATGCTCGACGAACCTGAAAGGGTTCAAATGGGGGGATCCATGTCCAAGACGCTTCTCTTGGCCGACGATTCGGTCGTAATCCAAAAACTCGTGGGACTTTCGTTCGCGAACGAAGACGTCCACATCGTGACGACGGATAACGGCGACGACGCCGTTCTGAAGGCGCGAGAGATCACGCCCGATGTAGTGCTCGCCGATGTCGTCATGCCGGGCAAGAGCGGCTACGAAGTCTGCCAAGCCATCAAGCAAGATCCGGCCCTTGCTCATATTCCCGTCCTTCTGTTGACCGGCACGTTCGAGGCCTTCGACAAAGCCCGGGCAGCCGCGGCCGGAGCCGACGGCCAGATCACCAAACCGTTCGAAGCGCAATCTCTAGTCGAGCGCGTCAGCGAGGTCATGATCGCGTCTGCAGCCGCGGCGCCTAACGCCATCTCCGACACACCCGTTGCCGCATCGATCGGTGAAAGCACGGACAGCTTCGCCGAGTTTGATTTCTTTGATCCAAGCGTATCCACGCTTTCCGGTGAAAAGTCGAGTGCGCTGCTCACCGATGCATCGCAGACCTTGGATCAGACTCCGGCGATCAGCATTTCAGACGAGCCCCTCTTCGGGGCCCCCGTCGACGGCGCAACCGATGAACTCGATACTCAAGGCCGGGGATGGGCCCTGGACGACTCCGTTGAGGTGGGTTCTGCGGGCGAATTCGCGGCTGAGAGTCTCCAACCATTGGGGCTCGAGAACCTTGATCGTGACGAGACCATCGTGGCACTGCCCGAGCCCGTCACACCCATTCCTCCCAGCAATAGCGATCCTCTGGCGGCTTTCGAGGCCGATCTCGTTGCAGCGGACAGTTCTGTCGCCTCTTCCCTCGCCGTCGATTTCGATTCTACGCTGGATGCCGTTCCATCAGATCCCAGTGCGACGATCGTCGCAGGAATCGATGACACGAATGCCTCGACGGCCCCCGACTACGGGTTCGATTCGTCGGACAACATGGGGAGCGATTCGGTCGAGCCCACCGACGAGACCTCGTCTTTGCGGCCATCAGCCCCGTCGACGCCGTCCAATCTCATGCACCGAAGGGACAGCGAGTTCGAAGATTTGACGATACATATGCCTTCAGCCGCAATCGATCAGGCCGTGGCGATGGCTCCGAGCCCGAAGGGCGTCGTGAGCCCTCCCCTTGAAAGCGCGGGCCAGGGCGATGCAGGCGCCACCGTCACCGCCAATCTCGACGTCCAGCTCTCCGATTCGCCCCAGGTGAGCCACCCTCTCGACCTCGGGCCTTCCAACGTCTCGGCGGACGAACTCGACTTCACCTTTGATGTTTCCGAGCAAGCATCGCCGGCTGATATCGATGCGGCACTTGGCGATTCTTTTTCATCCCTGATGGACATTTCGGAGTCTGAGATCCTCGGTGGCTCGTCGAATTCGGAAGCTGGCTGGGAAGCTGAATTCGCTTCGGCCGAATCCAATCCGGCGCCCGCCGGCACGGATTCAACCTTCGACGATGTGTTTGCGGCCGGTTATGACGTCTCGATCAGCGACCTCGCCACAGCACCAGCTGCACCCAAAACCTCTGCGGCTGCCGAGCAGCCCGCCCCTTTCGATCAGCCGGAAACTTCGGCGGGCGGCACATCCATAGATTCCGGGGTCAGCGGTCTCGACATCGATATCGAATTGCCTCGTCAGACTGTCGGCGATGCTGACAACATTCGAATTTCCGATCTCTCGCCCATGATCGAACAACGCATCCAGGAAACCCTCGAAAAGGTCGCCTGGGAGGCCTTCTCTGACCTTTCCGAATCCATCGTGAAACAAGTCATTGGGCGAGTCGAGCAGATCGCTTGGGAAGTCATTCCCCAAATGGCGGAGACCCTCGTACGCGAAGAGATTCGCAAGATGAAGGGCGAGAACGACTGAACCGCCGCCTCCTGCGATAGACTGGCCAGCGATTACGCATCAACACGCCGACAGTCCCAGATCGCCCGAAGGAGTCGAAGCATGCCCGCAGGTCCAAAGATCGGCGACTGGACCACACTCCTCGACCTCGCCCTATCAGAAGACATCGGCCCCGGTGACCTAACAAGCACGCTGGTGATCGAAGCCGACCGCGAGGGACAGGCGCGAATCGAAGCGCGCGGCGAAATGATCGTCTGCGGACTCCCGATTCTTCGAGAAGTCTTTGCGCGCGTAGACCCCGATCTCGAAATCGAGTCCGATGACGCCGCCGACGAGGGCACGCGAGTCGAGGCAGGGCAAGTGCTGATGCGAGTTCGCGGCCGCTATGCCTCGATCCTCACGGCGGAACGGACGGCGCTGAATTTCCTCGGTCGACTCTGTGGCATCGCGACCCAGACCCGAACCCTGGTCGATCGGGTCGCCGATCTCTCGGTCGACCTCGTCGACACACGCAAGACGACACCCGGTTGGCGCGTTCTGGAAAAATACGCGGTCGCCACCGGCGGGGGCCTCAACCACCGAGTCGGCCTCTACGACGCCGTCCTCGTAAAGGACAATCATATCGCCGCCGCCGGCAGCCTTGACCTCGCCGTGGAGCGCGCACTCTCGAAAGCGCCTGATGGTGTGGCCGTCCAGATCGAGGTCGAATCCGAAGAGATGGCGGACCGGGCCATCGAACTGGGCGCTTCGTTTCTGTTGATCGACAACCTCGACCCGCCAACCACCGCACGAATCGTCGCGCGACACGGTCAGAACGTCGTTCTCGAGTCCTCGGGCGGCATCGGCCCCGACAATCTCCGCGCCTTCGCCGAGACCGGCGTCGCCCGCATCTCGATGGGTGCCCTGACCCATTCCGTTGCCTCCGCCGACGTCGCACTCGAAATCGATCTGCTCCCATCACCGGATGACAGCCCCTCCGCCGGGACTTCGAAGGAATCTCAGGCGACCGAATGAGTGCACTCACCCGCGGTCCAAGCGAAGTCCTCTCGGCCCTGCAAGAAAATCCCGGATCGGATTCGGCACCCGCCTTGTCTGGCGAATCTCTGTCTGAGCGACTCGGCGTTTCCCGCGCGCAGATCTGGAAACACGTCGGCACCCTTCGCACCCGCGGTTACGAAATTGAAGGCGAGCCCGGTGGCGGATATCGATTGGTGGGCCGCCCGGACCGTCTCTATGCCGAGGAGATTGCGCCGAGACTCGAAACGAAATGGCTCGCCCAACAGATCCAACACTTCGACGAGACGGCATCGACCAATCTCATCGCCTTCGACCTCGGTCGCGATGACGCTCCCGCCGGCACGACGGTGATCGCCGAAAGCCAGAGCGCTGGCCGCGGACGACTCGGGCGCAGTTTCTATTCGCCGCCCTACAAAAATCTCTACACGTCGATCTTGCTGAGACCACGTGGATCGATCAGCGACGCGCCGACCCTGATCCTCGCCGCCGCTGTCGCCGTCGCGGAAACCGTCGCCGAATTCCTGGGCGACGAGTCCAGCGTCGAAATCAAATGGCCAAACGATGTCATGATCCACCGCCGTAAGACCTCGGGAATCCTGATGGAAAGCAGTGCCGAAGGCACTCGGCTCGCCTTCGCCGTTCTCGGCATTGGCGTGAACCTGAACGTGGATCGCGAGACCTTTCCAGATGAGTTTCGGCACCTTGCGACGAGTCTCTCCAGCGAACTCGGTCATCCCATCGATCGCGTCGCCTTCGCGCGACGACTCTTCACACATCTTGAGCACCAGCTCGAGCTCCATGATTCTCAGGGATTCGATGCCATCCGACCGCGATTCGAGTCCTTCTTTCGAATGCGCGGGGAATCGGTCGGAATCGAGGAAGTCGCGGGCGAGCGAATCGAGTGCCGGGCCCAGGCGATTGCACCCAATGGTGCACTCGAAGTCGAAATCCTGGAAGGACCGCGAGCCGGCGAGAGCATGAAGGTCATGGCCGGCGATGTGACACTGGCGAAGCCGACCCGAGAAGAGCGATGCTAGAAGAAGCCCCGGCGCCACGCATGGCGACCGGCGCAGCTACGAAGGAGCGAAGTCATTGAGCGAACCGACTCTCCTGGTCATCGATATTGGTAACACCAATGTGTCGTTAGGCGTCTACGATTACGAGGCGAGTGAGAGTCATTTGGCTCATCATTGGCGCCTCTCCACAAATCGCGAACAAACCTCAGATGAGCTCGTCATCTCACTATCGGCACTGTTTGCGAGCGAAGGTCGCAAGACCACCGAGATCACCGACGTCATCCTGTCGAGCGTCGTCCCTCCAGTCGTTCCAATCTGGGAGCGTGTATCGAGCAAGCTCTTCAATCAGGTGCCCCAGATCGTTGGCCCGGGCATGAGGACTGGAATGCCGGTTCGCTATGAGAACCCCCACGAAGTCGGTGCCGACCGAATCGTCAATGCTGTAGCGGCCTTTGAAATCTACGGCGGCCCTGTGATTGCCGTTGATTTCGGAACGGCGACGACTTTCGACTGCATCTCGGAGCGCGGCGAGTACGTGGGCGGTGTCATCTGCCCGGGCATCCATATCTCCATGGAGGCTCTCTTTGATCGCGCCTCGAAGCTGCACCGGGTCGAGATTGCCAGACCCAAATCCGTGATTGGACGAACCACGACCAGCGCCCTCCAATCTGGGCTGCTCTATGGCAATTCCGGCATGGTCGATGCGATGGTCAAGCGCATCCGCAACGAACTGGGCAGCAACGCCAAAGTCGTTGCCACCGGCGGACTGGCCCGTCGAATCGCTAATGAGAGCGAAGCGATCGAGGAAGTCGCGCCCTTTCTGACCCTGGACGGCCTGCGCATCCTCTTCGAGAAGAATCTCGACGATCGCGACTAGGCCAGCACGCGCCCCACAAGCGCCAAAGGGAGAAATGGCGGCAGCACAGGCCGTTGGGTTGCCGATACCCTGAGAACTCCCTTACGGCTGGACTGAGCCGATTTCCGAGCCCTGCCCCGGCGGCTATAGTCGCATCAAGTCGTGGACTTGCGAGGCCGATGCACTCTGCGGAGCGTCTCCCAACAGCTCGCGTGATCAAGCGACCAATCACCGACCTGAGGGAATTAGCACACGGAAAAATTGAGATCTCACAGGTCTCGAAGAAGCCGGGTCGGAGATCACCATTGTCAGAAGACACCTCGAGCCATCGCCGCAAGGTCAAGCTCCAACTCTCTGCCCAGGCCGAGAAATACGCGCGTCCCGACGCCCCGATTGAGGCCCGGAAAATGGCAGCCCGGGGTGCGCTGCCCCTGGAACCGATCGAGCTCGCCACCGTCCTATTCGTCCTGGCCAGCGATTCCGAACCCCAGGTCAAAGACACCGCACGACAGAGCCTCGAGGACCTCCCTCAGCACGTACTCGATATCGTCCTCCGCGGACCCGCTCATCCGGCCCTGCTGTCCTTTCTGGCCCACGTCCACAAGGAATGCGAAGCCCACTGCGAAGCCATTGCCCTGAATAATCAGAGCGACGATGCCACGATCGCCTGGCTCGCCACTCTGCCCCATAGCCGGGTCATCGATATCATCAGCCAGAACCAGCAGCGCATGTTGCGCAACGAAGAAATCGTCGATGCGCTAGGCGGGAATCCACTAACGGGGCGCGCCGTCATCGAACGCATCCTCAGTTTTCTGGGCCTCGAAGAAAGAGAGACGACAGACGACGAAGATGAGGGGTTGGCCGAAGCGGAGGCTGAGGCCGCCGTGCTGGATATACTCGGTGGCGATATGGCCGACATTGCCCGACTGCTCGTCTCAGAGCGGAACTCCGATGGCGACGAAGAGGAAGGCAGGAACCTACTCGCAGTCATCGGGAATATGTCGGTGATGCAGAAGATCAAGCTTGCCCGACTCGGCGGCAAGGAAGCCCGCTCGCTGCTGATTCGAGATCGAAATCGAATCGTTGCGACCGCCGTCCTCGCCAGCCCCAAACTCACCGAGACCGAGGTTGTTACCTTCGCGCAGAATCGCTCGATGGGGGACGAACTGCTGCGCATCATTTCGAATAATCGCGAGTGGACCAAGAACTACCAGACCAAGCTCGCGCTCACTATGAATCCGAAGACACCCATCCCCCAAGCCATCAAATTCATGAACTACCTTCAGGATCGCGACCTCCGAGTCTTGATGAAGAGCAAGGATGTGCCGAGCAACATCAGCACTCATGCACGGCGGATTCTGACCAAGAAGGGAAAACTCTAGTGGCCGATGTCAATGCTCGAATTCTTCTCTGGGGCATCCAAGGCGCTGGTGCGACAACGAGCCTCCAGACCATCCATGCCAAGCTACGGCCCGACCTGCGTGGCGACATTCAGATGGAACCGACGCGCCTCGATCCCACCGTTCAGTACGAAATTTTGCCAATCACGCTGGGCGAGTCTGGCTCGGTGGGTCCCCAGTTGGAGATCATCGCGGTCCCCGGTGCCCCGGATCAGGCCATGACGCGCAAGCAACTCCTCGACGGCGTGGATGGAATCGTCATCGTCTTAGATGCCTCTCCGGAACGCATCGACGCGAACTACAAAGCCGTCGATGAATTGCGCGCATCACTCGCCGCCTACGGCGAACGAATCGATTCCTTCCCCATCGTCCTGCAATACAACAAGCGGGATATGGCCGATCCATTTGCGATCGAAGAGCTGCACCGAAGAATCGGACTCGACAAAGCCGCCGTTTTCGAAACGATCGCCACCACCGGCCACGGAATCCTGGCCACCCTTACGACCATCTCCAAGCATGTCGTTCGGACGCGAAGAATGGTCGGGACGACATCCGAAGCAGAGGACGAAGCCACGCAGGACACTGCCCAGGCGGCTACCGATCTCGAAGATCAGGCTGGCTCCTCTCATGAGATTCTCGAAGCGGCCATCCTTGCCGACGGGGAGGATCACGATGGAGCCGATCTGGCCGAACTCATCGAACTCGAACCCATCGATACGACCCAGCCGAATTGGGGGTCGACGACGAATTCCGAGATGAGCATCAACACGGACAGCATGGCGGACATCACCCTCAAGACGACTGACGCTCACGTCGAGGCAACTCCGAACATCGAATCTAAACCCGAAGCCAGCCTCGGCGAGGCATTTCACATCGTGTCTGCGGGACAAGCCGAAATCGACCTTACGGGCGGGCTTCGATTGCCCCTCGTGTTAGGTGATGAAGCAGGATCGACTCGGACCGTCGTCCTTACCCTTCGCCTCGACTCCCTCACTCAGGACGGCGAGGACTGATGCGGCGCCGGCTCGGAATCTGGGGAGCAAGCGAAGAGTCGCTACGCTTGCTGCGCCTACTGGTGGGAAATCCAGACATCGAAATCAATCGGATCTACGATGCCGACGTTGCCGCCGCTCTCGAGCGAGCGCGCGCGATCGGCGTCGAGGTCGCTCATCGCATCGCGCCTCTACTAGTCGATGACGTCAGCGCTTTCTTTGCCGAACAAGACTTCGATGCGATCATCGATTCCGAGGGCGATTTTGCCAGCCATGCACCGGCGGGACCCCGCTCAGCCCTCCAGGTCGTCACACCTCTCACAGCGCGACTGCTCTGGGGCTACGGCGTCGCTCCCAGAGATCGAAAGGCCGAGCTCCTGCAGGCCCTGCATGAAGTCGTCGAATCCGTCGATCTTACGATCGAGGCCGACGAACTCTTCGACCGGATGCTCGAGATCGCAGTCGGGGTAACGGGCGCCGAAGGGGGCAGTCTCATGCTGCTCGACAAGACCGGAGAAGTTTTGCGTATGCGCGTCGCGCGCGGCGTCGAACCCGAACTCTGGCCCAAGATACGAGTCGCCCTGGGTCAGGGCATTTCTGGACGCGTCGCCGCGCTGGGTCGTCCAATCCAGATTCGAGGTCGGGCGGATCGACGCGATTATGATCTCACCCGCGAACGCGTCGATGTCGAGTCCGCACTCTGCGTTCCGCTCATTCATAAAGGGCGCGTACTGGGCGTCCTCAACGTTCACCATGCAACGCGCGCCGACGTGTTCGCCGACGAAGACCTACGCTTCATGCAGCAATTGGCAGGCCTCGACGCTCAGATCATTGCTCGGGCACAGGAACACACCGCCCTGCGTAGTCAGGCCGCACGCTATGACGCCGTTCGCGAAGTACAAAAACTACTCCGCGGTCCCGCCATTCTTTCCGAGCGGCTCGAAGAGTTCTGCGGGTTTGTCGCTGAACAGACGGGCAACGGAATCGTCCATCTCTATCTCAAAGAATCGGATGGCTCGCTGCGGCTCTCGGCAACCTCCCTCCAAGGCGGCGGCTTTGGTGACGAGTACCGCCTTCCGCTTGGGGCGGGCATCGACGGCGCGGCAATCAAATCCCAGTCCGCACAGATTCTCCAGCACGACAACGGGCGCCTCGGCTACGCCGCCCTTCCCCTTCTTGCGGGCACACAACTGATCGGACTGCTCGCGATTCAAGTGGGGACAACGGGCGAACTCACCAGCGGCAGTCTCGAGCGCTGGCAGGAAATTGCAGCCGCAGCGGCAGAAACCATTGCGCGAACAGACCGCGAGAGTCGCTTGGCAACTCGAGCGGAACGCATCAATGCCATCAATGAAACCTCGATTCGGATGCTTTCCTGCACTGAGGCAAACGAAGTCGCCCGACTCGCTACTTCTTCTGTGGCAATGATCCTTGAAGCCGACCACGCCGTTCTTCGCCTGCAAGACACGACGACTCGACGTTATTCCATCCGGTCCTATTTCGGCGCCGCCGAAGGCTCCTCCCAGGAGGCACTCTTTCGCCTCGACAAAGCAGTCACAGTGGATGCGATTCGCCGTCGAACCCCACACCTGATTCAGGATGCCAGCCTCGATCCGAATCTCAGCGAATTCACTGAAGACATGCGTTCAGTTCTCACGGCACCGATCAAGCGGGCCGGCAAGGTCATCGGAGTCGTCTCGATCTACGACAAGGTCGCGCTCGACCGATTTTTCGCGAGTCGCTTTGACGACGAGGACTTGCAGGTTTTTGGACGATTCGTCGCCTACGTCGAGCGCGCCCTCGACCACGCCTATTCACATCGAGAGAACCAGCAACATCGCAATTTTGATGAAGAAACCGGACTCCCGAATGAGTCGTATCTCGAAAAACGCCTTCTCGAGGAGATCGCCCGCGCCGCCGGACGCGAAGACGCTCTCGCCCTTTGTGTCTGCCAACTCGAAAATCGAGACGAACTGACTGCCGAAGCCGGAGCAGGTCACGCGGGTCGAGTGATCACCGCGTTGGCCGAAGCGCTGCGAACGCATTTGCGTGACTTCGACGTGCTCGCAAGAATCAGCCTGGATCAATTCGCCATCATGATGCCGGAACCGGGCAGAACACCCGGGGAACGCGTATTCGAACTGGCGCGTGCGGTCGCCGATGCGATTTCCAAAGATGACGCGCTCAACCAGCCGGTCCGCGTTGGGTTGGCTTTTGGATACGGTGCCCATCCCGCCGATGGCAATGAGAAGGATGCTCTTCTCGCCCACGCCCAGAAACCCCGAATTCGTATGGTCTAACCAAAACGCCAACGAGGCTCGCGAAAAGCTCGACACGCTCGCCTCGATCACCCACCCTTGCGATGAGAATGATCGCAAGGGCGTAGCCGATCGCCGCCTACGACCGCGCATCCGCTCTTTCGACACGTCGTACCCGTATCGATTGGACGAGCAAGCGACCGCGTACCTGGGAGAGTCAGAGCCGACCTCATGGCGAAAAGTCATTTCACGATCATGGGTGCGGGCGAAGTGGGTTGCCACCTAGCACGCACGCTCTCCGCAGACGGCACTCAGTGCCGAAGCAGGCCATTGGACTGCGGGGGCACTCGGCGACGCACTCTTTCAGATCGTCTCGATCGTTACAACGACTGGCTTCGCCACCGCAGACTTCAATCTTTGGCCCGACTCGACCCGAACGCTTTTGGTTTCAGTCATGGTGATCGGCGGCTGCGCGGGATCCACGGCTGCCGGATTCAAGATCGCTCGAGCGCTGATTGCTTGGCGAGCCGCAATGCGCGAAGTTCGACTGACCTACCGGCTGAATTCCGTCATTTCGGTTTCCGTCGATGGAACGTCGGTTCCCGAGGATTCGGTACGAGGCGTCGTCGCGCTCTTCTTCCTTTGGATCATCGCCTGGATCGTCGGCGCACTGCTGCTCTCGATCGGTGAGGCTGACATCCTCACAGCCGGCACGGCCTCCATCGCGACGCTTTCCAATATCGGCCCGGGCCTGGGCATGGTCGGTCCAGTCGGCGATTTCGCATTTTTCAGCGACTGGCAGAAGGCAGTCATGATCCTGCTGATGTGGCTCGGACGACTCGAGTTCTTCGCCTTGCTCGCCATCATGCATCCGCGATTTTGGAGGCGCTGATCCTCGAGCCCAGTATCCCGACTCTTATTCCTTGTACGCTTCGATTAGGATATCGGAGGTCTCGGGTCGCATGATGCGCGCATCGGGACGCTCGCCCGCTTGGAGCTGAGCCCGAACCTTTGTGCCCGAAATCGCGAACGGCTTCTCGTCCGAATGGCGCTCCGTGAGATCGACCCGACCGAGCGACTCGTAGAATGCAGCAAACCCGACCTTGCACGGCTGGATATGCAATTCGCCGGGCAGGTTGTCGAAGATTTCCTGAGCATCGAAATCTCCCCAGATCGCTTCACCATCTTCGAATGGGGCATCCGCATGCTTGCGCCCAATCACGATGTCGGAGAAGCCGTAGTTCTGACGGTAGATACCATGCATGATGGCTTCCGAAGGGCCTCCGTAGAACATTTTGATGTCGAGCCCCAGGAGCGCGAAGACATCCGAAATGTCGTACCCGGCTTTTTTCCAAAGCGCTTCGTCCTTGTCGCCTTCTCCCAGAAGCCGCTCGCCATGCAGTTTCCGGTAACAGCGCATGCGCATAGCGGCTGGGACATCGTCGCCCTTAAGCTCGCCCATCAGCGGATTCAACACTGCGCCCGCGAAATGTCCTTTGGCCGTGAGCTGTTCGATTCCATAGACCAACGCGTATTCGTGGGCACGATGGAGAGGATTTCGCGTCTGAAATGCCAACGCTCGCTCCCACTTCCTGTCTCGGATGAAGGCCCGAACCATCTGCGGGGATAGCATGAACTCGCCGTACTCCGCGTTCACAGTCTGAGGCAGAGCGCGAATGGATCCACCGATGAGCTTCCCTCGATCATCATTGTCAACGATTCGCCCGCCGGGATGATCGACTCGCTCGGTGCCGTAGACTGACTTTAGGTAGGCTGCCTTGTCCCAAGCAAAGACCTCGAGATCTTCGATAATGGCGATGACTTCACCCGACTCGGTGCGCACGGAACAGGATGTACCCGCCCCCAGAGTTGCGGCCTCGGCATCAGTCACTGGCAACGAAATTGGGATCGCCCAGGCATAACGTCCCCCGCCGGACAACACGACTTTTTCAGCCAGGACGAGATCGTAGGCCTCTTTCTTCATCGGGCCGACGAGAGGAGACAGTGCACCGTCGGCGATACGATGAATGGTCGAAAGGTCAGCCGAGGACACTCTAATCGACGGGAGCCCCTCCGCCTTCTCGAGGAACGCCGCCTTCTCACTAAAGGGAACAATGCGGTCAACGGGTTGAGTGAGCCCGCCGTGAACGGGAACGAGATCTTGCTGCGTTGTTGAGCTCATTTTCTACGAATCCTCTCGATCATCAATGCTTTTGAAAAGCCAATATCGGGATGCAAGCGCGGACTCATCTGGAGACGCGCAATATGCCGCTTCGGAACCACTCGCTACCAGACGGGAAACTCAGACCATCCGTCTTCGACTAGAAGCCTTTCGCCTCTTCCATCAAAACGGCGGACACTGAGTTTTCGGAATCCATTCGCCATCTGAACAAAGACGATGAACTGGCCATCTGGGGACACGGAAGGCATTCGCTCTTCACTGCCCCCGGGGCTGATCGGCACGCGTGAAGTGCCGTCCGGTCTTATGCGCCGCAGTCGATAGCCCGCCGAAGACGGAGATGCAAACACGATCCACTCTCCATCAGGCGTTAGCGTCGGTTCCCGCCCACGAAGAAGCAGCCTCTCCTCCGCGCGCTCTTCAATCATCTGGGTCGCAATCATGGATTCATAGACGGTGGGTACACCGCGGCGAGGTCGCGCTCGAACGTGTTCGTAGACCAAATGTCGCCCGTCGGGCGTGATCCTGATTGCACCGGGCGAAATCGCCTCGGCGATCGGCGCACCCAGACGTCCAGCAGCCCCGGTCAAATGGACAGTCTGCTCCGAGGCGCCGCGATGCAGAGGTCGCTGCGATCGCAACAACACAATCTGGTCATCGACCCCATAATCGCCGCGGGAATATTCAGCAGGCCCGACCGTCACGGTACGAAGCTCCTCCCGGTCAACGTCGTACTCATAGAGTTGATCCTTGCCACCGCGATGCGCAGACACGAATAGAAGCCGCTTATGATCCGAGGACCAGGCGAGTGGCCGTGAACCCAGGGGCGCAGCCTCGAGCCTTTTGACAACACCGGTGTTCGGCCAGACTAACATGAGTCGGCCGGGTGCCTTCGCAAGCATTGCCTGGAGCCCCACATTTTTCTCGCCCTGCAAGTAGGCTTGAATCTCCGCTTCCTGAAAACGTGCGGAGTTTCTTCGGCTTGCAGGTGCCCTGGCCGACTCCCCCGACTTCTCGAATAGACCGGATCGCTTCTTCGCGTCCTGCTTTGTCCAATGCACGTACGCGATGGGCTGATCAGGAAGTTCGCCGGCCTTCAAGCGCGGCCCAACACAGCCCACAACCAACCCTAGAATCACGGCAGCCAAAATTGGCGCAAGAACAATCCGGCCAATCCTCATCGACAGAAATCGAGTTCCTGATTCATCATTGCCCTTCGTACCGCGCTTTATCATGGAATCGCTTTGAGCCGACGTCCTACGAAACGGCTGTTCGGTTCCTCAGACTTTTCGAAGATACCCACTTCAGTGACTCCATCGCCCAATAACGAGACAACGAATTGAGCCGCGGCGGGAAAGGGGAAGAGAGGGTGTGCGGCGAACGCCAGGTCGTCTTGGGAGAGATAGCAACCTTGTCCAAAATGCGAATGATAAATCGCGGAGACGAATTCGCCGCGTGTCTCGGCCTCCTGGGTCGCTCGAAGGTATTCCGTATGGGACATGTAGTAGGCGTGACGCGCATCCCGTGGAAAGGCTTTAGGATCGGCAACATGCATTTTGGTCATGACATTCGTCACTCGAACGACTCGCGTCCATTCGGTTTCAGTGGATCCTAAAATCAATCCACAACACTCTTCCGGTGCGACGTCCATCGCGTGCTGGCAAATTTCATGCAGCACGTCGCTTGAGATCGACCGACTCTCGAGCGTGGGATCCAGATCAATACGTTCGGACAAGGCCCTCGTCCCATCCGCCTCATGTTCAAGCGACGATCAATGGGGGATTCGACGCAATCGAATGCTACTCGACACCGCCGCATCGCGCGACGGCTAGCCTTCGTCCTTCGAATCCTTCTAGATCTGGAAGTCGAGTCCGGCGGGCAGGTCGCGGTCGATGGAGCGTCGCGCCGCCTCGCGACAGATATCGGCAACGACGATCTCCGAAAGCATGTCAGCGGTCCGCTGCGCCAGGCTTTCCCACAAAAAATCTGGGCGGTATTCGGTCGGCGGCCAGTCGCTCTCGTCACGCTCGGAGCGTCTAACCAGAGGGCCCTCGATCGCCTCGACGACGTCCCGCAGATTGATTTCTTCGGGCCGACGCGTCAGCACATAACCGCCACCCGGGCCCCGTTTACCGACGACTAGATCCGCTTTGCGTAGGCGCTGGAAGATCTGTTCGAGAAAACGATGCGGAATGCGATGTCGCAGACCAATCACTTCGACGCGCACCGGTCCAGCGGCCCCGTTATAGGCCAGATCAAATATCCCGCAGAGCGCGTACTGAACCTGTCTAGAGAGCCGCATCGGATCGCCAAGCATGCACGACGCGATCATCGATCGCCAGCCAGCTCACACCCACAGCCACGCTAAGCCGAAGTCTGCCCAGACTTTCATTTGCCGACGAGCCTGAATTGGAGCCTGGCGCGATTGGCATCCACCTCGGCGAGTTCGATGCGAACCCGATCAGCCTGCCCAATGCGCCGACCCGACTCTTCCCCCACCACAGACTCAGTGTCAGGATCGTAGATCCAGAATCCCGGGAGGCTACTCACAGGGATCAGGCCGCTCACTGCAGGTGAGTCCAAGCGAATGAAGAGACCGAACTCGGTTACGCCCGTGACGCTCGCCTCGAAGCTCTCACCTTCGCGCCCATTCATGAGCGCGCAGCAAGCCAGAGCTTCGGCTTCGCGTTCGACCTCCGTCGCGACGCGCTCTCGGCCCGAAAGCCAGATCGCGAGCCTGGACAGCTGAGTGCGGTGGGTCTCCGAGTCATTTCGAGACGATTCTTGGCCGCGAATCAGATCCTTCAATGCCCGATGGACCTCGAGGTCCGCATAGCGTCGGATGGGCGACGTGAAATGAACGTAGTGCTCGAATCGAAGCGCAAAATGGCCCTTCGACTCGACTTCATATCGGGCTTGACTCATCGACCGCAGCACCGCCAGATGAATTCGCTCCTCAGAGGGCTCGCCCTCTACTTGTTCGAGCACATTTGCCAACACACCGGGTTGATCGAGATCGCCGGCAACTTCAATTCCCAACTGCTCGAGCAATACAGCAAGCGCAGACCACTTCTGTGGACTGGGCGGCGGATGTGAACGATGGATCGTCGGCCGACCCGAAACATCGAGCGCTTTTGCGACTGCGCGATTCGCCACCAGCATCGCCTCTTCGATCAGAAGGTGGGCCGGATTTCGCGCGCGCAATCGCGCATCTCTCGGCATGCCCTCTGCGTCCACTTCAATCTCGACCTCCGGCAGTTCGAGAGCAAGCGCCCCATTCCCATAGCGTGTTCGGGAGAGAGCCTCCGCAATCTCGCTCAGACACAGGAGCGACTTGCCCCATTCGGCTTCGCCGCCCGAGTCCCCGACCGCATCTGCGCTTGACTCATCCTTCGCCCGGACTTTCTCCGACCCAGCATTTTCCTCGAGCCAGGAGGCAGCCTCTTCATAGGAAAGCCCAACGCGACTGCGAATCACCGCCTCGTGAAAGAGCGCAGCTAGAACAACTCCATCCGCATCCATGCGGAGCTCGGCCACGAGAACCAGGCGATCCACTCCTGCGCGAAGCGAGCAGAGATCACTCGACAATCGTTCCGGCAGCATCGGAATCGATCGGTCCGGAAAGTAGAAGCTATTGCCGCGCCGCCGGGCCTCGGCGTCGATCCATCCCGTAGCCGAGACAAAATGGCTGACGTCCGCAATCGCGACCCAAAGCCGGCAATGCCAGAGTGACGCAGACGGCACGCTCGCGGCGGCGCCTTCGTGACTCGATTCTCGGACCAAGCGAAGTGCCGGAGACGAATGATGTTCCGCGAAGACCGCGTCATCGTGATCACGTGCGCTGACCGGATCAATCGTGATGAAGGGCAAATGGCGAAGGTCCAGACGGTCTTCGAAATCCTTCGCCGTCAGACGCTCCTCGATCGCATCGACTTCCAACCTGGCGCGTCTCGAGAAAGTCGTCGGCAGTCGATGTTTCCAAACCAAGGCGGCGTGGTCAGCGTCAGGCAAAAACGGCTGGCCGAGAATCTTCACGACGCGAACGGCAACCTTTCGAGAAGGCCCTCGTGCATGGGATTTTGCCGCCCCTCGCCCGCGTTGTTCGAGTCGGCGCTCGGAGGGAGTAACGACCACTCTGGCTCCATCGGGGGCCTGTTTTGCGTCTCGCTCGGTCAGAATCAGTTCCGGCGCGATCACTCCACCAAAGGGCGTGAGTCGGATTGACCCGTGCACTCGCAGAAGCGTACAAACCCAGCGGTCGCGCTTCGCATCGAGCAGCCTCAGCATCGATGCTCGACCGCCATCGCGAGATCCCAAGGGCATGAAAGAGATGCGCGCGCCGACCTCTACGGGCTCACCCAGGCATTCCACCCGCCATGACTGTCCATCGCGATCCTCGGCAATGACATGCTGGCCGCTCGTGCTAGGCGCCTCGATCTCACGAACGATGGCCTCCTGCCCGCTCACGTTGGCACCAACCTTGCCCCTTATCTGGCCGGCCTTTGGACTCGAGTGATCGCGCGTGCCCGGGCGGCTGATACGCGGCTTGCCGACGCTCCTCGGCTTTCTTTGCTTCCCCGATTTCCGGCCGGGACCCGAATGCTTGGCCAATCATCACCTCGGCGTCGAACCCTTTTGGGGTTTGACGCTGTCGCATTGCCCGCGTACCCTGCGGCGCGCTGCCCGGGTGGCGGAATTGGTAGACGCGCTGGACTCAGAATCCAGTGTTCGCAAGGACGTGCTGGTTCGACTCCAGTCCCGGGCACCACTCTTCATTTTCGCGCGTAAGCGCACAGCGGACGCTCAAGCCGATGACGTCGATGCGACCTGCGCAGTCGACTACACAGAACTCATGCTTGAACTTTGCTCTGTCAATTCCCACGTCGGCCGATTGTAGCGATTCTGATCCATCCATTCGCGGCGCGACGTGATTCGACCTCGCGAGACGAATTCGGACGGTATCATCCCTGGCATGCCAAATGAATCTGTCCTCTTCGATCTCGATTCCTCGGGCGTCGCCACCATCACTCTGAATCGGCCTGACCAATTGAACACCTGTTCCGGCGATCTCCTCACGCGACTCGGCGAGTGTTATCGGCGGTGTGACGAAGACGACGCGGTCCGAACGGTCATCGTTACCGGCGCCGGGCGCGCTTTCTGCGCCGGTGCCGACATGACCGAGGCGGCCAAGACCTTCGACCTCTCCGCATCCGGCGGCTTCGATGATTTCAGTGCCGCTGGAATCGATTTCCCAGCCTTCAAGATTCGAAAGCTCGTCATCGCCGCCGTCAACGGTCATGCCATTGGCATCGGCATGAGCCTGGCCATGCAATGCGATCTTCGAATTTTCGCATCGGAGGGGAAATACGGGATCGTGCAGGTCCGACGTGGCGTCATGGGCGACGCCTATTCCCATTGGACGATGGTCCGGTTGGTCGGCCTTGCACGCGCAGCAGAAATCATGCTCACTGGAAAAACGTTTCGCGGAGACGAACTCGAGCGTCTAGGTGTGGCCAACCAAATCGTGCCCGCCGCAGACGTGCTCAGGACCGCACGGGAAATCGCGACGGACTCGGCCATTCACGCCGCACCTCTTTCCGTCGCCGTCTCGAAACGCTTGTTGTGGGAATCCATGGAGCTCACGGCCGAGCAAGTCGAGCATCGTGAAACCGAACTTCACAAACACATCATGACCAGCCCCGATGCCATCGAGGGCCCAGTCGCCCACATGGAGCGACGTGCACCGAAATGGAGTCTCCGGGTCTCCAATGATTGGCCAGACTGGCCAGAAGACTAGTCAGACAGCCAAAAGACCTGAACCCCGACTGGCCCGATGGGCCGGATTCTTTGACCGCTCACCCGACACCGGCCCACTTCCGAGATGCTCTAGATCGTATCGCTCACGCCGCGAACGAAGAGCGGCTCGATCACGCTCGACTCGGCATCGTCGAGCATCTCTTGGTCACTCGGCATCGCGATCATTTCCGTCGCCGCCTCGATCGTGCTCTCGAGCAGCCGCCCGTCGCTCGAACTATTCAAAAAGACATCGTCCCGGGCGAGCACCCAATGGACGGCCCGCCGAATCGCGTCGGCATCCGAGAGCGGCTCATACCAACTGAATCTGGGTCCGTCTTCGGATTGCCAACGACGCCGTGCAAGCGCCTTGATGGTTTGGATCGCCACGTTTCGCTCACGACAAGTTGCGGCCAAGGATTCGAAATCTGCGGCGTACTCCGGTTGGGCCATCATCGAAAAGTTGAGCGGCGCGAGTACCGAGGCGAATTCGAACTCGCCCAGACTCTTTAGATGCATAGCGGGAGCGAATGTCCCATGTCCGGTGACGCCGATAAATCGAACCAGACCTTCATCGCGCGCCTGGATCAGCGCCTCGACCGCGCCACCCGGCCCCATCGCTGTCCGCCATCCCTCGTCGTCGACCAGATTGTGAAGCTGTATGAGATCGACCTGATCCACGCCCATCCGCGTGAGCGATTTTTCCAGTCCGGCTCGCGCTTCGGAGCCACTTCGTTCGGCCGTTTTCGTGGCCAGGAAGACCTCCGACCGATGACTGGTGAGCCAACCGGCGAGATTGAGTTCGGAATCGCCGTAGCCGGCGGCCGTGTCGATATGGTTGATGCCCGCGCGCTCGACCCTTTCTAGGGTCTGTTCCACTCTGGCAGGCTTCATCGCCGCCAATGCGGCGGCGCCGAAAATCACCCGTGAACTTTCGAAACCCGTCGCCCCAAACGCTTGTTTTTGAATCATGTCGGCATTCTAGCCTCTCGACCCGCGCCAAAACGACCAAGCTTTTCCCTCTTTAAATTCACACACCTACACGCATCTAGGTGGATTCGTGAAAAACGGCCCCGGATTCATCGAGTTTGCGCGAATCGGCTTGACCGAGCTCGCTTCGGGCTTACGTTGAGTATCTCCAGGCCGGAATCACGCGGGCTACAGGCGCCCCCGTGACTTTCTCTCGCCCTCTGCGTCTCAGGAAACCCGAATCCATTGTCCAATATTTCTGACGATGACTCCCACGATGATGATGCGCGACAGCCGTCGAGCGCGAAGGCCACCAAAGACATCGCCACATTGGTCGTCGAACTCCCCGGCGAGGAAATGCTAGAAGTGCCGGCGGTCTTGCCGGTGCTTGCCGTACGCGACGTCGTTGTCTTTCCTGGCGTAACCATGCCCCTGGCAATTGGCCGGCCACGCTCGCTCACGGCACTCGACGAGGCTGGACAGGACGGATTCCTCTTCGTCGTCTCACAGCGAGATCCAAATACCGAAAACCCGGACATCGACGAGCTCTACGAGGTCGGAACGATCGTTCGCGTGATGCGAATCATCGATGCCCGTCAAGAAGGGAAACAGGCCCTCGTCGCCGGACTCGCCCGCGCCGTCATTACCCGCACCGCTGCGTCGGAACCCATTCTCCGAGTCCAGATCCATCCCATGCCGGATTCACATTATGAATCGGAGAGTCTGGCTGCGGCGTGGCGCCGCGTCGTCATGCTGGCCCAGAAAATCATCGAACTTCGTGAAGACATGCCCGATGAATGGAAGGCCTTCATCCAGGACATTCCGATGCCGGGAATATTGGCAGATCTTGTCGCGTCCAATATCGCGCTTTCTTCGAAACAGAGAATCAAGATCCTCTCGGAGTCCGATCCACAAACCCGCTTGGCGATCGTTGAAGCGCATCTCAAAAAGGAAGTCACTATTGCCGAGACCCAGCGAAATCTGACGGATGAAGCCGGTGGCGAGACCGACCCGAAAAGACGCGAGCGAATGCTTCGACGACGCATGCGCGAAATTCAAGAAGAGATCGGAGAAACCGATGCCGGCTCCCGTGAGATCGACGAACTACGTGAAAAACTCGATGCACTGACTCTCCCAGAGGAGGCGGATACCCTCGCGAATCGCGAACTCAGACGACTGACCTCGCTGCCACAACATGCGCCGGATCGGCATCTGATTCGAACCTATCTAGACTGGCTGCTCGATCTTCCCTGGAATAGCGAAACCGAGGATCATCTCGACCTCGCCGACGCCCGCAAGATTCTCGACGCGGATCATCATGGCCTCGGACATGTCAAGGACCGCATCCTCGAGTTCCTGGCAGTTCGTAAGCTCGCCCCGGATGCCCAGGCACCAATCCTTTGTTTCGTGGGTCCGCCCGGCGTCGGCAAGACCTCTCTGGGCCGCTCCATCGCCCGATGCATGGGTCGAAAATTTACCCGCGCATCGTTAGGCGGCGTTCGTGACGAGGCGGAAATCCGTGGACACCGGCGCACCTATGTCGGGTCGATGCCCGGTCGCATTCTCCAAAGTTTGAAGCGCTCGGGTTCGAAAAATCCGGTCTTTCTCCTGGACGAAATCGATAAGGTCGGCTCCGACTATCGCGGCGATCCCTCGTCCGCATTACTCGAAGTGCTCGATCCCGAACAGAATCACAATTTCTCCGATCACTACGTCGAAGCGCCATTTGACCTCTCTCGAGTGCTCTTCATTGCGACCGCCAATACGCTTTCAACCATTCCGCCCGCGCTGCTCGATCGGATGGAAGTGATCGAGCTATCCGGATACACGGAGAACGAAAAACTCGTCATTGCGCGTGAGTTCCTGGTTCCGCGGCAACTAAAGGCTCATGGACTCGAGGACAGCCAAGTCGAGATCGAAGATCCAGCGCTCGACAAGATTATCAGCGAATACACCCGCGAAGCCGGCGTTCGAAACCTGGAACGAAGCATCGCGACTTTGATGCGCAAATCCGCACGACGCATTTCGGAGGATCGAAACGCGATCATCCACATCGATCCCGAATTCGTCTCTGAAGCGCTCGGCGCACCTCCGCATCTCTCCGAGGTCGCCGAAGAAAACAGCATTCCCGGAGTCGCCGTCGGAATGGCCGTCACCGCCCACGGAGGGGACATTCTCTTTGTCGAAGCCGCGGGAAAATCGGGAGGCAAAGGCATTCGACTGCGGCTGACCGGCCAGTTGGGCGACGTGATGAAGGAGTCTGCGGAGGCGGCACTGTCCTGGGTTCGCTCTCACGCCAAAGAACTCGGATTGAGCGATGAGGCCATGGCGCCACGGGAAATCCATCTCCATGTGCCCGCCGGAGCCATCCCCAAGGACGGCCCGTCCGCGGGCGTCGCGTTGGTCACCGCGATTGTTTCCCTGCTGTCGGATCGCAGTGCCCGCAGCCGAGTCGCCATGACCGGTGAGATCTCCCTGCGGGGCCGAGTCCTTCCTGTCGGCGGGATCAAGGGCAAATTGTTGGCGGCAAGTCGTGCGGGCATCGAAACCGTCGTGATTCCGAAACGAAACGAGAAGGATCTCGAAGAAGTTCCCCTCGAAGTTCGTAACGCACTGGGGATCCACCTCGTCGACACCATCGATGAAGCCCTCTCCTTTACACTGGGTGAGAAGCAGCCGACCAAACAGCAGACGGCCAAGTCCGCTTGATCGTACGGCGCAGAGCGCCCCCGCTTCTCACCACACCCTCTGCTGTCCGGTCTCCGGTCCCCGCGGCCGCTTGAATGCTCCGAAAAATGAGCCTGGGCTGCTAGGATTATCCACGTGAAGATCGCACTCGTGCACGACTGGCTGACTGGCTATCGCGGCGGCGAGCGCGTGCTGCATCACATCGCCAAGCGATTCCCCGATGCGGATCTCTACACCCTCTTCCACACCCCGGGCAGCATGCCGTCGGCCATCGAGGACCGTCGCATTTTCACCAGCGCACTCGACAAGCTCCCCGGCAAGACAAAACACTACCGAAAATGGCTGCCCCTCTTCCCTCTTGCGATCCGCCAATTCGATCTCGTTGGGTATGACCTCATTCTGTCCACCAGCCATGCTGTCGCCAAAAGCATTCGCGTCCCGCCCGGCGTTCGGCACCTCGACTATTGCTTCACGCCCATGCGATATATCTGGGATCAGGCCGACGCCTATCTTGGTCGCGGCCCGCGTAGATGGCTCGCCATGCCCATGGTCAGTGCGCTTCGGCGCTTCGATGTCCAAACCAGCGGCCCCACATCGGTCACGCGCTTCGTCGCGAGCTCAACCGAAGTCGCAAATCGCATTCGCATGCATTACGGCCGAGAAGCCAAGGTCATCGCGCCGCCCGTCGATGTTTCCTGGATCGCAGGCGCCCGAGAATCCTCCGAAGACTACTACCTCCACGTCGCCGGTTTCGTCCCCTACAAAAGGGATGACCTCGTCATCGAAACCTTTCGCCAATCCAGCCGACGGCTCATCGTCGTCGGCGACGGCCCCGGCCGCAAAAGACTCGAAAAGAAAGCCACACCCAATATCCGTTTCACTGGTCGAGTCAGCGACTCCGAGCTCGCCGTTCTCTACCGGGGCTGCCGCGCCCTCCTCTATCCCCAGCACGAAGATTTCGGTCTCGTCGCCGTCGAAGCGCAAGCCGCCGGCCGCCCCGTCATCGCCTTTGGCGCAGGCGGAGCCCTCGATACGATTCGGCCCTACCCGGGCGACTCTGGCATGTCTAACGTCCGCGATGCGACTGGAATCTTCTTTCACGAAACGACGACCGACTCGCTGGCCACGGCCATCGAACGATTCGAAAAAGTGGAAGCCAAGTTTGCCCCGGAGCGCATTCGAAGCTGGGCGAAACGATTTTCGCCGCAGAGATTCGATTTCGCCTTCGATCAGGAAATCGCTGCTTTGATGAACGGGACCCCATGAGCAGGACGGCAGGAAAGATTCCGATGCTCGATCTGCGGGCGCAACATGCGGAACTCCAGGAAGAGCTTCTTGATGCATTCTCCGCGGTCCTCGCCTCCGGCCGGTTCATTCTCGGCGATGCGGTGGAGACTTTTGAATCGGATCTCGCAGCACATTGCGGCGCACGCTTTGGGTTGGGCTGCAATTCTGGAACGGACGCCCTCTGGTTGGCGCTGCGCGGCCTCGGGATTGGGCCGGGAGATGCCGTGCTTTGCCCGGCTTTCTCGTTTTTTGCGACCGCGGCAGCGATCGTTCGGGTAGGCGCGCGTCCGGTCTTTGCTGACATTCATCCGGCGACCTTCAATCTCGAACCGCAGGATGCAATCCGTCGCGCGGAACAGACTCCGAATCTTCGAGCGATCATCAGTGTCGACCTCTTCGGTCGCGTCTGCGAACTCGGACCGCTTGAATCCTATTGCCGCGATCGCGGCATCCACATCATCCAGGACGCAGCGCAATCCATCGATGCACTCGATGAGATGGGACGCACGATCGGCTGTCAGTCCGATGTCGCTTGTTTCAGTTTCTATCCGACCAAGAATCTCGGCGCGTTAGGCGATGCTGGAGGCCTCGTGACCGATGATGCCGAACTGGCAGGGCTTATCTCCCGATTGCGGAGCCATGGCGAGTCGGAGCCGGGTCTATACGAAGAACTTGGGCTGAATTCGCGCATGGACGCACTCCAAGCTGTCGGCCTGAGCGTTAAACTTCGACATCTTGAGGGCTGGACCCATGCGAGACGACAACTCGCCGCGCACTACGACTCGCTTTTCTTGGAGCATGGCGCGGTGGCCGCGGATTCCGATGCCGAAACCCCAGCCGGGCACGACCTCACCCGCGGAGCAAAATTGCCAGTCTTGATCCCGACGCCGTCTCGTCGGCGAGGGCGGCAGAGCTATCATCGCTACGTCATTCGCGTGTCGGCCAATCGCCGAGATGAACTCATCCGAACGCTCGCTCAGGACTCCATCGAAAGCGCCGTTTTCTATGCTCGCGGCTTGCACCAACAGCCTGCGCTGGCCGAGTTTGCCCCGGCCTCGCGCGCACCCCTCCCGGAAACTGAGCGAGTCTGCGAGGAATGTCTGGCCCTGCCGATCTTTCCAGAACTCGGAATTGATCGGGTGGAGCGGGTCGTCGCCGCAGTCAAAGCGTGCCTCATCGCCTAACAGGCAATTTCATGAATCTTCCGGGCTCGCCCGACGCGATAGCGTCATGAGCAGTATGCGAACATCCAGCCAAAACGACCATTGCTGGATGTAATAGAGGTCGTGCTCAACGCGTTCGTGAATCGACGTATCACCCCGCCAGCCGTGCACTTGCGCCCAACCCGTTATCCCTGCCCGCACCTTGTGGCGAAGCATGTAGCCCGGGACTTCTCGCCGAAACGCATCGATATAGCTCGGCTGCTCGGGACGTGGACCCACGAGACTCATCTCGCCACGTACCACATTGACGAGCTGCGGGAGTTCATCCAAATTGAACTTACGTAGATGACGCCCAAGCCGAGTTCGCCGCGGATCGCTAGGTTTAGTCCAGCCTGGACCACTCGCCTCGGCACCCCTCTTCATCGATCGGAATTTCAGCATTTCGAATACGCGCCCATCATGGCCCATACGCGTCTGTCGGTAGAGCACAGGCGCTCCTGAGCTCGCGTAGATGGCCAATCCAATCAAGCCCAGCAAAGGCGACAACAAAACCAAAGCCGAAGTGGACGCAACGAGATCGAAAGAGCGTTTTCCAAGTGCCGCCCATCCAAAGAGCGCAGTCTCCTGCAGACCGATCACGGGAATTCCGTCGAGACTCTCGATGCTGCTGCACAGGCGAAATCCGTGCAGTAGATCGGGCACGATCTTCACGTTCACGACCTCATCCGCAAGCTCGACCACAACTTTCTCGAAGAGTTCTGATTCATGACGTGAGAGCGCAATGATCACTTGATCGACCCGATGCTCTCGCAAGATTCGTTTGAGATCACTGGTTCCGCCGATCACATCCGCACCTTCGACGGATGCGCCAACCAAGCCGCTCGAGACCGCTCCGATCAATCGAAGTCCGGCGTCCGGACGATGGCGAATCCGTTCGGCGACCGATGCAGCCAGCGGCCCCGATCCAACGACCAGCACATAACGCAGATTGAATCCACGCCGTCGCGCGCGCCGCAGCCCGAAGCGAATGAAGGACCGGAAGGCGATAACGGCAAGCGGTGCCAGAACAGCAAATAGGCCAACCGCCAATCGTGAGTAATAATAACTGCGCGCAAAAAACGAGATGGCGACCATTAAAAGAATGCCGGTGGCGGTGGCGCGCAAGACTCCGACCGCTTCCCCGAGCGTCGAGTCCATGCGCCTTGCTTCATAGAGGCCGTGGGACCCGAACAGTCCAAGAAAGAGCGGCAGGATCACGGCGAGCGGATACACATATTGAATCGCCGGCGGGATACCCAGAGGCGCGGGAAGCCCGGTATTAAAACGAAGTACATATGCGGCGAACCACGCACCAGTAATCAGTGCGAGATCAGCCACCGCCAATAGCGTTCGAAAAACCTCGCTGTAGCGAAACAACATCCGCTCGTCCCCTCACCAAGATGGAAGAGTGCCAGATTCCAACTCAGTCCGCAGGTTCCGGCCCCAAAGACAGCACGAGAACAGCGCCTTTTCCGAACGGAACGGCGTGAACCAACTGAAGCCAATGCCCGATGCCTTCCTTGAGTCCGCGATGGTCCGCGAGATTGTCGCGATCGATGATGACCCAGCGCGCGTTTCGTTTCCGCAATTGAGCGGCGAGGCGACCGCCGCTGGCCGCCGGCAACGGCACGAAATCAGCTTGCGCGTAGTACGCCACTCGAACCTTCTGCGCCGCAACGGCTCCGGAATCTGGGCGAGTGCTCGCAAGCCATTCCGCCGCCACTCGAGTCGGAAGCCGATCTGTCCGCCGCGCACGAAGATCCCGAGCCCCCCAGCTAAGAATCAATGCCACAACGATTGCCGCACAGACCACTCTGGAATCTCGCAAACGCCTGTGCCAGGTCGGATTGCGACGCATGATCCGCGAGACGCTGGCCTGCCAGAGCGTTCTTGCACCCAATGCCGCATAGCCGATCAAGGGCAGCCAGGGTGGGAGGGCATGACGGCGACTCACATATCCGGCGCCCCAGACCAGCATGACCAGGAGGGCCATGTAGCCGATCAGGACGAGCGCGATCGCGCGGTTCCGATGCCTCTTCTTCGACTCGTGCTCCGAACGAGAAGCCCAGATCCCGACCAGCGCGAGGAGGATCAATTCCCATCGAAAAGCGGCCATCGAAGTCGCTGCAACCCGGGTCACCGCCTCGAGCATCCCCAGTAATGTCCGTTCTGGGTGTCTCACAGCCGGCCCGCTCATTCGACTGGATTGCTCAGGCAGCCGCAGTCGACCCGCCAGTTCCGCAAGCCGGGCCCCCTCACGGGCCTGCGCCGCCCGAATATCGGGATGCGAGGGATCGGCGACCAAACGCGAAATCGACTTCTTCTGCGTCAGTGTGAGTTCACCGGCGGCCTCGCTGACGACGAAAACAAAGGGCGTCATGACGAAGGCACCGGCCAACAAGGCAGCAACGCAGGCGATCGCTGCACGACGTCGCATGTCGGAGTCGCCTAACATGCGAGTGATGAGCAAAACGAGACAGGCCAAGAGCAGCGCGGCGCCCTCCGGCCGGACCAGAAAAGCCAGACCACAGGTCACTCCCATCCCGATCGCGAGCTTCACGGTCGGATCCTCGAGAACCCTTGTCATCCAGAGAAAGGTCAGGAGGAAAAGGCCTGTGTAGATCCCGTCGCTCATGACATCCGAAGAGAAGTCCACGGCCCAGGGATGCAGGGCGAGAATCCATGCGGCCACCCAGGCGACTGGCCCCCCGAACGAATCGCGCACGAAGTAGAACAACGCGCCAATCGAGAGCAGCCCACCGAGGATCGAAACCACCACCCCCGCCGTCTCGAAGTTGACCGAGAAAAGTGACACCAACGCAATCAACGCTGGATACAGCGGGTGATAGGGATGGGCTAAGACATCCGCTAGGCGACCTTCCGTGATCGCTTCCGCCATCGCCAGGAAGATTGGCCCATCGTTGAAGATCGCCGCCGTCTGGGACCAGGCGAATGCGCGGATCGCGAGAGCGAGGAGGAGAATGCCTCCCAGCCCGAGGAGGTCTCGCAACGAAAGCGGAATCGCCGACCGCCGGACGTCGCTCCCAGGTTTCAGCGGAGGCTCCGGTCGTCTTCCTCGACCGCCGCGCGCAAATCATCAAGGAAGTCGGGCATGGCCGACACCACTCGACTCCAATTCGGAATCTGTGGTGAGCCCATTGGGTCACGAACGAAGTCGAGTCCGGCCGCGCGCAATGCGCCGGAGAAGGTTTCGACCGCGACCTCCTCTTCGTGTCGATCAAAAACCAGCCCGTTCAGCTTCGCGTCGTCGCTATAACGGGCAATCGCATCCTGCGCCGTCCGAACATACGCCGAGATCATCGTGTTCAAGAAGCCTGAATCAAACTCGACGCCGTAACTAGCGAGGTTGCGGATGAGCGAGGCCGCGATATCCCGGACCATGCGATGCAGGCCGCCCGCTGGATCGTGTTCGGACAATGCCTGATGCTTGTGGTCATAGTTCTCGACCAACTCGACCTGGCAGATTCGCTTCAGGGAACAATTCCGGTAGACCTCCGCGAGGACTCCGACTTCGAGTCCCCAATCCGCGGGCACCCGATTGGCTCGGACCAGTTCGATGGTCATCGAGCATTCCCCGGCCAGCGGGTACCGAAAGGACTCGAGATAATCGAGCAGCGGCACGGGACCGAGAACCGATTTCATGGAACGAATCAGCGGCGCCATGAAAAGCCGGCTCACACGGCCGTGCATGCGGTCGGAGACGCGACTGTAATACCCCTTGGCGAACTCGTAACTCATGTTCGGATTGGCGGTCGGGAAGCACAGCCTGGCCAAGAGATCGCGTCGATAGTTCAAGATGTCGCAGTCGTGGGTCGCGACGACGCGAGCACGCTGGGTCGCGAGCACGTAGCCAAAGGCAATCCAATTCGCCCGGCCTTTCCCGTCGGCTCCCGGATCGAGTCCCTCACTCTTCAATCGGAGGAAGAGTTCCTGAACACGCGGACCCTGATTCCAGATCACTGTAGGCTTCGCACCATCACTTGCGCGAACGCGCTCGAAGAGGTCACGCATTTCCTGAAATTGATTCGTGTCGGCCTCCCCGGAGAGACTGACGACGCACTGGCTGAGATACGGGACCAGAGAGAGTTCCTCGACGATCTGCTTGAGCGCAGGACCGTGGATCTCGGCATAGAGTGAGGGCAGCACCAGGGCCACCGGCCGCTCCCGCCCATATCGAACCAACTCGCGCTCGAGGCGAGGCAGGTCCACCTCGCCGAGGCGATGCAGGGACGTGATCACCCCGCTCTGATGGAAATCAGCCATGGGCGGGACGTTCGCACCCGCCCCCTTCGGGTGTCAAGCGATTGAGTGGATCTAGCAAATCGGCGCAAAAGAGAAGGTCGGGGATCCAGCATGGTCGCTCGAAAGCAAAATCAGACGGCTCAGTGGAGACCGACCGGCGTTAATTCGGGCTCGATCGCCTCTTCGAGTATTCGTACGGCCTCGGGATCGATAGTGTGGAACTCGATGCCCACTTCCTGGATGATCGGATCGGTCTCGACCGCCCAGACGACCTTGCCCGTGGCGACCACCGTTCGTTCGCCCACATTGAATGTCACGCGCAAAACGTCGCCGAGGTTGATCTCGACGCCGATCGCTTCAAAGCTGATTCCACCCTTCGACAGATTCCTTGAAACCGCAATCTGGTCCGCCTGGTCAATCTCCGCGAAGGAAATGATCTGATCCGTTCCCACCCGATGATATTTCCGCCGTTCCGCGCCGCTGCCTTCGCCCATGACCGTTTCTCCCGCTCCAAAAGCGCTATCGGAGGCAAGCCCATTCCAGGACCTCTAGACGTTTTCGGTCTTGCTCGGCGTCGGCTTGAGAGAGGCGGCGATGGGATTGATCGAAACCAGTGCGCTCAGGCTGGAATGATTCAGAAGAGGTCGAGCTGCCGGTCTTCTGCACCTGAAAGTTCGAGTCCCTTCAGAACCAGCCCGGCGCGACGAACGATGCCAGCTTCGGGTGCCACTCGACGCAGAAGATCCTGCGCCGCGGCCAGGAGCTGCGATGCATCGGAAGTGGGTCGGTCGAGGCTACAGCTCCGCGTCACGCTGCGTTCATCCATATAGGTCAGACGCAGCGCAATTCGGCGCGCGCGAAGACCATCTCGTCGAAGCGCCAATTCGAGATGGCCGACGATTCGCGACAGGCTTTCTTTCACTGAACTCGTCGAGGAGCCCTCGCGATCCAGCGCACCGGAATCCAGGGAGGGCTCGGCGCATGCTGCCGTGGGCGAAATCAGAGTTTCCTCACGCGACAAGGTCTTGGGGTGTCGGCGAACACGAAGCGGCTGAGGATCTTGTCCGGTCGACAAGAACCACAAAGATCGCCCTTGGTTGCCGAGTAGAATTTCGAGGCGCTCAAGGCCTAATGCACGAAGCCCAGGAATATCCGCAGCGCCAAGGTCCCGCAGACGTGCCGCGGTCTTGGGACCCACCCCCGGCAGGCGATCTACGGCCTGGCTGAGCAGATAGTCTTGGAATTCATCCACACCGACCACGACCGACCCGCTGAGGCCTGCATCCTCCGCCGCAATCCGTGCAGCGAACCGCGCCGGTGCGATTCCCAGCCTCAAACCCAGGCCGGTTAGTTCAGTGACTCGCGCTTCGAGTCGCTCCGCCAGATCGGCGGCCTGAATCCGGTCGCAGGGCGCCCGGAAATAAAAGCCCGCTAGCCCATCGATCTCTACGGCTTCAACTTCTCGCCGAATGGCGGCCCGAAGAAGTCCTGACATTTCCCTTGCGCGCTTGAGATCGGTCCGGAAACACTTCGCATCACGGGCACGGTCGATCGCATCGACGAGCCCCATGCCTTCGACAACGCCGCGGGCACGAAGATCCAAACTCATCGCCACGACTTTTCCTCGCTTGGCGGGATCGCCACCGATCAAGACCGGGCAATCAGCCAACTCGGGAGAATCGAGTCGAAGGATCGCAACATGGAAATTCGAAACTTCCGCAAACCCGACGGCGTCGAGACGAGTGCTCGATCGGCCGTCCGATTCTCCATCAGACGCCGAATCGCTTCCCTCCCCCGACCCGTGACCCCAAAGCGTCACGGCGCTGGCTCCAGCAACAGGCGATCCTCACTCTCCTCTTCAATCAAGAGCCGATTCGTTGCAAAGAGAGACAATCTCGATTCGGCCCAATGTGCGATCCGATCTGAAAAGTGGGGATGCCCCGGGTGCTCTGTCTGACCGGGTGCCAGGGAACTCAAAAGTCGATCCGATGCCGAAAGATCCATGGCCACGCGATACAGACCCGCGCGTTCGACCTCGAAGGAGAGTCCAGGACGATGGCGGGCAAAGGCCAACGTCTGACCGCTTCCATGAACGCGCAGACGACGGGTCAAGTGTTGAGAATGAGACAAGCGACTCGGCCCAAACGACGCGAACTGAAGCCGATGAAGACGGCCCCAGGACCAGCGCTCCCGCGTCGGCCCGAGACGATAATTCAGGCTCACCCAGGCCTCTCGTAGGCTCGTGCGCGCCGCACTTCGTCCGTCCATCCCCCTGTACGGCGAATCTTGGCCACCCGAAGAACCAGGCGCTCGATTGCAAATTGAGGTCGGACGTGAGGTGTCCTCAGATAACGCTCAAAGAGCTCCGACCCGAACGGCTCGCGTAACAGGTTGTCCAGGAGATGTTCGATCACGAGATGATAGGCGACGGCTCCAGCGCTCTGACTGGTTGTGCGACCATCCCAACGCTCCAGCAGTCCGGCGATCTCCGATGCTTCCAGCGGCAGCCGGCCACTACGACGTGCCAACCCAAGAATCGCGGCCACGGTCCTGGGCGCTCGTTGAGCCAGGTCATCACGGAAAAAATCCGCTGCCGCACGAAGGCTCAGAGGGCCCTCCGCGATTCGACGCTCGAGCTCCGACTTGAGCCGAACCGCCCGATCCCCGGGTCGCCAAAGCCATTCGAGCTGATCGAGCCCACCGCGAATCGGCCAAGGCTGATCGACGGCAAGAACCCATGGCGTCCGTTCTTCACCGAGGCGTTCAGCGGGGAGAACCCCAAGGCTCACGCCTTCGCGCCAATCAAAACTTCGCAGACGACCCTGGACCGGAACCAACCCCGTCGGCAAAGGACGTTTGGGAAGCCAGCCCGCGACCTGAATTCCGCCCCGCCCTTCGCGGTCGGCATACGCGATCGCCAGGACTGGCTCGTGATGGGACGCGAGAACCGAGTCGATATTCTCTGCGCTTTCCTGGCGAAGTAAAGCCAGCATCGCACTCAGCCCGTCCCCCTCACGAGCCCCCGTCCAGGCAAGTGCGCGGGAAGCGCGCAGCGAACGATCCCCTCTGTCGTCCGACGTATCAAAGTCGGCGGATTCATCGAAGCCCTCGAGCGATTCGATCAGTGGCCCGTGCCGTGTCGAGCGGATCCGCAATGCGGTCTCCTGCATGCTTCCGCGGTCGTCACGCCATCGCAGCGTCTCGACGCGTTCCTCGATGGCAACCCACAGCGTGCCGTTTTGATAGAGACCGCGATCTTCTTTCAGGGTCTCGATGAATAGATCTGAAATCGGCGCGCTCGCCGGCACCCCGGCCCAGGCGAACTTTGGATTACGCCCCGCCCAGAGAATCGGCGATCCCGGAATCGTCGCGCCCGCAACATTGAGACCGCCCGCCTTCAAATGGATTTCATAGAAAAGCGACGGCACGGACGGGGCGACATGCCAGTCCGCAACGAGAATCGGCGCGCCACCCTCTGTCTTCGATCCATCGATCACCCAGGCGCCGCCGGTCGGCAGTCCGATCCCCCGGCAGAGCGCTCGCGTTGATCCCATCAACTCACCGCGACCCACAAGCGGCGAGTTCGCGTGCTCCGAAGGCCCCGGCAACTGCGCGGCCACACCAAAATCAATCGAAGAACGACCCGGAAAGAATGGACGCGCCGCCACGCTGCCGAGCCGCTGAATCAAATCATCGAGAAAGAGCGTGGTCTCGAGCGTCCCGCCCATGCACCAGGACAACAGCTTTCCGATGGCGAGCGAATCCGCCGGGCGCCAGGCATCCATTTCCTCGATGCCTCCGCCCAGATGCAGAGGTGGGTTCACTCGGCCCTGCCGAATCCGCCCGATCCGCGCATTCACGCCCGCCGCGTATGCCTCGAGGACCCGTCGCGATTCGCTGGGCAGTGCCTCCGCAGCCGTCTCGGAAGCCCGATTGATCTCGAGGACCCGCGCCAGCCGATCCGAAGGCAGAGACCCGGGACCCTCGATTTCAGCTGTGCGACCGGTTGCCCGCCGCCGAAGCCAATCCATCTGCGCGAGACGATCCTGCGCGTGCGCAAAGCCAAGACCGAACCAGCCCTCAGTCTCGCTCCGCGAAATCACATGCGGGATGCCCTGTGCGTCTCGAAGGATTTCGACCGGTGCCTTGAGCTCTGAGACCCGGATCGTGCCGGAGACGAGGGCAAAGGATCCACGTTCCTGACGATCGCGATCGCCCCAGCGCTGGGCGACCAGGAGCAACGCGATCAACAAAAGAGCGCCGAGCAGGAGCCGCACACCCAATTGGGGGAGCCCCGGCGCGTCTATCTGCTCTCCCTCGCTAACAACCATCCCGACTCGCCCCCCTCGGCTTGGGAATCCTCGTCCATCTTCGTGCTTTTCTCGGCTTCTTCCCGGCCACTTCTCGAACTGGAGAGCGAACTCGCCGAGTATCGATGCCACCGGCCCTTGCCGTGTTCTTCGAACACGCGAAAAGAGAAGTTAAGTCGAGTACTTGAGAGCATAACGGAGGGCCGGTACATTGCGCGCTCTCAAACCCATTTCGACCGGTACGGAGTGCCAACCGATCGTGGCCATTCAGTCTCTCGAAGCGCTACTCGACGAAAGCCCGATCATCGGTCAGCGGGTCTTTGTCCGCGCAGACCTGAACGTGCCCCTCCAGCACGGAACGATCACCGACGACAGCCGCATCCAAGCCTCTCTACCCACGCTCGAACGATTGATCCAGGCGGGCGCCCGCATCGTCCTGGCCTCACATCTGGGAAGGCCCAAGGGCAAGCGGGATCCGTCGCTCTCCCTTGAACCGATCGCAACCGCGTTGGCCGAAGCGCTCTCGGCTCGCTGCCAGACGCGGGTTCACTTTATTCATGACTGTGTCGGAGAGGCTGTCTCGGCAGCCGTCGACCAATTGGCGGCAGGCGAGATTCTCCTACTCGAAAATCTTCGGTTCCACGCGGCGGAGACCAACAACGATCCCGAATTCGCCCAGGCGCTGGCGGCGCTGGCCGACGTTTACGTGGGCGATGCCTTCGGCACAGCGCATCGTGCGCACGCCTCGACCGAGGCAATGGTGCGTCATGTCGAAAGAGCGGCGGCGGGACTGCTATTACAGTCGGAACTCGATGCCCTCCAAACAACCTTGGAGCCGGACCGACCATTCGTCTGTTTTCTGGGCGGCGCCAAGGTTTCCGACAAGCTCGGTGTCCTCGAAGCGCTGATCGAGCGGGCGGATACGATCGGGGTGGGCGGAGCGATGGCCTACACTTTTCTCGCCGCACGTGGGGAGGCGACAGGGCGATCACTGATCGAACCGGAACGCTTCGATGATGCCCGGAGAATGATCGCGCGGGCTGAACAGCGACAATGTCAGCTGCTCTTACCAATCGACCACGTCGTGAGTCCGGGACTCGAAGAAGGTCCCGAAGCACAAACCGTGACAATCATTCCCGAGAACTACATGGGCGTCGACATCGGGCCGCAGACGGCGGATCGCTATGCCCTTGCGGCCTCCAAAGCAGCCGCCATCCTCTGGAACGGACCGATGGGGGTCTTCGAGATCGACGCCTTTTCTCATGGCACCGAACGTCTGGCCCGGGCTGTCGCCGCATCCAAGGGTCGGACAATCGTCGGGGGCGGAGATTCCCTGGCCGCGGTCAACAAGGTCGGCGTCGGTGCCCAGATTGATCACCTCTCGACGGGGGGCGGGGCCTCTCTGGAATTCGTCCAGGGACTTCCCCTGCCCGGCGTTATCGTGCTGGATCGAGCCGCTCACCAAGCCGATAAACAAGAAAAAGGCTCCCAGACATGAACCGTATTCCGCTTCTCGTCGCCAACTGGAAAATGAATCTCAACGCCGGTGAGGCTGCCAAATTTGCCCGGGCGTTTCGGGAGCTGATCGCGCCGGCTCGCGCGGATCTCGGGCAGCGTTTCGAGATCGCTATCGCCCCCGCCTACCCCGCCCTCGATCGGCTGGGCCAGGCGCTCGAGGGTTCTGGAATCGGTCTCGCCGCCCAGAATGTTCACGCGGAACCCTCTGGAGCCTTCACCGGCGAGATCTCGATCTCCATGCTCGAAGATCTCGGTTGCCGCTACGCCCTGATCGGGCATAGCGAACGCCGCCGGATTTTCGGTGAAACCGATCTGGCTATTCAGGCCAAGGCGAAGCGGCTCGAAGAGAGTCCGGTCGCTCCGATCCTCTGCGTCGGGGAAACATTGGGGGAGCGCGAGGCCGGCTCCACCCTCGAAATCGTCGCTCGCCAACTCGATACGGCCCTCGATGGCGCTAGCCATGGGCTCGCGAGCAGGTTAGTGGTAGCCTACGAGCCCATTTGGGCGATCGGGACGGGCCGCACGGCCACCCCCGAGATTGCCCAGACAGTTCACGCCGCCATTCGGAAGACGCTCATCGCCCGGCTTGGTTCGATCGCCAGCGACACGCGCATTCTCTACGGCGGTTCAGTCATGCCGTCCAACGCAAGAGAACTCCTCTCGCAGTCCGACGTCAACGGTGCCCTTGTCGGGGGCGCCAGCCTCGATCCTGAATCTTTCGCAAAAATTGCTTTGGCCAGTCTGGAGACACCCTGATGGAAACCTTCATTTACTCGCTTCATTTCATTGTGTGCTTCGTGCTCATCGCCGTGGTGCTCCTGCAGCGCGGCAAGGGATCCGATCTCGGCGCATCGCTGGGCGGTGGCAGCGCCAACACAATTTTTGGCAGCCGCGGCGCCGGAAACTTCCTAACCAAAATCACAACCGCGAGCGCCATCACCTTCATGGCCACCTCGCTCACCCTCTCCTACCTCGGCTACCAGTCCTCGGATGTTCGACTCTTCGACGAGTCCGAACCCTTCGAAGTTCCCCTCGAGAACGGCGAGAGCGCACCCGCGGAATCAGGCGGCCTGGAAGAATTGGAAGGACTTGTCGAAATTCCGATGGGCGATTCCCCTGAAACAGAGGCGAACCCAACAAACGCCGAATAACCAACGCCCAGAGTCGCCAAAATTGCCCATCCCTCTGGGCACCGGCGAGGGCGTTCTGTATGCTCGGCGCCCGCGTGCGGCGGTGGCGGAATTGGTAGACGCGTCAGCTTGAGGGGCTGGTGGGGGCAACCCCGTGGAAGTTCGAGTCTTCTTCGCCGCACCACTTAGCACTTCGCAAAAACAAGTAGTTACACACGCAGTGTGTTGGCAAAACCATGCTTACACTTTGCATACAAGCACGTATGCAGGCTAAAACGAATGGGCCTCTAGCTCACCCAGCTCGACAGCGGGTAGCCTTCCGACGGTGATGTCGTCGGCGCAAATCAAGTGAAGTGAAGTCCCATTATGTCGGGGGCTGCTAGTCGAGCTTCCTAACGCCGCCGAGCTGCCAGCCCAGCGAGTCCAAGGCCCACAAGGAGGGCTGTGCCGGATTCGGGGACGGCAACGAGTGTCCAGCCTGCGGCTACGGGGTCGAAGAGGGTGGATCCCGAAACTCCGGTCCAGGCGCTAGTGAAGTCGGTGTTGGTGTCGTAGAGGGCGGAGCCGGACGAATCCCCCAGGCCAACTGCATTGAAGAGAATCGCGCCGGTCAGATTCGCGCCGGCCAGTTCCGCGTTAGTCAGGTTCGCGCCGGACAGGGGATCGCTTCGAACAGCTCCGCATCGGTCAGGCCCGCGCCGGGCTCGAGGTTCGGCCCCGAGTACGCGTGGTTGCCGCCGCTGATGGTCTGAATCGGGTCAACGATCGTCCCGCTTGTCTGCTGATACGAAGCGGCGACGGCCGAGTTGGAAACGAGCGAGAGAGTCAAAGTCAGAATTAGAGCGAGCGCATAATAAACCTCTTTCCAGAGTGGGGATCATCCCATCCAGAGGCGTAAGTAGGCTGCGTAGCCTAAATCTCTCGACGGGGTAGATCTAACCCCCATCCTCCACCAACATCGAACGACGTGAGATGACGCGCGCACTCGAGCCAAAGTGCGCGTCGAGTAAACTCATCGATCACGGTTAAGAGCAGGTCCCGTCGAGGAACTCGACATCGCAAAGCGTCCCACCGACATCGACCCCGAATGCTCCATGCAACTACCCACCGATGACGTTGGGCGTGGCCGGCTGCGCGCTACCCTCCATCAAACGCAAAAAGCGCTGCCAAAATATCCTTCCGCATAATCAACCTCTCCTCAGTAGGAAGGGCCGTGTTCGCCACGGGCGCGGAACACCGCGCGCCCAAATCTGTGAGCCGGGACGACGGAGTATGAGAGAGACGATCACTTCTCGATCTTTCACTACGTTCAACTGGCCGTTGCGCAAGTGTTTCCTCCGGCCCAGTGCCATATTCATTTTTAAACTTACGCATAACTCATCTTCTCCCCAAGCGATTGAGCGGTCACCGACAGAAATACGACGGCCGATGCTGTCAGGAATCGAATGCCACGGTAAGGAAACGTACATGAGTTTCTCTTCGAGACTTAAATCCAAAAAAAATCCCAACAGATCTCCCAACGCGAAAGCACAAGACATCTCATGAAGGAATGATCTATGTATTGGACCCTATAGTTCGGGCATGAAGCCATTATGAAGAATCATTAATAAACGACCCCAGGGGACTGTCTAGAGGGGCTCGTCAACCACTCGGTATTCCCGTCGCGACGAGAGATCCCGATAGGGACCCAGCTTCGGGCCGGGGCTCCACGGAAGTAAACAGAAGTGGGTTGTGCGGCGCAGTTCGGCGTCATACAAAGAGAACCAACTCGCGCAAATGCACGGGAAGTGGACTCCTTGGGCGGATGCCACCAGTACACCCCACCGCCGATCCAGGGAGCGGCCCCTCAGCAACGGCTTCAGCAATGGGGAGTAGGAAAATAAGGCCCCTTTTCTCTACGTACTTTATCGAACCCGGAAGCCTCTGGTAGAACGGGCATAACGAGTCATTCAACGGCGTCCTTCGAGATGGTTGCCTGCACCGCTCGGCGTTCATGTCTGTGTAGGAGGCGAAGCAGGGCGTCGCGCTCTTGATTCGCCCCGGCCTGGTCGAAGAGGAATGGGCGGATACAGAAACCTTTCCCACTCCGAGCGCTACAACTTTACGCCTATGCGGCGTAGTGCTCCTACCAGCTCAGTACGCTTATAGGGTTTGCGAAGGATTTCGTAGCCACCTGTCGATTTGCTGCCTTCCTTGCTTTCTGAGGGGGCGGGGGCTTCCTCTTGACTAAATCCGGTGGTGAGTAGCACTGCGGTCGACTCAAAGTTTTCGCCGACCCAGCCTGCGAGTTCGAAGCCACCTATCGGGCCAGGCATCAGAATATCAGAAAATACCACGTCGACTGGGCCTCTCTCTGCAAGTACTTCCATCGCGTGTGCGCCATCACGAGCTTCGATTACATCAAACCCCAATTGCTTCACCATCCTCAGCGACACACGTCGCACTCTTTCGTCGTCGTCCACAACCAACACCAATCCCTCACCTTTGCAATCGATTTCAGCCACTGGATCGCCTGGGGTTGTCATGACTTCAGATGTCACCTCAGGAATAAGTAGTGTGACCGAAGTGCCTGACCCTACTTCACTAGAAATGTCGCAACGCCCCCCAGCGTGATTCGCGAACCGGTACACCATCGCCAACCCAAGCCCTGTACCACCCCCCAAATGTTTGGTTGTAAAGAAAGGATCGAAGACCTTTGGCAATATGTCTTCAGGAATGCCTGTCCCATTGTCGGAGACGACAAGTTTCAAGTAATCTCCCGAACGCATGCCAATATGGGCTGCGCTCGTAGCGGACACGGAAATCTTGCCAGTTGTTATCCTAAGGACGCCATTCTTAGGCATCGCTTCCTTAGCATTGAGCGCAAGATTAAGAATGGAATTCTCCAATAGTCCGGACTCAAGCTTGACCAAAATTGGGGCAGATGCGATCTCTAGCTGCAATTCAATCTCAATCCCGATGGAGCGCTTTAGCAATTTGGAAAAGTCGCGTATCGCGGCGCTCGAATTAATTGTTCTTTCACGAACCGGCGTGCTCCTCGCGAACGCTAATAGGCGACGAGTAAGGTCGGCCCCCTCCTGAACCGCCGATTCTGCTTCTTTCATCAGTTCTTCAATTTCGGGGGTAATGAATTCCGCATCAGTGCGAATAAATTCCAGATTCCCGCTTATCACACCTAAAAGATTATTAAAATCGTGCGCCATCCCACCGGTTAGATGCCCTATCGCTTCCATTTTTTGCGCCTGCGCCAATGCGTACTCCTGTTTGCGAAACGCGGTAATGTCCTGGCCGACCCCGACGACGCCAACGATGTTGCCCTCTGCATCCCGACGCGATGACGCGTTCAGCAGTACATCAACACGGGCACCGACCTTGGTGTAAAGCGGAAACTCATAGTTCGCGGTCTGCTCACCTTGCAGCGCTTTGTTCAGAACCTCTCGTACCGACAATTTAAATTCGTCCGTGATGAACTCATCAACCAACGGCCGGCCCATCACGTCAATCTTCAAAAATCCCGTGATAAGGGCAGCTTTCTGATTCCATTCGTTGATGAGGCCGTTCTCGTCAATACCGAAGATGGGCGCGTTTGCTGTGTCGATCAGCGCAGTCAGTTCATCAGAGCGCACCAAGGCCGCCTCGGCGACACGAACAGACTCCGTGGCCTCGCGGTTGGCCGCTTCGAGCGCGGACCTGAAATTCTGAGACTCGGCGAATGCCTTCGAGAGAGCTCCTTGCACCCTGGACCCGTACCCTGCGACGCCAAGCACCATGAAGAAGACCAACCCGGCTATGCCATACCCGTAGCGTTCAAGGCGCTCCGCCTGGAGGAACTGTCCAGCAATGAGATCGCCCTGCACGTCAAGGACCTTGGCATTTACCGCATCGAGCGAACGGGTGACGCTGGCGTACTTGTGATCCATGATCGCCATTCGCCCAGCGGCCTCGGCCTCCTGGCCCAGCGCAAAGAGCTCCAGGACTTGCCTCGCGACTGCGACCATTTCGGTCATTGAGAGGTCAACGTCCCCGAGGTCTTGCAAGATCGAACGGGCCAGGGCTGGATCGATGTTCGATTCAAGGTCCTCGCGAGCCCGGACACTCAGGAGCTGAAACGCCGCTATACCCTCTGAAAGCAGAGCAGACTCCGACGACACGTCCCCAGAGTAAAAGATGTCGTTCCCGGGCGCATTCACCCTCTGAGCCTGGCTGTTGATTTCCGAATAGAGAGCCAAACGACCAGTCCACTCCTGATTTATGCTGATTGACTCCTTGAAGATCGCCAGCAAGCTAACGGTAAGGAGCAGGCCAAGGCACACCGTCAACACGTCGAAGCCCGCCAGCGCGAAATACAGCCGGTGCCACTTTGGCGACGTGGCCCCTTTGCCCTGAGGGCGCTGCTCGGTCATATCCTGGCCGACACCGACCACGCCAACGATTTGGTTATTCGAGTCGTAAGGGTCTTTGGGATTCATTCTTGATCCAAAAATCTGAAACGAGTCGCTGGACTCACAACGGAACATCTTCGCGGTCGCCGTCCCGAATCACTATGGACTTCCCCCGGAATCGTGGACACGAGGATGGCTAGCATTGAGTTGTCTGAAGGAGTCCCATGAATCGTCAACGATCTCCCCCGAATTCAATGACAAAGACGTCGTTCACGAACTTCACGCCCTAGACCGCGAGACGCTAGCTCGACTTCTCTTCCATGGCCTTGTAGACCTTAAGAAAATTGTCCCCGTAGTGCTTTCGCAGCCGGCCCTCGAAAGGGACGAGCAAAACCCGAAAAGGAAGCATGCCTTGCTCGATCTCAGTCTGATGGTCGTCCCGCTCGCGATCAAAAGATTCAATGTCCTAGATGATGTCGGCGGTCGTTGTCACGCCACTTCGCACTGCGAGGACAATTACTTCTGCCGCCCAACGACAACTAAAACTGCCGGTTTGTCTTTGTAGTTGTCGCTGCCTCACCCTTTGGGGAGGGGGTGGCGGCAAGTGTCACGGTCTCGGTCAAGCACTTGCCTTTGGATCTTCTCCGAGATCTCATTCCAATGGGAGCGTCTCACGCGCTTCTTGTTGCTGAGCCCGTCGAAGCCGTCGTTGAGATACCGCTGATACCAGCCGTAGATCGCGCTGGCACTGGTGACCGCTTCTGAGAGAGTCGTGAGGAGTCGCGGTCAATCTACAGACGGCTTAGGGAACACTCGTTGTATCGTAGTTTGAAAGTCATCTTGTGAAAATGGTTTAAGAATGACGGCAGAAAAACCGCGAGTGACGCTTTCATCCCGCGGCCCGATATACCCACTGATCAGTACCGCAGGAAGATTTGCTTGATAGGTTTGAAGGATCTGCAACGCGACATCCCCCGTTTGCTCGGGCATCAAGAAGTCGATAATTGCACCCCCAACGGGCGCATCCTGCAGCGCTGAAATCGCCTCACTTAAATCTCCCGCTAAAACGGGTTCATAGCCAGCGCGGACAAGCAGGCGTGCGACCTGGGTGCGTATACGGGGTTCGTCGTCGACTACAAGGACGCGTAACGTCGCCGGCAAAGGAGCCAAATCTCTTGGCAACGTTTGAACTACTTTGTCCTTCGTGGGCACTGACTGGATGCCTTCCGGCTGAGGTTCCTGAAGGAGCGCTGGCAGGCAAAGACTAAAGGTCGTGCCTTTGCCAACTTGTGTCTCCAGGAAAAGTAGACCGCCGATCCGAGTCACGATGCCTTGGAGCGCTGCCAGTCCGAGACCATGACCTTCATCATGCGTGGTGTAAAAAGGGTCGAAGATGCGTTCGGTGTCTTTTGGCTCTATTCCGTGGCCAGTGTCTTTAATATCGACAACAACATAAGACCCTGTTTTGGCATCTGACCCGACGACTGCGCGGGAAATGGTTTCGCTATCAAATTCGCGCAATCGAATCCCTAGTCGGACGAAGCCGTCTTTTGAGGTTGCGCGAATCGCGTTCGATATTAGGTTGCCAATAATTTGGCGCAGTCCCGATTCATCCGACTCTATCGTTACCGGCCCACTCGGATCGCTTACACATTCAAGCCTGACCCCTTTGGCAACCGCCTCTACTCGGAGTATTCGTGCCGTACTGTCGAGAACAGCAGCGAGATCGAGCGTATTTCTTGTCAAATGGTTCTGACCCGTATACGCGAGAAGCTGCCGTATGATGTCGGCGGCTTGTGTGCCTGCAGAAATGATGTCTGTCGCCATATCCGCCTTATCGCGATCCTCCTCGCCACCAAGAAGGAGGTCTGCGTTGGATGTCATCACCATTAAAAGATTGTTTAGATCGTGCGCAAGCGAACCCGCCAACAAGCCCAATTTCTCCAAGTGCTTTGATCGCAAGAAGTCTGCTTCGGCGCGAATGCGTTGCCGCTCTTCTTCTTTACGCAAGGTCACGTCGATGACCGTGTACAAGTCGCCTTGAACCTCAGCGAGACCTTCCCGACGTACGAGAATCCATTTTTCTTCCCCATTCACGTTCACAGGCTGCTCGATGGATTCCCCGCGAACCTGCTGTTGTACGAATAAAGGAAGGTCATCGTACTCAGGGACTTCAGGCAGCAGAAAGATCCGTTGCGCTAAAGGATTCGCGTAGGCGATAGCCCCGTCTGCAACGACGATGGCACCCACTTCTAGTTCCTCGGCCAAAACTGAAAACCATCGCCGACTCTCATCAACCTTGGCCCGTTCTTGAGCCTGTTTTTTCAGGAAAATTGTGGAGCCGAGTGTCCCCGAAGCGAGCATTGCGATCAGGTTGAGGAAGTTGTGCCCGTCAAGAGTCTCTGCAGCGGGGGGCAGTAAATTCTTGATATCCAGCACCCCTACCAAGATCACGAGCACAATCGTCCAGCAGGCAAGTCCAAGGACAGCGTGCAGACTTCCGATGATGCCCGCAGCCAAGGGCGCAATCACCAGCCAGCTGAGGGTCGTCGCCCCTAGGCCCCCTTGGACGCAGGCGGCGGCAGCCGCGGAACATGAGCCTAATGCCAGAAAGGCATAGGTCGCGTGATCCGTCCGCAGGCCCATGTAGACCA
>LWDU01040995.1_pt1 | contig 108273 bp, 102 predicted proteins | sample 727161 | NCBI WGS metagenome assembly LWDU01 (sample SAMN04566230, study PRJNA314399) | hydrothermal vent metagenome | isolation source: deep sea hydrothermal plume seawater | place: Mexico: Gulf of California, Guaymas Basin | collected 2004-07-11 | reverse complement strand
GTCATCATGCTTAACAGCCACTGAAAAAATACGGCTGAGATAGTAGAGATCATAAACAAGCCCATAAAATTCAAACTATTATCTGTGCTCAAATATTCTCGATGGATAATAAAAAAATGTAACACTAAAAAGTGGTACAAATAAAAGGAATAACTGATATTACCCATTTTCTGCATCAAGACAGAAATGAGTTGGGGTAAATAAATCACCGTCAACAAATAAGCTCTGAGTATGACCACAAAGAGCACTGCAATAAAATTAAGCCACAGTAGACTAATCCAGGTATAGGCTAAAGGAGTCTGCCAGATACTCTGATGCAAGCATTCCAATAGACTCATAAAAATAACAATAGAGATAACTAGAGATAGGGCGTGTTTAGAGGTTGCTGTAAATTTCGCAGCTAACATACCTAATATAAAGTGGCTAAGACAAAGCACGAGTGAAAAGTAATAGTCTGGTAAAGTCACCTGAAAATGAATTACCCAAACTGCTCCTGCGAGCAAGCAAAGTAAGTAACTCGTTGCCAGGCCGGTTTGTCCGGTTTTTTGAGCTATCCACCATAGCAGTGGAAAACTTAAATAACATTCCAGTAAGCGATTAATAAACCACAGGTATCCTAGTAAGCGGGGGTAAGCGCCAAGATCAAAACTAAAGATAATAAGAAATAATTTAAGCTCAAGTATGCCTGTGGCAAACAACAAGCTATAAACAAAAATACAAAGATAGTAGGCAGGAAAAATACTCCCTATCCGTTTAGCGAAGAAGGATTTTAAATCCAGTTTATGAGGATAAGCCTTGGCCAGTAAATATCCACTGAGTATAAAAAATAAATAGACAAAGAAATATCCATGATAGACCAGTAAAAGAAACGGATTTTGGCTTTGAAGCGGCTCAAAAAATGAATGAGCAATAAAGTGATAGTAATGAAATACAAAAATCCACAAGGCTGCAGCAGCCCGAAGATGATTGACTTTATCAGAGTAAGTTGGCTGAATTAAATCTAACCCTAGCACTTTCATTGAAGACCTAAATTAATAAGAGCATCAGCCGCGGTCCAATGAGACGGATAAATTCCTTGGCCTACGCATTGATGAAAAGAGGAGTCTTTGCCGGCGACAACATGATCAACATGTCCATGTTGTACTGGATGGTAATGACTATATTTAACATGGTTTGCATCGTCTTTATCATCACGAATCAAGCGCTCCCCCAAGCGCCGTTGCCAGATTCCCCGCGCTCCCTTTTTCTGTCGGCTTTTATTAACTATTTCGCCTTGGTTAATTGACCGAGAACAGTGGGCTTTAATTAAGCGCCAACGCGTAGAAAAACTAGCCTCATCTTTTGGCAATTGAGAGATACAATGCAGGTGATCGGGCATAATGACTATTGGACCCAGGGTAGACGGGTGATTTTGTTGTACCTGCTTAAATGATTTACGCATATCATCGATATGTTTGATTAATAAGGGGTTGTCATGGCGTTGTGCTAAGACGACGGTAAAGAAATAATAGCCACCTTCAACCCTGATGCGATTGTACGTTCTCATGTGATCTTAATCCCTTTGCAGGATTTCGTAGCTCAACCCCACAGTCTACGTAGATTAGACGCAAGGTTTTACCATGGCGATTTTATTTGTGCTGTGATTTCCTGTTTGAGACACAAGCTATATTTTTTAAATAAATGTAATATTTTTGTTCTGGCCTCTTTAGGCGTTAATTGCAGTACCAGTCCCAGGAATAGTAGAAAAACCAGTTCCTGATAGCCAATGACACCTGAATTGCCATTACTACCTAAGTAGTGTTGAAATAAGCTGAAATGCAGTTCATCTCCAGAGGCTAAAAGATAGAGCATTCCAGCAATACTATACAAGGCATAGATAAAATTGCTATATACGGATATCGCAACGATACAGATTGCCAGATATTGGTTAGCAACTGCGGATGAGAAGATGACCAATACTATAGTATATAAATATAAACTTTCTAGGGGTTTTTTAGTGCGAAAAAACAAGCCTAGAACTAATAAAGTTCCTACAAATAATAGAAAGATAGGAATTTTATTGATAATAACTTCTGGGGCGACGCCATGCCAAAAGGGCGCATTGGCAAAACCGCGATAGAGAAAAACATGGTTTATGATGCCATTGCCTCCTTTAGCCAGGAAAGGCAAAAAGCTAGCTAAAAAGAGGGTGTAGGGAATACTTATGGTTAATAACTTATCGCGCCATCGGGTATTTTTAAATGCCAGCCAGAAAGGAAACAGAAACAATAGATGTTTGATGGTCAAACACAGGCCAAGAAGAATCAGTCCGAGCAAGGTTTTATATGAAATGATACTGGCATTTTGATCCAGTATTTTTATGCTAATTAAGGCGCATAAAATCGCCAGATTATCGAACTGGCAATGATAGCCGGTAATGATGATGGAAATCGGATTGAGGAAAAAAAGAGTGGCGATTTTAAGTCCGTACCAGCGATAAAGGCAGGTCGCGATAGCTATATCGATTATGCTCAAAAAACCAGTGACTTTCCAGCGCAAACTGAGTAGAGGGTCACTAATGGGGAATGGCAGGGTGTCAATAAATGACAGGATATAGAACCATATCGGTCCATAGTTATAGCGCTGGGTTTCCTGATAGACATTGCCATCGTTAGCCATAATATCAGCCACAATTCTATAGGAAGCAATATCGAAGTTATAGCCTCTTTGAGCTATGGCTAGGCGTAGTAGTGTGCCAGCTAAGATAACAAACATAAACCAGCAGAAAGAAGGGCGTATGATTCTAATAGATAGGCTTTGGGTCAATGTGTTGCTCTTAGTTTGAGTTGATTAGCAGTTAATCAGTATAGGAGTAAAAGAGCATTCGCTCTTTTTGAAACACCCAGTAGCTTAAGCATATCGTACTCCACGGTTGAAAACCAATGTATTATCGGTAGGCTGGGTTACGTTATCTGCGCTACGCTAGATAAAATCAGCGAGTTAAGGGGTGCCTAAAGTGACAGCTCAGCGGATAAAGCGATAAGTCCTTGATGGGTCTGCTTTGTTTGCCAGAAAACTCCAGCTTTCCGCGGCCTCTGGTTTTACCTACGTAGAACCCGTTAGGGGTTTTGTAATAGGTCGCTGCAAATCACTCGGTATCAACAAAAGTGCCCAGTATCGCCGGACGTATGCCATAACGTTCTTGCTATTGTACAGCAAGGCGGTGAGCTATCATGGATAAAATAGTAGAAGCGAGATTTTTAGACTTCACCCAGGGCATCATCAGAAAACGGGTATTGTTCACGACTAACAGAAAGTTTGTTTGCGGTTGTTCGTCGCTCTAGTCAATAAATTGATCACGTGGTGTTGTTTGCCAGGCTGCGGTATCAAAGCCGAGCGCTGGGTAGCGGTTTGTGACCTAGGTAGTGCTCTCGATGTATTAAGTTTAAAAGGACAAAAAGTCAATTATCTCTCGTTGCTAATGGTACATAATTCCCATAGAATAAGGAGGAGCTTATCCGCGGTTATCGGAAAAAGTAAACTCCTACAATATGAAAACAAAGAGGAAATAATATGAATGGCACTCAAAAATTAATGGCTGCAGTGGTTGCTGTGTTTGCCTTAGGTTTTTTAATGGTTGGATCAAATAAGCAACAATCACCTCAACAACAAGAAGATGCAGCAATGGTTAGAGCCGTTGCTCAAATGCAGCGCATGGCAAATCTAAAATGCCCGAAAGCGATCAAAAAATTCACCGGCGATCAAACTTATTTCCCTACATCGACCCCCAGCGACCATCAAACTTATGTGTCTATGGTTTGGGATGCTTCTAAAACAGATGAGGAATATAGCTTCAAGTTAGCCGAGTGTACTGTACACGAAACCGTTGGTGGAATTTCCAAGCTAGTCATCGATGGCGAAACAAAGATTGAAAAAGAAGTAAAACGCTAATAATCTCCGCTTAAGAACTTAAAGGTACCATTCAAAAGGCTACCCGTCCTCAAAGGACGGGTAGCCTTTTGCCATTATAGAGTTTGATTCAAGAGCCGTGATAATAAATAATGATCAGTCCGGTTCTTTTCCTACAGTTTTACTGGAATTTCGGAATTAAAAGGACAGCCCGGATCACTTATTAAAACTTTTACCACAAAGGGGTTGATATGAGCCAGAGCTATCATACGAATACAAAACGAATTCATATTAGGGGCAGATTATACAATAATCAAGTCTCACTAATATTGAATGATCAAAGCGCTTTGAAATTACTGAAAAGACTGTATCCAAATGAAAATACAGAACGGAAGTGATAGATAAAAGTTCGCGACCACACATTATTCAACCATTACAAGACTGGTAGGGCGAGTGGATGGAACGATTAAAGATAAGACTATTAAAGTTACAAGGTATAGTCATAGCATTGAATTAAAGGCTGATTTAGACGGTTTTGTGATCCTTTACAGCCTTAACTGAAGTTTTACGGTAGCTGACAATGAGAATTAAAGGTTAGAGGGCCTTTTGAAGCGGTTCAATGTTGATTTAGAATAAACCCTGAAATATTTAAAAAATCACCTGATATGTTGCAGGCTGACCTTTTAAGGAATGATGGTATAACATTGTGAAACCTGACACCTACCTGGCTTGTCGTGATGGCAAATCCTAAGGAGTCAACTTTGTTGATAATAAGGGGCGGCTTGTTTTTAGACGGCTGCTGATCAAAGAAAACGGTGAATTCAGTCGTGTTAAACTGGCCCCCTATATTCGCACATGGCAAGCACTGGTAGAAGGAAAAAATAATGACTGAGATAATCAAGCCCACGATGGTGGACTATACACGCCATCTACTGGTTTGTGTCGGTGAACACTGTTCTGACAACAATGCCGGACAAGCGCTTTATGATCAACTGAAAGACAAACTCAAGGAGTCTGGGTTGAATGAAGGTACATTAAGAGTCAAACGTAGCAGGGCAAGCTGTTTTGGAACTTGTAAGTCGGGGCCTCTTATTTGCGTACAACCGGATGGAGTCTGGTATTATGATGTTACCAGCGAAAAATTAGATAGAATTATAAAAGAACACCTGCTGGGTGGTGTGCCTGTTACCGACTACATTTATCACCAGGGGCCAGGCGCGACGATATAAAGAAACGAGGAATGAGGTTGATATGGCTACACAAGAATATACGGGGGCTATCGCAGCCTGGAAAGATGATAGAGGGTTCGGTTTTATCAGAACCGAAAGTGACAACAAAGAAGACGATGTATTTATCCATATTTCATCACTAAACAATATGAGCCGCCGTCCACGAGTCGGAGATATTATTCATTACGATTTAATAGAAGAAAACGGCAAAACAAAAGCAAGCAACGCAATTATCGAAGGTGTCGAGCCTTTTCATGATGCATCTAGGAGTTGTAACACCTTTTTAACCGTTATTATCACGGCACTGATTGTAAGTGCGATTACCTATGGAGTTGTTACCCAAGTATTAGTAGCAGAAAATAGCTGTGTCAATGATGGCGTAAGTATAGAGCTGACGGAATAAGCATTCTGTCATTAGTATAAGTTAAGCTTCTAGCAGGGTGGGCATCGTCCACCCTGCCCGCTATTCTCCAGTACAACTTATTCATAAATGAAAGCATATTTTAGTCTGGCAATTCTCTTTCTATCATTATTGATTAGCGCTTGCGCTGGTTTCCATAAAACACCGACATAAAAAGCAATTGTACCTAGGGTAGGCACGACACATTTGCAACTAGATGTTGATATTCACCTGCTCCTGACTCAAGAAATGCAAGCTATACAGCAGGGGATGATGTCATTAGTGCCTGCTATTGCCAGTGGTGACTGGAATAAGGTGGCTCAAATTGGTAGGCATATGGAGGCAGTTATCTGTTAAATCAAAAGCTGACAAAAGCGCAACATCATGCCTTGCATACTTCTTTGCCGGCAGAATTTATCAAGCAGGATCAGGCCTTTCATCACTCCGCCGGAATGCTAGCGCATGCCGCAGAAATGGGCAATGCTGATATAGTTAACTTTTATTTTTATAAATTAAATACCGCTTGTATCGAGTGCTATACTAAATTTTCTCAACCAAGATTTCCCCTGTTAAAGCGAAAACCTTACAAAACTTATCATTAATTTTGAAGTGGCGCTTTGATGCGGAAAAATATTTCCATTCCTTATCTACAGCAGGGTGTGCATATGCACACTATAGAAGCTTTAGAATAACTAATTCAGCTCTCGCTAGTATACAATGTTAAGTTTGTCATTATGAAAATATGGGTCGATGCAGATGCCTGCCCCGTGGTACTTAAAGATATATTGTGTAGAGCGGCAAAGCGCACCGGGATATTAGTGACCTTTGTTGCTAATCAGTTTATCAGCTTGCCACCGTCACGGCATACTAAATTTATTCAGGTAAGTCGTGGCTTCGATGTTGCTGATAATGAGATAGTACGCAGAGTTATCGCCGGTGATTTGGTGATCACCGGCGATATTCCATTAGCTGCCGAGGTCATCGAAAAAGGCGGCCTGGCTCTTAATCATCGTGGAGAAGTGTATACGGCTAATAATATTCAAGAAATCCTAAATATGCGCGACTTTATGGATACTCTTCGTTCTAGCGGTATACAAACAGGCGGTCCATCAGCATTAAGCCAAAGCGACCGACAAGCCTTTGCGAATGAGCTGGATAAGTTTTTATGCTCGAATTAAAGTGTAATGGCAGTGACCATAGTCGCCGCTAACAAGACATCACCTTGAATGGGTCAAGCTAACAGCAGTAAACAACGTATATTCTATTCACTTCTGGTTTTTGCAGTTTATTAACATCTCAGGATTAACCCTTCTGCGCCTGCTCTCCCAAGTGTGCTATCGAGTCATATTTCCCCTTATCGCATCCTCACTTTCCGATACAAAACGAGGAAAAAATCTTGCCTAGCAAGTCATCGGAAGTAAATTTTCCGGTGATCTCTGATAGGTTGTTTTGTGCCTGGCGTAGATCTTCGGCAACTAGTTCTCCTGCTTGATTGAGCTGGAGCTGGCTTAAGGCATCTTGAGTGAATTCCTGAGCTTTTGTTAACGCCTCTATATGTCTGCGCCGGGCGATAAAAACATTGTCTGACGTACCATCAAAGCCGACACTTTGCTTTAAATGTTGTGTTAATAAGTCCATGCCGATCGCTTTTTTTATCGATAGATAAATCTGTGTGCCACTTTCGCTTTCTTTGATTTCAGCAGGGATATTTTGTAGATCAATTTTATTGTAAATAGTAGTCAGGTTGATATGTTCTGGTAAAGTTTTTAACAGACTATCGGGCTCCGGGTCATTGACATCAATCAGTAATAAAATTTTATCAGCTTTTTGTATTTCTGCATGGGCACGGCGTACGCCTTCTTGCTCTACTACGTTATCACTGTCACGCAGCCCAGCGGTGTCGATGATATGTAGCGGCATACCATCAATCTGGATGCGTTCTTTCAATACATCCCGTGTGGTTCCGGCTATATCAGTTACAATCGCCGCTTCATGTCCGGCTAGTGCATTTAATAGGCTAGACTTACCTGCATTGGGCTTACCCGCCAGTACGACGGTCATGCCATCTCGAAGTAGTCGCCCTTGTTGAGCCGTGCTTAAAATAGTTGCTATGCTTTGTAACAGACGCACCACCCTATTTTCAACGATGCCATCAGTGAGAAAATCAATTTCTTCATCTACAAAGTCAATGGCTGCTTCTACATAAATTCGTAATTCGATCAGTTCTTCCAGCAACTCGTTAATTTGCTGGGAAAAAACACCTTGCAAAGACTTCTGGGCAGAGCGGGCTGATTGTTCCGTACTACTTTCAATCAGATCTGCAATCGCTTCTGCCTGAGCCAGGTCGAGTTTATTATTTAAAAAAGCACGTTCGGAAAATTCACCTGGCTTAGCTAGTCGTCCGCCCAGAGATATGATTCTTCTAAGTAGCATATCCAGGATAACCGCGCCGCCATGCCCTTGAATTTCGACGGTGTCTTCGCCAGTAAATGATGCCGGATTTGGGAAAAAAAGTGCTATGCCGGAGTCAATCACACTGCTGTCTGCATCATGGAATGATGCATAATGGGCATGTCTGGGCTGAAGGTCTATCTTAACGAGCTGCTGGGCAATATCTTTGGCTTTGTTGCCTGATATTCTGATAATGCCGACACCACCATTTCCTGGTGGCGTGGCAATTGCAGCAATGGTATCTTGATGAGTGATATTCATAAATAGGGTTAATAAATACCTGAGTGAAAATAATAAGCTGGGTACATTTTACAATCAGGAGTAAAAAAGTTTTAGCTTTTTTCTGGTATCAGCAATAGCTAAAGCTATTGCACTCCTTAATTATTGCAGGAAAGAATGTGCGGGTAGTGATGACTGCGTTTAAAGGCGAGCTAAAGCCGCGCCCTACAAACAAAAAAGCCGAACTAGCTTGCGCTAATTCGGCTTTTGCTGTCGATAGTTGGTGTGTTTATTCTTTGCCAACAATTTTATTTGTAATATACCACTGCTGCATAATCGATAAAGTATTATTGGTTACCCAGTATAAAACCAGACCAGCAGGGAAAAACAAGAAGAACACGGTAAATACGATAGGGAACATACGCATAATTTTTGCTTGCAATGGGTCAACAGGTGCCGGATTTAGGCGTTGCTGAAGAAACATTGTGATACCCATAATAACCGGTAAAACAAAATAAGGATCTTTTACGGATAAGTCATGAATCCAGAGTATAAAAGGTGCCTGTCTTAGTTCAACCGTTTCAATTAATACCCAATATAGCGAAATAAATACCGGAATTTGTACCATGATAGGTAAACAACCCCCCATCGGGTTTACTTTTTCCTTACGGTATAAGCCCATCATTTCCTGGTTAAAGCGCTGTCGATCTTCGCCATAGCTTTCTTTTAACTGTGCTAAGCGTGGCTGTAATTTACGCATTTTCGCCATTGACTTATAGCTGGCCGCGGATAATGGGAAAAACAGAGCTTTTATGCAAAGCGTCACGCCCATAATTGCAAAGCCCCAGTTATTTACCACATTGTCATGGATCCAGTTAAGCAAGGCATAAATGGGTTTACCAATAATAGTTAACCAGCTGTAATCAACCGTTAACTCCAAGCCAGGAGCAACCGCTTCCATCATTGGCTGAATTTTAGGGCCCGTAAATAATTGACTCTTAAATATTGTACTGCTATTGGCTGCAACCGTTTCAGGGTTTGAATAAGAACCAATAACAAAACGCTGGTTACTTAATTCCTTAGTAAAATAATGCTCTTCATTTGCGGCAGGTGGAACCCAGGCAGTAGCAAAATAATGTTGAATCATAGCTGACCAGCCGCCGACCGACTTGACCTTTAGGTCTTCTTCCGCCATGTCTTCGAAATCAATCTTCTGGTACTTTTCTTCTTCCGTGTAGACTACTGCACCTGCGAAAGTACGAATAAAGGTATTACCTTTGCCATCGCTATAAGGCACTCTTAATAACTGCGTATATTGTCTACCAGTCCAGTCATTAGCAGACTGATTGTCGACTTTTTGCTCTAAGTCAATAACATAGCGACCACGCGTAAATGTATAAGTTTTGGTATAGCTTATGCCGCTACTGTCTGTCCATGTTAAAGGCACGGTCAGTGTATCTTCGCCTTCTTTAAGCTGGTAGCTTGTTTGTGCAGAAATTAATTCAGTGTTGTGGTTGGGTAAATTAGTTGATTGACCGCTAGTAAGTAAGCCACTTTGTCCTAAAAATAATTTTTCAGCGCTACTATTAAATAAGCGAATTTTTGCATCTTCACCCTTTATAACAGTGTAGTCTTGCAGGTCAAGATTACGTAGGGTCCCGCCCTGTGTGTCTATTTCTAGCTGATAAACATCTGTGGTGACAGTAATAATATTATCTGCAACATTTTCAGAAAATGGCAGTTCAGCAGTGTCCGGATTATTATCTGATTCAATAGTAATGGGGTTGCCGTTCGAATCAATTGTTGTTTCTGCGATAACTGTTGGCTTAGGGCCGTAGTCAACTTGCCATGCTTCCCATAACATTATAGAAATCATCGCAAGAATGACGATGAGTACAAACCTTATATTCTCCATTTTTACTTACCAGTTTTTTTGGGTACAGGATCATCAATATCACCATGATAAAAAGGGTGACATCGGAGTAATCGTTTTATTGTGAAATAGGAGCCATTTATAGCGCCATGCGTAGATATCGCTTGCATAGCATAGCTCGAACAAGAGGGATGAAAGCGGCAATGATTGCCTAGCAAAGGGCTTATAAAAAATTTATAAAACCTGAGTAAGGCTATGAGTCCGTAACGCATCGCTTTATTAACTTAAGCCAGTGTTTATCTAAAGAGGCTTGCAGTGTTTTTGAGTTTGCTGTTGACGCTTCCCTGCGAGCCATGACTACAATATCGATATTTGTCATTGCTTGCTGTTGCAATCTAAAGCTCTCTCGGGCAGATCGTTTGATTTTATTTCTATCGACAGCGCGTTTTATATTTTTCTTTGCAATGGCAAGGCCTAAACGTGCATGGTTTAGTTCATTGACAATGGCAAGCACTGTGAAATATTTATCAGTGGATCTTTCCGGATTAGCGAAAACACATTTAAATTCAGCAGGCTCTCTTAACCGCAGATGCGGTGGAAAGCTAGCGGCTTTCTGTGTCAACTGTTATAGAGCTAGTGTATGACGACCTTTTGCTCTACGGGCATTAATTACATTACGGCCACCATTAGTCGCCATTCTTGCGCGGAAACCATGAGTACGCGCGCGTTTTATTTTACTTGGTTGATAAGTTCTTTTCATTCTGAGGGATCCTTACAATAGGGTGAAAAAATTGGATGAAAAAGAGATGGAATTGTATGAAATTATTAATATTTTGTCAATGCTAATGATTCCATTATAAACATGTTTGTAGTAATCGGTACAATAAGGGGGTTTATTCATAACGATCTTTTGAAAAATCAAGGAATCTCAGATGTCACTTGCCATCGCATATAGCAGAGGTCGATCAGGAATCAATGCACCGCTGGTAACGGTAGAAGTGCATATATCCAATGGCTTGCCTGCGCTAAACTTGGTAGGCCTTCCAGAAACTGCGGTTAAAGAAAGCAAAGACCGGGTGCGTGGCGCGATTATAAACTCGCACTTTCAATTTCCGATGCAGCGCATCACCATTAATCTGGCTCCTGCCGATGTGCCTAAGGAAGGCGGTCGCTTTGATTTACCCATTGCACTCGGCATTCTTGCCGCATCGGGGCAGATATCAGCCATCGAACTTGCCAAATACGAATGCCTGGGCGAGCTGTCTCTAGGCGGAGAGTTGCGCAGTGTTAATGGTGTGTTACCGGTTGCCTTACAGTCCCGCAAAGCTAACAGGGCCTTGTTTTTGCCATTGGAGAATGCGCAGGAAGCTGCATTAGTGCAAAATGTCGAGTTATTCCCAGCGCAGCATTTACTGGAAATATGCGCCCACTTAAACGGCCAGCAGCGCCTACCTACAGGAATCAATCAAACTCCAGCACCTAGCGACGACAAATCAGGCCTGGATTTTGCGGATGTACACGGGCAGTTTCACGTAAAACGCGCATTAGAAATTGCCGCAACGGGTTTACATAATCTATTGATGCTAGGTCCACCAGGTACCGGAAAATCAATGCTAGCATCCCGCTTACCCAGTATTTTACCGCCCTTAACCGAAGCGCAGGCGATAGAGAGCGCCGCCATTGTCTCTATTAGTGACCGCCGCTTTGATGCTGAAAACTGGCTCAGGCCGCCCTATAGAGCCCCTCACCATACCGCTTCAGCACCCGCTCTGGTGGGCGGTGGTAGCAACCCTCAGCCTGGAGAAATTTCCCTGGCACATAATGGTTTATTATTTCTCGATGAATTACCCGAGTTTGATCGCAAGGTACTAGAAGTTCTGCGTGAGCCTTTAGAAACCGGACATATTACTATTTCTCGTGCAGCCAGACAGGCCGATTTCCCCGCCCGCTTTCAGCTGATTGCCGCTATGAACCCGTGCCCTTGTGGTTATCTGGGTGACTCGTCCGGGCGCTGTCACTGCAGCTCGGAACAAGTGTCCCGTTATCGTGCTAAAATCTCCGGCCCATTACTGGATCGAATTGATATGCACCTTGAAGTACCCCGGGTATCGCATCAGGTTTTACGCAAAGGTTTACCCGAAGGCGAAGAAACCAGCGCGACTATTCGTCAGCGAGTGATTCAGGCGCGTCAAATTGCCATACAGCGTTCAGGCAAAGTAAATAGCAAGCTGAGTGCGGCTGAAGTAAAACAGATTTGCACACTGACAGAATCAGGTCATCAATTATTAGAACAGGCCATGAACAGCTTTGGTCTCTCACATCGCGCCTATCATCGTATCTTAAGACTGGCACGTACCATTGCCGATCTCGCCGGTGCAGAGCAAATACAGATTAACCATTTAAGTGAAGCCATTGGCTATCGCAAACTAGACCGCCAAGGATAATCCTAAAAACCACCGCTGACCGCTATAAAGAACTATAAGTATCTGAGTATTAAACATAATGACCATAAATACACGCCTTCCGATAGGTAAATATGCCCCGATTCATGGTTTTGTGAATAAATCTGAGCCCGAAATACTGCGTTACAGCATCTTGCCAAGGGCTACAGCCATTGCCTGCGAGCTGTACCTTGTCTTTCGCACTCAGATTTTTCATAAAACCCGTGCTCAACTGCGGTTTCTAGGATAATGTCCCAACTCAACTCGGAACAGGCCCGCGCCGTAAAGACCATAGACCGCCCTTTGCTCGTCCTCGCAGGCGCGGGCAGTGGTAAAACCCGGGTGATTACCGAAAAAATTGCTCACCTAGTCAAACAAGGCCTGCCTGCCCGGCATATTGCCGCGCTCACCTTTACCAATAAAGCCGCTCGGGAGATGAAAGCCCGGGTAGGTAAATTACTGGATGACAAACAATTACGCGGCCTGCGTGTTTCCACGTTTCATTCACTCGGCCTGGATATATTACGCAAAGAACACCAGACTCTACAGTACAAATCAGGTATTTCTCTGTTTGACGAACAGGATAAAATCACTCTGTTAAAAAACCTGATTACTCACGGTTCTGCGCATTATGATATTGATGAAGTAGATAATTACTCGAGAAAAATTGGTCAATGGAAAAATGCCTTCATCACTCCCGAACAAGCTTTAAGCCACGCCAGTGAAGAAGAGCATATTGCTGCGCAAATATATACCGATTATATCCGCAGCTTAAAAGCTTACAATGCGGTGGATTTTGACGATTTAATTTTGCTGCCGGTTTTACTATTTCAAAAACACAGCGAAGTCCTGGAAAAATGGCAGAACAAGATTCGCTATTTACTGGTCGATGAATATCAGGATACCAATATCACCCAGTATCAGCTGGTTAAACTACTGGTCGGCAGACTCGGAAAATTCACCGTGGTCGGTGATGATGACCAGTCTATCTACGCATGGCGCGGCGCCCAGCCGGAAAACTTGGCACAATTACAGCAAGACTATGACCGCCTAACGGTGATTAAGCTGGAGCAAAATTACCGCTCCTATGGGCGCATCTTAAAAGTAGCCAACCAGTTGATTGCCAACAATCCGCATGCCTTTGAAAAGAAATTATGGAGCGATATGGGCTATGGTGAGCCTTTGCGTGTTTTAACCCATAAAAATGATGCGACAGAAGCCAAACAGATCGTCTCCGAAATCGTGCATCATAAATTTAAAACGGGTGCAGATTTTGGTGATTATGCCATTCTGTATCGGGGTAATCACCAATCTCGCTTATTCGAGCACAGTCTGCGTGAGCATGATGTGCCTTATTTTATTAACGGTAGCACTTCGTTTTTTTCCTATGCGGAAATTAAAGATATCCTCAGCTATTTAAAATTATTCGTAAATCCGGATGATGATGCCGCTTTTTTGCGTATCGTTAATACGCCACGACGTGAAATCGGTCCGACTACGCTGGAAAAATTGGGGGCTTATGCCAACGAGCGTCAAATTAGTCTGTTTAGCGCCTGCTCGCAAATGGGTGTCAGAGAAAAACTTCCCCAGGCCGCGCTGGCGCGTCTGCAAAAATTCTGTGAGTGGACGGGGAGAACAGCCAGTGCCATGCAATCTGGCGATACCTTTGCTGAAATGCATGCGTTTATAGAGCAAATTAATTATCATCAATGGCTACAGGAAAACAGTAACACTCAGCAGGCCGCGGAGCGCAAAATAAAAAATGTCAGCGAATTGCTGGAATGGCTAGAGCGCCTAGCTAAAAGCGAAGATAACCGCGAGGCAGAAAAGACCCTCGATGAGATCGTCTCCAAGATCCAGTTAATAGATATTATGGATCGTAACCAGGAAGACCAGGCCGACAATCAGGTTAGCCTTATGACCCTGCATGCCGCAAAAGGATTAGAGTTTCCGCATGTATTTTTAATCGGCATCGAAGAAAATATCCTGCCGCATAAAAACAGCATAGACACCGACAATATAGAAGAAGAGCGCCGCCTTGCCTATGTCGGCATTACCCGCGCGCAACAAACCTGCACTTTTAGTTACTGCACTCACCGCAAACGCTATGGCGATATTACCGAAAGCTCACCCAGCCGTTTTTTAGCCGAACTGCCGGAGGAAGACCTGGAATGGCCAAGCAAAAACCCGGTAGATGAAGCAGAACAGAAAGTACGCGGCAAAGCCAACCTCGCACATTTAAAATCCATGCTATCGTAAATCAAATCGATAGGTTAAAATACATAGCTCAAATAAGCGCCCGTAGCTCAGCTGGATAGAGTACTGCCCTCCGAAGGCAGGGGTCGGACGTTCGAATCGTCTCGGGCGCGCCATATAAAATAGGGACTGACGGACTAACCCTTTATATAAAAATCTCGCGAGGTGTCACTGAGGTGTCGTTCTGTTGAAATTCTCGCCTACGTTCCTAACAATGATAGCCGTCTAAAAAACCACTCGTAAGTGGTCATTAGTTTTGTGCTGATATTGCCTGCTCAATGTTGAGTAATTTAGCATCAACTCGTGAAATGCCTGGTTTAGCTCGTTGGTCTGTACGTTCGACTCATGGACAAACGCCACAATTAAATGTATGACACCTTCGTTGTCATGATCTGCCTGTACCTGGTCGACTGTGTAACCTGCCTTTTCAATGCAAGCCTCGATAGTCGATTCAGTTAACTTAATCACTTTATTAGAAGACGTGGTCTTTTTAACCGAGTCTAGCCGTTTTTGTAATTGCGCATTATTTAAAATCATCCGCCACCACTCCGACTATATGATGAATAAAAGTGGCCTGCTCATGGTTAGTCGGTGGAGGCTCTTCACCATCCATCCAGGTTACAACTTTGTAGCCGCTATCTTTCGACATTAAACCGACCCGCTTCTGTAACTGTAAATTAGTCTCGATCATCAAACTCACCACTCTTTGCTGCTTCCAGTGCTAATACCTGTTCCTGGAGCTGCTGTTGCACAAGTAAACTTTGTGGCAATAATTTATCCATGATCAACTTAAGCATTGATGTATCTCCACTTTGGGTGTGATTTTTATTCAACGCCAAGAGCGACCCTCTTTAAGCTGTTGCCAACTTGAGGATTCCGCTAAGATTGTCAACCAAGCTGTAGCTGGGGCCAAGGGCCCATTGAGGTCGCTACTCTGATAAGGTGCGGATTGCACAGGGCCAGAGGTATTAGACGGCCTCATGCAAAGGCCGGATATATGGGTGCGATATTTCTTTATGTTACGATCAAAATTTTATTTGCAATACGGGGTGAACCATATATGACCTCAGTTATTTCATGAAATTACTAGTCTTAATTGTATTATAGTGATAAGGAGCTGTAATTTTTTTAAATAAAAGAAATATTTGTGATTTATAAAGGGGTGTTTTTATGAGGGTCAATTGTCTATGTTGTCACTTGTTGTTATGTGGTGTTACTTCAACATCTTTTGCGGGTACTTTAATTAATTCAACCAGTCAAAGTGTTGGTTTATCGAGTCCAATAAATAGTTTTCAAAATACATTAAATCTAAATTCAGGAAATTCTGTACTTCTTCCTCGCAATTGGGGTGATGCGCAGCACTTGTATGTTGATATAAAACAGAGCGGGATTAGTCTTTGTGGAAATAAATATGGTATAGCAAAATTATCTGCATCTGAAAATTATATTATTAAAACTGCTAATGGTGTGATTGGTTGTGATACATATGATGGTGATATTCCACCAGTACCAGTACCAGTACCAGTACCAGTACCAGTACCAGTACCAGTACCAGTACCAGTACCAGAGCCAGGCGTTTTTTCTGTAGTAGAACAACCAACGGCAAGAGTTTTTGGTAATGGTACTTGGATTTATGATGCTCAATTTCCTGATGGTCCAACTGGTGGAGCGTTTACTAGTGCTGGCTTATGGGCTGAAAAACTTATTAACCATAATCAGAGTGCTGCAGAAGGACATAAAATTAATCAATTATTTACTTATGGTGGAAGTTTAGAGATGTATTGTAAAGGATCTGGTGAATCGGACTTTAGTGATGCCTGTAATAGTAAAAATATGTTGGTAACTTATTTTCCACCTTCTTTTTATAATACTAACTTAACTTTCGATACTTTAGGTGATAGCGGTTATGAGTCGACTGTAGCATATAAAATTGCGACAGATTTTTCTAAACCAGAAACTAATACAGTAACTAAAATTATCCCAATCATAGATGGTAGAGTTGATAATCCAGTGAGTAATGATTATTTAAATGCGTTTAATATAATGTCACAATCTGAAGCAAATCTATTTGCAGATAATGTGGCTCGAGTTTATTGTGCTGATCCACATGTTAGTGGTGTGCAATTTGATATTGAGCCATTTGATATAACCCAGTTAGGTCAAAAATATTTTTATGAACGCATTGCAATGAATCTTGCAGGTGAAAATTCAAATCATGACTTTGATTGTAAAAATTTATATTATCCACAAGGCAGGTCATTTTCAGTTTTTACCTTTCCTAGTGTCATTAACAAAGCCCCAGAAACATTAGCTTCAATATTAAATGAGTACAATAATGGTTATGTTGTTTATTCTCTTTATGATTTAGGCTCTTTAGCGGCAGGATCAGTGAGTTCTCCAGGTGTTTATCAGTCATATGTTCAATATCATTTAAATGCTATTAAAATATTGGCTCAGCAATATGGCGTTTATTTTCAACTGGCGATACCTGCAGCAGCCTCAGTGCATGAATATGAGGCAACAGCTACTTATCAGAATGGTGATGTTGTTAATGTTCAGCAAACTGGATATGGCCAAGTTGAATATGTGAAAACTGCTATAGAAACAATTAATTCAAATAATATGCGTCAATTGCCACAGTTTATGGGTATTGATTTATGGGGGTGGAGTAAGTATATGAGTTATCCCCCTCATACTAATAATATTTACTTACCTAATCAACCTACTGGACTTGTATTAGAGTATTTAGAAAAAAACTTATAATAATTATCTATAATTATTGTTTCTTTATACTGTAATTAATTGTCATTATATAAAAATTTTTATATAAAAAATATGGTAACTACTCAGTGTAAATAATTAAAAAAGTTCTTGATAGGGTTTTAGGCCGTTGTTGTGTTTTTTAGTTACCTGTCTATTAGTTAGGAAAGAGGTTATTTATTACCTCTGTCTTTATAGTCAACAGAAAAGTATTTTTTAAATACGGATGACCCCGAACAGTTTTTTTAATCGCTTCAAAATCGCTTATGACAAGGAAAATTCAGGATTTAAAACCCATGAGATAATATACCTGTCCTTAAAATAAAGCAGTGCAATATGGAAACGGGATAAAAGCCCCATGCTTGCATAGCAAGTTTGATATCACGAATATGCGACAGGTTGGTTGACATTTAGCGGTATGAATAGGAAAGCCAGCAGTCAGAACGAATTTCTACCTGCCTGAAGGGATGGGCTTGTCGGATGATTTGTTTTATTCTGAAGCAGCAGTGTTGCTGCCTTGAAACTCTTTGAGTTTTTTAAGAGCTATCTATTATTAGCAGTAATACTAATGCTACAGTGAAAAAAAATAACAGCCTGGGCAATTGAGTTCTGAGTTAAAATCGTTGAATATTTAAATTGTCCTTATGTGGAGACGTTATGCTTATCCTTCCAAAGTCATGTTTTTTGCATGTAGCTAAAACGGGTGGTTCATGGGTAAAAAAAGCAATTATAGCCTCAGGTATCGAGTATGAGGATTATAGGGTTGATGGCAATCCCCATGTTGGTTTAAGTGGCTGCCCTGTACCTGATAAGTTTAAATTCGCTTTTGTTAGGCACCCAGTTGATTTGTACCGTTCATATTGGCAGTTTAAAATGACGCATGAGTGGGATGTTAAAAACCAGCTGGATATGGAATGTAAATCTGATGATTTTAATGATTTTATTCGTAAGGTGCTTGATAAGTATCCTGGGTGCTTTGGTGATAGCCTAATTGATTTTGTTGGCGATAGAGAAAATGAAATCGAGTTTGTTGGCAAATATGAAAACCTTGTTGAGGATTTGATTCTAATGCTTAGGGATGCGGGAGAAGTGTTTGATGAAGGTGCTATTAGAAACTTGCCCGCTTATAATGTGAGTGACAAAACTAGGTTTCCAGCTATATATACAGCGAATCTGGAAGAGGAAGTAAGAAGAACAGAAATTAATGTTATGCAACGCTTTGGCTATGATTGAAAAAATGCATAAGTTTAATTTACCCCCCCCCAACTTCCCTACCTTTAGCATGATTATGCCTTTAACTCCCGTAAAGTAACTGAATCCGCATGGGTGCATACGTAAATACAAGAAAGTTGTCTCTGCAGGTCTGTTCAACATGGGAACGCTCGTTACAGTCAATCAAAACCATGTCTTTGTATGACTGAAACTACTCAGTTTCGCTGAGTAGTTTCAGTTTTGTTTAATGATCGCTAGCATCATCATTTAGTAATGGCGGCTGCTCCTGGTGTGGATTTATCTTATAATCTCCATCCAGGAAGCCCTTTGATTTTTCCAATGCCTGTTCTTTTTTTAATACTTCATCCATTGCAAGTGCATCTTTCAATACTTCACGATAGCTCCGGTTAACTTTTTTAGCGTAATCTGTTTCTTGCTGATCCTGAATTTCCGCAGCTGATTTGACCGGGCCGGTTTTGTAGCGACTATCTAATTCATCCGCTAGCTGTCTAAGATGCTGACTGATGGCTAACAGCTGCTCTGAGGCATGGAACTTATTTATGTCTAACTTAAAGTTTCTGGCGATTTCATCACGCAGGTTAAATCCATAGATTACGTGGTCATGTTCTTTTTGCTGGAAATCATATTCGATATAAATATCCAGCGGGTCGCCGGCTTGTTTATCAAAAATGATATTGGCACTTTCCATTGTGTAAGTTAATGCATCGACAAACTGCTTTCTGACTCGTTCTAGTTCGTCAAAAATAAAGTCGGCATTTAATTTGCGTATTATGTATTTCATACTGTTATCGGTTATTAGCAATCAGATTAATGTTCTTTATATACTGTCTATCTTTTACTAACAAGTTTAATTTTAGCTATCTATGCGTTAGATGTTGGTGCCTGTATATATTCGCACTTCACTTGTAAGTGCGGATAATTAAATCAACCACTTACGTAATGATCCGCACGCTATGGTTTTTCTGATAGGTTCTGGCTGCTGTCAAACAGGATATTATTGATCAGGCGGACTGGGTTGAAATAGGTTTCCAGGAAATGGCTAATGGCGAAGTCGTGGTATTTCATGATAGTGATTGTATGAAATTTGCTAATATAGACTTGAAAAGATGGGATGCAACTCGGGAGGATCCAATATCGGATTAATATTGACAGTCATTTCGAACCGCGTTTCAGTGCTGAATGTATGCCGACGTTACGCCAGGTATTAGCGACAGCTAAAGGTAAGGTTCGGGTGATTATCGAGCTAAAATACTATGGTCATGATCAACGATTGGAGCAGCGTGTTGCAGAAATAATTGAAGTACAAGAGATGTAGTCGAATATAATCATCATGTCGCTAAAATTGATAGAGTGCAGAAAAATGAAGGCACTACGGCCTGAATGGCAAGTGGGGTTATTAACTTCAGCGGCCTTGGGTAATTTAAGTAATAGTGAGGCTGATTTTCTGGCAGTAAATATCGGGCTTGCCACGCGTTTTTTTGTACATGCGGTGCATATTAAGGGTAAACAGGTTTTTGTCTGGACGGTAAACGATGCAGCGACTATGTTCACGTCAGCTGGTCGGGGTGCGGATGGTCTGATTACCGATAAACCCGCAATGGCTCGAATAGTCTTACCGCACCGTGCCAATATGCCCGTAATAGGGCGTTTAATCCTGGAGTTTGCTGAAATTCTGGGCGTGTTTCCCGAGTTAGGCGAGCAGTAACCAATATTTCAAACAACAAAACTATTTAATGAATCTACCATCATTTGATCCCATTTTTTTATTTGCCGCGATAAGTAGTTTTTTATTGTTTATCTGTCTGTTGATGCAGTTTTTCGTATTGCGAAAAGTGAATGCATTATCTAAATCCAATGCCGAACAAATTAAGCTTGAATTAGTTAAGCTGCTGCAGAAAAATGAAGAGACTCTAAAAGAGGGCTTAGTTGATTCGCGTAAGGAATTACGTGATGTTAGCGCTGATAATCGGCGTGAAATACACGGACTATTTAACAGCTTTCAGGATACGTTACTAAAGCGGGTTAGCGAAAATAGTAGTGAACAGAACCGCCAATTAGATGCTTTTAAGACTTTACTGAGTGGATTGTCAGAAAAATTAATTAGTAACTCTACCGAACTTAAGCGTAGTGTTGGCCTGTCATTTCAGGAAGCCAGTGCAGCATTAAATAGTAAGCAGGATGAATTCAGGGAAAAAACTCTGGAAAGGCTTAATGGCTTTGAACAGAGCATTAAAAGTGATGCCAAGCAAAACCGCCAGGAGCTTAATGATAATTTAAAATCATTTGAGCAGAAATTCTCCTTGGTAATTAAAGAGTTTACCGAGCAATTAAGTATAAAATTTGCTGACCTGAATAGACAGCAACTAACCGCTAGTGAACAGGCAAAAACCAGCATTATTGAAATCAAAGAGACGATTGAAAAGCAATTGAAATCGATTCGAGAAGATAATACCCGTCAGCTGAGTGAAATGCGTAAAACAGTCGATGAAAAGTTACACGAGACTTTAGAAAAACGTCTGGGTGAATCTTTCAAGCAAGTCAGTGACCGTCTTGAACAAGTACACAAGGGCCTGGGGGAAATGCAAAACCTGGCGGTGGGTGTGGGTGATCTGAAAAAAGTGCTGTCCAATGTGAAGACTCGGGGCATACTCGGCGAGTATCAATTGGGTAATATTCTGGAGCAAGTACTTAGTCCAGACCAATATGGCGTCAATGTGGCAACTAAAAAAGGCAGTCAGGCGAATGTTGAATACGCTGTTAAATTACCTGGCAAGTCCGATGAAAAAATTATCTGGCTCCCCATTGATTCTAAATTTCCTCTGGAAAGTTATCAATTATTATTGCAAGCCATAGAAGCCGGAGATCGAAATAAAATTGACCTGGCTCAAAAGCAGTTACTGAAAGCAATAGAAAGTTTTGCCAAAGATATCAGTACAAAATATATTGATCCACCTAATACGACTGATTTCGCGATTATGTTCTTACCCGTTGAAAGTTTATTCTCCGAAATTTTGCGCCACCCGGAAATGTTTGAGAAATTACAACGTACTTACCGAATTACCATTACCGGGCCGACTACTTTATCGGCATTACTCAACAGTCTAAATATGGGATTTAGAACACTGGCAGTACAAAAGCGTAGTAGCGAAGTTTGGAAGGTGCTGGCGGAAGTGAAAACTGAATTTGTAAGATATGCAGAACAATTAGGGAAGGTACAAAAGCAGTTGCACACCGCTTCCGGATCTCTGGAATCTTTACAATCAACACGCACGAGTGCAATGGAACGTAAATTACGCGGTGTAGAAACACTGGAAATTGACAGTACAAGTGACTCTGTAGGATTAGTGGATAAGCCTCTGCCCAATCAAGAGCATTAAATTTTACACTTTGCTCAGGAAATCAGGAATGGCATGGTGAAAACCTGGCGATTGCCTTACCTTATTTCGCAGGACACTATTATAAGCGAGAAAGGCGTGGTGTTAATAAAGGCGCTATCAGTTACTTAGCTAAAAACCGTATAAGTTAGCTGGAAATTTATGGCCGATAAATGGGGAAGGGGGCTATTTCAAAAATAAGATCTCATTCATATAATCGTGGTTTTTCTGTTAGAATAATACAATCTTTTTTTATTTCCTAATTTGGATTTATATATGAAAAAATCATCGCTTATATTTGTTGTTTGTATTGCTGCCATACTTATATTTCAGTACAAAGCTGTTATTCCATTTGCTGAGATGGTCGCAACTTCTGACCTTTTTATGGAGGATTCTGGTGACGAAGGAAGTAGATATCCGACATCCACACCTATGACCAGTTATGCTTTTATGCAATGCAATAAACTGATAAGGGAAGAAGTTGATAGCGATATAACTATTATGTTTCCTGCGGAACCTCTACAGTCCTGGCCTTTGGGGAATTACGAATATCTTATTAATGCAGATATTGAGGTAAGTTCAGATTCTGGAGCCAGTTTTTTCAAGAAATATGCCTGCAAAATCAAATATGATAATGGTTCAGATCTAGAAGGCGTTGCTGACGCTGATAACTGGACTCTAAACGGCTTATCAGGAATATCTGAACTATAAAAGGAATGCGAGTAAGGCCCTGCTTTACTCGCACAATTTGTTCAGCGGTATAAAATACTCAAGCATATTTAAGCTTGTTGCAACCTGCTCGTTGGCTATTTTTGACCGATAAATGTTTATTGCGTTGCAAGCATTTTCTTGTGCGCCAAGCCCCGGGACTCCCTGCTCAGCCAATAATTTAATATATTTCAATGTTTCCGCGCACAGTGCTATCGTTGATGTGCGTGGATATGCCCCAGGCATATTTGTGACACAATAATGAGTCACATCATGCTGTTTAAATACCGGGTTATCGTGCGTAGTCGCTCTTGACGTCTCAATGCAGCCTCCCTGGTCTATGCTGACATCGACCACGACCGTGCCCTTACGCATCGACTTAATCATTTCTTCAGTAACGATATAGGGTGCCTTGGCCCCTTTATTTAAAACTGCTCCTATCACTAAATCTGCGTCTAAACAATTTTTTGCAATAGCCATTTCTGTAGAATAAAAATACTCAACACCCTGCAGGTCATGAGATTCCAGGATACCTTTAGATAGTCCTGCCTGAAATACATTGGCTCCCATAGCATTTAAAGTACGAGCGGCATGAAAACCAACAACGCCGTCCCCAATCACCACTGCTTTTCCATGACGACTGTCCATTATTTTGCCTAGCTGAGTGCCGTTACTTTGATTAAATTTTGCTAGATAGTAAACGCCCACCAAAGCTGCCATATTGCCCGCTATGGCGCTCATAGGGGTCAATAACGGCAACTTACCTTGCTCGTCCTCAAGTGTTTCATAAGCTATAGCTGTTGTTCCACTTTGTAGCAAGTTAAGCGTCAGCTCCTTTTCAACTCCTGCGAGGTGTAAGAAAGTAAATAAAATTTGTCCTTGTAAATAGTGATATTCAGAGCGTAATGGCTCTTTAACCTTTACAACCAGCTGAGTACTCCACGCTTCCCTCGCAGAAACTATGGTCGCACCACTTTGTTGATATTCTTGGTCAGAATAATCCGAACCGACTCCGGCGCCTCTTTCTACCAAAATCGTGTGGCCTGCTTTAACAAGTTCAGCAACACCTGATGGAATAATCGCAACACGGTATTCCTGGGTTTTAATTTCCTTCGGTACGCCGATAATCATCCATTTATCCTATTGTGGATATTAAATCTTCTACCGATTAGCTTATACCATCACTATACATGCGGATTACTAGTATTTATCATATGCTTTATAAATCTGCGTCTTACCATCCTTATCAAAAGCAATGACTTTAAACGGGGCTTTTTTGTCACCCATTTCCATGCCAGGCGTGCCAACTACCATTCCAGGTACTGTCAGTCCGCTTATCTCAGGTTTTTCTAGTAACATAGTCTTAATATCAGTAGCGGGCACATGCCCTTCCACAATATAACCATTAACAACAGCAGTGTGGCAGGAGGCTAATGGGCCACTAATACTATATTGATCTTTGATTTTCTGGATGTCTTCAATAACATTATCTTGCACATTAAAGCCTTGTGTCTTAAGGTGTGCCACCCATTTACTGCAGCAGCCGCATGTAGGGCTTCTATACACGACCACATCCATAGCGCTGGATTCAGAGGATGCAGGCTCGCTCGGGACACTTTGCGCATAACTTATATTAAGGCCAAAGCCGAAGATGAGCGCTGTTGATACTACTATTATAATTTTTTTCATCATTCCTCCTCCTTCTGCTTATGATAAGGTTTGCTAAAGTCGTGTACTGCATCGACCATTGTTTTTACATGGTCAGGATTAATATCAGGCAATATACCATGCCCGAGATTAAATACATGCCCTGAACCTGCTCCATATTTATCAAGTATAGTTGAAACTTTTGACTTAATAACTTCAGGGTTTGCATACAGAGTAATGGGGTCCATATTACCTTGTAATGCGACACGCTCACCCACTCGCGCTCGCGCTAGGTGGATATCTGTTTGCCAGTCCAGTCCCAGTGCATCATAGCCTGATTCTGCCATGGGTTCTAACCATTGTCCGCCACCTTTAGTAAACAAAATTGTCGGAATTTGCTGGCCATCCTGAGTAGTATTTAATAATGCCCGCACTTGCTTGGCATAACGTAGTGAAAACTCTAAATATTCTTCCGTACCAAGAGATCCGCCCCAGGTATCAAAAAGCATAACAGTCTGTGCGCCTGCCGCTATTTGTGCGTTTAAGTAAATAGCGACAGATTGGGCTAGCTTATCCAGCATTTCATGCATTAAGTGGGGTTGCTCAAACATGAGGCCCTTTACTTTGGAAAAGGTCTTACTACTACTGCCTTCTACCATATAGGTCGCTAGAGTCCACGGGCTTCCCGAAAAACCAATTAAAGGCACGCGTCCTTGCAGGGTTTTTCTGATTAAACGCACCGCATCGATGACATATTTTAACTCCATCTCCGGGTCGGGAATAGGCAGCTTATGTATATCAGCAGCAGTGCGCACTGGATTTTTAAAGCGAGGTCCTTCTCCTTCGCTGAAATATAAGCCCAAACCCATTGCATCAGGGATCGTTAAAATATCAGAGAATAAAATAGCGGCATCAAAATCAAATCGTTCCAATGGTTGTAGTGTGACTTCACATGCTAATTCAGGATTGGTGCATAAGTTCATAAAACTGCCCGCCTGCGCACGAATTTCTCGGTATTCAGGTAAATATCTTCCAGCCTGACGCATCATCCATACTGGCGTTTTGTCTACGGGTTTTTTTAATAATGACCGGATGAATCTATCGTTTTTTAGATCACTCATGTTTTGTCTTAGTCCTTGTGTCTTTATCTATTTGTATAGATGAAATGCTTTTCTTGATTGATTGCTACTCAAAAAACTTAATTAATTAAGGTGTAAAATAGGGACACCTTAATATTCATCTGAAATATAAAAGTTTTTATTTCTTGCGTCCATAATTATTCAATGTATCTACTAATACAGTTCTTTCTACACTGAGAGGTAAGCTTGCTTCACCTATTTTTTTTAGTAAGATCAAGCGAATATCGCCATCAACATTTTTCTTATCCACCGCCATTAACGTGATGAATTCCTTGGTCGATAAATCTACTGGGGGTTGTGTCGGTAATCCTGCTTTGTTAAACAGCGCCACAATTCGATTGACATCGCTATCATTTAACCAGCCCAAGCGTCTTGATAAATCGGCTGCCTGGCACGTTCCTATCGCGACAGCTTCGCCATGGAGGTAGTTGCCATAGCCCATTCCGGTTTCTATTGCATGGCCAAAGGTGTGACCTAAATTTAATATTGCTCGAATACCTGATTCCTTTTCATCACTGGCGACAATCTCTGCCTTATTTCGACACGATTGCTCAATAATATAAGTTAATGAATCTTGGTCGCGGGCTAATAATTTTTCTATATTAGCTTCTATCCAGGCAAAAAAATTAGCATCCCGAATTAAACCGTACTTTATGACTTCTGCTAAACCAGCGGATAATTGCCTATCATCTAATGTTTCAAGCACTTTGATATCAATAATCACACACTGGGGCTGATAAAAAGCGCCAATCATATTTTTGCCTAGCGCATGATTAACCCCTGTTTTACCACCGACAGAAGAGTCAACTTGTGCCAAAAGTGTCGTTGGAATTTGAATAAAGGCAATCCCACGCTGATAACAGGCGGCAGCAAAGCCACTGATATCTCCAATTACGCCACCACCTAGAGCAATTATTGTTGCATTCCTGCTAAATTGTTTGTTCAGCAGTGCAGCAAAGATGGTTTCCATGGTAACCATCGTTTTATATTGTTCACCATCTGGCAATACCGCAACCTCAAGTTGATAGTCTTGCAAATGGCTAGTTATCTGCTTTAAATACAAGGGTGCAATCGTTTCATTTGTCACGATGAGCACTTGTTTTGATTTTATGTGGCGGGTCAATAATTCCGCTTCATCTAGATTACCGGCTCCCATATAAATAGGGTAACTTCTGTCACCCAGTTGAACCTGCAGGGTATTTATCATTAATTGAATTTATGGGTATATTCTTTTAGAATTTCTTTTACAGCGGCTTTACTTTGGATTTGACCACTATCAATTACAAAGTCGGCACATGACTGATACAAAGACTCACGATCATTTAGTAAGGCCTGGATTTTCTCTCTAGGACTATCAACATTGAGTAGGGGTCTTTGAGTATTTCGTGAGGTGCGATCGACGATTCTGTCAACCGAGCACTTCAAATATACAACAAAACCATTTTCTTTTAGCCGAGTTCTATTTTCTTCGTTTAGAATAACCCCGCCACCAGTGGCCATAACGATATCTTCAAGCTCTGTTAGTTCCTTGATCATTTTATTTTCTCTAATTCGAAAACCTTTTTCCCCCTCAAATTCAAAAATAGTCGCTATATCGACACCTGTTATATCTTCAATAGCCTTATCACTATCGTAAAATGGCACACTCAATGATTTTGCCAGTAAGCGACCTACCGTTGTTTTTCCGGCACCCATCAAACCAATTAAATAGACATTTTTTTTATTCATTAACATTTTTTTATTCATAAAAAAAGGGCATTATGCCCCTTTTCTTGTTGTATTTGAAGTGTTACTAACGCATTTTTAACGAATCTTTAGTAATTTTAGGCGTAATAAAGACTAATAGTTCTTTTTTAAAGTCACTTTTGGTGGTTTTTCTAAACATCCAGCCTACTATAGGCAAGTCAGCAAACCAAGGCACTGAATCAACTATATCGACCGTATCGCCCTCATAAACACCACCAAGAACTATTGTTTCACCATCTTCGACGCGAACACTTGCAGTGACTTGCCTGGTATTAATTGCTAAGCCGTCAGGTGTAAGGTCTCCTGGTGAATCTTTAGTAATATATAAATCCATAATAACACTTCCACTTGGGGTAATCTGCGGGGTTACTTCCAGGATTATTGACGCGTCCTTAAATTGCGTTTGTGTTCCATTCTGGCTAACAGTCTGGAATGGAATTTGTTGGCCTTGTTCAATACTTGCCCGACAACGATCTGAGGTGAGTACTTTAGGATTGGAAACAAACTCTGCTTTTCTTTGGTCTTGTAAGGCTGAAATTTCCAGATTAAGTACATAATTAGCACCACTGGCTAAAGTCATCCCTAAAGCACCGTAAGGATTAGCTACCGCAAGATTAGATAAAACGGGTGACACTATATCTCCTGGGGTGCCATTATTTGGGTTGCTTCCCGTTGTAGCGCCAACTGAGCCATTTTCGCCTACATAAGCTGCGCCAAATTTAACGCCTAATTCCTGAGCAAAGCCTTCTTCAGCGATAACAATCCTGGCTTCAATTAGAACCTGACGCACTTGCCGGTCTAATTTGTCAATCATCATCCTGACTTCTTCCTGGACTATAGCGGTATCTTTAACAATTAAGGTATTAGTCCGAGAATCAACTATCGCAGTTCCTCTATCGGATAAAAGTGAGTTTTGCTGGTTATTCTGTCCATTAATACCACGATTGCCTCCGCCACTGGAACTGCCACCTCCGCCGCCAATGGAACTGCCACTACCGCCTCCACCACGGCCACCACGAGAATTGTTGTTGCCTGAGCCTGACGTCACAGAACAGCCATCAGCACCAATAGAAGATACGCCAAATAAAATATTTCTAAAATTTTCGGCTTTGGCGTAATTAATCTGGATATATTCTGTTTTTAAAGGCTCTAAGCGCTTTGCCACCTTTTGCGACTCTAATTCCTCTTCTTCCAGCTTAAGAATTTCTGCTGTCGGCGCTACAAGAATAACATTTCCAGATTCTCTTTTTGCTAGCCCCTTAGATTTCAAAATCAAGTCTAAGGCCTGATCCCAGGGCACATCATTCATACGTAAAGTTATATTTCCAGTAACAGCGTCAGAGGCGACAATGTTAAGATCAGTAAAGACGGCTAGAACCTGTAATACTGAGCGAATTTCTATATCCTGAAAATTTAATGAAAGGCGCTCACCACTATAAGGGAATTTTTTCTTGCGTTTCTCTTCTTCTTCAGCGGTTGTAATAGCCCTTACTTCAACGGTTAACAAGCCATCTGTCTGAAATGTGGAATATCCAAAATCTTTATTTACCGGAGTGATCAATACCTTTACTTTTGTACCTACTTTTTTGGCCTCTATGATTGAAACAGGGGTGGCAAAATCAAGGACATCCATTTTTTTAGCATAGGCTTGAGGTAACTCGGTATTCAAAAAGGTTAACTCAATCTTTCCTGAGTTCTCCTGGGTATTAACGACGGTATTAGGATTAGATAAGAATATTAATAAATGGCCTTCACCTTTTTTTCCGCGGCGAAAATCAATTTTGTTGATTGCCTGTTCAGGTATTAATGCCGCAAACTGATTCAGGGTTTTTTTAGTTAATTTTTCATGGCTATCCCGGGCTATCCTACCCGAGCTGTGCAAAGCTACGATCACTCGGTTTCCTTGTACCTTAACGTCATAATTTACCAGTTTTACAAGGTTAATGACTACCCTCAGACGTCCATCTGCTTGAACGGCAACATAACTGTTAATGCCGCCCGCATTGATAATATTTTTTTTCTTTTTTAAAGCGCTTTTGACTCCGGGAAAATCTAACACTATTTTTGCTGGGTTATCGGTATGAAATACTTTGGGTTTTGCAACATTACCTGTCATTTCAAAGGTCAGCTGTAAGTTATCACCAGACACCGCATTCAAGTTAACTGAACTTAGTGCAATTTCTTGAGCTGCTAGTAAAGAAACCTGCCCAAATAATAATGTGCTTATTGCCAAAACACGCAATAACGACCACTGCTTTAAAAAGCTCATACAAAAACCACCTTGCTTAATATTCATATCATTCTTCAGCTCATTCAGATAGCGCTATTGATGCTTGATGTTCACGCCATGTACCAGGCTGATCTGGAACAATTTCCATTATTTCAATTTTATCCTGGAAAATACGTAATATCCGGCCATGATTTTGTCCTAGGTAATTCCCCGCACTAACACGACGAATGGTACCGTCGCTGGCTTTTATCAGCCCCCATAAAACACTTTTTATTTTAACCGTGCCAACCATCCTTAAAGTATCCAGGGAGTAGCTTTCCAGCTCTTCTCTATGACGATTAAAATCTGGCTGTATTCCATTTGTTTCAACAGCCTGGGTTGCCATCGCTTCAACACTTTTCTCAATGGGTCTAAAAGGGTCTCTTAAGCCATCAGGGTCAAATAAAAAGCTTTCAACCGGGGGCATAGGTTCAATGGCTCTAACAGCGATCGGCTTGGTATTTTGTCTTTTCTCTTCTAATCTTTGTTCAAGTTCAGGGTACGGGATAACGATGGCACTCTTTTTTTCGCAACCAGGTACCACCAAACCATCATGATCAAGACAAACCAAAGAACTATTATCCAGTACTTCAGCATTGTTTTCTACGTGATTATTGCCCTCACGGTAAGTTGTAATCAAGGCATCCATGGATAACAAAGGGTTATTTTTTGTGGGAAGAATTTGAATGTTTTTTATAGTGACAATTCGAGGTAATTTAGCAAGCCCATTGATAAATGAGCCCAATTCACTATATTGGCCGATAACTTTTATATCAATGGGTAGTTCAATCACATCTCCGTTGTCTACTATTTTAGCGGGTTTAAATAATTCAAACTCTAAGCCGCTAGATAAGCCAGTTTGGGAAATATCCACCAGTAAATTTGCGACTTCTGCTTTCGTCGGCATTAATTTCATCATTCCCGCCAAAGAGGATTGTATTTGCTTATACTGCGCTTGATGAAGCTCAAGGTTTTGTGCTAGCCTCCACTCATATTGGTATTTATGCAAGGCATCTGCTACTTCTTTTTGCTCTATTTCTATTTGTGCTACTTTTTCGCTGGTAAATTGATAGTACCCAAAGCCTGTTATTGTTAAGAATACTAAAGCACCCGCCCCTATTTTTAAGGGTTTAGGCCAGGCTCCTGCTTCATTCAGATCCCAATTAATTTCAGAAAGGTTCATTACATATCCTCATCTTCTGCTTTGCTTTTCCATTGCTTTGCATGCAAAGTAAAATCACTTAAATTACCATTCTTGTTTTTGTTGCTTCCTTTGATAATATTCAGACTGGGATCGACTAGCCATTTATTCGTTTCAACATTTCTCATAAAAGCCGATACGCGGGAATTGGACTGAGTTTTACCTACTAATGTAACGCGAGCATTCTCTTGTTTTAGTTTTATAAGAAACACGCCTTCAGGGGTTACTCTGGCAATCGCATCAATAAAGTGGACAATTTCAGGTCGACTTTTTTGTAATAATTGAATGGCGTTTCTTTTGCTTTGCAGAATGCCATTTTGTGTTTCAATATCTTTAATTTTAGCGGTAATTAAATTAACTTCAGCCACTTTTGCTATCACGATACGTTTTTTATCTTGCTGCTCGGTAATCAGGCTATCCAGGTATTTCTCTACACCAAACAATATAGCCACAGCAGCTATTGCAACGAGCACAATACCAAGAATAAATTCTTCTTGCCTTTGCTTGCGTAGCTCATCACGCCAAGGTAATAAATTAATTCGAGCCATTAGTCAAAACTCCTTAGCGCCAAACCACAGGCTATCATCATCGCTGTAGAGTCATTGCTTAAACTTTGCGGTTTGATTTTATTTGATAGAGCCATATTAATAAATGGGTTAGCGATAAACACCGGAATGCCTAGTTCTTCTTCTATTAATTTATCAAGGCCTGCTATTGAGGCACAGCCGCCGACCAATATGACGGTATCAATACTTCTATTTGCGCTAGATGATATAAAAAATTGTAATGACCTGGCAACTTGTTGTACCAATGCACGTTTAAAGGGTTCCAATACATCATTATTATAATTATCGGGCAACCCCCCATGCTTTTTAGCCAGTCCGGCCTCCTCATAAGAAAGGCCATAACGGCGTTGAATTTCCTCGGTTAATTGCTTGCCGCCAAAAACCTGTTCCCGTGTATAAATTGCGTGGCCTTCCTGCAAAATATTCAGAGTTGTCATGGTTGCGCCAATGTCAGCAATCGCCACAGTTTGCTCTTCATCAACATCTGGTAGGTGGTCTTTAAGCAATGTGTATGAATTTTCCATAGCAAATGCCCCGACATCAACAATGCTAGCAGTTAAGCCGGCCATTTCCAGAATTTCTACTCGCTCATCAATATTCTCTCGACGTGAGGCAACAAGTAGTACATCAACCATCTCAGAGTTTGCTTCATTAACGTGTTGTACTTCAAAGTCCAGGCACACTTCATCAAGAGAATAGGGAATATACTGATCAGCCTCAACCATGAGCTGCTCTTCCATTTCATCTTCAGACAAGTGTGCCGGCATGGTGATCACCTTCGTCATTACGGATGATCCGGCGATTGCTACGCAGGCATGCCGCGTGCGCGTCCCTGTTTTTTTTAATGCTACTTTGATAGCGTCGGCTATCATTTCTATATTAGAGATATTGTTGTCTATTACTGCATCTTGAGCTAAAGGTGCAACAGCATAACTCTCAACTTTATACCTGCTACCTGTTTTGCTTAGTTCTAATATTTTGACAGCAGCTGTACTAATGTCGATCCCAAGAAGATGATCATGCTTATGATTGAACCATTTCATGTAGAAGCTCTTTTATTTTTTCAATAACACCAGGGAGTAATCGTGCTAAAACAATCATGTCCCAATCTAGTAAGAAGTATAGCCATGTTTTATATTTTAATACTACACTATAGTCAAAGCGAGACAAATAATACAACAAGCGAGGAGTCCCTACTTTTGCGAAAGCTCACAACGCGGCAAAAGCGTAACGTGACTGATTAAAATCTGCTATGCCCTGTTTCACCCTGCATTTGCCATAAAAAATCCTGAATGGCTTGACGCTGTGTCGGAATGCTTTGCATTTTCTTTGCGCAAAAAATGCTTCGAGAAAACGCCCGGCCCTACAGCTAACAGGGACTAAAAATCTTCACTTCGCTAAAGCGCCGTTTCCAAGATATCCAGCGTTTGTAATGTAAGACTAATTTATATAAACAGATTTTAAATTTGCGTGCGATTTTCTCTATGCCTGTGTTTAAGGCGGTAAGTGTTTTGGCTTATTCAGACAGAAGAGGTACTTTTCAATTAATGAGGGACTAGAAAGTAAATTTGGTATTAGCGAGGAAGAGTAAGGCATAGGTCTCAGAGCAGATTTATCACAACGCATCTTAGTATAAGCAGTATAATACAGCACAGGTACTAGAGTTTGCGCAAAAGACATTAGCCCATCTTCGTCACTTTTATCTTTTTAAGCTATTAATTCTTCGTTTTATGCAATTTTTTTGTCGAAAAATTCTCTTTAAAATCAAGGGTGTTTTTTGAAAATTTTGTAGTGCCATTTTTATCAGGTTATTGAATAGATTCATTGACGTTTATCAAAAAAATCATCATTATTTGAGTGTAATTTAAACGTGACAAAAATACTCTAAAAATTCAACGTTTTATATAAAAAAATCTGTAGAGCCAACTCGCTACTTTTTAAAATCCCAACCAATTGATTTATAACAGCTACATCACTAATAGTGACGAATATGGGTTAGGGATGAGGATATTATTAAAGGCTATGTATGCATTAAGTGTTGGTTGTTACGTAAGTGCTTGTTTTAATTATCCGCACTTACAAGTGAAGCGCCGTTAGTTAAAGGCGCCAACATCTAATGCATACATAGACGGATTAAATCCTTGCTCCCCAGTCTAAAAATTTACTTTTTCAATAAAATCGATACCTTGTAAATGAGAATAATAAAATGGTTATCAGCCATACTCGTAACTTTCTCTATGTTAGGCTTAATTATTGGCTATTTTGCTTACCAGCAACTCAGTTCAGAGCTTCCTGATATTAAGGTATTAAGAGATATACAATATCATCAGCCGCTAAATATCTACAGTCGAGATGGGCTATTGATAGAGCAATTTGGCGAAAAAATACGTATTCCCATTAGTATTTCTGATACACCTGAGCAGCTTGTTAATGCATTTATATCTGCCGAAGATGGTAATTTTTTCTCTCATATTGGTATTGACTTCAAGGGTCTCGCCCGTGCGGTTATTCAGTTGGCGCTAACGGGCAAAAAAAAACAGGGCGGTAGTACTATAACTATGCAAGTAGCGCGGAATTTCTTGCTCAGCAATAAAAAAACCTACACCCGTAAGCTTAAAGAAATCATTCTCTCTTTGCAGATTGAGCAAGAGTTTAGTAAAAATGAAATTCTTGAATTATATCTAAATAAAATTTACCTAGGGCAGCGAGCTTATGGTGTAGCAGCGGCGTCTGCAATCTATTACGGTCGTCCCTTGACAGAATTGACAATTGCAGAGTTGAGCATGATAGCTGGATTGCCCAAAGCCCCGTCAAGTTACAATCCTATATCCAATCCTGAACGTGCGTTACTGCGTCGCAATTATGTATTAAGGCGCATGTTAGATCTACGCTATATAAGCCAGCAAGACTACAATACTGCGATTGAATCACCTATTACTGCCCGCCGCTATGCCGCTCAGAGAGAGTTGTATGCGCCCTTCATTGCGGAAATGGTACGCAATGATATTGTCAGGCTTTATGGTGAAGATCAGGCGTACACGGCTGGCCTGAAGGTTTATACTACGCTGCATGCTGACTTGCAAAGTGTCGCGGTAAGCGCAATGCGTGCGAACCTTCATCAGTTTGATGAACGGCATAGTTATCGAACTAGTCAGCAGCAAAAACTTCCCTTAAAATCGAGCCATAACACAGGCTCAACATTTCCTGCTCAAGTTACTCAAATTGTTGAACAGCAACTTACTGCTGAACTCAAAGACGGAACTGAAATCAAATTATTATGGAAAGATAGTCCCTGGAGTACGGTATATAATGCTGACACCCAGCAAACAAGGCGCGTTAATTCATACCTGGATATTATCGATTTGCACGATACGATTCGGGTCAGGCAGGCCAATAAAAAATGGCGACTTGCTCAGGTTCCTGAAGCAGAAGGTGCTTTTGTTGCCCTTGATCCTAAAACAGGTGCTGTTTTAGCGTTGTCAGGTGGTTACGCCTATTTCAATAATAAATACAATCGCGCCACACAGGCAATGCGTCAGCCTGGTTCTGGCTTCAAGCCAATTATATATACAAGCGCACTTGAGGCTGGCTATACAGCAGCCAGTATGATTAACGATGCGCCTATTGTCAGCGCTAACAATTCGATAGAAGAAAGTGCGTGGCGGCCTGAAAATTATAGCCACAAATTTTACGGCCCGACCAGTATTCGGACGGCATTACGCAAGTCTCGTAATTTAATTGCAATACGTTTGACCAGGGCTATCGGGATAGCGACTGTTACCGATACCGCAATTCGTTTTGGTTTCTTGCCGGAGCAGCTGCCAGCAAAGCTATCTCTGGCGTTAGGTAGCGGGCAGGCTTCTCCTCTGCAAATGGCGCGCATGTATGCAGTATTTGCCAACGGTGGTTATTTAATTAACCCTTACTATATAGATCGTATTGAAGCGAGTACTGGTGAAGTTTTATTTCAGGCAGAGCCACTTGCTGCATGCTCGGTATGTGCAAGCAACGCCGCACCCAGAATTATTTCACCGCAAACAAATTTTTTAATAAACTCGCTTTTACAAGATGTTGTGCGGCGCGGCACAGCGGTTAAGGCTAAATCATTACAGCGTAATGATTTAGCTGGAAAGACAGGAACCACTAATGATCAAAAAGATGCCTGGTTCAACGGCTTTACACCAGATATAGTGGGCGTAGCCTGGGTAGGGAAAGATAACTCCAGCAGTCTTGGTCGCTGGGAAACAGGGGGTAAAGCAGCCTTGCCCATGTGGATTGATTTTATGCGTTACGCACTCAAGGGTAAAGTAGAGCGGGAGCCAATAATGCCGGAGGGTATCAGCAAGGTGCTTATTGACCCAGAAACAGGACTATTGGCGAGAGAAGAGTCGCTTACAGGAATCTGGGAGTATTTTAGTGATGAATCTGTTCCAACTCAATACGCCCCGCTAATAGAATTGGAAAGTGAGTTGATTGGAGAGAAAAATACTACTGAAGATGAGGTTCCTGAAACACTATTCTAAGTTTTCTTTAGGCATAAAAAAACAGCCATGCAGCTGTTTTCTTAGTGGTACGAAATTGAATAAATACTAGACGTTACGTATATCTTTACCGGTATAAACCTGCCTAGGCCGTCCGATTCGTTGCCCCGGCTCTGCCATCATTTCCAGCCAGTGAGAAACCCAGCCGGCGGTACGAGCGATAGTAAACATCACTGTAAACATATCAACAGGAATATTTAAGGCTTTATAGATAATCCCGGAATAAAAATCCACATTAGGATATAATTTTCTCTCGATAAAATATTCATCTTTCAATGCATATTCTTCGAGTGCTAAGGATAGCTCAAACAAAGGATTTTGATCAGAAGTGCTTTCTAGTACTTCATAGCAGGCTTTACGAATAATTGTTGCTCTAGGGTCAAAGTTTTTATAAACTCTGTGGCCAAATCCCATTAAACGGAACGGATCGTTTTTATCTTTGGCCTTAGCTATAAATTCAGGAATTCTGTCCACAGAGCCTATCTCTTCCAGCATGCTTAAAACTGCTTCGTTAGCACCACCATGGGCGGGGCCCCAAAGCGCACCGATTCCCGCAGCGATACAGGCATAAGGGTTTGCACCCGTGCTGCTTGCCAGGCGTACCGTCGAAGTGCTGGCATTTTGCTCATGATCAGCATGCAGGATAAACAGTAAGTTCAGGGCTTTGACAGCAATAGGATCTATATAGTTGTCTTTATCTATATATTTCTCTGCTGGTCGTGAAAACATCATATTCAGAAAGTTTTCACAATAGCTGAGATCGGCACGTGGATAAACATGAGGAAAGCCGATTGAATGTCGATAGCATGCAGCCGCAATAACAGGCATCTTAGCTAACATACGCATCGCAGAAATTCGGCGATGGTCGGGGTCATTCATGTTTAATTCACTATGATAAAAAGCAGACAGTGAGCCCACAATACCAACCATCATTGCCATCGGATGCGCATCATAATGAAAGCCATCGATAAAACCACGCATTGCCTCATGTAGCATGGCATGCTGACCGATCTCGTGCTCAAACTCTGACTGTTCTTGCTGGTTTCCCAGTTCGCCATTCATTAACAAGTAGGCGACTTCAAGAAAGGAGCATTTCTCAGCTAACTGATCTATAGGGTAACCTCTATAGAGCAAGATGCCCTTTTCACCATCAATGTAGGTGATAGCGCTCTTGCAGCTTGCCGTTGACATAAAACCAGGATCGTAAGTAAATAAGCCCATTTGCTTATTTAACGTACTCACATCAACAACGGGCGTACCCACAGTTCCTTTTAGTAAAGGGAAGTCAGCTTGTTCTTTAGTAGAATTATTTCTGATTGTGAATGTGTCTTCGGTCATGATATTTCCTATGCTTTGATTAGTTACTAGCGTAATCTCAAAGCTTATTTGCTATAACGCTTACGGAATTTATCTACACGTCCGGCCGTATCAACTACACGCTGTTTACCGGTATAAAACGGATGACATGATGAGCATACCTCAATATGCAAATCTTTGTCTAAAACAGAGCCTGTAGTGAACTCGTTGCCACAACCGCAAGTCACGGTTATTTGTTTATATTCTGGGTGAATTTCTGGTTTCATCTAATGACCTTTATACGTCTAAAAAATCGACTAACATACATTTTTGAACAGAGTATAATACTGCTTTCTTTGAATAACTGCAAGTTACTATCATAAAGTATGCGAATTATTACCGTAAACACAAATGGCATTCGTGCTGCCGAGCGCAAAGGTTTCTTCCCTTGGCTAGCGCAGCAAGAGGCGGACGTAGTCTGCATACAGGAAACAAAAGCGCAGCCCGAGCAACTGACAGCCGATGCATTTCGACCGGCTGGATATCACTGTTACTATCACAGTGCAGAAAAAAAAGGCTATAGTGGGGTGGCGATATATAGTAAACACAAGCCGGATAAAGTGATAGTCGGCATGGGCTTTGATGATATAGATAGCGAAGGGCGCTATTTAGAGGTGCAGCTAGGCAAGCTTAGTGTTATCTCGCTCTATTTGCCCTCGGGCTCGTCTAAAGAAGAGCGTCAGGCCTTTAAATATACAGTCATGGATCGCTATATGCCCATTTTACAAGAAAATGCCAACAGTAAGCGTGACTATATCATTTGTGGTGACTGGAATATAGCGCATAAAGAAATTGATTTAAAAAACTGGAAAGCCAATCAGAAAAATTCTGGGTTTTTACCTGAGGAACGCGCTTGGTTAGATCAGTTATTTGAACAAGAGTCCTGGGTTGATGGTTTTAGAGTGGTAAATCAAGAAGCCGATCAATATACTTGGTGGTCAAATCGCGGCCAGGCGTGGGCAAAAAACGTGGGTTGGCGCATTGACTACCAAGTGATTAGTGAGCGTTTACAAGAAAAGGTTCAGTCCGCCACTATTTATAAGGATGAGCGTTTTTCGGATCATGCGCCATTAATCATAGACTACGATTACCCGCTTTCTTAAGCCTCATATATTAATATCTTTTATGATGCTGGGGAGCGTGCTATTAGTAGCTTTCTGGTTGTTTTTACAATGATAGCCAGCTATATTTAATCAGCATTTTAGGCAAAAAATAAAGGTGTAAGCGTTATGTTAATTAAGGAAAGGACATCTATTCTCAGCAGTGAAATCACCAGCGAAGCTATTTTTCTCAACAGACGCAAGCTAATAAAAGCTGCCGCAGGAATATCTGTAGCAGCATTGCTGCCGGCATCAGCCCGTGCCCAGGTCAAAAAATATGCCCAAGTACCAGTAGGCCCTTATTCAGGTGCTTTGCAACCCACCGACTATGAAGATGTCGCAAATTACACCAATTATTATGAATTTAGTACAGATAAGAAAAGTTCGACTGTTTTAGCTAAAAACCTGCAAACCAGTCCCTGGAGTATAGCAGTTGAGGGTGAAGCTGAAAAAATCGGTGTTTTTAATTTAGAAGATATATTAAAGAATAATCCACTGGAAGAGCGAATTTATCGTTTTCGATGCGTAGAAGCCTGGGCGATGGTCGTACCCTGGATAGGATTCCCATTAGGTACTATGCTAAAGCAATTTAAGCCTACATCGAAAGCGAAATTTGTTGAATTCACCACGCTTTATGACCCTAAGGTCATGATCGGTCAGAAAACCAATGTACTGGCCTGGCCCTATGTGGAGGGCCTAAGAATTGATGAGGCCATGAACCCGTTAGCATTTTTAGCAACAGGCATGTATGACGAGACGCTACCAAATCAGAACGGCGCACCCTTGCGTTTAGTCGTGCCGTGGAAATACGGCTTTAAAAGTATTAAAGCCATCGTAAAAATTCGCTTTACAGAAACCATGCCTGCCACGGCATGGAGCAAAATGGGGCCAAGTGAATATGGCTTTTATGCCAATGTAAACCCTGAGGTTGCTCACCCACGCTGGAGTCAAAGCAGAGAGCGTATTTTAGGGGCCAGCATCTTTACCCCAAAGCGTAAAACAGAAATGTTTAATGGCTATGGAGAGCAGGTTGCCTCACTTTATAAAGGAATGAATCTAGCCAAACAGTACTAATGTACATCTCAAAAAGGGGCTGGTCATTTATTAAAATCATTATTTTTTTTCTATGTCTGAGCCCTTTTCTACTACTTATTAATGACACTATTCAAGATCAACTAGGTGCAAACCCTATACAAGCCCTACATTTTAATTTGGGCGATTGGGCATTGCGCTTTCTATGCATAGGACTGGCACTAAAGCCTTTAAAGAGATTAACAAAGCAAAGCTGGCCGTTACGTTTTCGCCGCATGATGGGCTTGTTTACCTTTTTTTATGCCAGCTCACATTTTCTGGTTTATATCGTGCTTGATTTGTCATTATCCTGGGAAGAGTTTGTCGATGAAGTGCCTAAGAGTCCTTATATTCTTGTTGGACTTTTTACCTATTTACTGCTGATTGCCTTGGCAATTACATCGACAAAGGCTATGCAAAAGCGCTTGGGAAAACGTTGGGTACAATTACATAAGCTGGTTTATGTCGCGGGGATTAGTGCCGTTATTCATTACCTTTGGTTAGTAAAATCAGACATTGGCGAGCCGTTGATTTATGCGAGCATTATGTTTGTTCTGCTTGGTTTCCGCTTACAAAACTATATAAAAAATAGAAAAGCTGTAGCAGCCTTAGTGAAACAGCGATCAACCACATAAAAACCTCCGAACCTCGCTTGTTTTTTACTCGAATTCAAGTCGTTTTATTTCGGTTTAAAGACTACCTGTAAAGCAAAAATAACATAGCCAAGCCAGCAAGCGTTTTTTAAGCTATAATTGAAAAAATTTTTAGCTTTTATATATCCCCTTATCGTGACTAGTCTAAATAACGATTTATCCACATTTCAAGGACTTATCCTTGCATTACAAAACTATTGGTCAGAGCAGGGCTGTATTTTATTGCAACCGCTTGACTTAGAAGTAGGTGCCGGGACATTTCATCCCGCCACTTTTCTCCGCGCAATTGGCCCGGAGCCATGGAATGCCGCTTATGTACAACCTTCACGCCGCCCTACTGATGGTCGTTACGGTGAAAACCCAAATCGCTTGCAGCATTACTATCAATTCCAGGTAGTATTAAAGCCTTCACCCGATGATATACAGGAATTATATCTAGGTTCTTTGCGTCATCTTGGTCTAGACCTACTGGAGCATGATGTGCGCTTTGTCGAAGACAACTGGGAATCTCCAACTCTGGGGGCATGGGGTTTAGGTTGGGAAGTCTGGCTTAATGGCATGGAAGTTTCGCAATTTACTTATTTTCAACAAGTGGGTGGCCTGGAATGCCGCCCTGTTACTGGTGAGTTAACCTACGGTCTTGAACGTATCGCCATGTACATACAAGGCGTGAAAAGCGTGTATGACCTGGTCTGGTCTAAAGGGCCGAAAGGTATCGTTACTTATGGTGATGTGTTTCATCAGAATGAAGTGGAAATGTCAGAATATAACTTTGATCATGCCAAAGTAGACTTTCTATTCATCTGTTTTGACACCTACGAAGCCGAATCAGCGAAATTGATAGAACAAGGCCTGCCACTACCGGCTTATGAAATGGTTTTAAAAGCATCGCATACCTTTAATTTACTCGATGCTCGCCATGCTATTTCTGTCACCGAGCGCCAGCGTTATATTCTAAGAGTGAGAAATATGTCTAAAGCCGTTGCCGAGACGTATTATGCGCGTCGTGAAGCGCTTGGTTTTCCTATGGTAAAAGAATCTGGGGAAGCAGCATGAGCGATACTCAGGACTTGCTATTTGAACTAGGCTGTGAAGAATTGCCGCCTGCATCATTACGCAAGCTTAGTGATGCCTTGTTGAAAAATATTCAGCAAGGACTTACTCAGGCGGATTTAAGCTTTGGTGAATCTATTGCCTATGCAACACCGCGCCGTCTTGCGGTATTAATTAAAGATCTGGTCAGCTCGCAAGCAGATAAACGCATTGAAAAACGCGGCCCGGCTTTGCAAGCCGCTTTTAATGCAGAAGGTGAGCCAAGTAAAGCCTCTTTGGGCTTTGCTAAAAGCTGCGGTACAACTGTAGAGCAATTAAGCACGGTAAAAACTGATAAGGGAGAATGGCTGAGCTTTACCCAAAAGGTAAAAGGTCAAGCTAGTGTCGCTTTAATCCCGGAGATTATTAGCAAAAGCATTAGCCAGCTACCTATCGCCAAACGTATGCGCTGGGGCTCATCTAATATTGAATTTGTACGCCCAGTGCATTGGGCTGTGTTGCTGTATGGTCAGGACATCATTAATACTGAAATTTTAGGTTTAAGCACTAGCAACACCACTTATGGGCATCGCTTTCATGCGCCTGAGGCGATTACTATTGACGCGCCTTTGAGATATGAAAACATCTTACTTGAGCAGGGTAAAGTCATCGCAGACTTTAATCAGCGTATGCAACTAATTCGTGATGCTGCTAATAGCGCTGCATCAGCGGTTGAAGGTATTGCGCATATAGAAGAAGATTTATTAGAAGAAATTGCTGCGCTGAATGAATTCCCGGTCCCCATTACCGGAACTTTCGATACCCGCTATCTGGCATTACCCGACGAAGTATTGATTACCACCATGCAAATTAATCAGAAATATTTTCCGGTTAAAAATGCCCGGGGTGATTTGTTGGCGCACTTTATTACCTTTAGTAATATTGAGAGCAAAAACCCTGAGTCTATCCAGAAAGGTAATGAGCGAGTGGTTATGCCTCGTCTGGCTGATGCGGAATTTTTCTGGGACCAAGATCGTAAATTACGACTGGAAGAACGAGTTGAGCAGCTAGGCAGTATTATCTTCCAGAAGAAATTAGGTAGTCTGGCAGATAAATCTCAGCGGGTAGAAAACCTTGCCGAGTTTATTGCCAATAGCATAGATACTGACGCTGACCAGGTAAGGCGCGCGGCTAAGCTAGCAAAAACCGACCTAGTTACCAATATGGTTGAAGAGTTCGGAAGCCTACAAGGTTTAATGGGGCGCTATTATGCCCTGGCTGATGGCGAATCTGTCGAAGTGGCTCAGGCAATAGAGGAGCAGTATTACCCTAAAGGCTCGGGCAGTCCCACGGCTAGTAGCGCGACAGGGCAAATTCTATCCATTGCAGAAAAAATCGATACGCTCACTGGTATTTTTAGTGCCGGCTTAATACCAAGTGGTGATAAAGACCCTTATGCACTAAGGCGTTCAGCTTTAGGCGCATTGAGAACCATTATAGAAAATAAACTGGAAATCCACTTAATCGAATGTGTTGATTTTGCGCTTACGCAATTTACACATGAGTTCGATTTAGGAAAAACACGCGGCTTAGTGATCCCCTTTATTTTTGAGCGTCTAAAAGGTTACTGTCTAGATCAAGGCTTTACAGCGGATGAATTTGAAGCCGTTGTTGCGGTCTTACCTACGGAGCCGTATGATTTTATGCGTCGCTTACAGGCAGTGCAGAATTTTAGAGGGTTAGCAGAAGCGGAAAGTCTGGCTGCAGCTAATAAGAGAATCAGCAATATTCTGAGAAAATCAGATAACAAGCCTGCTGAGTCGGTTGGGAAATTAGCCGAAGCGGCTGAAATTGCACTATTAGCTTCAGCCGAACAAGCCGAAAAAGATGTGGCGCCATTATTAGCGTCAAAAGACTATCAAGCGGCATTAAATCGCCTTGCGGGATTACGCGCGGAGGTTGATACCTTTTTTGATGATGTCATGGTAATGTGTGATGATTTAGACCTGCGCGCGAATCGCTTGGCTTTGCTCACCAAGTTATCCAGGTTATTTCTGCAAATTGCGGATATATCCAGGTTACAAAGCTAATGAGGCAAAAGAAATACGTCCTGTTGGATCGTGATGGCGTCATAAACCATGATTCAGATGCCTTTATTAAATCACCGGACGAGTGGCTGCCTATAGATGGCAGTCTGAAAGCGATAGCTTTACTCAGTAAAAATGATTATCAGGTGATTGTTATCACTAACCAATCAGGGGTTGGGCGGGGGCATTATAGCGATGCCACATTAACCGATATTCATCTTAAAATGATCCGTATGGTGAAGGCGGCAGGTGGTGAAATTAGTCATATTTATTGCTGCCCGCATTTGCCTGATGCAGGCTGTGAATGCAGGAAGCCCAAGCCAGGCATGTTGCTTCAGTTTAGCAAAGACGCGGATGTCGCTTTAGATGATATTTACTTTATTGGTGATTCATTGCGTGATATAGAAGCGGGAATTGCCGCCGGTGCAAAGGCACTACTTGTTAGAACAGGAAATGGCGAAAAAACACTGGCCGCACACCCTGAGTTAAATGTTCCTAATTTTGAGAATCTTTATGACGCCGCAGAATACATCTTATCAAGGTAGCCAGTTTTTACTATATTGTCGCTCCAGTTTGTTTTTCGTTATGGTGCTAATCGCAGCTATTATAGTCGGTACATTAATGCTGATTGTTGCGTTATTACCCTTTTCTCTGCAATATAAGCTGGCTTCATTCTGGGGGGCTTATGTTATGCTTATGGCTAAAATGATTTGTGGTTTGAATTATCAAGTCACCGGCTTGGACAATATTTCCAAAGAACAGAATGCCATTGTCTTATGTAAGCATCAGTCAGCTTGGGAAACTATTTTTTTAATGAAGGCATTACCGCCTTCGAGTATTTTGCTAAAAAAATCCTTGCTCTGGATACCCTTTTGGGGTTGGGCAATGGCTACCTTAAAGCCGATTGCTATTAACCGCTCGGCACCTAAACAGGCTTTATCACAATTATTAAAACAAGGGGCAAAGCGACTTCGGGAGGGTTACTGGTTGGTCATGTATCCTGAGGGAACAAGAATGGCGCCAGGAGAGCAAGGTAAATTTAGTGCCAGCGGAAGTTTACTTGCTCAGCGCGCGGGTTTTCCGATAATTCCTATTGCACACAATGCGGGCGAATTCTGGCCGCGCAATAGTTTTTTAAAGTACCCGGGCGTTATTCATGTGAAAATTGGCCCTGCCATTGCTGCAGAAAACCGCAAGAGCAAAGATATTAATGCCGAAGCAGAAGGCTGGATTAACAATGCAATGCAAGAAATTGATGCTACAAAACACTCACTTTAACTAGGACTTATGAAAAAAATATTAATTATTAGCTTTTCCACTCTATTATTAGTCGCTTGTTCTGAGCAACATCAATATCAAGATACAGTATTAGAGCAAATAAGTAACGATCCCGATATTAAATCCTATCACCTGGATCCGCAGAGCACAGCCGACTGTATTGTTGACTTGTCTTCAAAAAAAATGCCAGGAATGGTACCGTTTGACCCGATGCGTAAGGCGGCTTATAAAGGCTACGCCAAGATGATCTCAATTAAAACATCTGAAAAGCCAGAAGAAGTGTTAGCCGAATTGCGAGAGAGCTTTGGCTCGGCTCAAGGTCTAGCCGATGCTCATAGAAATTATTCTAAAAGCTATTTAGAGTGTATCTCTACAATAACACACCGTGAGCTCGATGTAGAAGAGGTCACGGAAAAATAGTTATTAATGGTGTGGACGGGATTGGGTATTTTATACGCTGCATGAATACCTGATCCAGCGACTGCAGAAACAATGACATTATAGTCCCACTGTAAAGCCAGATAGCCATTGCCCTGCTTTAGGTTTCGATGTCTTGCTCCGGCTATCAGTGAATTCAAAAGGCACGGATACCAGGTTCATTCCTTGATTTACTTGTACTGCAAAATGTAGGTGTGGACCCGAGCTAAATCCGGTGTTTCCTGAGTAAGCAATTAACTGTCCTGCTTTGACTCGCATGCCAGCATAAACTTGCGCTCGGTCGGCTTGTAAATGCGCATAAACAGCCATGGAGCCATCGTCATGTAATATTCTGATGCTATTGGCGCGTGACTTATAAGCCTGTTTATCTGTTCCTCCTTTGAAATAATCATTCTCCAGGCTCATTACTACTCCAGTCCTCGAGGCATGAACCTCAGATCCTTCTGGCATAGACAAGTCAACTGCATATTTATTTTGTGCTTCTGTATGTGAGAACTTACCATTAAAAGCCTGGGAAATTTGAAATTTTCTATAACTGGCAAACGGAGGGTAATAGTGTGCTTTTTTATTATGCCGAGCTGTGGGCTCGCCTAGCGAATAACGATAACTAAGAGCATACTTCCAACCCTGATATTTGTCTATGGCCCCTATGACAAATAATGGCTTTGACATACCTGGTTGAACCACAAACGTTCTCGGTAAGCCAGGGTTAGCCCGTACGTTTGTTTGTTCGGAAAGATCCACTTCGACTTCTATCGGTCCAAAATAGTCATTTCTAATAGTAAATTCTGGTCGATGTTTTTCGCCTGCCTGATCTAAGTGGACGCGCTGTTTAGTTGCAACGTTTAACTGCCGAACTTCTACGTTTAATTCCTTGCTTTGCGCTGTGGGTGACGTTCTATCGGTATAATGCCAGCCGCCATTCTTATCCTGGTATTTATACAGTTTTTTTGCTTCACTCGAAATACTTGACAGGCATAAGCATAAAAAAATCAGGCTAACTAGCAAGGTACGGATAGTCTCCCCTGCTCTGAAAGTACTAATGAGTTCGTGTTTATTTGTCGTCATTTTACAGCTATATGGCTAATATGCTTAGCATACAATAGTTTGATAATATATATAAGTGTGTTCAAGTCGTTACTGCAAGCTACTGATGGCAGCAATTAATTCGTCATTAAGTGCTGAGTTTGATAAGGAGTTATTGTCAGGATCAAAATTTTGATGAAAACTCGGGATTGATAAACTAGCTCTAAGGTCGCCATTAAAATGAGGGATAGAATTAACTGCGACCTCCAAAACTTTGCCGGCTCCTCCGGGGCCTGGGGAAGTAGCAAGGAGTACTATGGGCTTATCTTGATAGATTTCCTTGTTTATACGTGATCCCCAGTCAAATAGATTCTTATACGCCGCAGTATAGGTTCCATTGTGCTCAGCAAATGAGATGATGAGTGCATCACAAGCACCAATTTTGGCAACAAAATCTTGTGCTAGTTGAGGCTTGCCAATTTCTTTCTCTTTATCTACGCTAAATAATGGTAGTTCATAATCATTTAAGTCCAGCAGTTGAACTTGTGCTCCTTCCAGTAAACTGGCTGCATACCTCACTAATTTTTTGTTGATTGATTGTGTGCTGCTGCTCGCAGCAAATGCTAAAACATTCATAATGTTTCCTTTAGATTATGATCATGAGGCTTAAGGGCAACTATATAATATAGCAAAAAGACAATTGTTGGTTGCGGTTAACATGACCTTTCATGTTAAAACAACACAGGAATTGTAGTAATGGCAAGCAAAAAAGTTAGTATTAACCGATTAAAAGGAGTTATCTAAGCGGGTTGTTGAGAATAAGTGGGCGTTAGCGGAGCGCCAAGTACATAGGTAAGGCATAGATTAGGGTTAATAGCTATGTTATACAATTGATGTTGATTCAGTAGCTAAAGTGTTTACTGATAGTAAATAATAGGCAGAAAGATTGGCGCCAGGAAATATTTATAAAAATTTTTTTTTTATAAATTGTGGTAAATCATAAGTTTAAATTAATAGCATCGATTCAGAGTTAATGCGGTTGTAGATTTTCTTGACATGATGGGTAAAGTTGATAGAATTATCGGCACTCAAATGGAATTGTGTCATCATAATTTTTGATGTTACAGGATGTAATAACCCTTTCGGCATTAGTCGAAAGATTTTAATATTTACTTTTAGGAGGTAATAATGGCTGCTACAACTGATTCAGTGAAAGCTGACGCTTCAGAAGCACCGCTGCTAAATAAAACTAACCTGATCGCAGGGTTTATGTTGTATTTGGTATTCTATTCATTTATTCGTTGGTACGAAGGTGTTTACGGATGGTCTGCTGGTTTAGATTCATTCGCACCTGAGTTCGAAACATATTGGATGAACATGTTGTATATCGAATTAGTTGTCGAGGTAATACTCGCATCAACTATTTGGGGTTACTTGTGGAAATCTCGTGATCGTAAAGTGATGTCAATCACTCCGCGTGAAGAGCTAAGAAGACATATGACTCATTGGACATGGTTAGTAATGTACGGTTGGGCTATCTACTGGGGTGCTTCATACTTCACAGAGCAAGACGGTACATGGCATCAAACTATTGTTCGTGATACTGACTTTACACCTAGTCACATTATCGAATTCTACTTGTCATATCCTATATACATCATTACTGGTGTTGCTGCTTTCTTATATGCAAAAACTAGACTACCTGCTTACCAAGAAGGTCTTTCTATTATGTATATGGTATCAGTAATTGGTCCTTTCATGATTCTTCCAAATGTTGGATTGAATGAGTGGGGACATACTTTCTGGTTTATGGAAGAATTGTTTGTTGCACCTCTTCACTATGGTTTCGTATTCTTCGGATGGGCTGCTTTAGCGATTATGGGTGTTGTAAACATCGAAGTTGAAGCAATAACTAAACTACTTAAAAAAGACTTAGCTTAATAAAAAGCTAGATTTTTAATAAAATAGTAGTACTGAACTTGTTATCTCCTATTCTCGCCATCGCAAGATGGCGAGATGAAAGTGAGATAATGATAATAACAATAATTTTTTGGAGGTAAGCTAATGAGTGCATCTCAATCAGCTGTACGTTCACGCGCTGAAGCGGTAGAAATTTCACGCACGTTGGACTGGATGATTCTCTTTACACTATTCACTGCAGTACTGGGTGGATATCATATTCACTACATGTTAACTGGTGGTGATTGGGATTTCTGGACAGATTGGAAAGATAGACGTTTATGGGTAACTGTAGCGCCAATCGTATCAATTACTTTTCCGGCTGCTGTACAATCAATGCTGTGGTACCGTTACCGTCTGCCTATGGGCGCAGTAATTGCTGTTATAGCTCTTATGGTTGGTGAGTGGATTAACCGTTATTTGAACTTCTGGGGTTGGACTTATTTCCCAGTAAATTTCGTATTCCCATCTAACCTAGTACCAGGTGCAATCGTTCTTGATGTTGTGTTAATGCTTTCAGGCAGCTTTATTTTAACAGCTGTAGTTGGTGGTTTAGCATATGGACTATTGTTCTACCCAGGTAACTGGCCTATTATCGCTCCATTACACGTACCTGTTGAATATAACGGTATGATGATGACTTTAGCTGATTTACAGGGTTACCACTACGTACGTACTGGTACTCCAGAGTATATTAGAATGGTAGAGAAAGGAACACTTAGAACGTTTGGTAAAGATGTTGCTCCAGTATCTGCATTCTTCTCAGGTTTCGTTAGTATAATTATTTACTTCTTGTGGCATTATTTCGGACGTTGGTTTAACAAAACTGACTTCGTTGATCCTGCAGATATTTAATAATAACTAAAAACGCAATAAATATTATATTTATTGATAAACGAAAATCAATTTCTCTCGTTTGGAGGAGATATATGAAAACAATAAAAGACAAGATAGCTCAACTATCATTTGTCGCATTGCTTTTGGCTGTAACATCTGCGATGTTCTACACGCCTACAGCATCTGCACATGGTGAAAAGTCTCAAGCAGCGTTCATGCGTATGCGTACTATTCACTGGTTTGACCTAAACTGGTCAAAAGACGAAGTAGTAGTTAATGAAACAGTAGTAATTGAAGGTAAATTCCACGTTTTCTTGGGATGGCCTGAGACTGTTGATAAGCCAGAAATAGCTTTCTTGAACATTGGTATTCCAGGACCTGTATTTATTCGTGCAGGTTCTTGGATCGGTGGTCAGTTAGTGCCTCGTTCAGTTTCACTTGAACTTGGTAATACTTACTCGTTTAAAGTTCTTCTAAAAGCACGTCGTCCAGGTGACTGGCACGTTCATACTATGATGAATGTTAAAGGTGGTGGTCCAATTATTGGTCCAGGTAAATGGGTAACTGTTACTGGTTCAATGAGAGACTTCACTAATCCTTTAACTACATTAACTGGTGATGTAATCGATCTAGAAGATTACCAATTAGATAACGTATACTTCTGGCATGCATTATGGATGGGTATTGGTTTAGCTTGGATGTTGTTCTGGATCAAGCGTCCAATGTTCGTTCCACGTCATATCGCTATTACATCTGGTAAAGCTGATACTTTAATCAGTGCTAACGATAAGAAAGTTGCGATTGCATTTGCAGTTGGTACTATGGCTCTTACTGCATTTGGTATGAGTTCTACTAATGATAAATATCCAATCACAACTCCGCTACAAGCGGGTTTGATGCGTGGTATTCAGCCATTAGATTTACCTGAAACTTCAATTTCAGTAGCAGTTGAAGATGCTAATTACCGTGTTCCTGGTCGTGCTATGCAGATGACTCTGACGGTAACTAACAATGGTGATTCTGCGGTTCGTTTAGGTGAGTTCATGACTGCATCTGTACGTTTCCTAGAGCCTAATGTACTAGAAGATGAAACAGGTTATCCTGATGATCTTTTAGCTGAAGAAGGTTTAACTGTTGATGATAATAGCCCTCTAGCTCCAGGCGAGACTAGAACTATTCACGTTACAGCTTCTGATGCAGCATGGGAAGTTTACCGTTTAGCTGACTTGATCTACGATCCAGACAGTCGTTTTGCTGGCTTACTATTCTTCTTCGACGAAGATGGTAACCGTCAAATGATTAAGGTAGATGCTCCATTAATTCCAACATTCATCTAATGAATAGAATACTCAGTTAATACTGGGTAGGAATTAGAAGTACAGGCCCCTGTTACGCAAGTAACAGGGGCTTTTTTTTGTCTAACGTTTTGTTGAAAATGTAGGCAGGTATAGGACATAATAATTAAAACTGTATTGTTTGTGTCTGATACGATGGAAACAGGTTATAATTGCAAAGTTAATATCTCTTTAAGAATACACACTTGGGTAAAAAGGATGCTAGGTAAGCTTGTTAAATTTGTTGTTGGTAGTCGTAACGATCGGTTAATTAAAAAGAAAAGAAAAATAGTAACATCGGTTAATAAATTAGCTGAAGAATATGCGCAATTATCAGACGCTGAGCTACAAGCAAAAACTAAAGAATTTAGGGATCGCTTAAGCAAGGGTGAAAAACTAGATAGTCTAATTCCGGAATCATTTGCAACTGTAAGAGAAGCCTCGTCTCGCGTATATAATATGCGACATTTCGATGTACAGTTAGTTGGTGCAATGGTTCTCAACGACGGTAAGATTGCCGAGATGAAAACCGGGGAAGGTAAGACATTAATGGCCACCCTAGCGGCTTATTTAAATGCATTACCTGAAAAAGGAGTTCATGTTGTTACTGTCAATGATTACCTTGCTGCCAGGGATTCAGAGTGGATGGGGCAATTATATGGCTTTCTGGGGTTGACAACGGGCGTCATTATCAGTGATTTAAGTCATGCGCAACGCAAGGAGGCTTATGCCGCTGATATAACCTATGGTACAAACAATGAGTTTGGTTTTGATTATCTACGCGATAATATGGCGTTTAGTCTTGATCAAAAAGTACAAAGAGGTCTGCACTTTGGTATTGTTGATGAAGTTGACTCAATTCTGATTGATGAAGCAAGAACACCTTTGATTATCTCGGGGCCTGTTGAAGATAGTACTGAAAATTATTTAAAAACAAATGCAATCGTTCCTTTTTTAACAAAAGTTGAACGACAAGAAGGTGAAAAAGAAGGAGAGGAAGAAGGACCTGGCGATTATACAATTGATGAGAAATCTAAACAATTGCACCTCACCGAAGCTGGGCATATACATATAGAAGAACTGTTAGTAGAGCATGGTCTATTGGAGGAAGGGGCGAGTTTATACGAACCTGCCAATATTAGATTAATGCACTATTTAAATGCATCGTTAAGAGCCCATGCTTTATTTCATCGTGATGTCGATTATATTGTGCAAAACAATGAAGTAATTATTGTTGATGAATATACGGGTCGTATTATGCCTGGGCGACGCTGGTCTGAAGGCTTGCATCAAGCGATGGAAGCAAAGGAAGGCACCAGAATCCAAGAAGAAAATCAGACTTTAGCTTCTATTACTTTTCAGAATTATTTCCGTTTATATGAAAAATTATCGGGAATGACAGGGACGGCTGATACTGAGTCGTTTGAATTAAATAAAATATATGGTCTTGAAGTCCTTGTAATACCGACTCACAGGCCTATGGTAAGAGATGACAAAGGCGATTTAATTTATTTGACAGCCAAAGAGAAATATCTTGCTATTACGGAAGATATTAAAGATTGCGTTAAAAGGGAACAACCAGTTCTAGTAGGTACTACCTCGGTTGAAAATTCAGAATTGATTTCAAGCATACTGAATAAAGCTAATATAAAGCATGAAGTACTTAATGCTAAGCAACATGAACGAGAAGCGCATATTATTGAGCAGGCAGGAATGCCTGGCGCAATAACCATTGCAACCAATATGGCAGGTCGTGGAACAGATATTGTGCTAGGTGGGAATTTGGATGCGCAAATTCTTGTACTCGGTGAGAATGCTGCGGAAACTGACGTCAATAAAGTCAAACAAGATTGGCAAGACCGACATGAACACGTAAAACAAAGTGGTGGTCTACACGTTATTGGTTCGGAGCGACACGAGTCACGAAGAATTGATAATCAGTTACGCGGTCGGTCTGGAAGGCAAGGAGATTCAGGTTCTACGCGCTTTTATTTGTCATTAGAAGATGATTTAATGCGCATTTTTGCTTCCGATAGAGTAGCAGGTTTAATGAAAAAACTGGGCATGGAAGAAGGCGAAGCAATTGAGCACCCATGGGTGACGCGATCAATTGAAAATGCGCAGAAAAAAGTTGAAGGAAGAAACTTTGATCAACGCAAGGAAGTCCTTGCCTATGATGACGTGGCGAATGATCAGCGTAAAGTGATTTATAAGCAGCGTGATGAACTAATGGAATCTGATGATATTAGTGATATTATCAAGGTTATTCGAGACGATGTTATTAATGAAGTGATCACTAAATATATCCCACCCAAGACTATGGAAGAGCAGTGGGGTATTAGAGGTTTGGAAGAACATTTACTGGATGAATTTGAAGTAGAAATTCCAGTGGCACAAATGTTAAAGGATGATACAAGCTTGCACGAAGAGTCTTTGCGGACGGAAATAATAGATATTATTGCCAAAGAATATGCAAATAAGGAGGAGCAGACATCAGCAGATGTTATGCGTCATTTTGAGAAATCAGTGATGCTTCAGGTTCTGGATAATAGCTGGAAAGAACATTTGGCTGCCATGGATAGCTTGCGCAAGGGGATTCATTTTAGAGGCTATGCACAAAAGGACCCCAAACAGGAATATAAACGCGAAGCTTTTGAGATGTTTACCGGATTACTGGACCAAATGAAATATGAAGTAATCAGTATTCTCGCAAAAGTGAAAGTCACAGAACAAGAGGAAGTCGATGCTATAGATGAACAGCGTCAAGCGCCTCAGGAAATGCATTTTGAACATGCAGAAGCCGACAGCGAGATCGTAGAAGCAGAAAGCAGGCAAGGAGTCGGTCAGGAAAATAACACAACAGATGATACTGAAACACCTTTTGTTAGGGAAGATAGAAAAGTAGGTCGTAATGAACCTTGTCCATGTGGCTCAGGGAAGAAATACAAGCAGTGTCACGGTAAACTGTAGTTATCATTCGTCTAGCAGAATACCTGATTTTCGAGAGTTATATTGTTTAATTTCATAATCCTAGAAAAATAAACTGAGCGTGGCGCTATGTGCAAGCTATTGGTTTCAAACTATGGAGAGCGAACGCGAGGGCTGGTAGTCCCCAGAAGGCGTAGGGCCGTTGTTTTGTCGGAATCGTAGCGCTAGCGTAGGTGGAGACAAAATAAAAGGCATTCCGAAACGCCGTCCAGCCATTTGAGGGAGTGTTACGAAGCCAGCGCCGAGTTTACGATGGTAGTGGCGAAGTGGCACGTACGCAGGACGTCTGGGGCGCCGAATGCATTAGCGGTCGCGTTAAGTTTTTGCCGCTTGCTTGGGCTGGGATGCCCAAAACAAGCTTTCGCAAAAATAGCGACTCCCTGTCGCCATAGGTTAAGCGAGTATTTCTTTGAAGTGCTATGAAATCATGAGCTTGCTCTAGAAACCATCAACAACTAATGATTCTAGAATAATAGCTATGAAACTATAATTATGCTGGCTATTTTTATTCTGAACTGGGCAAATAATACACAATTACTATACGTGGAATAGCAGAGCAGTAAAAAATAATTAAAGTCCCCATGTCGCTTATATGTTCGGTGAAATTATTTAGTTTGCTGCTGACGTCGCGTATTCTCTGGAATTAAAATTTTATTTTTATCTTGTCAAAACTATGCCAATTAATACTTTTAAAAAAAGCAAACCTTGCTCTGATATAACAAAATTACCTAAACTCGGCTTAGGTAAAAAAGATTTTGTCGCTGACTTTAAACATTATTACAGCCATCGCTTGGGTCGTGATCAGAATTGTCGTTCACCACATTATGCTTATGAAGCACTTTCATTGGCGATTAGTGACCGTTTAGTAGAGCGCTGGAAAGATACTTACAACATCTATAGAGAGACAGACTGTAAGAAAGCGTATTATTTATCCATGGAATATCTAATGGGGCGTACACTGAGTAATGCCATGCTTAATCTGGGTATTACTGATGAAGTAACGCAAGCGATGTATGACTTAGGTCTGGATATTGAAGAATTAATTGACAGTGAACCTGATGCTGGTCTGGGTAACGGTGGCTTAGGCCGATTAGCCGCCTGCTTTATAGATAGTTGTGCGACCCTACAATTACCCGTTACCGGTTATGGTTTGCGTTATGAATACGGTATGTTTACGCAGGCAATTGTTAATGGTGAACAAGTGGAACGGCCTGATCATTGGCTAAAAAATGGCAATGTATGGGAAATTGAACGTCCGGAATACACAGTGCGTATCAAGTTTGGCGGTAAGGTTGTGGATGCCATAAATGACCAGGGTGGCAAGAAAAGAATGTGGGTTGATACTCATGATATCTTGGCAGTACCCTATGATACACCGATTCCTGGCTATAAAAATGGTACAGTTAATACTTTGCGCTTATGGAAAGCAACAGCCACTGAAGAATTTAATTTAGATGAATTTAATGCAGGTGCGTATGCTGAATCGGTCGCAGCAAAAAATACAGCTGAAAATATTAGTATGGTGCTTTACCCGAATGATGCTAATGAAAATGGTAAGGCATTGCGCTTACAGCAGCAGTATCTATTGGCATCAGCAAGTCTACAGGATATTGTTGCCAACTGGGTAGGGCGACATGGGGATGACTTTACCCACTTTGCAGAAAAAAACTGCTTTCAATTAAACGATACACACCCTAGTGTTGCGGTCGCTGAGTTAATGCGTTTGTTGATTGATAACCATGGCTTAGAGTGGGCTGATGCTTGGGATATCGTGCAAAAAACCATGGCCTATACAAACCATACTTTATTGCCTGAAGCACTAGAGAGATGGTCAGTTGGTTTGTTTCAGTCTTTATTGCCACGCGTAATGGAGATTATCTTTGAAATCAATGCTCACTTTTTAGCTGAGGTATCCGCTCGCTGGCCTAGTGATTCTGAACGCTTGGCTCGTATGTCTTTGATTGAAGAAGGGCATGATGATAAGCATGTAAGAATGGCGTATCTTGCTATCGTCGGCAGTTTTTCAGTGAATGGTGTAGCAGAATTACATTCTCATTTGTTAAAAGAAGGTTTGTTTAAAGATTTCTATGATTTATGGCCTGGAAAATTTAACAATAAAACTAACGGTGTAACACCAAGACGTTGGTTAGCAGCATGTAATCCAGACTTAGCTGATTTTATTACCGAATCAATTGGTGATAAATGGGTTACTGATTTGTCTGAACTTAAAAAACTGGAAAAATTTCTTAATGATGAGAAGTTTTGCAAAAAATGGTATGAATTACAACAATCTGCCAAGCAAAAATTAATCGATTTTAAGAAAACTGAACATGATATTGATCTTAATGTAAATGCATTATTTGATGTGCAGGTAAAACGCTTTCATGAATATAAACGTCAATTGTTAAATGTATTACATGTAATACACCTATATGACAGAATCAAACGCGGTGATACAGATAACTGGACAGATCGTTGTGTATTGATTGGAGGTAAGGCTGCACCAGGTTATTACATGGCGAAACGTATTATTAAGCTGATTAATAATATTTCAGAGGTGATTAATACTGACCCGGATGTTGGCGAAAAGTTAAAACTGGTCTTTATGCCAAACTATTGTGTTTCAGCAATGGAAAAAATATGTCCTGGTGCTGATTTATCAGAGCAAATTTCTACTGCGGGTAAAGAGGCTTCTGGTACCGGTAATATGAAATTTATGATGAACGGCGCTTTAACGATTGGTACGCTAGACGGCGCTAATATAGAAATCCGCGAAGAAGTAGGCGATGATAATTTCTTTAAGTTTGGCTTAACGGAATCTGAAGTTGAAGAAATGCGTCATCATTATGATCCAATGGCAATTATTGCTCAGGACGAAGACTTGCAGCGCGTGATGCACCTACTTGAAAGTGGAAGTTTTAATCAGTGTGAACAGGGTATTTTTGACGATGTCATCAATTCCATTAAGAGTTCAGACGATATGTGGATGACGATTGCAGATTTCCGTAGCTTTGTTGATGCACAAAAACGTGTTGAAGAAGCATATCAGGATAAAGACCGCTGGACGCGTATGAGTATTATTAATACAGCAAATAGCGGGAAATTTTCTACTGACCGTACTATCCAGAGTTATAGTGATGAAATCTGGAACTTGAAGGCAATAAATGCTAAATAATTAACAGCTGGATGTGAAGACCCAATGTGTTTTACGTAAATACATTGGTTTTTTTTGCTTAAGAATTGATTGCTACTTTAAAATTAACAATGTTTAATATTGTTCTCTTTGAGCCAGAAATACCCGCGAATACCGGTAATATTATTCGCCTATGTGCTAATACGGGTGCTAAATTACATTTAATCCAGCCACTAGGTTTTGAGTTGGATGACAAAAAGTTACGCAGGGCTGGATTGGATTATCACGAGTGGGCTGACATCAGGGTACATAAGGATATCAGTGCCTTTTTAGCAAGTGAGCAATACGCCAAGGTCTATGCATTAACTACCAAGGCTAAGCAATGTTATACCGATGCTAAGTTTCAATTGGGCGATGTATTGATGTTTGGCCCCGAAACGAGAGGCTTACCTGATAGTATTCTAACTTCTTTACCGGAACCGCAGCGCTTGCGTTTGCCAATGTTACCTGCAAGTCGTAGTCTGAATTTGTCCAATACTGTAGCCGTCACCTTATATGAAGCGTGGCGCCAACAAGACTTTATTGAATTGTAGAGCGGGCTTTAGGCGATTTCTGTCAAAGAACAACTAGCTTACTTGTCCTTCTTTGGCGTTGCGGCCACAGGAATATAGCGCAACTATGCGCCTGTAGTCGTGCTTTGAAGATGAATAAAAAATCCTGCGCAATCTGGTATATTATTTTCCGACAATCACCTTACTTAAAAACGCAGGTTTCTACTTTCACCCTCTTCAATATTGGTTAGATTTATTTCCTGATCGCCCGCTGCAAAATTAGTCTGTGCTCCCAGTTTGATCATCAAGCGGACCTCGTTTTTGGAGTCGGCTGCATTAATCGCATCCTCATAGCTAATTTTTCCAGACGTATATAAGTCATAAAGAGCCTGGTCAAAGGTTTGCATGCCTAGTTCTTTGGAAGACTTCATTAGCTCTTTTAATTTATGTACGTCACCTTTGCGAATCAGATCACTAACCAGCGGCGTACCTAAAAGAATTTCCATCACGGGATAGCGACCTTTACCATCCGCCCGGGCAACCAGTTGCTGGGCTATAATTGCTTTTAAATTCAGTGACAGATCCATAAACACCTGACTATGCATATCTTCAGGAAAGAAATGCAGAATACGATCAAGCGCCTGGTTCGCATTGTTTGCATGTAATGTAGATAAGCATAAATGTCCTGTCTCGGCAAAGGCTAAAGCGTGCATCATAGTTTCCCGGGTACGGATTTCACCAATAAGAATCACGTTGGGAGCCTGGCGGAGAGTGTTTTTTAGGGCCACTTCGTAAGATTCGGTGTCCATGCCCACTTCGCGCTGAGTAATGATACAGCCTAAATGTGGGTGAACAAATTCGATAGGGTCTTCGATGGTAATAATATGTCCGCTACTGTTTTGATTACGGTACTTGATTAAAGAGGCTAAGGAAGTAGATTTACCTGTACCTGTGGCACCAACAAATAAAACCAGTCCACGGTTTTCCATGATCACGTCTTTTAGCGTAGGCGGAAGGTGTAGGCTTTCCCAGTCTGGAATATCGGATTCTATCCTTCTTAGCACCATGCCGGCAGCATCTCTTTGCGTAAATGCGCTGACTCTGAAACGACCTAGGCCACTACGGCTAATAGCAAAATTACATTCCTTGGTATTGTCAAAATCATCACGCTGACGTTGAGTCATGATGTTTTTTACTAGCAGCATGGATTGCTCTTCGGTAAGAGGTTTTTTTGAAACATCTTTTATTTTACCGTCAATTTTTAAAGCAGCAGGGCGACCTGCAGTGATAAATAAATCGGATGCTTTTTGCGTGCGCATCAATTCTAATAACTTCTCAAAGTCCATATTATTCTCCAGTGTAACTTTAACGGAACATATCTCTGCTGACAGCCTTAACCATAGCGGCCTTGGATGTTATTTTTCCAGCATCTACCAGCTCTTTCAAGTTTTGATCCAGAGTCTGCATACCATCACGGCGGCCTGTCTGAATAGCTGAATACATTTGCGCTACTTTTGCTTCACGAATCAGGTTTCGAATCGCAGGGGTACCGACCATAATTTCATGTGCAGCAATACGTCCACCGCCAATTTTTTTTAATAAGGTTTGCGAGATAACCGCCTGTAATGATTCGGATAACATTGAACGAATCATCTCTTTTTCTGCAGCAGGAAATACGTCAATAATACGGTCGATAGTTTTAGCTGCAGAGGTAGTGTGTAACGTTCCAAAAACCAGATGCCCTGTCTCAGCCGCTGTCAGTGCCAGCCGTATGGTTTCAATATCACGCATCTCACCGACTAAAATAATATCAGGATCTTCCCTTAGGGCCGATCTTAATGCGGCATTAAAACTTTGGGTATCCCGATGTACTTCTCGTTGGTTGATTAGACATTTTTGACTGGTATGCAGAAATTCGATCGGGTCTTCAATGGTTAGCACATGCTCGTATCGAGTAAGATTAATATGATTAACCATCGCTGCCAGCGTTGTTGATTTACCCGAGCCTGTCGGACCTGTGACCAATACCAGGCCGCGAGATTTTTCAGTTAATGTTGTAAAGAATTTAGGGGCGCCCAGGTCCTCTAAGGATAATATTTCAGAGGGAATGGTTCTAAAAACAGCGGCTGCACCGCGTTCCTGGTTAAAGGCATTGACACGAAATCGAGCTAAACCAGGTAATGCAAACGAGAAATCCGTTTCAAAAAATTCTTCATAATCGCGCCGCTGTTTATCATTCATAATGTCATAAATAAGTGCATGCACTACTTTATGGTCAAAAGCGTCGATATTAACCCGGCGAATATCACCGTCAACTCGAATCATGGGTGGAAGGCCAGCAGATAAATGCAAATCAGAGGCACCATTTTTAACAGAAAACGCAAGTAATTCAGCAATATCCATCGAAACTCCAGAGGGGAAGAAGAAATAATAGTAATGTTATTGTTTATACAGTAGCTTATGTCTTTAACTTTTTAAAGTAGTAGTGTTTAATAATAATAACAACTTAATTGAGATACACTGATTAATACATGACATTACAAGCTAAGAAAATAGACAAAATTAACGCTGATATTCGGCAGGCAGAGGCTGATGCGGGACGGGATGCATGTTCAGTGCAATTGCTCGCAGTTAGTAAAACCAAACCAGCAGCAGATATTATTAAAGCGTATCAGGCAGGGCAAAGGCAGTTTGGCGAAAGCTATTTACAAGAAGCGTTGTTAAAGCAGAAAGAACTCAGCTGTTATCAAATTTGCTGGCATTTTATTGGCCCGATACAGTCCAACAAAACTCGGCAAATTGCGGCACATTTCAACTGGGTGCATAGCGTAGACCGGATAAAGATCGCTAAGCGGCTTAATGAGCAGCGAGCAGCCAATTTACCGCCACTAAATGTTTGCCTGCAGGTGAATATTAGCAATGAGCCCAGTAAATCGGGCTTTCAACTTGATGAATTAGCCGATGCAGTTGAACAGGTTTCTAAACTAACTAATCTTAAGTTACGTGGGGTGATGGCAATACCACAACCGGCAACTGATTATAAGCAGCAATGCAAGCCGTATCACCTGCTATATCAAGCTATAAAACACTTAAACAAGCCTGAGCTTAACACTTTTTCTTTTGGTATGTCTGGCGACTTGAGAGCGGCTATTGCAGAAGGCTCAACGATTGTACGAGTTGGAACTGCGCTATTTGGCAGTAGGTCGGATTAAGGCTGCTTTACCTTTCGTGTTTTTCGTGGTTCAAAGAGGTGACTGTTTTTTCAGGCGTTAATTATAGCGTCATGTCTAGCTCGCTTTCTTTTAGGTCTCCTAGTCCAGTCTTGGGTAGTATCGAAAATTTGTTCATAAACTGGCTTTAGTTGAGAATAAATCAGTAAGTGCCGCACCTAAACTGATAAAATCAGATGTTAATATTTGAATGGGAAAAAGGTTTGTACAATGTCTTTAGACCGTGTTTTGTTAGTAAAGGCGCATATGGCTTTAGCGGCTTTTATTTTACCGGTTGCAATGCTATTTGTGATTACCGGTGCTCTGTATACCTGGGGAATAAAAGGGGGTTATGAGACGCAAACGATTCTGTTGCCGCTCAGAGAGTCGATGCAAAATAATAAAACATGGTTGTCTGCACTAGCGGTTCAGGAATTAAATAGGCGCAGTTTAAAGGTGTCCTCTGGGGTAGAAAAAATAAAGCAGGCAGGGAACTCCTTCTATTTTGAATGGACGGGTGCTAAATTAGATGTCAGATTAGAGTCGACTAGCAACCCTTTTGTAGCGAAGCTAGAGATTAAAAGGACAAATTAGCATCTTTTTTTTGTGCAATGACATAAAGCCAAAGGCGGCCAGGCCTTTAAAGTTTATGCTGCAATGTTAGCCGTGAGTTTGATGATTTTATTTCTCACAGGTTTTATTATGGCCTGGAAAATAAGCAAATATCTACGCTTATTATTATCTTCAATGGAGCGGGATTTGTGGCTATTTATGACGATACTGGCATAAGTTAGATTTTTGACAGTGAACAATAGGTAAAGTTTATGAGTGCGTACAAAACGGGTAAAAAGGTGAGATATATCACTTCAATTATATTTATATTATTTATGGCGTTTATCGTCGGTGGCTCTTATTTTGCCCAGCAAAACGAAGCTACAACAGAACACACGACTACATTTTAAATAACAGACTTATGCCAAAAAAACTCCTGCTGATTGATGGCTCCTCCTTTCTGTACCGTGCCTATCATGCCGTCCCTCCCCTAAGTAACGCTGAAGGTTTGCCAACGAATGCGATTTTTGGAGTCGCAAACATGTTGCGCCGTTTAATCAAAGATCATAAAACGGATTACTTTACCGTGGTATTTGATGCGCCCGGCGGTACATTTAGAAATGAACTGTATAGTGAGTACAAGGCGCACCGCCCTCCCATGCCAGATGATCTAAGAGTGCAGATTGAGCCGTTGCACGATTTGATTCGGTCAATGGGTTTACCGCTTATTATGGAGCCGGGGGTAGAAGCGGATGATGTATTAGGAGCATTGGCAAATCTTGCTGTTGCAGAAGGCTTCGAGGTCGTTATCTCAACAGGTGACAAAGATATGGCGCAATTGGTCTGCGCCCAAGTGACCTTGGAAAATACCATGTCTAATACCACCATGGATGAGCAGGGGGTTATCGATAAATTCGGCGTAACTCCCGCGCAAATTATCGACTATTTAGCCTTAATGGGCGACAGCGCAGATAATATTCCCGGAGTGCCTAAAGTAGGCCCAAAAACGGCAGCAAAATGGCTAGCACAATATGAAACTCTGGAAAATTTAATAGCTTGCGCAGATGAAATCAAAGGTAAAGTGGGTGAAAACCTGCGTGCCAGCCTTGCCGATTTACCTCTGTCCAAACAATTGACAACGATTAAATGTGACCTGGGGTTACCTTACCGAATAGAAGATTTGCGCTGTAGTCCGGTAGATAATGCGGACTTACAGGAGCGGGTTGCAGCCTTGGGGTTTTCAGCATGGTCAAAAATATTACAGCAGGAACCAGCTGATCAGCAAGTGAAGCCGCTTGCTGATCAGCCTGTGCCAACAGAAACTGACACAGCAGAATATACAATGATAGTTAACTGGGAACAGTTCGATCATTGGCTGGACAAATTAAAGCAGTCTGTATTATTTGCATTTGATACTGAAACCACCAGCCTGGATTACAGTGTCGCTGAAATTGTCGGGGTATCTTTTGCTGTTACTGAAGGTGAAGCAGCTTATATTCCTCTTGCGCATGAATACCCGGGGGTTCCTGAGCAGTTACCCCGAGATCGGGTGTTGCAGAAATTGAAGCCATTATTAGAAGACCCTACCCAGGCTAAAGTTGGCCAAAACATGAAGTATGACGCTAATGTTTTGGCCAACTACGGCATAGCTTTACAAGGTATTAAACAGGATACTATGTTGGAGTCGTATGTGCTTAATAGTACTCTCACCCGGCATAATATGGACGACCTGGCGAAAACCTATCTAAATCGTAGCACTATTCATTATGAAGATGTTGCGGGTAAAGGAGTGAAGCAAATAGGCTTTGCAGAAGTTCCGCTGGAGCAGGCTGCGCCGTATGCTGCTGAAGATGCGGATATTACTTTGGCTTTGCATCACGTATTAGCACCAAAACTAGCCGAACATCTGGAGCTGCTTGACCTTTATGAGAACATTGAGCTCCCTGTATTGAATGTTCTTTCGCGGATGGAGCGTAACGGCGTATTGATTGATAGCGATATGCTGGCACAGCAAAGCATGGAACTAGCCAATCATATTATGGCGATAGAACAGCAGGCGCATGACTTGGCTGGACAGAGTTTTAATATCGCTTCGCCAAAACAAATTCAGAATGTGCTATATGATCAATTAAAGCTCCCGGTGTTAAAGAAAACACCGAAAGGTCAGCCGTCTACCGCAGAATCAGTGTTACAGGAGCTAGCAGAAGATTATCCTCTACCGGAACTGATTTTAAAGCACCGCAGTATGAGTAAGCTGAAATCAACTTATACTGATAAATTGCCACTACAAATTAGTGCAAAAACAGGTCGAGTACACACCTCCTATCATCAGGCAGTTGCTGCTACGGGGCGCTTATCGTCTTCGCATCCTAATTTACAAAATATACCGGTGCGCAGTGCTGAAGGGCGCAGAATTCGCCAGGCTTTCATTGCGCCAGAAGGTTATAAAATAGTCGCGGCTGATTATTCGCAAATTGAATTGCGTATTATGGCGCACTTATCCGGGGATAAAGGACTGTTAGATGCTTTTTCCAAAGGCGAGGATATACACAAGGCCACGGCTGCCGAGGTGTTTGCTGTTAGCCTGGAGCAAGTGACCACAGATTTACGTCGTTCCGCTAAAGCGATTAACTTTGGTCTGATTTATGGCATGTCAGCCTATGGTCTGGCAAAGCAGCTAGGTCTGGGGCGTTCTCAGGCGCAGGAATATATTGATTTATATTTTTCCCGCTACCCAAGCGTTAAGCAGTATATGGATGATACCCGTGACTTAGCCAGGCAGCAGGGCTATGTTGAAACCTTATGGGGGCGGCGCTTGTACTTACCCGAAATTCACTCAAAAAATGCAGCCCGAAGGCAGTATGCAGAACGTACGGCGATTAACGCGCCCATGCAGGGAACAGCCGCAGACATTATCAAGCTGGCAATGATAGCGACAGATGTATGGTTACAAGAAGAACAGGTCGATGCAAAAATGATTATGCAGGTGCATGATGAGCTAGTCTTTGAAATCCCAGGTAACAAAGTTCAAGAATATAGTACTACTATCCGTCAATCAATGTGTGAGGCGGCTGAATTAGCAGTACCCTTGGTCGTGGATATTGGTGTAGGGATAAACTGGGACGAAGCGCATTAAATAAATTAAATGTAGATACTCTCTTAAAGCACAAGTTCAAGTTGGTAAACAAATGACCTAATAGTTAGGTTTTGACAATGAGTGGACTATAGTCCACTCTACAGTGCTGTGTTTTCGGCTTTGGTAGTATTTTGCAAACGAATCAATATGAGCACCAATATGATTGCCGGCAAGCCAACAGATGATGCATATAAAAAAAACATTGCATAGCCATAGCCATCAACAATCAGACCAGAAAAGCCACCGAGTAATTTAGCCGGTAAAGTCATCAGCGAGCTAAACAAGGCGTATTGGGTTGCGGTGTAAGCACTATTGGTTAAGCTGGATAAATACGCGATAAATACAGCAGTTGCGATTCCACCACTTAAGTTATCCGCACTGATTACAACAGCCAGTAAGCTAAGATTGGGTTCTAAAAGCGCTAGCAAGACAAATAATAAATTAGTGCTGGCAACGAGTACCGCACCTAATAATAAGGGCTTCATAAGGCCATAGCGCAATACCAGCACACCACCTAAAGCAGCGCCAAAGATAGTCATAAAAAAACCAAAAATCTTGCTGATATCGGCGATTTCCTTTTTGCTAAAGCCTAAATCCAGATAAAATGGATTAGCCATGACACCCATAGTGATATCGCTCATTTTATACAGCGCAATCAAAGCCAGAATCCAGATGGCCGTGCTGCCATTACGCACAAAGAAATCGGCAAAGGGGCTAACTACAGCATCAGAAAACCAGGTGCTCAATCGTTGCAGTACCCCTTTTTGAGTTTGCACGCCGAGTGCACCTTCAATTTTTTGTTGCTGTGCAATTCTTTTATCATCCTGTTGGTGCTCTGGTTCGCGGCTTAATAACGTAGTCACGATGCCAATAAACATAAACAGAGCCATAGCCGAATAGGCAGCATTCCAGCCTATATATTCGGCAATATAAAAAGTGCCCGCACCTGCCACTAACAGAGCCACTCGATAGCCAAACACATACATGGCTGCCATTGCTGCCTGGTATTCTGCTTCGATGGACTCAATACGATAGGCATCAATCACTATATCCTGTGTTGCCGAGCAAAATGCGATGCCGACAGCTGTGATAGCGATTAACTCAATTTGACTGAGCGGATCCAGTTCCGCCAAGACCATTAGTCCGGCAGCAATGCCGACTTGTGCCAGTAGCATCCAGCTACGCCTTTTGCCGAGTAACCTAGTTAAAAAAGGTAATGGTAGACGGTCAACGACTGGTGCCCAGATAACTTTAATGGAATAGGTGATTCCGACCCAGCTAAAAAAACCAATGACTGACAAGGTGACGCCGGTATCACGTAACCATGCGGAGAGCGTTGAGAAAACCAATAGAAACGGCAGGCCAGCGGAAAAGCCAAGAAAAGACATGCCCAAAACCTGCGGGCGTATATAAGCTGCAAACGATTGTTGCCAACTGTGCTGGGTCATATCTAGTATTTAGATTATTTTACAAATAAAAAAAGGGAGCAGAATATAACTCTACTCCCTTTTTTTAAAAAACAGGTTCTAATAAATCAATTAGCTTATGGCGCTGCTTTAGTCCGCTTGTTATCGTGCGGTCTAAAGCAGCATCCTACGACTCTATTTAACTTTTTAGCTATTGATTAAATAATGCGCAAAAATACTGGCAAAATATCCCAATGCAATGACTGGTGTCCATTTGATATGACTGAAAAAAGTATATTTATGATTAGATGAGCCCATTAACGCAACACCTGCAGCAGAGCCAACTGATAGCATAGAGCCACCAGTACCTGCTGTTAAGGTAACTAATAACCATTGGTATAAATCCATATCCAGGTTCATGCTTAGTACTGCAAACATCACCGGGATATTATCAACAATAGCAGAGATAATCCCAACCAGGATATTGGCAGGCGTTTGCCCCAGTCCATCGTACATACCCGCCGCGATTAACTCGAGATAGCCGATATAGCCCAAACCACCGACGGCAAATACGACGCCAAAGAAGAAGAATAAGGTATCCCACTCAGCATCGCGCACTTTATCGAAGATATCAAATTCCTCACGCTCTTCACCTTCGCCAGAGCTATAGAGAGTTTTGAGTCTAAAGCCGTAGACCATTAATACACCAAGGCCGGCCATCATACCCATAAAAGGTGGCAAATGTAGTACTTGTTTAAAGCTAACGGCAGTGACAATTGTTAATGCGAATAAAACACAGACTTGAATTGCACCTGGTTTTAACACAATAGCGGCTTCATTTGAAACTGCTGGCTGCTCATCGGGCACAGCTAGCCACATAAAGTACGCGGGTATAATATAGTTAATAACCGAAGGAATAAATAACTGGAAGAAATCAAAAAATTCAGCATAACCCGCTTGCCATACCATTAAGGTAGTAATATCACCAAATGGGCTAAACGCACCACCGGCATTAGCGGCAACTACCAGGTTTACAAAGCCAATGGCAACAAATTTTTCATTATCTTTACCCACCGCTAATACGACAGCTCCAACCAATAGGGCTGAAGTCAAGTTATCGGCAACCGCAGATAAAAAGAAGGTAATAATCCCGGTAATCCAGAATAGTTTTTTATAGCCAAATTCCTTTCTAATCATCCATGAGCGTAGCGCTTCAAATACATTGCGCTCAGCCATGGCATTGATATAAGTCATGGCAACCAGCAAGAATAGCATTAATGCGGCATATTCTTTCAGGTTAAACTCAAAAGCTTCATGTAAGGCTTCGGTAGAAACTCCAGCCTCTGCTGCTAAAACAGCAGCATGAGCCCAGATGACGGCAGCAGCAATAATAACCGGCTTGGATTTGCGTAAACCGGTAAATTCTTCTGCCATGACAAAGCCATAGGCGATGATGAAAATGAGTACACTATAAATACCACGCTCTGTTCCAGTCAGGCCTAAATTAGCAATTTGCTCTTCAGCCATTGCTAACTGCGGCATACAAAACAGCGCAGCAAAAATCAAAAATAAACGAAACACACGACCTCCTCTAGGCTCTTAATTTATAAATTATTCTTATTGGGATACAGTAAAAATTCAACCAATTATAGTAGCATTTTATAATTAAATTGTCATTTAATCGCTGGCAGTATATGATAAATAATTCTCTGTAACCCGCATGAATAAGCACATTCATATGTATCAATATAGCGATAAAGATCAGACTCTGATCAACGAACGTGTCACGCAGTTTCGTGATCAAACCGAACGTTTTTTAAAGGGTGAAATACCTGACGATAAATTCCGCGCGCTGCGCTTAATGAATGGCCTGTATGTGCAGACTCATGCCCCTTTATTGCGTGTTGCAGGGCCGTATGGTTTATTGTCTAGCAAACAAGTCAGGAAACTGGCATCAATCGCCCGTGATTACGATAAGGGCTTCTGCCATTTTACCACTCGACAAAATATCCAGTTTAACTGGCCGGCACTGGAGCGTGTGCCTGATATTCTGGAAGAACTCGCCAGTGTGCAGATGCATGCTATTCAAACCAGTGGTAATTGCCTTAGAAATACAACGTCCGATCAATTGGCAGGTGTTGCCACCGACGAGCTGGAAGACCCTCGGCCGTATTGTGAAATTATTCGCCAATGGACGATATTACATCCGGAATTTGCCTATTTACCGCGTAAATTCAAGATTGCAGTCAGTGGTTCCACGCAAGATCGCGCGGCTACACAATTTCACGATATAGGCTTGCATCTCGTTACTAATGATCAGGGTGAAGTGGGTTTTAAAGTCTTTGTGGGTGGTGGTTTGGGTCGTACACCAGTGATTGGGCAGGTTGTCAGGCCATTTTTACATAAGCAGCATTTACTGTCTTATCTGGAAGCAATCTTACGAGTCTATAACCTCTATGGTCGCCGAGATAATAAATACAAGGCGCGGATTAAAATTCTGGTGAGAGAAACCGGGCTTGCTAAAATTACAAAACAAATTGAGGCAGAATGGGCTTTAATTAAAGACACGATGGAGCTAAGTGCTGCACGTATTGAAGAGATTCAGCTTCAATTTGCACTGCCTGCCTATCAGTTAAATGCGGCGCAGGATACAAGTTATGCTGACAAGCTGAAGAGTAACGCCGATTTTGCTATCTGGATAAAACATAATACCGTCGACCATAAAATAGCCGGCTATCGGGCAGCTTATATTTCATTAAAAGCGCCAGACTGTCCTCCCGGCGACTGTACTGATAGTCAGCTTGATGCTATTGCAGATTTATCCGATCAATGTAGCTTTGGCATGGTTCGCGTCACGCACCGTCAGAATCTGGTATTAGCCGATGTGCCACAAGCTGATTTATTCAGCTTATGGCAACAACTGGACGCTTTGCAACTAGCAACACCTAATATCGGTAAGGCAACAGACATGATTTGCTGTCCGGGACTGGACTATTGTTCATTAGCCAATGCCGGTTCCATTGGGGTCGCTAAAGAGATCAATGAAACACTGGATTCGATGGACTATGTGCATGATCTGGGTGACTTGAAAATCAATATCTCTGGCTGCATGAATGGCTGTGCGCATCAAAGCGTCGGGCATATTGGCATACTGGGTGTCGATAAGAAAGGCGTTGAATGGTATCAGGTTACTTTAGGCGGCAGCTCGGAAAATGATGCTGCGATAGGCGAACGCCTGGGGCCTGCAGTCAGTAAACAGGATATTACCGCCGTCGTTAAAACCTTGCTGGAAGTTTATTTACAGCAACGCAGCCATGAAGACGAATCATTTCTTGCCACATTCAGACGTGTTGGAGTCCGTCCATTTAAGGAGAAAGTTTATGCAACTCATTAAAAATAAAGCGGTCACCCAAGATGACTGGACGTTCGTTGCCGATGATGAAGCACTGACATCGGATTATAATATTGTTTCATTAACGCGCTGGAAAAAAGAGCGCGACCTGCTTGTTGAGCAAAGTGGTCACCTGGGACTAAGGCTAGAGTCTGATGTGATCATAGAAGATATAGCAGATGATCTGGCGAAGTTTCAATTGCTAGAGCTGTTTTTCCCGGTTTTTACCGATGGTCGTGCCTTTACTCACGCGCGGTTATTGCGCAGTCGCTTTGGGTTTACGGGCGATATTCGTGTGAGTGGCGATTTTATGCGTGATCAGGTTTTTTATCTAAACCGCGTAGGTGTGAGTAGCTTTGTGTTAAATGATCAGGACAATGCACAGCAAGTTATTCAGTCTATGGATGACTTTTCAGTAGATTATCAGCAATCAGTGGCCTGAGTCTTTAACCTCTCTTTTATGGGTATGTTTTGCCAGGCTGTTTAATAACAGCCTGGCGTTATAAAATAATAGAGCAAAACTGCCTCCATGGACCTAGGTAAAGATAGTCGTAGAAAGACTCACCGATTGACTCTGATTGTCACGACACTACTGTATGTCTTTGCAAGTCTAACGCTAATTCTGGCTGCTTTTAGTCTTGCTGGAAAGGCATTTTATGGAATCTATGATACTGTCCTCTTTAAGGGGGGCGTTAATAAAGACATTCTCAACGCAATAACCTAGTCCGTTATCGCCATAGCGGTGTGTTGTCGGTAGATATCTGACCGAAGAAGAAATTGAACATGAGAGAAAACTGCACACACCTGGCGACGTACATAAAACGATTACCTGTTGTATGGTTGTAATCAGCATAGCGCTTTCCCTGGAGGGGCTGGAGAGCGTATTTGAAGCAGGCAATGAAAATGTAACCGATGTCTTATTCCCTATCGCGATCGTTATTTGTGCTGTCTTTGTACTACTAGGGCTGGGTATTTATCGGCGCTTAAGTGTGGGCACAGAAATCAGATTGAATAATGAGAAGGATGAATAGAAAACTGCTCGATTAATAAATAGCAACTTTGTACCTTTCCTCTTGATTAGAGCTGCAAGCATTCTAAAACATTTCTTTTTTTGTGCTAGAATCAAGGTGGTATGTAGTACTTACTATGTATTTATAATAATATTAAATAACACAATAAGGATACAACGAATGAAATTTTTAAAATACATTGTTTTAAGTCTTTTTCTTACTCTTTCTTCCACAGCTTTTGCAGATGTTTTTTCAGACATTGATGATGTGTCGGCAAAAATTACTGAAGCAGAAACGGCACTTAAAAATGGTGCATCTAGTGATGATGTTATCACTTTAATTAGACAGGCTAATAAATTAACTAAAATATTCAAACTACCGGATACTCTAGCTATAAAACGCCAAAGAGCAAACAAACACTTGAAAAAAGCGCGCCTTGCAATTAACAAAGGTGATACAGCCGCAGGTGAAGCACATTTAGAGAAGGCTGCTGAAGATTTTAAAAAATTGAAAGGTTTGATATAGCATTTAATGCTATTAACCAGAATAGCTTTTAGCTGGTCTGGTTAATAGCAGTTATTAGGGCAGTCAGAACTTTAATAACTCCATCTTTTAGTTTTTTTCAACCTACCGCCTAGCCCGGTATATCAAAGCCAGGGAATACTTGCCCCGTCCCCGTATTAGCATCAACAAAAGAACCATTTTGAGAAAACGCCTCGGATAAGCTGACACGCGGATATAGTGCTGTAACCTGTGCGGAACTCATATTTGCCTGAGTCACTTTAAATCGGGCAACATAATTACTATCACTAGCGCTAGCGACAACTTCTACCAATTGCATCATACCGTTATCTTCGTGTAACAAGATATGGCAATGATTGACATACTCCCCTACGTAATCAGGAAAGCGAGAGCGAAAGATGGCACGTCCACGACCACGAGGAAGCCAGGTAACATCCTGCCAGCGAGGTTCGGGTAGTATATTAACCAGCGTTCCATCAGCAATAGGCACGTCCACACGGCTCAACCAGAATGGGTTGACGTGTATATGAAATGGATGATCAACAGTAGTCGTACTGATAGCATTTAAATTTTCGGCTTCAGCCTGCGCCCGGGTTACGGCCTTACCTGCCTGGTGTGATGGCCAAATAGAGTTTATTTTGTCTGACCATAAGGTTTGTGAATTATTATACACAGCCCATTCTTCCGAACTGCCTAACCACATTTGAGGGTGAATATCATTTGGGTCAAACTTACGCCCATCAATTGCCATGGTACGAATATTAGGCGGCAAGACCACCATTCTATCGCTATCTGGTGTGATAGGTCCGTAAGTGACATTGAGTAAATCAGGGTTTTCCGCAACGAAGTCTAACGGTGCTTCGATAATAGGAAAATCCTTATTTCCCCAACCTGAATAATGCACCATACGAGTACGAAAACTGCCTAAACCTACGCCACGCGCATTGGCTTCGGCTACCGTGTTGACGGTTAAATCCTCGTCACTAATAGGGATCAGGTAATCAGGAACAGCTGGCAAGGCACTGACATCGATGGGGCCACCCTTAACGGGCTCACCCGAAACCACAACGATAGCTACGATAATATCACCAGGCCATTGAGGGAGCGTCGTATCATTCTTAAACACCAGTTTACGTAAGCCTTTCTCATAGTTATCGTTATGCAATATGTCAAAGTGTGCGACTACAGTGTAAACTGAACTCGTCTCACCTCCCGCTAATTGTGGTGCCTGAAAAAAAACATCGGCTCGATTCGCCGGTGCCATCATGACTTCATTAGGGCGGTTATAGGCCGCCTTAACATTGTCTGCATTGGCAAAACTGTTTGCTATTTTATCGATACGATCCTGAGGGGTGTCTCTATCAGTAAAATCTAAAGGATTAGGAGGAGCAGTAAAATTCAGATTTTTTACATAATGCTCATAACCTCCATTGTCAGTTTGACGCACCAGGGTGACGCCATCCATGGCCAGTTGAGATAACGGCTGTTTAAGTCTTTCTATAGTGGATGTATCCAGAGGTGTACAACCACCGGAAGCATTAATACGCCCAAGTTGATTATTGTCACATATGGTGAGTGGTCCTTTGAGGACAGAAAAACGAATATACCCACGTCCATCGACACTACCATTAAGTACGCGCCAGCGTTCAATTGCACCTGGTTGCATGGTCATGACTTTAGGCTGAAAACTACCATTAACAGTTGGAAAAGTAGGCCCTTTAACAGGTCCTCCCGGTGCATCAGGATCAACGGGGTTATTACCCGATTTTACATTTTGAATAAAAACTAGCCGCTCACGATATTGGTAAGGACCGGTTGGAACTTGTGGGTCAGAATCTGGAATACCGGCAAGCTGTTCATTAACCGCCTCATCGACATCACCCTCGACAATAAAAAATCCGGCCATACCGCTAGCAACCTGATTATGTGTCGCCCCATGTGAATGGGGATGATACCAGTGCGTGCCTGGTGGATGAGGCGCTCCAGTTGCCCCGATATCACCTAGGCGAAATTCATAATTAGCATCCCCTACTTGTTCATTAACACGCAGGAAACGACAATCTGCACTGGCATCATTTTCTCTGGCTATAAAATCCGCCTGAGGCATGATTCTGAGGATGATATTATCTGAAATCGAACCGTCAGGGTTTGACCCTGGGCGGACATGTAAACCGTGTGTATGCATATTGGTAGTATGCACTGAATGTACGCCGTTGGTATGCTCGCCCAGGCACCAGTCATCTTGTGGATCTTGCGGAATATCATTTTTGCTGACACCTTTAGGTAAGGCAAAGGGATCAGGGTAGGGGCCGACAAAGCTATGCCCTGCATCTAGCCCTAGTAAATTACGCAGTTGCAGATAATAGGTGGAATCACCAGGCATACGAATAGTAGGTCCTGGCGTAATGCCCCCATAGCTGAATAATAAGGGGCGCACATTCTCAAAACCAGTCCCTGTAATAGCAATAGGCGATGCATTTTCGACGACTGTTAAGTTGAGCTGTTTGCCCGGCCAGTCATCAGGCCGCCATGTCCAGGGTTCTGACCAGGTATCAACAGCTGTATCTGGATCAAAAGTAGTTAGGCTGGCTAAACGGGGAATGGGCTTTAGCCCGGTTTCAGTATCAATGTCGCCTGAATCAGCTGAAACTTTGGCACTGTCACTACTTAGGCTGGCTGCGCCAAATGCTGTGACACCCAGTGCTGTGACACCGAGACCCTTAGCCGAGGTCAGGATGAATTCGCGCCGACTATATTGGTCTTGTTCGGGTGTGAGGGATGGATCTTGTTTTTTGTGTTCGGAGATTGTTTTTTTAGACATTATTATGACTCCTCTGCTATTTTTAGAAAAATGCACTTATACTCACTGGTATCAAAGTCGTGGTTTTCTAGGAGCTAAGTTTTTGCAGTTAGCTACGTTACAAAGACAACCTAGCTATACGTCAGTTTTAACGCCTAACTTTTGACAAAATCAACTCGCTATAAAAGCAGGCAATGAAAGCATGAAAGATAATGTGGAAATGTTGGCAAGATTGTAACTGCTTCCATTTCGGCATATTCTGACTTTAGTCCTAATTGTTTGATTTTACAAGTTTTATTTTATGACGTAGGGCGGGTGTGAAACACATCTCCTGAGTTTTATTTGGTATAGCTTGTTATGAAATGTAGCCATTCAGGCGTGTTACGCATTACCTTATGAAAATACCTGAAATAACTTTGTCATCATTATCTAGGGTGCAGGTACCTAGCCTCGCCCCCATTGTTTAACAACACCATGGTTTGTTGTAATGGTTGGTATAGGGTTCTCCGGAATCAGCACGCAGCGAGTGCGCTTTTGCAGGCTAGGAACCAATGCCAGAGAATAAGATATCAGGCTCAGCTTGAGCAGCACCAGAACTTTCAAATTGGGTGGCCTGGGCAACATTCTCACCTAACACCAGCGGCGCCTGGATCAAATTCCATAAATCCAGATGCTGCAATACTGCACGCGCGGCAATACCATAAGGCGTATGTTCTGGGTGGCAATGGCAAAGCGTTGTATAGATCCTTGCTGCAATGTCAGTTTAGTTTCATGTAAATGCGCATCGAGTAATAATGGCGAGTCTTTTCTAGTTAATAATAAAGCCATGCGGCCTAAAGCATAGACAGCACCTTGCTCCAGCGTTCTTTGTTGCAGATCTGCTTGCCCTGGTTTGAGTTCATCAGTTTGAGTGTTTAAATGTAGCTGATCCTAGTCCCACATATACTATGCAGCGCTATGGAATTATTGCACTCTACAGAGTGATTATGAGTATAATCAGCATACTGTTATTATAGAAAGGCTTCTGCAAAAACAGTGTTGTCGGCAATAATGGCGACAATATAATCCCCCTATTTTATGCAGAATACGCGCTTATTTCCCCCGCTTAGTCTTTATATACACTTCCCCTGGTGTATACAAAAATGTCCCTATTGTGATTTCAATTCTCATGCGCTGACGGAAGAGCTGCCCGAGGATCGCTATATAACTGCTTTGCTGAATGATCTGGCTCAAGATCTAGCCCAGTTTCAGGGAACTCGGATTATACAAAGTATATTTATGGGCGGTGGCACACCGAGTTTGTTTTCGGCGCAGCAGCTGGATCGTTTACTGATAGCTTTGCAGCAACAGCTGACTTTTGCCGAGGATATAGAAATTACGCTAGAGGCTAATCCGAGCACTTTTGAAAGTGACAAATTTGTTGCATATAGAGCGATTGGTATTAACCGCTTATCTATCGGCATACAAAGTTTTAACGATGAACATTTGCAGCGCCTGGGGCGAATTCATTCTGCACAGGAAGCTATTCGCGCAGTAAATATTGCCAAACAGGCAGGCTTTGATAATTTTAATCTGGATTTAATGTTTGGCTTACCTGATAGTTGCGAGCAGGATAGTTTGCGTGATGTGCAACAGGCGATTGAATTACAGCCCAGCCATATTTCTTTTTACCAACTGACGCTGGAACCGAATACTTATTTTCATAAATACCCACCGGCATTACCAGGAGATGACGCTATTTTTAATGAGCAATTAGCCTGTCAGAAACTGTTGGCAGAGCACGGTTATCAGCAATATGAAATCTCTGCTTATGCGCAACAAGGTAAGCAATGCAGGCATAATATAAATTACTGGTCTTTTGGGGATTATTTAGGCATAGGTGCGGGAGCGCATGGCAAAATTTCCACCGTGCTGCCCGCTAATATTATGCGCACAACAAAGCCTAAACAACCGCAGCAGTACCTCCGCCAGGCTAAAGATGATAGACTTCTCCAACCCATTAAAGAAAGTGATTTGCCGCTGGAATTTATTATGAATCACTTGCGCTTAAAAAAGGGCTTTAGTCTTGAGACTTATACACAAAGAACAGGTTTGGCAGCACAATCCTTACAACCTGCATTAGGGCAATGTGTAAAGCAAGGGCTATTATTTGAGCATGGGCAACACTATCAGTGTTCGGAAAAAGGCTGGCATTTTCTGGACAGTATTTTAGAAAACTTTCTTAGCACGGATATAACAGATGCTTGATTTTCAAAAACAGTTTATTCAATATTCCCTGGATTGCGGCGTATTAAAATTTGGCAAGTTTGAATTAAAGTCAGGGCGTACCAGCCCTTATTTCTTTAATACAGGCCTGTTTAACAGTGGCGCGCAATTAGCAAAACTGGGGCAGTTTTATGCTCAGGCACTGATTCATTCAGGTCTTAAGGTTGATGTTTTATATGGCCCAGCTTATAAAGGCATTCCCCTAGTGAGTACTGCGTCAATCGCCTATGCGCAAATGCAGGACAGCGATATTCCCTTTGCCTTTAATCGTAAAGAAGCCAAGGATCATGGGGAAGGTGGGAATCTAGTAGGCGCGCCATTAAAAGGCAATGTGCTGATTCTGGATGATGTCATTACGGCGGGCACTTCGGTTCGTGAATCGGTCGTTATTATCAACGCTGCAGGAGCAACACCGGCAGGCGTTTTAATTGCCCTGGATAGACAGGAAAAAGGTGAGAATGATATTTCTGCGATCCAGGAAGTCAGCACACGCTTTGCCATGCCGGTTATCTCAATTATTGCCCTGGAGCATATTATTGAATTTATTGAAACCGACACTGCCTATGTAAAAAATATTGCTGCGATCAGAGAATATCAACAGCAATATGGCATTTGAGTCGTTATTGGATAAAAAAACCTGTTAGTAGATCAGTGTTGTCCATGCGTTTCACGGGGTTTATCTTGATCCTCTCTTTTGGCTAGAATATATTGACGCTGCTCACCTGCCATGGGCTTTCCTTCAGGGGTAAGCATTATAAGCCTTGCTTTATTTTTAATGCGAAATTTTCGTATGCTGGAATCCTTACGTGAAACTAGAGTGACAATGCCGGATTTATCATCCCAGCTATATTTCCCCTTTTCATAAAACTCCCGGGAGGAAGCTTGAGCATTCTGGGTTACTATCAGGTAATTCTGCCTGTTTTTTAAAGACAGGGTCATTTTCATTTTCGCGCAGTCCTTTTTCTTACAGGGGAGGACGCCATAATAAACACCACGAAATTCTTGACTCTCGTCAGTTGGAATCGCATGTTTTGCATGGTCTCCCATCGTTTGCTTGCCCGACTTTGCCATAGCCGGATTAAAAGACACGCTTAGAACACTGAGTAATATTAGCGTCAGCTTTTGGTTTGAAGATATTGTTAATGATTTCATTATGTGCTCACTTGGTTAATGGGAATGAGTTATAAGCTCGGTAGGAAAACAATGCTAATAAACCTGTCATCAGTTGAACGCTAGCTATAAGCGTATATTGTTGAAAAAAATGTTTTTCACTAAGTTTTTGTTTTCACCGGTAGGGGAATTAAATCCGCTTCATGGCTTTGTGAGTAAATCTGGACGAAAAATCATGAAGAACAGCTCTCGACAAGAGCCACGGCCATTCTCTTCGAGCTATTTTTTGTCTTTTACGCCCATGTTTTCCACAAAACCCATGCTCAACTGATGTTTTTAGGATAAAGCATAGTTGATTTTACCGTTTATACTCTTAATTTTCATTTTTTAAATCTTGTGGGAGTTATCTGGACTTCTATTCTCAATACCAAGGCAGTACATATTTTCTGCAGATGGTTGGTTGGCTATTTAATATTGTTTAGGTTTTTTGTATAGTCTAGGGCCTGTCAATGGGGCTGTGTTAGAGGGTGGTGCGAATACATTAATTACTTAATATGCTATACTTTTAAGGTTGTTGAGGGGGTATTTTTGTGGTCTGTTGAGGAGGTGGTTCTAGCTATGCATAAGGCATTGCACTATCAACTTATTATAAAATCAAGAGATTACCCTGGCGCAAAGTACCAACAAATTTAGTAATGTTGTTGTATAGCAAATATTTAGTTTTTTAGGCTGCGACGGCTGCAAAAAAATCAATAACACTTATAGGTATAAAGGACACATATGACTGTAAAAACTATCATACTCGCGGCAGGTCAAGGCACTCGAATGCGATCTGTACTGCCAAAAGTTTTGCATAAAGTTGCTAACCGCAGTCTGCTAGAGCATGTCTATGATACAAGTAAGCAAATAGATGATAATGAAATTATTATTGTTTATGGCCATGGCGGTGAGTTAGTTAAGGAGACCTTATCTGAATTAGAGGCTAAGTGGGTGGAACAGAAAGAGCAATTAGGAACGGGTCATGCGGTATTACAGGTAGACAATCTGATAGGAAATGAAGATACCATACTGATTTTATATGGTGATGTACCTTTATTGAGTAAACGCTCCATCGACAGTTTACTGGCAAAGGTAACAGCCCAGAGTATGGCTTTGTTAACCGTGGTGTTAGAAAATCCGGTAGGCTATGGACGTATCGTGCGAGATGCGGCGAATAAGGTATTGAAAATTGTTGAACAAAAAGATGCAACAGAGCAAGAGCAGTTGATTGATGAAGTGAATACCGGGATTCTTGCGGTTAAGGGAGAGCAGTTAAAAAGCTGGATTAGCCGTTTGGATAACAGTAATGCGCAACAGGAATTTTATCTGACAGATGTTATCGAGATGGCAGTTAATGATGGAATTGATGTAAAAACCAGCCAGCCCGAATCTGTAGACGAAGTATTAGGGGTTAATAATCGCAAACAACTGAGCCATCTTGAGAGAGTATATCAGGCAGAGCAGGCGGATAAGCTGATGGAGCAAGGAATCACTTTATTAGACCCTGCTCGAGTGGATTGTCGTGGCAGCTTTGATTCTTTAGGGCAGGATATATCGGTTGATATCAATGTTATTTTTGAAGGAAATAACACGCTTGGAAATAATGTCAAAATCGGCGCCAATACGATTATTATTAATTCAAAAATTGCGGATAATGTTGAAATTTTAGCAAACTGTATTATTGACAATGCGGTTGTTGGTGCAGGAAGTAGAATAGGCCCTTTTGCCAGATTGCGTCCTCAAGCTGAATTAGCAGAGCAGGTGCATGTTGGAAATTTTGTCGAAATCAAAAAATCGACCGTCGCACAGGGAAGCAAAATAAATCACTTAAGTTATATAGGTGATGCAACCATAGGTAGCAACGTTAATATTGGCGCAGGAACGATCACCTGTAATTATGACGGCGTGAATAAATTCCGTACGGTTATAGAAGACGGTGCATTTATTGGTTCGGATACGCAATTGATAGCACCTGTCACAGTAGGCAAGAATGCCACTATTGGTGCAGGCTCAACCATTACCAAAAGCACTCCTGATGAACAATTGACTCTGACAAGGTCTAAGCAAATGACAATACATGGCTGGCAACGTCCGGTTAAAAAGGAGCAATAATATGTGTGGAATAGTCGGTGGAATCGCACAAAGGAATGTAATCCCTATTTTGATTGAAGGCTTAAAAAGACTGGAATATCGTGGCTACGATTCGGCTGGCTTAGCGGTCATCGCCGATAAAAGCATTCACCGTCAGCGAGAAATCGGCAAAGTCAAAGGCCTGGAGGACTTACTAGCCGCAGACCCGTTTTCCGGAAACATCGGTATTGCACATACGCGCTGGGCAACCCACGGCAAGCCAAGTACTCAGAATGCCCATCCACATATCTGTAATAACAAAGTAGCGGTAGTGCATAATGGCATTATTGAAAATCATCAGGTTTTGCGGGAAACGCAAAAGGCTCAAGGGTATAAATTTACCTCTGAAACCGATACCGAAGTTATTGCGCATCAGATTTATCAAGAACTAGAAAGTACCGATAGTTTGTTACAAGCGGTAAAAAACACCATCCAGCGTTTAGAAGGTGCTTATGCACTGGGTGTTATCAGCAGGGATGATGAAGACACTTTAGTGACTGGCCGCAAAGGTAGCCCCTTAGTGATTGGAGTAGGGATAGGTGAATATTTTATTGCCTCAGATGTCGCTGCTTTATTACCTGTTACGCAGCGTTTTATTTTCTTAGAAGACGGGGATGTTGCCGAGTTAAAAACCAATAGTCTAGTTATTTATGACAAGCATGACCAGGTAGTTGAACGACCGGTTAAAGAGAGTAGCTTAAAAGCGGGTGCGGTTGATAAAGGCGAATATCGGCACTATATGCTCAAGGAAATTTATGAGCAACCCAGTGCCATTGCGGAAACTCTAGAAGGCCGATTTATAGACGATAAATTACAAGACTATGCCTTTGGGCATAATGCGGCGGAAATATTTGATAAGGTAAAAGCAGTACAAATCCTGGCTTGCGGAACAAGCTTTCATTCGGGTCTGGTGGCTGAATACTGGTTTGAAAAACTAGCCAGAGTTCCCTGTCGTGTGGAAGTGGCTAGCGAATTTCGCTACCGTCAACCAGTCTTGGCAGTAGATACATTAGTCGTTACTATCTCTCAATCAGGAGAAACTGCGGATACCTTGGCGGCGTTATCTGAAGCAAAAAGGCTGGGTGCCAAGTACTCACTGAGCATCTGTAATGTACCGGAGAGTTCTTTAGTCAGAGAGTCAGATCTGGTCTTAATGACCCGTGCCGGGCCTGAAATTGGCGTGGCATCAACAAAGGCATTTACGACCCAGTTAGTCTCATTAATGTTATTGGTGATGGCAGTAGGCCGGCGCTTTGCTTTATCTACTGAAACAGAAGAGAAAATAACCTCTGAATTGTTTAAATTGCCACGCATTATCGAAGATGTGCTACAGATGGATGGTGCCATAGAAAGCATATCAGAGCAGTTTGCCGACAAAAACCATGCGCTGTTTCTAGGTAGAGGAACGCATTACCCTATCGCGATGGAAGGCGCGCTAAAATTAAAAGAAATATCCTATATTCATGCCGAAGCCTATCCGGCAGGTGAGTTAAAACATGGCCCGCTGGCCTTGGTAGATGCTGAAATGCCTGTTGTAACTGTCGCGCCCAATAATAGTTTATTAGAAAAACTGAAGTCAAATATCCAGGAAGTCAGTGCGCGTGGTGGGCAACTAATTGTCTTCCTGGATGAATCAATCAGTACAGAGGCGGATGATAATGTACAGGTGATTAGAATGCCCAAGGTTAATAATTACATCGCACCGATTGTTTACGTGATTCCGCTACAGTTACTTTCCTATCATGTTGCGATACTCAAGGGGACGGATGTTGATCAACCCAGAAATCTGGCAAAATCGGTGACGGTGGAATAGCCTACGCGCTCTTCTAAAGAATTCGCAAGGGACGTCCTCGTTAAACTATTATCTTTTTTAATTCTAAAAACATGAATTTACTATTTTTAATTATTATTTTTACTGCTTTAGGTGGTGTATTAAGCGTTTTGGCCGCTTCGGTGTTTTTATTACTCTCCGATACTGTACGCGCTAAGGTATTGCCTCATGGCGTTAGTTTTGCCACTGGGGCTTTGCTGGCGGTCGCCTTTTGGGGCTTAATTCCTCATGCTATTGAAGAGGTTGGAGTCGCGGAGGTGCAGAGTTTATCTGGCTCAATTATGCTGGGCTTACTGATGTTTTTTATTCTAGAAAAGTTATTGATCTGGCGCCACTGTCATTCGGGAAGTTGTGAGGTTCACGGCGAGATGGATGATCACAGTCATGCTCACGGCGCACATAAATCAGCTGGCACGATGATCATTATTGGCGATAGTATCCATAACTTTGTTGATGGAGTATTGATTGCGGCCGCATTTTTAACCGATGTGCAATTAGGTATAGTCACCAGTTTAGCGGTGGCGGCTCATGAAATACCGCAGGAAGTTGGTGATTTTGCCATTTTATTACACAGTGGCTACTCTAAAGCAAAAGCGTTGTTTTATAATATTCTGGCGAGTTTAACGACAGTTGTAGGAGGCATTTTAGCCTATTATAGCCTGGGAGATCTACACGATAGTCTGCCCTACTTTTTAGCGTTGGCGGCCTCTAGTTTTATCTATATCGCGGTCGCCGATTTGATTCCGACATTGCACAAAAAAACGGATATAAAAACGTCACTGCAGCAAATTGCCTTAATTTTTGCCGGGGTAGGATTAATTATTTTATTACACGGCATCGCTCACGATATGCATCTGGAGAGCCCAGATATCGCAGAGCAAGTAGATGTTGAGCCATCGCCCATTTTGTAATGGCTGCTAAAAACATTCCCGCCAGCAAATTACTCTCTTATTCTAAAAACCACCAAATGCATGATCGTCTATTTCCTGGCGCAAGTAATTAAGTACTAGCTTGCCTGAACCCGATGATAAATCGGTTAAGTTCAGTGATTGGTGCGGAATTAAAATGGCTCTTTTATTGAGCAGGTTTTTTAACTGTAATTGCTCATGACTACTAAAATGCCATTGGGTAATAATGTAAGCAAAGCGATTTGTTGCCACAGGCTTGTTCAGTACTGCTAATTGACTCAATTGCTGAGCATATTCCTCTATAACCGGCAGTGCATCCCGTATCCAGTGACTCACTTGCGCAGCTTTGATTTGCTCTATGGAATTGCTTTTATTGTCGGAAATAATTTTTATACACTGGATTAATTCACTAGAACTAAAGCGAACCGCCGTTTCATAGAATGCAGCAGCTTCCATTTCATACAGCGATTCTCCCGGATACTCCAGTTGTGGTCTGGAAACGGTGACTATTGTGTGTGTGGCACACGGGGGAGTGGCGACTAATTGCGGGTAATAATTACGACCACTGTCTTGATCGATAATTTTATCAGTAGCTAATACGCTGCCTAGTGCATGAGTACGGTGTCCTGCAATGCCGATATTTAATAATACAGGCAAAGCAGAACTGGGAGATAAGGCCAGGCTGTAAGCAACGCCTGCGGCCATCGCTGATTTACCAACGCCGGTTACCGTTAAGCAGAGATGGGCATTACGATAAATGCTAAAAGCATGGATTGAAAGCTCTTTTTTTAACTTAAAGTGCTCGATTAATGGCTTTGCCTCACAAGGCAAAGCAACAAAAATGAAGTAGTTAGAGTCAGACACTGTGAAACAGCCTGACTAGATAAAACCATGTTTAGTGACTGCAACAGAAATAATATATCCGAAACAGACTAAAGCTAGTACAAAAGCACCCCAGCGCTTTATACCCACACTACGCATGGCCACCACACCAAGGCCTATATAAGCAATTAACATCACTAGCTTAGTCAAAATCCAGCCGTATTCGCCTGCCATCCAGTTGCCCTGAAACACTAGACCGATACCACTCAGCAATAAAATCGTATCAATAACATGAGGGGCTATCTTGGCTATTTTTGGCTGTAACCAGGCAGGTTTAAATTGCACCAGTATAATGCGAGAGATAAAACCGCCCACTGACAGCAGGATGAAAAGCATGTGTATATCTTTAAGCATAATATTTCCTTTGCGTATATGTACGTAGTAATATAGTAATTAATTCAACTATTTAAAGAGCTGTAGGGCGTGACTTTAGCCCGTCTATATGAAGCTATCTAAATTGCAGGCTGACGCTACTCCCTACAGTGACAAGCGAATCAGTACTAAAATTATTTTATTTTATTATATAACCAGTTAAAAGTGTTTTTTATTAATGAAAATAATTTAGGGGAAAACTCCAGGCGTATCGTTCTACCGATAACAGCGAGGGTATTTAAGCCAAGTCTGGTGACAAATTTCAAAGTACGTTGGCAACGAGAGTCAGGGTTACAAAACCACGGATTATCGATAAACCACATTTCTTTCAGAGAAACTACCCACATAAAGGCAAACGAAGCTCCTATACCTACCCCAGCGACCATAATCAATGAAGCAAACATAGGTGATAATTTAGTTAGCCACCAGGATAAAATATCCACAATCAGAAACGCATAAGGCATACCGATCGTAACACTTTTATAAAATGACGATGCCGTTGTAGAAAAACTAAAAATCAGTCCGACAAACATAAAAATAAAACTGATACCAAATAAATGGATATGCGAAACCCGGGTTAATGAAGAAGACGTTGCACCTTAGTCCTGTTTAGCAAGTTCCTTGATATTTTTAAATTTTGTAAAGTCAGGAATGCCCACTGCAGCTTCGTTGTGACACATCTGGCACTTTTCTGCAATAATTTTCTCAGGTTTGAGGTAGGTGTATTCTTTCTCTAAAGCACCATCTCGAGCCCACTGCATAAGGGTAAACCTTTCCTGCTCTGTGGCTTTGTCTTTCATAGAGCCATTCAGCTTGTTTCTAGAACAGTACCCGAGCGGTTACCATAGTAACTGTAAACAATATCATCAATTGATAAACCAAATTTTCCATCAGCCATACCATGAGTAAACAAAATTTGAATCAGGGCAAAAAAATAGCCGATTGCAACGGTAGTTAAATAGCCAGTAAATAAAATTTTTACAGGTGTATCTAGCTCACTTAAAGTCTTGGTTCATAACATAGGAAAGTAGAATATTAGTAAATTCTATTTTATCTGATATATAGAGTACGGGTAAACTTAATCGCTGAATCAATTTATATTTTAGTTGCTCAATACAACCAGCAATAAGAGCATAATGACAGTATAATATCGCCCATCAATATGAAATGAACTTTACGAATATAGGTGTGGCACAAATGATGACTATGGATGATAGAGACGGAAAAATCTGGATGGATGGCGAATGGGTAGAATGGCGAGAAGCTAAAGTACATGTACTTACACATACCCTGCATTATGGCGCGGGTGTATTTGAAGGCTTAAGAGCCTATCATACTGCTCAGGGGCCTGCTATTTTCAAACTAGCCGAACATACCGATCGTTTATACCGTTCCGCACATATCTTGAATATGAAAATCCCTTTTTCCAAAGCAGAGATTAATCAGGCGCATCTGGGGGCGATTAGTAAAAATAATCTGGATAGCGCTTATATACGCTCAATGTGTTTTTATGGTTCAGAAGGCATGGGGTTACGTGCTGATAATCTTAAAGTGCATGTCATGGTAGCAGCATGGGAATGGGGCGCTTATCTTGGTGATGAAAGCATGGAAAAAGGCATTCGCATTCGCACGTCTTCCTATACGCGCAACCATGTTAACAGCACTATGTGCAAAGCCAAGGCAAATGGTAATTACATTAACTCCATTCTAGCCCTGCAAGAAGCCTTATGCGCGGGATACGATGAGGCATTATTACTGGATCATGAAGGGTTTGTCGCCGAAGGCAGTGGTGAGAATTTATTTATTGTGCGTAATGGTATTCTCTATACTCCGGAAACTACTTCTGCACTGGAAGGAATAACCCGGGAAACTATTCTGACGATCGCCAAAGAACAAGGCCTAGAAGTAAAAGAAAAACGCATTACCCGTGATGAAGTGTATGTAGCGGATGAAGCTTTTTTCACCGGATCTGCCGCAGAAGTCACGCCGATCCGTGAATACGATGATAGACTAATCGGTTCAGGCTCAAGAGGCCCGATTACCGAAAAAATACAGAGCCTGTATTTTGATTATGTTCATGGTCGTAAAGCGGATCATGCTGAATGGCTGGCGCATGTTAAATAACAGCGGATACAAGCATCTAGTGCAGGATTTTATTTGTATTAAAGGCGTAGAAACAGGAGTATAGCTAGTTACGTAACTGTTTCTGCAGCACAGAAGACGGATAAAAAGGCAAGTCAGTTGCTTAAATTATTTCGTGCACGTTCCTGTAAACTGCTACATTAGGCATATCAAACAGGGGCTATTGGCCGTTCAATTCAGCAGACATTATTAAGAAGCGTAGTTTAACTGTATGTAACAAGCACTACAGTAGCAATGTTTTAAATTTTTAAGTGACTAAATTGATGAGAGATTCTTTCTGGGTCGAGCATGTTAATTCCCCCTCGTCCCAGTTTAATTAAGCCTTCGCACTCAAATTCCTTGAGTAAACGGCTAATTACTTCGCGTGAACTGGCGAGTTCTTCTGCAAGGTTTTGGTGGGTAAGCCCTATTCTATGTTGACCAGGCGAATGTTTTAGCCTCCATGCTGCCAGACGGGCATCTAAATTGCGGAATGCATGGGCATCAATCAGGCTAATGAGTTTAGGTATACGTTGTGAAAGCAGCGAGAAAATATATTGCTGCTACTGAGGTTTGATCTTGAGTCATTGCAGCATTTGTTGAGTCGGGACTGTGAAACCTTCTGCATCCTGTTCAATTTCAACAATGGCAGGAAATATCTGGGTATTCAAAGTGCACGATGCCGTCAGAATGCAGCTCTCACAAGCGCCGGCATGATATGGGGCTAATAGTGAAATTTAGATTATATCCGCCTTTCTCCCTGCTTAGTCTCTTTGTAGCTTGGTATATGTAGTCTTGACCAAAAGCTTACAATGTTTCGGACTTTTGATCCCGTTGCAATAGGTTCTGAACTGCAATTAAGGGCGACAATCCCTCATATAAAACCCGGTAGGTTTGTTCGGTAATGGGCATATCGATAGCGTGTTTTTTCGCCAGCATAAAAGTCTCTTTTGCAGCCGAGATGCCTTCGACTTCCTGGCCAATTTCCTGTATTGCCTGCTCTCTGTCTTTTCCCTGGCCTAGGGCTATGCCAAAGCGTCGATTACGCGATTGGTTATCTGTACAGGTTAGAATCAGGTCGCCCAAGCCAGCCAGGCCCATCAAGGTTTCCTGTTGACCGCCTAAGGCACTATTTAAGCGAATGATTTCTGCAATTCCCCGGGTAACCAGGGCGGCTCGGGTATTGGCACCAAAACCTAGCCCATCAGCAATGCCAGCAGCAATAGCCAGTACGTTTTTAACTGCCCCGCCGACTTGTACGCTAATAATATCGTTTGTTGTGTAAGTTCGAAACCGAGGGCTGTGCATGATTTGCGCTAACTGATCGGCAAAGGCTTGCTGGATTGCAGCGATAGTCACTGCGGTGGGTAAGCCGGCGGCAACTTCTTTCGCAAATGAGGGGCCGGATAAAACAGCTGCCGGGGTTTCATTCGAGAAAACCTGAGCAACTATTTGATGCAGTAATTCACCTGTTTCTGGATTTAAGCCTTTACTCGCCCAGGCGATTTTTACATTTTCAGTGACAAAGGGCTTGATGTTGAGCAGCGTTTGTTTAAATACATGGCTAGGCACCGAGATTAACAGTATATCGCTAAATTCTACAGCTTGTTGTAAGTTGTCTGTGACTTGTAAAGTAGCAGGGAAATCATGCTCAGCAAGATAGCGTTTGTTTTGCCGGTCTTTAGCCAGGTTTTCAATATGCTCGGGTAAATGTCCCCACAGCAAGGTTTGATTGCCATTTCTTGCCGCTTGTATGGCGAGAGCTGTGCCCCATGAGCCAGCTCCCAAAACGCTAATCTTGCTGGTCATTGCAAGTGTTAGTTTAAGGTGCTTTTGCTAGCTGATTGTTGTTGTGCCTGCTGAACATGTTGTGCATATAAGGCGTCAAAATTAACCGGTGCCAAAAGTAGCTGTGGAAAGCCTCCTTTTGCTACCAGGTCAGAGATAACTTCACGGGCATAGGGAAATAAAATATTAGGACAGAAGCTGCCTAGCATGGGTCCCATTTCTTCATCTGCAAAGCCAGCTAATGAAAAAATTCCGGCCTGTGTCGCCTCAACCAGATACGCGGTAGTCTCATCTGTTTTTACGGTTACTGTCACCGTAATGGCAACTTCAAACATTGAATTTTCTAAAGGTACCGAATTGGTGCCTAAATTAAAATCGACCGCAGGCTCCCATTTTGCGGTAAAAATCTTTGGCGATTCAGGTGATTCAAAGGAGATGTCTTTGGTAAATATTTTTTGAATTGAGAATTGTTTTTCTTGTGCCTGGTTTTCTTCAGCCATGTTTTTAGTTCGTGTATTTTTAAGTGATTTTAATTATTTGTTTTTTACGATAGGTAATTTGTTTTCTTCCCATGACTGCATGCCGCCAATCATTAGGAAAACATTTTCAAAGCCTAGTTTTTGTAAGGTTGAGCAAGCTGGAGCGGAACGAGTACCCGTATGACAAACGACGATCACATCATCTTTTTTGTATAGGTCGATTTTATTGACTTGCGCTTCTATATTAGCAACAGGTATATGTATCGCATCTGCAATATGTCCTTTGTTGTATTCTCCTGCTTCACGCACATCCAGGATAATGGGATGCCCCGTGTTTAACTTGGCAACGGTCAGCATGGGCGAAATCGTATTGTATTTACGCATGCCCGTTTCGACTAGATCCTGAAGTAAAAAGAAAGAAACTGCTAAAAATGCAGTGATGAGCATCCAGTGAGCGGAAGCGAATTCGATATATTGATCCATTATGAATTTTATTTAGAGGTTAAAAATTAACATTGTTTGCAAAAAATCTCACGCATCATTTCAATCAGCTTGAGCATACGCGGGTCATCAATGTAGTAAAAAACGCGGTTAGCATCTTTTTTAAAGTTGAGAATATCTTTTTCTCTCAAAATGGCGAGATGCTGCGAGATATTACTCTGGCTGGTCCCCACTTTTTCGACGATATCTTGAACGCTAATCGCTTCTGTACCCAGTACGCAAAGGATTTTTAAGCGTAAAGGATGAGACATAGCTTTTAAACAGCGTGCCGCTCTTTCTATATCAGCATCGTTGTATAAGGGTTGGTTATCTTGAATTTCCATGGGGCAGTTTTGTTTGCAAGGCGCGAATTATAACATCCAAATAAGTATTATTTGCATTCTTGTTCCGCTTAAAATTAGCCAGAGACAGGGCTAAGCCTGTTTTTTTATCTGGTGAGTGGTGTAGATAATATTCTGTATAAGGTCTAATAAGCTTATTAGAAAACGCTTAAATATATCAAAAACAGCGGGTTTCAGCAAATCCAGTGCTGCTTTACTGTGATAATAATCACTCTAAAAAGTTGAATTAAAAACTCAAGGCGTATTTTCCCTCCTTTTTTAAAGAGCTGATTGCACAACAAAAAATAATAAATAAGCGCACTGACAGTCTATTTTATAACAATACTCGTAACTGCTCAGCGTATTTTAATATCGTAAAACATTGATGTTTAAGTAGGATGGGCAAAGTTTACGTGCCCATTTTAACAATGGTTGATGGGTATACTACGTTTTTTCCATCCTTCTCTCTTGCAGCCATTTGATTTTTATATAAAAAAATACGCTGAGTAGTTACCAATATTCTTATATTGTTATAAAATAGCCTGTATCACAGCCTAGTGCTGTCTATATTTTTAGAATCTACGAGATAAAACATGATCAAACCAAAACCCTTAATATTACTCATTCTTGATGGCTTTGGCGTTAGAGCAGAGACAGATTATAACGCTATTGCTCATGCCAATACGCCATGCTGGGATAGCTTACAGCAAAAATATTCTATGACTCAGCTGGATTGTTCTGGACGTATCGTGGGCTTGCCTGATAAGCAAATGGGTAATTCCGAAGTAGGACATATGCATATCGGTACTGGGCGCTATGTGCCACAAAATTTCTCCCGCGTCAGTGATGCAATCGAATCGGGTAGTTTTTTTGAAAACCCGGCTTTGTGTCTGGCTATAGACGAGGCAAAGAGTAAGGATGGGACATTACATATCCTCGGCCTGTTGTCTACAGGAGGCGTGCATAGCCATATCAACCATATTCTGGCGATGCTGGAAATGGCAGCAAAGAAAGGCTTAACAAAAGTAGCGATACATGCCATTTTAGATGGCCGTGATGTTGCGCCAAGCAGCGCTGAATCAGCTCTTAAAAGTTTGCAGGATAAAATTGACCAGTTAGGAGTAGGGCATATTGCTTCAATCATAGGTCGCTTCTACGCAATGGATAGAGATAATCGCTGGGAGCGTGTCCAAAAAGCACATCAGCTTATTGTTCTTGGGGAGAGCAAATACACGGCAGAATCAGCCATAGAAGGCTTGCGCAATGCTTATCAGCGCGAGGAAACTGATGAGTTTGTCGATGCGACTGCTATCTTGAATAGACAAGGAGAAGCAACTAGCCTGGCAGATAATGACGCTGTGGTTTTCATGAATTTCCGTGCTGACCGCGCTCGCGAAATTAGCCAGGCAATAACTGATACTGACTTTTCAGGGTTTGAGCGCAACCATCCTGGATTTCAGGGCTGTTTTGTTACTTTGACTGAATATAATGAGAAATTTAGCTACCCCATGGCTTATCCTTCCATGGAAATTAAGAACAGCCTAGGCGAAGTATTAGCGCAGCAAGGCTTGTTACAGTTACGCTTAGCAGAAACGGAAAAATATGCGCATGTTACGTTTTTTATGAATGGTGGTGTTGATGAGCCAAATATTGGCGAAGATCGTATTCTGGTGCCTTCTCCTAAAGTAAAAACCTACGATATGCAGCCTGAAATGCATGCGGCACAAGTCACCGAGCACTTGGTCAATGCTATTGCCGAGCAAAAGTATGATGTCATTATATGCAACTACGCAAATTGCGATATGGTCGGGCATACAGGCAAATGGGAAGCAGCTTTGCAAGCGGTAGAAACTATTGATGCCTCGTTAGCCAAATTGGTTGTAGCACTGGAAAAGGTCGGTGGACAAATGCTAGTCACTGCCGATCACGGAAATATTGAACAAATGCGTGATGCCGATTGTGGGCCATTAACTTCGCATACAACTAACCCGGTACCCTTGGTTTATGTCGGTGGCGAGCAGTCTTTAGCGGATGGCGGCAGTTTAAAAGATTTGGCTCCCACGATGCTGGCAATTTTAGGTATTGAGCAGCCTGCGGAAATGGATGGCACGTCACTTCTGACTGAGTCTTAAGACTAGGTGAGGTTTTTTCTGCTGTTATTACTACTCTGCAGCTATAGCGCCGGCATGGCTGCAGGGAGTAAAGATCAAGAGCTGCGCAAAGTGCAGAATAAAATTAAAGCACTTGCTGATAATTTAACCAGCTTAGGTAAACAAAAAAATCAGGCGAACTCTGAATTAAAACGTGTTGAGGAGGGGTACGGTGAAATATCTCGTACACTTCAGGAGCTGAACGCCCAGGTAAGCTCGAAACATCTGCGTATTAATGAAATCCAGCAAGAAATACAGCTGCAAAATGGTTGGTTGTTCACGCAAAAATCACAGCTGGCAGAGCAGGTCAAGACGGCATATGCACTCGGACGACAAGAGCAATTGAAATTATTGCTCAATCAGCAGGATATCAATCGTAGCAGCCGCATTATGACCTATTATCAGTACTTTAATCGGGCACGGATTGATAAGCTGCAACGTATTAATGCCAGCTTGCAATTGTTAACGACTTTAGAGCAGGAAAAGCTACAGGAAAAGCAGGGGCTTGCCAGCTTAATAGCCGAAAATAAATTACTGCAAGAACAATTGGCGCTAAATAAAAAAGAGCGTGAGCAGATACTGGTGCGAATTAAAAAAGACTATCAGAAAAATCGCAAGCAGCTATCCAGACTTAAAAAAAATGAAAAACAATTAAAATCATTGATTTCAAGGCTGGAAGAAGCAACGCAGACTGAAGTCGCCCCTAAAGTGCCCCTCCGGTCTTTTAATAAACTAAGAGGCAAATTACCCTGGCCGGTCAAAGGTAAAGTCGTTAGAAGTTTTGGTAGTCCGCGTTCTGATGGGAAATGGAGCGGCGTATTAATTCGAGCTAAGGAAGGCAGTAAAATAAAGGCTATCGCTCACGGGCAAATTGTTTTCTCAGATTGGTTTAAGGGCTACGGCTTATTAGTGATCGTAAAGCACGATAAAAACTTTATGAGCCTTTATGCATTTAATCAAAGCCTGTATGGAGAAGTGGGTGACTGGGTAAACGCGGGTAGTACGATAGCTACTTTGGGTGATAGCGGAGGAAGGGATAAAGCAGGCTTATATTTTGAAATTCGTAAAAAAAATCGGCCACTGAACCCCAGAAAATGGTGTAAAAAATAACAAATAAATATGTGGGCTAATTCGCTCTTTTTAAATTGATTTACGTTATTTATTTGTGTATTGATATAAAATACATTTTATAAAGAATCTGTAACCGTTATAAAACACGGGTATGGTTGAAATTTTCAGGAATATTGTATCGGAGTTTGTACAGCGTGCTTAAACAAAAAAATATTTTTATCTTATTTGTCGGATGTTGCCTAGGTGTTTTAATTTCGACCGCTGGTTCAGTGCTTGCTGATAAGGAAACAGTGCCGAAAGAACAGGACGTTAGCTTGCCTTTTGACGAGTTACGTACATTTACTGAAATCTTTGGGCGCATTAAACAGGATTATGTCGAGCCTGTTAGCGATAAAGATCTACTGGAAAGTGCCATTCGCGGCATGTTGGTAGGGTTGGATCCTCATTCTAGTTACTTAAATACTGAAGAATATAAAGAGTTAAAAGTTGGCACAACTGGACGTTTTGGTGGTTTAGGCATACAGGTCACCATGGAAGATGGCTTTGTAAAAGTAATCTCCCCTATTGACGATACCCCTGCACAACGCGCAGGCATAGAGGCAGGGGATTTAATCATCAAGCTTGATGATCTGCCGGTTAAAGGAATGACGTTGACTAATGCCGTTAAAATAATGCGTGGCGAAGTGGGTAGCAAAATCGTATTAACGGTAGTGCGTAAAGGTAAGGATGGTCCCTTTAATGTCACTTTAGTCAGAGATATTATTAAAGTAAAAAGCGTACGTAGTCGTATTTTAGAAGATGGGTTTGGCTATTTGCGTATCAGTAGCTTTCAGTCGCCTACCGGTGAAGCCGTTAAAGAGGCAGTTAAAGAGCTTGAGAAAGAAAATGGAGGGCCTTTAGAAGGGTTGGTGCTGGATTTACGGAATAATCCTGGCGGGGTATTAGATGGCGCCGTATCGGTCAGCGACTCATTTTTGAATTCAGGCAAAATCGTTTACACAGAAGGCCGCATTAAAGACTCGCAAATGGATTTTAATGCAACCCCAGGTGATTTATTAAATGGTGCGCCTATCGTCGTATTGATTAATGCAGGTTCTGCTTCTGCTTCTGAAATTGTGGCAGGCGCATTGCAGGATCATAAGCGTGCTATTATTATGGGCTCCAAGTCTTTTGGTAAAGGCTCAGTACAAACGATCATGCCGACAGGTAATGGCGGCGCAGTAAAAATCACAACGGCACGGTATTTCACGCCGTCTGGGCGTTCTATCCAGGCGACAGGCATTGAGCCTGATATAGAACTGGAGCGCCTTAAGCTGGAATCTCTAGAAGCAAGCAGTTTTCAGCCGATTAAAGAAGCGGATTTATCACGCCATTTAACCAATGGCAACGGCAAAAAAGAAGACACTGCAGATAAATCTAAAAGCAAAGTAGATGGAGAGAAGGATAAGGTTGAAGATCCTAAAGGTGTTGATATGCGTGACTATCCACTAAAAGAAGCCTTGAACTTATTAAAAGGTATCGCAATTCTGAGATAGCCTTGAGATAGTGCGGTAGCGTGCTCTTTGATAGGTAGGTATGTAATAAGTGGTTGATTTAAAATAGATTATTAATCGCTTAATCATTTTTTTCTTCAAGGTGCTGTACTATTGGAGGGTCTGATCTGAAGTTTAAGCTGACTATTTAGAGCCAATATTTTGTAGAGTAATCTTACTTTATAGGGAATATTAGTTGACTACAGTGAAAAGCCGTATATAATCTTCAAAGCTTGAAAGTTGTCTTATATTTATGTACACCCTCGATGTTATATCTTTAGTAGCTCGTCCTGTTTTATAAGTAATAGTGTCACTTCCAGCAAAACGGCCTTTTACAAGGCTTCAATTACTCTTGAAATAAATAGGATATTATTATGTCTACTACAACTGGTACAGTAAAATGGTTTAACGAAGCTAAAGGTTTTGGCTTCATTGAGCAAGAATCTGGTCCTGACGTTTTCGCTCATTTCAGCGCAATCTCGGGTTCTGGCTTCAAAACTCTAGCCGAAGGCCAGAAAGTTGAATTTACTGTGACTGATGGCGATAAAGGACCTCAAGCAGAGGATATCGTAGGTCTTTAGTACGAATTCATAGTTACTAGCCTACATTTATAATGTAGGCTTAGCCTGCCCTAGGGCAGGCCATAAAAGGGTGGATCCTCCAAAAGAGGTTCCACCCTTTTTTTGTGGCAGAATTTCTTCAGCTTATTTTTTATAACAGCATTGTTGATATAGCTTAGTCCACCTACTGTAAAGATAAAACACTTATAAACAATTGATTCTGGTATATTTTGCTAGTTTGCAATATACTCAATCCTGTAGCTACATGTTACATAATAATAAAAATATTTTAGGAGCGGTTTTATGTTTGAGTTTATAATTGTTTTAGTACTGATCTTTGCAGCATATATCATGTTTTTTAAGGACAAAAGTGATACGGGGCAACCCAACAAAAAAGAGGACGATGAGGCTATATTCAATCCTCCTGAAAATAAACCAGCTAAAGTAGAAGTAAGCACAGCTGTCGTTGTCCAAAGCCCACCTGAAAAATCCAAGCCAGTTGCAGCTGCAAACTCCAAGGTCAAACCAGAGCCTAAAACAACGCCAACGCCAACGCCAAAACCTAAATCTAAATCTAAATCAACATCCCCTAAAGTCGAACTACGCACGGTTATGATGAAAAACCCGGCAACAGGAGAAGACGTAAAAGTTGCAGGTAATTACAGAATGGTCAAGAGATGGATCAAAGAGGCTCTAGTCGAAGAGGGCTTATTAGGAAAGATCTATAAAAATAATGAGCTGGATGAAGCTGCCAAAGTCGTTGTAGCTGAAGCACTTTCCATTATTAAGGCAATGGATAAATATAAAGTCTAGTTTATTATACTTCGCGCGGCCGCGCGAAGTATAAGCCTGGAAGTCTATATGGCTGAGTGACTACAGCTGAGTAGGCTTCCGGCAAATATATTCCTATTTATATAGAAAATAGCTCGCGCATTTTCGCACCAGGGTGTTCTGCCCGCATAAAAGCTTCGCCTACCAGGAATGTATAAATATCATTATCCATCATTAACCGCACATCATCCTGTGTATGAATGCCGCTTTCGGTAATGACTAACCGCTCATCTGGCACCATCGCCTGTAAATCCAGTGTGGTTTGTAGCGATGTTTCAAAGGTTCGTAAATTGCGGTTGTTTATGCCCATTAAAGGCGTATCCAGGTTTAAGGCACGCTGCATCTCTTCACTGTCATGGACTTCAACCAGTACATCCATACCTAGCTCCTTAGTCGTATCTGCCAGTTCGTGCATTTGTGTATCGGTTAAAGCCGCAACAATTAATAAAATACAATCTGCCCCCAGAGCACGTGACTCATATATTTGATAAGGGTCAATCATAAAATCCTTACGTAATACCGGGATCGGGCAGGCTTGTCTTGCCATCTGTAAATTAACTTCCCCGCCCTGAAAATATTCTTTGTCGGTCAGCACAGAAAGGCAGGTTGCGCCACTCATTGCATAGTCCTGAGCAATCTCTACGGGCCTAAAATTCTCTCTGATCACACCTTTGCTCGGAGAGGCTTTCTTGACCTCAGCAATAATCGCGGGTTTTTTATTAGCCGCTTTTTCTTGCAGGGCACGGGCAAAACCACGCGGTGTTTCTGTGTCGCTAATTATATTGGCTAAATCAGCAATAGACATGCGTAATTTACGCTTTGTAATTTCTTCAGCTTTAGTCGCAAGTATCTTTTTTAAAATATCTGGGGTATCTGTCATATTGGGATTTTATATTTATCTATATGCTTATGATGTAGGGCATGGCTTTAGCTGGCCAGAATCGTAAATTATGTTAAGGCGGGCTAAAGCAACGCTCTACAATTAATATTTGAACTATCTAGATTAAACGGGGTTGAAATTCACTAATGCATTTAGCTTTTCTTTAGCTGCACCAGAAGTAATCACTTCTTTGGCCTTGTTAATGCCAGTTACTAATGAATCTGCCAAATCAGCAGCATAAATTGCTGCGCCGGCATTTAAGATAACAATATCCAGTGCAGGGCCAGGCTGGTTGTCCAGTACAGACTTCACCACCGCTAAACTGTGTGCTACATCATTAACTGCTAAGTCAGCTAAATCGGCACGTTGCAAGCCAAACTGCTCAGGAGTGATGGTATAGGTAGTAATTTCACCATTATTCAATTCAGCGACCGAGGTCTCACTGGCAATACTGATTTCATCCAGACCATCTTCGGCATTAACGATTAAGATATGTTTACTACCCAGGGTTTTTAATACTTGGGCTAAGGGCTCTAGCCATTGTTTAGCAAAAACACCAATAAGCTGGTTAGGAGCCGCCGCTGGATTTGCCAAAGGGCCGAGTAAATTGAATAAGGTGCGCACACCCATCTCTTTACGCGCAGCAGCTACATGACGCATTGCGCCATGGTGTTTTTGCGCAAATAAAAAACCTACGCCAATTGAATTAACGCACCGTGTCACTTGTTCAGCCGATAGGTCTAAATCCACTCCTGCTGCCTCAAGCACGTCAGCACTGCCAGAGCGGCTGGAAACTGAGCGATTACCATGTTTTGCAACAGTTCCACCAGCTGCGGCAACGACAAAGGCGCAGGTTGTGGAGATATTAAAAGTATTTGCACCATCCCCTCCTGTGCCGCAGGTATCAATAATATGCTCGCCTTGTATTTCCACTCGAGTGGCAAGTGCGCGCATCACTTCTGCTGCAGCAGTTATTTCTGCTACTGTTTCACCTTTACAGCGTAAAGCAATTAAAAATCCTGCAATTTGTGCAGATGTTGCATCGCCGCTCATAATACTGTGCATCACATCAAGCATCTCTGGGCGAGTCAGGTCTTGTTTATTAAGTACTGTTTGTAAGGCCGTTTGTATGTTCATTTTATTTTGTAGGGTGCGTTTTACGCGCCATTTGTTACGCTCAAAAGATAAGGTAGATGGCTATTTTCTCTCTAGAAAATTACGCAACATATCATGCCCATGTTCAGTCAAAATAGATTCCGGATGAAACTGCACCCCTTCTATATCCAGCTCTTTATGGCTTACGCCCATGATTTCGTCGATATTACCTTGTTCGTCCTGAGTCCAAGCCGTGACTTCTAAACAATCAGGCAAAGTTTGCTGATCAATTACCAGAGAATGATAGCGAGTGGCGGTAAAAGGGTTATTTAAGCCTTTGAATACGCCACTACTATTATGAAAAACAGGCGAGACCTTACCATGCATAATACTCTTCGCATGCACGATATTACCGCCAAAAGCGTGGCCTATACTTTGATGGCCTAAACAGACGCCTAGTATAGGCACCGATCCGGCAAAGTGTAGGATAGTTGCAACTGAAATACCCGCTTGCTTAGGAGTACAAGGGCCTGGAGAAATGACAATTCTATCTGGATTTAACGCGTGTATATCATCAATGCTGACTTCATCATTACGCACAACCGTGACATCCGCACCTAATTCACCAAAATATTGCACCAGATTATAAGTAAATGAATCATAATTATCGACCATCACAACTTTACATGCACTCATGAGCCATCTCCATTTAATCCAGCTTCGGCCATAGTGACTGCACGGAAAATTGCTCGTCCTTTATTCATGGTTTCATCCCATTCATTCTGCGGTACAGAGTCATAAACAATACCCGCTCCAGCTTGTATATGTAAGGTTTTATCTTTGATCACCGCCGTTCTTATCGCTATTGCAGTATCCATATTCCCTGACCAGGAAATATAGCCGACTGCACCTGAATACACCCCCCGTTTTACCGGTTCAAACTCATCGATAATTTCCATTGCGCGAATTTTAGGCGCACCACTCACAGTTCCCGCAGGAAAGGTTGCTGCCAGAACATCAAAAGCATCTTTGTCAGCCTGTAACTCACCGGTAACATTAGAGACGATATGCATTACATGCGAATAACGTTCAATCAGCATTTTATCGGTTAATTCAACTGTACCGATTTTTGCCACACGTCCTGCATCATTACGCCCCAAATCAATCAGCATCAAATGTTCTGCCAACTCTTTAGGATCAGCCAATAACTCTTTCTCCAGAGCGATATCTTCGGCGGCGGTTTTGCCGCGCGGCCGTGTTCCTGCAATCGGCCGCACCGTGACCATATCATCTTCCAGACGGACCAGAATTTCAGGAGAAGAACCAACGATATGGAAATCCTCTAAATTAAGGTAATACATATAGGGAGACGGGTTTAAACAGCGTAACGCACGATATAAATCTATCGGCGCGGCTGTAAAAGGAATAGATAAGCGTTGCGATAACACAACCTGCATCACATCTCCGGCAACGATATATTCCTTGGCTTTTAAGACCGCGTCTTTAAAGCCCTGCTCGGTAAAACCGGAAACAAAATCTGCCTCATCAACCTGCTTGGGAGTATGTTCCTTATTTGTTTGTGCTTTCAAGTCATGTAACTTGACAACGAGCTTATCCAGGCGAACTAGTGCTTTATTATAAGCGTCTTGCTGATCCGGGTTTGCGTGCGTTAGCAAGATCAATTTTCCCGATAAATTATCAAATACCAGAATTTCTTCTGAGACCATCAATAAAATATCTGGACTGCCAATCGGGTCGTCTTTGCCGATTGATTTTAGGCGTGGCTCAATGTAGCCAATGGTTTCATAACCAAAATAACCGACCAGACCACCATTAAACCGAGGCAGGTCATTTATATCCGGGACTTTAAAGCGTTGTTTATATTCTTCTATCCAGAGCAGAGGATTATCATGCTGAAAGTTTTCTACACGCTTGCCTGCTTCTTCGATGCGAATCTCATTAGCAAAGATTTTGATCACTGTTTGACAAGGCAAGCCAATGATTGAATAACGTCCCCATTGCTCACCACCATGCACTGATTCAAATAGATAAGAATAAGCACCATCAGCTAATTTTAGATATGCGCTCAGCGGCGTATCTAAATCGGCCAGCACTTCCCGTGCGATGGGAATACGGTTGTAGCCTTGCTCGGCGTATAAGTTGAATTGTTCTGGTGTCATGAGGTGTGTTTGATTATAGTGACACGGTGGCTTAAAGCCTTACCTGAATATCATTTGAATTGCGGTGATGAAAGCTAGTATTTTAAACGAATGTTGCTGTATTTAATAATGATATTAAATATATCGTCCTGCTGGATTTTTCTAGGTTAATGCTCTTATATACAAACGGACACTAAAGATTGTTACTGTCGAGCTAAAAATACTGCTCTTGCCTTGCTACAACAAGGTAACTCCGCTTCACGAATATTGTATCTATGCAATGAATATCTTGTATGCCCAGTAGCTTTGCAGACTCGGTAGAGCGCCGTAAATCACTACAGACTATGGTCTTGCATTGCCTGATTATAAACAGTTATCCATTGCTGAAATTCATTGTCATTTAATTTACCAAATTCCGGAACAGCAGCTTTGCCATGTCTGATAAAGATATTTTTCATGTTTTAATGATGAAAGCACTTAACACGACTATGAGCTTAATAGGGGGCAGCAGATGAGAGAGGCTGGATTATGATTAATTGTTTCATTAAAAGAAACAATTAATGAATTATTTTCGGTATTGTAAATAAATTATATTCCCTTATAATTTGCACATGGGTTGATTAAGCTCATATCACTTAACTAAGAGGATATATTTATGAAAGACATTTACAAAGATGCTTTAACTGCACTAATATTTTTTATCGGACTGTTTGGATTTGTTTCCGGCGAATTTATTATTTCATCGACATTATTCGCTACTGCTGCAATAGCTAGTAACGTAAATGTGAGCCGTAAAAGGAGTAAGCCTGGTCAGAGCGCATGAGAATAACGCCCGTTATCAAGCGGCGTAAACGAAAAATACAAGGCTTCCCGATTTATTAGAATCAGGAAGCCTTTTTTTGTGCTTGCTGAAAACAGCATAGGTCAACAGTTCAGCGTATGCCATCGGTCAGTATAGAACTTTTTCCTGAGTACAATATGGCTCAAGTAAACCAGGTACAGTTTTTAGTCTAGATCATTATTCGGATACAGGGAATATTCCCCATCAGGACCTGTATAGCCAGGTGAATTCGGCCCTGGATTCTCACCATTCCCAGTATGTTCATCGCGCCAGGCTTCAGCCGCACGTGAGTCAGGATCATAGTAACCTTCTTCTATCATTTCACCCGCACAACCTGCTAGTCCAAACACAGACGCAGCAAGGAATGTACTTAATATAAATCTTGATACATGTAACATTTTTTTACCTTTTTTTTGTAAAATCCACTGAGTATTCAATCAGCTGGTTTCTGTTCCTGCACTACCCCGTTCTCAGCCAGCAACACAGTATTCGCTAAGCCATGAAAAATACCATGCTCAATCACACCCGGCGTGGCAGATAATAAATGATTGAATTCAGCAATCTCCGGTGTAGAAGCAAAATGCATATCTAATACTAAACTGCCATAAGATGTTACCGCCAGGCCGTTACCCTTGCTATTCTGACGCAAAGTTCCTTGTCCACCCAATTGCTGAAGGCTATTCTGTACCAGTCGCCAGGCAAAGGGCATTACTTCAACCGGGATAGGGAAGTTCGCCCCAATATGTGTCACCATCTTGCTTTGATCAACTAGTACAATAAATTGCTCGCTCGCCTTTGCCAATAGTTTTTCTCTCACTAGGTCGGCACCCTGACCTTTCAGTAAAGTGTTATCGGGCGTCACCTCATCGGCCCCATCCACATATAAATCCAGACGAGTTAAATTTTCTATTGCGACCAGGGATAAGCCCAGTTCCTGAGCCTTAAGCATGCTAACTATCGAGCTGGATACGCAGCTAATTTGCAGACCTTCCTCTGCTTGACGGCGCGCCAGTTCAGCGATAAAAAAATCAGCAGTGGACCCAGTTCCGAGACCCACAACCATACCATCTCTAACCAGTTTAGCGGCGTGTTGTGCGACCAGTTGTTTATCGTTCATATATATTTCTCACCAAGACTAATGCACGAACTATTTAATAGCTAAAACTGGGAGTGGGGTTTAGGCTCCACCGGTACAACGCGGGGCTAAAGATCCCGCTCCCCTGTGCCGAAATAATTTCGTAAATGTGCTACCAGATACCTCAGTATTTAGTAATGCTCAAAGGGTAACTTATAAAATTACCTGGGTTAATTTTTTTATACGCCGCGAAATTGCAGTTGCTGAATTCTCTCAAGCATAGCCTGAGCGTGACCCTCATGGCTAACACCATACAAAGCTTCAACTAATTTGCCTTGTTTATCAATAATAAAAGTGGATCTAAGAATCGCCATCTTGGTTTCGCCATTCTTTACTTTTTCTCGCCAGACATCATAAGCTACACATAGCTCACCACTCTCATCAGCAAGCAAATCCAGTTTTAAGCCAAATTTAGCAATAAAGTTAGCATGACTCTCGCAAGAATCTTTACTCACGCCAATAATAACGGTGTTAAGTGCAGAAAATTCACTTGCCAGTTGAGTAAAATCATTGGCTTCTATCGTACAACCAGGCGTGTCATCCTTTGGGTAGAAATATAAAACAACATTTTTACTGCCTTGAAAAGATGATAGTTCAACAACTTTACTGTCCTGATTGACTGAGCTGAATTCTGGGGCGATCTGATCTTTTTCTAACATAATATAGTTCCTTATTATTTTTATAATGACAGAGGATTAAATTGATTATTACTGAATTTAATGAGTAAAAAAACCTTAAAAATAGTCTAGGAATACCTTATAAAACTGTCAGGTTTCACCTAAATATTGTTGGCAGCGCAGGTTTAACTTTTCCTTAAGAGTAAGCTTCTGGATTTTTTGAATATAATTTTTTACGCACCAGATCTATATGTATCAGCTGGTTGTAGGCCTGGTCGGCATAAGACATCGGTGTTTTTACTTTATTGACTTGGTCTTCAATTTGCGCCAAATCCCGATTAATCTGCACAAATTCTGCAACGTTGGGCTGTTTTCGGTGAACAGTATCGGCCACCTCCTGCAAATCTTTATACCAGCGATAAATTTTAGAGCGGATACGCCAGCGGTATAGCGGTGGCATAATCTTACCCAGCGGTAGCAATAAGGCTAATAGAGGCACCAGCAAAACAATCATTCTATCGATAAATACTGCAGGCCAGAAAGGTAGATAGCGCATCAACAAAGGCGGACCAACTTTGTAAAATCGGTCTGCAATTTCGTTGATAGGGTACGCAGTAAACTCAGCCGATGGAAATGTACCTGCTGCAGAAAAAACACTAGCTTTACTATGAATAACATCGGCAGCCCGAAGTAATAAAACAATCAACGCAGGATTAAAACCTTCGCTAACAACTAAATTAGCAGTAGGCGAGAGCATAGTGATAGATTGATCCGGAATATTTTTTTCCAGATCAATAACGCCTTCCGGCAGGGTAACTTTAGATAGATAAGGTATCAGGCGTATATAGGCATCAGCACGCTGTAGATCAAGCAATTCTAATTGTTCATTATGTAGCAGTTGCTGAACGCTTGCCGATTCAATGGAAGCAACTATAATATCGGCTGCAATTTTAGATTGAAGCAGGGCTTCTGCCGCTTCATTAGAGGATAGCCCAAATAATTTAGGCTCCGGATTTTCAATATGATTGAGTTTTAATATCTGTTTTGCCAGGATTCGAGTGCCACTACCTTCCTTGCCAATAGCAATATTCAAGTTGGATAAATCAGCTATTTGTTCGATCTTCTTATGTTTGCCGAGAAAAATCCATAAAGGTTCATAGTAAAGACTTCCCAGCGAATAAAGTCCTGGCTCATCTTTTCCTGTGCCTCCTTGAATAAAAGCCAGGTCAGCCTCTTTATTGATTAAGCGACTGATGTTTTCCCCTGGACCTGATGAACTAACAATTTCCAGTTCGATTCCTTCCTTGGCAAGTTCCTCGCGGTATTGTTGTGCTATTTTGTAATATGTTCCACTCTTGGAGCCGGTTGTAATAACAATCTTTTTCGGTGGTGGTGGGGCAACAAATTGATAGGCAAACCAGAATCCCGTTATAACCAGTAAAATGGCAGGGCCAAAAGTAATGATAAGATCTATGTTTGATCTTTTTGAGGCATTGTTTGACATTGCTTTACCCGTGATTCTTTTTATAGAATAAAATACTAGCACTGCCCGTCATAATAGCCGCTATTAGTGAATATGTATACTATGCGTGGCCAAATGGCTTCTGTAATAACAGCGTATCATTGACATAATTAATAGCTTAAGTTCATACTCCATACAGTTATAAACAAAAATCTAGCACCAGTAATACAGGATAACAAGACAAACAAGTGGTGGATGTTATAAAATCATCGCTCTAAATTAGACTGTTTAACCTTAGAATATTTTCAATAGCACGCTTTTTACCTACATCCCCCCAGATAATACATGCAAGCACCTGAACTTCCTTTACGTGATATCCATTTACCTCCGGCAATTAGCTGGTGGCCCCCTGCCATAGGCTGGTGGATTTTAGCAGTGCTGATCCCGCTTTGTCTGTACCTGGGCTATCGATGGTATAAATATATCACGCGTAAGACCGCGCTAAAATCTGCAAAAAAACACCTTATTGCACTTAGAAAAAATGAACAATTACCCAAGCGGGAAAAGTTAGTCGCTTTATCTAGTTTAATGCGCCGCGCCGCTGTCAGCCTGTATCCACGTACAGATGTTGCCAGCCTTACGGGTGAAGACTGGCTCAATTTTCTGGATGAAAGTATCCCTAATCGGGGCTTTAATAGCGACACCGGTTGGCTATTAACGGATGCGCTGTATAGTCAAAACATTGATACACAATATCTGGCGCCACTGATTAATTTATGTGAAAACTGGTTAAACGCACAAAAAGAGCCTAAAACATGATTCATTTTGTCTGGCCATGGGCATGGCTAATCCTTCCTTTACCATGGTTAATCCGGCGCTTTTTTCCTGCCGCCAAAGTCAGCGAACAGGCTGCGCTTATCGTACCTTTTTTGCAAGACTTCAATGTCGCAGAAAGCCAGCAAGCCAGCGTATCGAATAAACCCTGGGCTTTATGGATAGCTATCGCGGCATGGTGTTTTCTGGTGCTTGCAAGTGCCCGCCCACAATGGTTAGGTGAGCCAATAGAACAGGGAGTTAGTGGACGTGATTTAATGCTCGCAGTAGATTTATCAGGCAGTATGAAGGAGCAGGATTTTATCGTCAATAATCAGGCGGTAGATCGCTTGACTGCGACTAAAACACTGGCTAATGAATTTATTGAGCGACGGGTAGGAGATCGTATCGGCTTGATATTATTTGGTACCAATGCCTATTTACAAACACCACTAAGTTTCGACCGCAAGACGGTGCAAATTTTATTAAATGAATCGGCCATAGGTTTGGCAGGGGAAAGTACGGCCATAGGTGATGCCATTGGCCTAGCAGTGAAACGGCTGCAAGACCAGCAAACAGATACTCGGGTATTAATCTTACTCACCGATGGTGCCAATACGGCAGGCGAAGTGACGCCGATAAAAGCCGCTGAAATTGCCGCCCAGCACCAGCTAAAAATTTACACCATAGGCATCGGTGCAGATGAGATGATCGTCAGTAGTTTTTTTGGAAAGCGCAGAGTTAACCCGTCACGCGACCTAGATGAAAAGACCTTGACAGCGATTGCCGAAAAAACCGGTGGTCGATATTTCCGCGCCAGAAATACCGATGAGCTTAAACAAATCTACCAGTTACTAGACCAATTAGAGCCAGTTGAAAAAGACAAGCAATTCTTTCGTCCGCGTTCTGAATTATTTTTTTGGCCCTTGGGAGCTACCTTGATATTAGCAGCACTGATTAGCATGGCGCGATTACGATGGAGATGATACTTAGCGAATTTCATTTTTTAAGACCCTACTGGTTATTGGCATTTATTCCCTTGCTGATGGTTATTGTGCTTAGCGTAAAAAATAAATTGCAGCAGGGAAGCTGGCAAGCCGTTTGTGATGTTGATTTATTACCTTTTGTTTTACAGGAAAATCTCACACAGCAAAGTCGTACGCCATTATTTACCAGTAGCTTTGCGGCTGTTCTAACTATTCTTGCAATGGCAGGACCTACCTGGGAGCGCATACCCACCCCAGTTTTTAGAAATGCGGCGGCTCTGGTCATCGTTCTGGATTTATCGCGCTCGATGGATGCTGGCGATATAAAGCCCTCGCGCCTGATACGGGCGCGGTATAAGATTTCCGACCTGTTACAAAAACGCAAGGATGGCCAGACAGCGCTAGTGGTTTATGCCGCATCTGCTTTTACGGTCACGCCGTTAACTGATGACACAGAAACCATCAACAGCCAGTTAGCTGCACTAAACAGCGATATTATGCCAGCACAAGGTAGTAACACCGCGATCGCCTTACAACATGCAGTGCAACTATTTAAGAATGCCGGCCTGCAAAAAGGCCAGATATTGCTAATTAGCGACGACGATAAAATAACAGAAGCGATAGAGCAAGCCGACTTACCCAAAGCATATCAGCTTTCCATCCTGGGTGTGGGTACACAAGAAGGTGCGCCTATAAAATTAGCGCAAGGCGGGTTTTTGAAAGATAGCGGTGGCAATATCGTGTTAGCAAAATTAAATAGTTCTGCTTTAAGAAAAGCAGCTCAGGAAAGTGGCGGTATCTATCAGAAAATGACCGATACCGATGCGGATATAGAGCGACTTAGTCATTATTTTGATCAAACAGCACAGCAAAGTGAAGTGCAGAATAATGATTTACTGCTAGAAAACTGGGTAGAAGCAGGCGTCTGGCTATTGCTGCCAATATTACTGCTCGCCGCTTTTTCGTTTAGGCGCGGGCTATTATTAGGGAGCTGACAAGCTGTCATCTCAAAACCCATGTTTTACCATGAAGGGCTTGAAGGTACCCCCTGTGTCAGGATAGTTTTAGTGATTTATCTAATAAGGTGATTGGTTGCGCCATTGAAGCTCATAAAACACTTGGCCCTGGATTATTGGAATCTACTTATCAGTAATCCCTCGCACATGAACTAAAAATTAACCAGATAGAATTCAAGCTTGAGTACCCTTTACCAGTAAAATACACAGGTATTCATCAAGCACAGCTTTTGACTTATATGAAGCGGGCTAATATTAAACACGGCTTCCTAATTAACTTTAATGTAAAACTATTAAAGCAAGGCTTAAAAAGCTTCGTTTTATAAAAGTATTCAAATAAAACACTTAAAGCCCAAAGAAAGGCCTTCAAGTCCTTCATGCTCTCCATGGTGAACAATAATGACACGACATAAAATCAGCACTCTAACTGCCTGGTTATTTATTTTTTTATTGCCTGTATCTGAAAACAGCTATGCCTTCGAGTGGCAGGATCTATGGCAAACCAGCGAGCAGCAGGCGCAGCAGGAATATTCAAATGGCAACTACCAGCAGGCGGCAGAGCAGTTTACCGAGCCTGCCTGGCAGGCAGCGGCACGCTATAAAGCCGATAAGGCACTCTCTGAAGAAGAGCAAATGCTACCTGCATCGACGGATACCGGATTTTATAATCAGGGCAATGTATTAGCAAAGTCAGGGCAGCTGGATAATGCCATTGAGGCATATGATCAAGCCTTAAATCTCAATCCAGATAATAAAGATGCTCAATATAATAAAGAGCTGGTCGAAAAGGCGCTAGAGCAACAAGAGCAGCAACAACAAGAGCAGGATAAAAATCAGCAGCAACAAGATAAAAAAGACCAGGAGGATGATCAATCTGGCGATCAGCAAGAACAGCAGAACCAACAGGGAGAGCAATCAGAAGAGCAATCTGAGCAGCAATCGGGACAACAAGAAAAGCAAGATTCACAAGAGCAGGACGCTGCTCAGGATCAGCAACAAGATTCTGCTAGTGAAACTGATGAGGAACAAGACCAGGAAGATATGCAACCACAGCAAGGCGAAGCTGATAAAGAAGAAAATCCAGCTGAACAAGAAGCTGAAAGCGCACAAGCCAGTGAAGAAAGCGTTGAAGAGAAAGAGGAACAGCAAGCAAGCGAGCAATGGTTGAAGCGCATTCCTGATGATCCATCGGGATTATTAAAGCGAAAATTCAAATACCAGTATGGGCGCCAGAAGCAACCGCAAAATAGCGGGCAGCAGTGGTAATAATCCATCCAATTGTAGGGGGAGGCTTTAGTCCTCCATTATCAAAATTAAGGAACAGGCGGGCTAAAGCCGCGGCCTACAAATTCTCTTGAGTTAGGAGGTTAGCAATGCAAGCAGGAATCATTGGTCTGGGCGCTATGGGCACAGGCATGGCGCGCAATATTGCCCGATCGGGTTATTTAACCAAGCTTTGGAACAGAACTCCGGATAAAGCACATAAACTAGCAGCAGAGTTAGGAATTGAGGCTGCTACCTCAATTCAGCAGCTTGCCTCCAGTATAGACATTATTATTATCTGTGTTTCCGCCGATAATGACCTGCTAGAAGTCATAAATGCAATATTGCCTTACGTCAAGCCAGGCTGCATCGTTATTGATACCTCTACCGTCAGTAGTGCAACAGCTCTGGTTGCCGCTGATTTATTAGCCAGCAGACAAATACATTTTCTGGATGCGCCTGTATCAGGTGGTGTAGAAGGTGCTAAAAATGGCACGTTAGCAATGATGGTAGGCGGTGATAACGCCATATTGGATAAAGTAAAACCAGTATTAGAAGCGATGTGTGCACGCATAATCTATATGGGGAAAACCGGAATGGGGCAAGGAACCAAAGCGGTAAATCAAATTATGGCAGCAGGTATTAACCAGGCAGTTACCGAGGCTCTGGCATTTGCACAGGCAGAAGGGCTGCCCTTAGAAAAAGTGATTGAGGTTGTTGCTGGTGGCGCTGCTGGCAACTGGTTTTTAGACCACCGCGGCCTAAGTATGACTCAACAGGATTTCCAGCCAGGGTTTAAGCTGGGCTTACATCATAAAGATCTAAAAATCTGTCAGTCCATGGCAGCAAAAAACTTGGCAAGTTTACCCGGGGTCGAGCAGACCCTCCTCGATTATGATGAGCTGATAAAAGAGGGCTTTGCTGACGAGGATATTTCTGCTTTATTTCGCCTAAAGCAAAGAGAAAGTTCGGCAGGGTAGATTTAAGGGGCCCCTAGAAACACACATCATCCATCCTCACGGGTCTTTTTGTCCGCTATCAGCACTGTAGACATCGTTACGTAGCTCGCCATGCGTCTATCGCTACAGCACTGATGATAAACAAAAAACCTGCCCAAAGATTGGACGATTATTAATTTCCAGGCGCCTAATATGTTAAAGAGTGGTGTCATTAATAGATGATAATAATGGCGCCATGAAAAATACACACTCTAGGAGGCTGTCCGAGAATAGAAGCCGTAGCGAGGGAAGGCCTTTTTGAGTCAGTTTTTTCGAACATTTGAGGCGAATAGTTGCGCTCTTTAACGAAAATGTTCGGGGAAAATGGCCAAAAGGGATTTTTCCGTAGTAGGGTCTCTATTCTTGGACAGCCTCCTAGTGAGGCCAAAAAACAAGAACGACTTTATACCTGACGCAAGAGATAAAGTTGGGGCTAGGCTGCATTCCCAGGGGGGCAAAAACGGCTCTTATGAATAGAGCGATTGCCCATGCTCTGCAGGAAGTAGAAAAAAAGAAAATAATAAAAAGTTTATAAACATGATCTCAGATATTGAACCGGTTAAATCGGAGTTAGCTTCTGAAGAAATGGTTCGGTGGCTTAGGCAGGGCAAAGAAAACCCTCTAGTTGCGAATAAAGCTGATAATGAATAAAATCGTTTTAGATTCGTGCGTATTCAGTAAATTATTTTTATTGGAGCCAGTCTCATCAAGAGGCTGCTATCAGTTCCTTTACGACTAAAAATGTCTATGCACTTATTAAACAGTATCAATTAGCTAACTCTCATCCTCCTTTTTGATCATTCAGCACCCAGCAGGCCACTCCGGGCAATATATTCCCCTCTCTATTAGCCAATCTCTCCCTGTTTATTTGTAGCCGATTCATTACTTCTTAAAATGAGTTGTTAATTAGCAACAAATGATACGACAATCTTTAATATTTTATGTGAATACTTATTAAGTATTCATTAGTGATTGATAAACAAAGAAAATAATATTTTAAAAAAAAATGCTCTATAAACTTGTAAGGATTAAAGTTTACTGCTATTATTTTCATCGTGTTACAAGATGTTGTATAAAAGATACGAATTGTTGTAATATTTGCACAAACCTTATAATAACCCTTGGGGGGGACTATGTTTAAAAATACTAAATTAGCTCTGAGTGCTGCGACAGCGCTTCTAGCATTAACCGGATTAGCAGTAGCACCACAGGCTAGTGCTGATGATATGGCAGAGTTAAAAGCGCGAATTGCCAACTTAGAAAAGCAGGAAACCGAAAGACAAACGATGGGTGGCGGCAACATGGTCT
>LWDU01035442.1_pt1 | contig 108599 bp, 106 predicted proteins | sample 727161 | NCBI WGS metagenome assembly LWDU01 (sample SAMN04566230, study PRJNA314399) | hydrothermal vent metagenome | isolation source: deep sea hydrothermal plume seawater | place: Mexico: Gulf of California, Guaymas Basin | collected 2004-07-11 | reverse complement strand
CGGATACGCTGAATCTTGATCTTGCGGGCCTGAGTAACATGATCGGTGACAATAGCCTGGACAGCATTCTTCCACTGAACCCTGGCAGAGAGAAATTGGCTATTACCGGCGATATTGGTGATGTTGTGAACCTGGCTGGCACTAACCTCAACGATATTACCGACGGCATCATTGGCGATGGTGCGTTTACTTCTGATTTCTTCGAGTCGGACTATCTGGGAGATGGACAGATGTATATTAGAATTACCGATGGCTCATCGCTTGATTTATATGTTCATGCCAACCTTGTGGACGATAATCCGATGGGCTGACGCCTATTGCAGGCGTTTATCTTTTTGCTCCCAGCGATCACGAAGCCAGCTTCTGGCGTCAATTTATGAATATCAATGTCTCTGCTTGCGCCGTGCAGGCACTTCCAGAAGTTTGTTTCACCGCCCTTGTAGTTGATAGTGATGTCTACCACGGGGGTGCCAGGTGGCATGGTTGAAAGTGCTATTTTCAGGCCGCCAGGCCTTGGGATCAGTAACTTCTTATAGGGTGAGTTCTGGTTGCGATGCTTCTCTTCAGTGATGCGCGTTCCTTCAGCGAAGATCAATAGTGCACCGCGTTCTTTGTGCATCGTTGAAGATGCCGCTTTTATAGCGTCAAAATCCTGTCGGTGGGCACGTCCGTCATCGCCCCTATTCAGACGCGGGAAATTGAGTGCATAGCAGATCCAGCCGACTATTGGTAACCAGACTAATTGTCGCTTTATCAGGAACTTCAAAATCGGTCCTTGTCCCGTGACAACATGTTGCAATATGGGGATATCAAACCAGGTTTGGTGATTGACCACGATCACCTGAGTAAGGTGATCTGGAAGAGTGCCATCGACATTGAAATTCACGCCCACAACATGAACCATCCACGCGCTGTTGATGGCAGCTGCAGTTTTGTAGCACAGCTCAATTAACCTTGTGCACGCATTGTAAAGCGCGCAATGCCGATTAAGGGGAACATCCAGAACCCAAGGTTCAGGATGACCACCAGTGAGGAGGTCAGGCTAAATAGTTGTTTACCGATGAAGGACAGGTAGTGCATAGGGTATCTTAGAGAGGAACCACGTTGTTACGCAACTGTGTATTTTGCGAAGCTGAAACTCCGCTGTGGAGGGGCCGGGGGCCGGGCACCGCAAGTCGACATGACAGGATTCAGAACAGCTTTGATTGTACAACCGCCAGTTTCGAATCCTCCCCAATACCAAGAAACTGTGTCATACCGCTGACCCGGCGTGATGATTGACTGACTGCGCGTTCCCACACCTGCGAATTACAGTGAATCGTGATGGATTTCTTTGCCCGTGTGATGGCGGTGTACAAGAGTTCCCGGGTTAGCAGACTCGCTGCGTCATCGGAAACTTCTTCGCTGAGCACCAGAATGACGTGATCAAATTCAGATCCCTGGGCTTTATGGACGGTCATTGCAAAGCACGATTTATGTTTCGGCAAACGTGAAGCCAGCAGTGGCTCTGCGGCCCCGGGGAAACTGACGACGAATTGATCAGTGTTTTCTATTGGCGTGCAGATCCCGATATCGCCATTGAACAGCCCAAGGTTATAGTCGTTACGGGTGATCAGGATTGGCCGTCCAGCATAGAATTCATTGTCTGGTGATTTGATACCCTGTGTTTCCAGCGCGCTTTCGATGTCCTGGTTAATCGGTTCTACACCGGCATCACCACCGCGCCGGCTACAAAGAATGCGGGTCTGCTCAAAAGTGCTGAGTAGTAATCCAGGGTCAAACTGTTTCCCGGCGAGTAGGTCAATGTAATCTTTCCAGTATCCCAGCAGATCGTGTATCAATGGATCCCGGTCACCGGACTTGAACACGACGCTGTTGTCGATAAGGCTGGTCGCTGATTGACCGGACTGAATCGCCCTTGACAGAGTGGCGATACCGCTGTCCGGGTCGAACCTGTAGCTTTTATCCAATTCGCAGACTGCGTCGGTCAGATGATGTGACCTTTCGATGGTTTGAACTTCACCCACAAAGTTCGAGGCTAGCTCACCGAAAGTGCTTGAGAACCCGGGCTCGCCCGCGCAAAGATCGGCGAGCACGTTACCGGTATCAACGCTGGGTAACTGATTCGGGTCACCAAGAAGAATCAGGCGAGTGTGATCGGGCAGGGCGCCGAGCAAGCGGTGCATCATCGTCAGGTCAATCATGGATGCTTCATCAACAATCAGCAGGTCAACCTTGACCTGGTTTTGGGGGCCATGACGCCAGGTTCTTCCATCTTTGCGCATACCCAGCAGCCGATGCAGTGTCTGGACCTGAAACTTCTTTTCCCTTGTGTCTGCCCACTCGTCGATCGAGTCTGATAAACGCATGGCAGCTTTACCGGTTGGCGCAACCAGTTTTATGATCAGGTCTGGGGATTCTTCTAGCAGGATATCGAGAATTTTGACGACGGTACTGGTCTTACCGGTGCCGGGACCGCCAGTGATAACGGCAAGCTTGCGAGCAATCGCCAGGAAGGCGGCGAGCTTCTGGCGATTATGTTCTGCATCACCAAAGTGTTGCTGCAGCTTTTTTGCCAGAAGGTTAGCGTCGGGAATATCCAGCGCTACGTTCCTTGCGCTGATCAGCGCAGCGACTTCTGACTCGTAGTGATAAAACCGGTTCAGGTAAAGCTTGTTGTGGCTCAGGACAAAGGGTTTTTCATCTTCAGGCCCGCCTACGGACGCTTCTGCCCGAAGTTGTTGTTTAAGCGCGGGATCTACCCGCGTCAGGTCCAGGCAGGAATGCTGGTTTACGGTGGCGGTAACCAGCTGCGCCATTAGCCTGCGAGCGCCGGGTTCAATCTGCCCGGTTTTACTGCCGATCAGGCGAAGAAAATGCTGTTCGAATAATGCGCCATGCAACTCAGCCACTGATTCCCCCTAATAATTCATCAAGCCTGGCCACAGTATCCAGATCAGGTTTGGTAAAAAATATGCCCCGGGAATCCTGCTGGTTCATGCCGCGAAGGAAGAGGTAGTAGGCGCCTCCCATGTGTGTTTCATACTGGTAACCGGGCAGTTTCTGTTTCAGCATCCGGTGTACCGCCACGGTGTAAATCAGGTATTGCAGATGGTACTGATGACTTTGCATGGCATGGGCAATGGATTCATCATTGTAATCCGTGAGGGAATTACCCAAAAAGTTCGATTTGTAGTCCGCGATGTAGTATTTGCCATCCCGCCGAAACAGGAGGTCGATCAGTCCGGTCATCTGTCCCTGCAGCAAAAGCGCTTTGTTGGAGGTGCCTTCCAGGTATCCTCGTTCGGCCAGGAACTGCACCAGGTTTGTCGATGTTGCCAGTGGAAAGTGGAATTCCATTTCATCCAGCCGATCCGTTAAGCCTACATCCTTTAAGGAAAATTGGCCGAGTGGAGCCTTAAGAATGTCCTGGACCCATTGCTCAAGGACGGCTAGCCATTCATCTTCCAGGCCAAGTCTCCTGAGGGTACGGTCGCACAGGGATGAGCAGTCATCAGTCTGGAAATCAAGATCTTCCATCAGGCTGTGCAGAATGACGCCGACACGGGCCCCTCGTGGAAAGCTGTGCCGGCTTAATAGGTTCTGGATGTTTGGGGATTCTTCGTTGCGGTCATCATCGGCGTATCCCGTGACCATGACAGGCTCGTGGACGGTTAACCTGGCCGCGACCCCGGTGTAGCTGTGGACTCGCCAATAGTCATTAACGGTGGGCTTTGCGGGCGGCGCGGTCAGTGGGTCTGGCGAGGTGCTATCGGTGAATATTGTGTTGGCTATGTTATCTGTCGCAACGATCTCGAAGAGCTTTTGGGGCAAAACGCCGTGTACGCGATGCAGCAGTGATTCGTCCTTTTTGAGGGTTTCAATGTCGAGCAGTCGTCTAATGGCGGAACCCGCAAACGAGTTCAGTTTCGGCAGGCCAAGGTAGCATCGGTATTTTGCCCTGGTCATCGCAACGTAAAGCAGGCGCATGTCTTCTTCCTGCTCTTCCCTGGCGCTCAGGCTCCGGTGGTGACTGTCATCACCCAGCTCGACCCCGGCGATATATCTGCCTTCCTGCTCGATATGGAACAGTGCAGGGTCTGCGCTATTCTTGCTACCTGTGGCAAAGACGGGTATGGGAATCATGACAATATCGTATTCAAGCCCTTTGGCTGCGTGCATTGTCACGATCTTGACGAGGTTCTCATCACTTTCCAGCCGGAGCTGTCGGTCTTCGGCAGATACGGTGGCGGCATCACCCTGTTCGTGGCTGAACCATTTGATCAGCTGGTACATCCCCTTGATGCTGCCTGATTGTTTTTGGAGTATTTCTATCAGGTGACGCAGATTGGTTATTTGTCTTTCGCCGTTCGGGAGCTGTAACCACCTCTGGGCCAGCTGACGTCGCTCCATCAGCGTGTTAAGCATTGGCGCGACATTCTGCTCGAGCCACATTTCACGGTAGGAACGAAATTCTGCGAGCACAGCCTGCTGCGCCTGAATGTCATGATTCAGGCGGTCGATATCAGCTGCGGTTGTCTGCATGAGGCGCGTTGCGAGTGCCGCCTTGATTGCCTGGTCGTTTGCAGGTTCGAGTATCGCCTCCAGGACCAGCTTAAGGTCAGCGGCGGTATCCTGAAGGAAGACACTTTCCAGCGTCAGGTACACACTTTGCACACCTCGAGAACTAAGCGCTCGCTGGGCCGCGACAGCATCGGCGCGCCTTCGCACAAGAAACGCTATTTGTCCGGCACTGACTGATTTGCCATCCAGGCTGGCCTGACTGTCGGCGTTGATCAGGGAAACGGTTTGTTCCGCCGCATAATTCATCGCCCGTTCTGTTAGCTCCGCTACGCCAGCGAACCGGTCAGGATCTTCGATCACAAAGAGTTGGTAAGGGGGACATTCGACGCCGGCGACCAGCATCTTCATTTCAGCATGTGTTGGGGCGGGCCTCACCGGTACAAAGGGCATATCCGCATCGTTACCAAAAACGTTACCTTTCTGGAAAAGGAAGTTCGTTGCTTCAATGAGTGCCGGTGAAGAACGCCAGTTCACATCAAGGTTGTGCAGCCTGCTCGATAGTACGAAAGCTATAGATGGCCTGTTTGGGATCGCCAATCGTCAGTAGCGAATGTCCGTTGTTACCGTCCTGGTAAACGCGAGAGAAAATGCTGTTCTGGATGTTGTCGGTATCCTGGAACTCATCGATCATAGCGATGGGCCAGCGGTTAGCCATGGAGTCCGGCAGTGATGATCCTGGCCTGTTTACTGCTGCTGCAAGGGAAGTCAGTAAATCGTCGATGGTCATCTTGTTCCAGGTCTCTTTGTGCTGCTGCATCAGGCTGGAGACGCTGGCGTATACCTGATGCCAGAGGTTGGTTGTGGCTGTATTGATACCTGCATGAACCTCTGTGATCAGTTCAAGGGCGGGGTGTATCGGTAAATCGCCACCTTTTTTTACCGCCCCGGCCAGGGAATCAGCGGAATAGATTTCCCAGAGCTCATTGTCCAACTCGATTCCAGTCGAAAGACAAAATTCGGTCATCTGTCCAAGCCTTCGATAAGGTTTTAAATTTTTCTTGAGATCACCGTTAAGCAGTGATTGTTCCAGCTCGCCATCTCTCCAGAGGGTTTTAGCCTCGCGTGCTTTGAGCACCAGTTCATTTGCATCTTCTGCTGTCTGAGCAGGAAAGACCTGTAGCTCGCCACGAAAGAGGAAAGGTGACAGTTTTCTCGCCAGCATCGCGGGGTTTGGCCAAAGTGTTAACGCCAGTTGGCGGATATCTCCCTGTAGCGGCATGATCAAAGTGCGGTAACAGTCCTCGACGGCAAGCTTAAGCAGGTGGTCCCGTTCCGCATTGAGTTCCTGATCGAACAGAGTGCCTGACTCAAACGTTTGCTCGCCAAGAACTCTTGCGCAAAAACCGTGAATGGTGAAGATGCTCGCTTCGTCGATCAACTGGCTTGCTGCGGTCAACAATTTTAGGTCTGTTGACGAGTCACTTGAGGTCTGCAGTAAATGTCGGAGAAACTCATCACCGTTATCGTCGCCGGTTCTAAAAACCCGCCGTGCCTGTTCAATTCGTTTTGCGATCCGGTGTTTAAGCTCGTTGGTGGCGGCAATAGTAAATGTCAGGATGAGAATTTCATTGATTGCCAGTGGTCGTTGCCATGGTGAGTTGCGACCGAGTAACAGCCTGAGACACAGGTTAGTGATCGTGTAGGTCTTACCCGTACCGGCACTTGCTTCGATCAGCTGGCCGTGGTCCAACGGCATGGTCATCGGGTTAAAAGTGATGTCTGAACTATTCATCGACCTGCACCTCCAAAATGGGTTGCCAGATCGATGGCGCGTCAGTGATGAACCTGTCGTGAAATGCCTCAGGTAACTGGAACAGTCTTGCCCAGTAACGGTCCTTGCCTTCTGAGCCCGGTTGATCCCTTTCCCAGCCCTGGCGAGCTTTCAGGATCGAGCTGTCTACCGATAAGCCTTTCAGCTGACTTTCGGTAAAAGCTTTGCAGGCCTCGGGCGGCAAAAGTAAGGGACTGGCGATGCCTTCGTCGTACAGGTCCAGTAAATTGCACAGAATTGCTTCTGCTGTCGCCGGATCAACTGGCCCTAGCCGGCTGACCTTCGCGTCATCTTTGTCTCCCCGAAAAATAAAAACTGTCGAGGTGTTTGGCTTTGCAATGTTAGCCGCAAGATGTTGAACCCAGGTATCCAGCAGCTGTCCCGCGCGGAGTTTTCCCGCACGGTAGCTGACAAGGTTGCCGCCGTAGAGGTTATCAAGCTCAACGCGAAGTGGGCTCCCTTCAATCTCAATGTTGGTTTTAATGAAAGATTGTGGAACATCAAGGTAATCTGCCGCTCGTGCCTGGATGGTCTGAGCCCTGATGAGTTCACGTTCCAGGTGTTGTTGGCCGATATCACCCGGAAGTATGGTGCCGGACAGTGATACCTGTCGTTTGAATTGCTCAAGGTCCTGGCCGCTCATCAAGATACCCAAAGCGGTATCGGCCAGATGGAACCGTTCGAGTGGGTCCAGTTCGAACGACTCAATATCTTTCAGTTCGGCTTCATCGACATCAAGGTAGACCCCCAGTCTTTGCTGCAGAAAGTATTTGCCGGGATGTCGCAGGAATCTGGAAAGTTGTGTAATTCCGGTGCATGTCATTGATTCTTCCGGTGCTAGCGGGGTCTCCATAAAGCCAGGCGCATCTTCGTTGGCAGACAGTGCCTCGTGCCACAGGGTAGAGAACGACTGCAGGCCATCCCCTTGATAGTACCGCCTGCTAAATGGCTGCAGGGCATGGGTGATGGAATAGTCCTCCCCGAATACTGCTTGCAGGTAATGTTGCCATTCGCCAACGACGACAGAAGGGGGACGATCCTTGTTGTCCCTAACGCCTTTGCCAACGAAGCTGACATAGAACGTTTCACCTGCAGACAGCAACGCTTCAAGGAACAGATATCGGTCATCCAGTTTTTTTGATCGGTCGCCTTTCCTGGCAGGTGAGCTGGCAAACAGGTCGAAAGAGTGTGGCCTGACGTCACGGGGATATTCACCGTCATTCATGCCCATCAGGGCAACCATGCGAAACGGTATGCTTCTCATGGGTACGAGTGTCGCGAAGGTAATACCGCCGGAGATAAAGCCGGCTTTCGAATCCTGGTTGGAAAGTGCCTGGTTGATTGAGTAGGCCATCATCTGGCGAGAAGCGTTGTCCTGGTAGCGGCCAGAACTGGCATCGAGGCTTATTTCGTCGATGACCTGTAGTAACTGGTTGACCTCAAGCACCTCATCGCCCCGGGGATCGTAAAATGTTGAGATCAGTCGTGTCACTATTTTTTGCCATGCATCGACCGATCTAGGTTCCCCAAGTTCTGTTCTAACCTCCCCCAGTAAGTCTATGAAATAACAAAGCTTGCCAAGAAGATCGGTATCCGCGGGGCTAATCTCAAAGGGCAGAATGCTATCCCAGCTGCCCTGATCGGGTGACATGGCGAACCCCAGTAAAAGACGGTTTATACCGAACTTCCAGCTGTTCTGGTCTTCGGGTGGCAGGTTCCAATAGGCCTGCTTGTCCTTGCCGCTCAATTCCCACCGGATACCGGATTCCTCTACCCAGTAGGAAATGGTCTCGAGGTTTTCCTGAGTAAGTTCGAAGTGTCTCATGATGGCGGGAACTTCCAGCAGGTCCATGACCTCGGGACCAGACAGCCTGAGTTCAGGCAGCTTAAGCAGATTCATGAAACTACTTAACAGCGTGCTGTTTTCAACGGAACTTCGGTCAGCAATTCGGTAGGCCAGGCTGCCGGAAAACACTGACTGAATGAACGGTGCGTACTCGGCAACGTCCGGCACCATCACCAGGATATCGTTAAGCCTGAGCGCAGGAGATTGTTTTATGGCATGCAGTATCTGGTCGTGCAGCACCTCAACTTCGCGAAGTCTGCTGTGACAGATATGGATCTGGATGGAAGTGTCGTTGAACTGTCGCGGGGTTGGTTGGCATTCAGCGCCAAACTCACCGCCGAAGGTCAGGTTTAGGATGTCGTTCTTAACGACATCAAGCGCGGTAACTTCTTCAAGATCCAGGAAAAGTTCCTCCGAGTGCACCTGGTTGGATTCCAGTAGCAGTTCAAGATACTCCCGTCCCTGTTTGCCCAGTGATGACAGTAACGGATTGCCAACCTCCAGGTAGTCTTCGTCGATGAGTGGCTCATCCGTCGACAATAGACTGCGAATTGAGCGTCGCGCTTTGTCTTTCTCAGAAACAATATCTCCCCAGTAATGTGCGCAGGGGTTTAAAAAATAAATATCGACCTCGGTAGATTCAGCCAGTGCTTCAAAGGTCTGTAGTTGAAGCGGCGGTAAGGTAGAAAGGCCAAAAATGCTGATGCGTTTGCGCGTCGCTTTGGGTTGCTGACTGTTTGACTGGCGAGCAAGGGATTGTAAAACCCGTTGGTGCAATGTTGCCCTGTGTAGTCCCTGATTACCTTGCAGGTCATCCTGGATGATTCTCCATAAATCAGCCTGCCAGGCCTCGTGGCCGGTCAGTTCCCGGCGTTGGTTTTGCCATTGCAGGATCCAGTCTGGCCGGTACATGAGGTATTCGTCGAACAGCAGGGCCAATTCCGCCGCGAGCTGATGTAATCGGAGGTCTTTGTCGCCTGCTCCGGCCAGGTAAGTGTCAATTTCACTGGCGAGCCCGGGGTTTGTTTTCAGCAGCCGCATGATCCGCCAGGTCAGGCGATGTCGGTCGTAGGGGGATTCATTGAGTAGTTGTGTTTCGGGGATCAGGGACTGGTAGAGCTTCCACAGGAAGGTGGCTGGCAAAATACAGTCTACATTGCTACTAATGCCGTGATAATCGGAGAGCTGAAGCTTTAGCCATTGTCCCAGGCCGAAACTTTGAACGACCACCGTGAGTGGCTCAAATGGGTCGTTGAATAATGTATTCCTCGCGCAGAACGCCCGGGCGAGTTCAGACATCTGGTTCGATTGGAACAGGTTCAGCATATCGACCAGTGTACGGATTCCGCCTTCGAATCCTATCCCCGGCCTTCTGATAGACTTCAATTGGCAGGGTGACGGGGTTATTTAGGCGTCGGCGGGCGCTCGAAAGAGCCGCAAGGGTATGCGCAGCATAATGCAGAACAGGGATCGCAAGGTGACTTGCTTGAGCGGGGTCGTGACGCAACCGGATGATAGGTGAGTTTGCGCCTGCAGGGCCTTGACCCGCAATCACAGAGCCCCTAGGCTCAAGGCTTAACCCAGGAGAATCACGATGGCTTACGACTATGAAACACTTGGAATTGAATATGACAAGGGGGTGCTTACCGCCACTATTAACAACCCGCCTGTGAATGTCATGACCCTGCCTCTTTATATGGACCTGGTTGGTTTTACCAGCGAGGTTGAACAGGATGAATCCGTTAAAGTCATTGTATTTCAGAGTGCTGATCCGGATTTCTTTATTGCCCATTTTGATGTGGAAGCCATTTTGGAGTTTGCGATTGATACGCCGGCAGAGAAGAGCCTGGAGTTCTCAGACTTTCACCTTATGTGCGAACGAGTAAGAACCATGCCAAAGGCAACTATCGTCAAAATGGCGGGTAGAGCGGGTGGCGGTGGAAATGAATTTGCATCGTCCTGTGATATGCGATTTGGACTGAAGGGAAAAACAGTCATCAACCAGATGGAAGTGGCGCTTGGTATTTTGCCTGGAGGAACCGGTACTCAGCGACTGCCAAGGCTGGTTGGTCGGGGTAGGGCCATGGAAATTTGCCTTGGCAGTGATGATATTGACGCAGAAACTGCTGCTCAGTGGGGTTACCTGAATCGTGTTTTTGATTCGGCGAACGAGCTGGACGGTTTTGTGGATTCTCTGTCAAAAAGAATTGCCTGCTGGCCCGCTGAAGCGATCGCGCTATGTAAGGCATCGATCAATAATGCAGAGATGCCGCTAAGTGACGGTTTATTAGAGGAGGCATTTCTGTTCCAGCAAACGCTTCGGACCAAAGGCGCCCAGCAGAACATGCGTAAAGCCATGGCAATGGGTTTGCAGACAAGGGAAGGTGAACTGCGGATGGGCGAGCTCTGTTACGACTTTGCGCAGGCAGCTAACGACGAGGACTAAAGCGATTCATTCTACAGGGCAAGCACAGATAAGCTGATGGAAGCGTTACCCGAAGATATTCTTGTCCTTGAGAAAGCAGCCGTTGTTCACTGGTTTCCCTGTGGGGAAGGCAGAATGCCTATCCGTCAGTGGGAAAATGCAGGTGCCGAAAAAGTGGTTCTGCTGCATGGCGGTTCAGGGTCCTGGCTGCACTGGGCGAGAAACATTCCCGCGCTACGCGAGCAATTTGATGTTTACGCGATTGATCTGCCGGGCCTTGGCGATGCTGCGATGTGCGAAGTTGAATCTGATGCTGTTAGTGCCGCCCGGGCAACAAGGACCGCCCTGGAACAATTGTTCGATTCAGCATTTCACGTGGTTGCCTTTTCGTGGGGCTGCACGGTTACCGCCATGGTCATGAAGGACATGGCGACGCGGCTAAAATCAGTGATGTTAACCGGGCCCGCTGCGGTGGGGGATTTACCCCGCAGGGTCACCATGAAACCGCTCATTAGACGAGTGTCTGGAATGAGCAGCGACCAGGTCCTTGCGGCTCAGAAAGAAAATCTGGCCAGGTTGATGTTTTATCAGCGCTCACGCATAGACAATACAGCTGTCACTATTCAGCAGCTTAATACCTCTCGTGCTCGATTTCGCAGCCTGCCGTATGCCAGGGGTAGGTTGGTTATTGATGGCGTGCGAGGCACAACGACGCCCCTATTCGTTATCTATGGCGACCATGATAACCCTGCCTACCCTGACCTTGAGGCGCGCCGAGATATCTTCCAGTACGCTAGACCCGACGTCAGGTTCGAACTGGTTGCCGATGCAGGACATTGGTTGCAGTATGAAATGCCTGAGTTGTTCAATGAAAGATGCATTGAATGGGTCAATAGCCAGTCCTGATGAAACCTGGGCCTTTAAGGATAGTCGAACAGTTTGGCAAGGTATTGAATCTATTCCGACCGGCCGTCCAGTAGTTCGAATACGCCTTCTTCACGCAACACTCGCATGCCCAGCCGCTGGCTGGAAACGCCCGGGCGTAAAAGGTAGTCAAAGCGAAGTCTTCCTTCGCCTTCTTCAGCCTGGAAGTAACGGCAGTCGATCTTTCCGGCATCGCTGATGTGCTCACTCAGTTCGATCAGGTGCGAGGAAAACATAAACAGGCATGCCTCTTTGGTCGAGAAGCGTTCCAGTATTGCTTTCGAAGCATCAAATGCGTCTTTAACGTTTGTTCCCTTAAAAGGTTCGTCCATGATGGCCACGACCCTGTGGCCTTTCGAGATAGCCTGTGCGATAGCCTTGACGCGCAAAGCTTCGGCGCGAAAGTAGCTTATACCGCTGCTCAGATCATCGCTGAGCGAGATAGAACTAAAGAGTTGCTCGGCCGGCACAAAGCTGAAACGGCTTGCCGGCACACCCATGCCCAGATGAGCAAGGTACAACGAGGTGGCAAAGGCGCGAAGGTAAGTCGTTTTGCCAGCCATATTGGGCCCGGTAAGAAAAAGCACTCGCTGTTCCTGATTGATGTTGACCGGATTAGCGACGGCCTGCTGTAAGAAAGGATGTACTAAACCTTCTGCGACCACGCGCATGGGGCCTTCTTCAACGTTCGGCATGACGTAGCCGTTGTTCCGGGTAACATCTGCCATTGCCACAAGCGCATCGATTTCGAAAATGAGAGCCAGCAGCCTTGATACTGTTTCTTTCTCGTGAATCCGAAAGTCCTGATCCAGTCGCAGTATCTTGAAAGCCCAGCCTGCATGCTCCTCGGTGGGTACCTTCGCCAAACCGGGGGGCTCAAGCAGTGTTTGAATTTCCTGGAAAATCTGAACCAGCTCTCCCCCGGCGGATTGCAGTTCTGCCTGTGACATAAACTCACGTATTCCCTGAATCACCCTGCAGGTGATTTGAATGCCACGCACAATGCTTCTGTAGTGCGTGTCATGGTTTGCCCATAAAGAGAAAGCGTTGATCGCGAACTCAAGTGAATTATGGTGGGTCACAATCGGCAATATGTCCTGTAAGTAGTGGCCTACCCGTCCCATTGCATAGGCGGAGGGCAGTTTGTTAAAAACCGATCGATGTTCCTGGATAAAGTGGAGGGAGTCCTGGGTTTCGCGTATTCGATCCGGGTTCGACCAGGGGGCTGACATTCTTTGCCGTAAAATTCTGGCGCCGCCTTCGGACCGTGATTGGTTGCAAAGATCGAAAAGGGTCTGGCCCCCCGAGTCTGATTCAAAAATTTCAAGGTCCTTGAGGGTGAGGCCATCGAGATTAAGAACATCCGGGTCAAGGATATTAAGGTTAAGAGCGTCTGACTTCATATAAATACAATCAATACCTTGGAGCAGGTTGCGATACAACACCGTTGTCAGTCAGTGTGAGATGCGTCAGGGTTTGTTCGTCATGATTCATGCGCCAGGAAAGCATTTTCTGTGCGTATTCCAGAACCAGCGGCAGGTAGTCAGGGTTGTTTGCCTGGTTTACGAACTCGTTAGGGTCTTGTTGCAGGTCAAAGAACAGCGGTGGCAGGTCGGTAAAGTGCACGTACTTATAGCGATCATCGCGGAGTACGTTCAGGCTGCACTGGTGTTGGGTGAGTCCGAGTGACTGCTCCAGGGTTTCGCCTGCTAGCACATCGCGGAAATCTAACTCCCAGTGAGCGGCATCTCTCCAGTAATCAGGAATTTTACCTGTGCGAAGGATAGAGATAAGAGACTTTCCGTCGCATTGACGGGGAATATCCAGATCCAGCCAGTCAAGCATGGTTGGCATGATGTCGACATTTTCGGTGAAAGCTTCGATCTGCAGGCCCCTTGTATTGGTTGCATCGGGGTCTCTGATAATTAGCGGTATGTGATAGCTGGCATCGAAATAACCCATTTTACCGATAAGCCAGTGATCCCCGATTTGCTCGCCGTGATCGGATGTAAAGACGATCAGCGTGTTGTCCCATTGCCCTGATTTTTTAAGGTAGTCGAACAGTCTGCCGAGATTATGGTCGACTTCTGTCATCAGGCCGAAGTAGGAGGCTTTAAGGCGGGCTGTTTTATTATCGTCCAGTGGCGCACCGACGCGGGGTTTGTTCAGGTAGGCTTCAAGCAGTGGATGCTGGGCGCCTTCGGTTGCCATGTCTTGCTGGCGGACAAAGTCTTTCAATGTCTCGGGGGGATACAGTTCATTATATGGCTCTGGCGCTATCCAGGGAGGGTGGGGCCTGAGCAGTGACAAATGCACACACCAGTGCCCGTCTTTTTGATCGATGTACTCCACAGTACGGTCAATCATGAAATGGGTATCGTGAAGTTCTTTTGGAATGGCCAGTGGTGCAGGTACCGGACCTCCATCTTCATATTCGGCGACATCTGCCTTGCCTGTGTAGAATTTCCAGTTGGGGTCAGGAACGTCAAGGCCCTGGTCACCAAGCCATGCCGCCCATGCATCAGGAAAGGTTCCCATCATTACGATGGGGGTGATCCCTGGCAACGGACCCTCATAAGATTGTAGGTACTCATGGTCGGCAGCAAACTCCCTCGGGTCATTGGCCGTGTCTGTATAGCCGAACAATGCGGGGTCGTAACCTTTCTTTCGGGCTTCGAGGGCCCAGTTGGTATGCCTGGCATCAAGCGGTGTTCCATTCGTGCCTGACCGATGGTTCTGGAGGTACATGCCCGTATGCAGGCTGGCTCGAGAGGGCCCGCAAGGGACCGCGTTAGCAAAATGTTGCTTGAACAACATACCGTCCGCTGCCAGTGCATCCAGATTTGGGGTTTGCACCTGGTGCCCCAATGACGAAAGACATTCCGCCCTCCATTGATCAGCGGTAATAAACAAAATGTTCTTCATTTGGAGCCCCCAGCTCTGCGCCCATAATTAACTGTCATCAATCTATTGTTACTTGCAGCACACGTCAACGATAGATGAGCATGTTATATTGCGCGCCTTTCGATAGTTGTTCGCTACCCCCAAGGATGCCCTTTGATTTCTGTTACCTGGCCGTTTGACCCCAAGCGATCTCCAGTCTACTACGGCTGGGTCGTGTGGCTGTTTTCGACAGTGGGTTTTTTGTTGAGCATACCTGGCCAGACGATGGGTATGGCTGTTTTTACGGAACCGTTCATCGACGCGTTTGGGTTGACCCGAACCCAGTTATCAATGGCGTATCTCTTTGGGACGATCGGGTCGTCGCTATTCCTGACTCAAGCGGGACGCTGGTACGACAGGCTGGGCGGACGGATCATGATTGCCGCGTCATCCTTGGCATTAGGGCTGATGGTTGTGTATATCAGTTTTGTCGATGTCCTGAGTAGCTGGCTGGGTGGTCATACACTGGTCACCTTTATCCTTATCCTGCTTGGCTTCTTCGGTGTGAGGTTCTTTGGCCAGGGGGTACTGACGAGTTGTTCGCGTAATGTCTTGATGCTCTGGTTTGTCAAGAGGCGGGGTCTTGTGAGTGGTCTTCGTAGCGTCTTTGTATCTTTTGGTTTCTCTCTGGCACCGCTTGTCCTGGCAATGATGATCGGGGGATTTGGCTGGCGCGGTGCCTTGTGGTTCATGGCGTTGTTGGTAGGCCTGGCTTTTGCTGTGCTGGCTTTTATCTTCGTGCGCGATAATCCCATTTCCTGTGGCTTGATTCCTGATGGCGAAAAACCTTCGGGTGCCTATGTGGCGCCGGCCGAAGTGCCGTCGAAGACACTTGCAGAGGCGCGCCGTTCTCCGGTCTTTTGGATCTACTCCATGAGTCTTGCGATGCACGCCATGTTCGGTACGGCACTGACCTTTCACGTTGTCGCCATTTTTGGTGAAGCGGGGTTACCCAGGGATGTTGCCTTTGGGTATTTTTTCCCTGCTGCTATTTGCGCAACCGCGGCTAACCTTGTCGGCAGCTACCTTGTGGACAAGGGGCCTTTGAAACCTTTTCTTATCGTGATGCTGATCGGTTTTGTTGTCGGTGGCTGTGGGCTGATAAACCTTGACCAGCCCTGGGGTTACTGGATGCTCGCGGTCGGGTTTGGTACGGGGGGTGGCCTGTGGGGCGTAACGTCTAATCTCGCATTTATTCGCTTTTTTGGTCCGCTTCATCTTGGGGAGGTCAGCGGGTTCAATACTTCGATCTCTGTTTTCGCGAGTGCAGTGGGTCCGTTTGCCTTTAGTCTCGCGGTAGATCACCTAGGTAGTTATAACGTTGCCGCCCAAATTTGCCTGGCTATGCTGGTCGTTCTTTTAATAGCCGCAATCGTTGTCAAGCAGGAAGAAGTCACCTACTGATCACCCGGCAGCGGTGTCGAAGCCGATGAGTGGTCGATCGAGGCCATTGTTCCAGTTCATCCCGGAGGTTTTTTTTCAGCGCCTTTCCTGTGCCTGATTTGAACCAGGCCAGCACCTTGTTTGCATATTTTTCTGTGCTGAACTCAAGAACGGCGCCACGACTAAAATAGCCGAGGGCGCGCTTGCTTTGACGGTTATCAATATGGTTTTGGACCAGTGTGCCATTGATCGTCAGGTGTTGTGTCAACAGTCGCAACCAGCGTTGATCTGCGGCATAAGGTCTCTCCGGGTCTCCTTCGGCGTGAATGAAAATATCATCGACAATATAATCGAACTTATCATGACAGGTTTCCAGCCACTTTCTTGCATCGGCATGGACAAGTTCCAGCTTCGGGTAATCAAGCTGGAAATAGTCCTTCGCCAGTTGAACGTGAGTTGAATCCAGCTCAATTCCGACGATTTGTTCGAGGCTGTGCATCTTGCACAGTTGATGGATGGCCGTACCACCAGCGACCCCAAGGACGAGCACTTTTTTTGGCGGCGTAGGCAGGCAGAGGGATGGAAGGCTTAAAAGGTCCCACACGCCACTGGTGAACAGATGTTGCGGGTTGAACTGGGTATGAAAAGCACCATTGGTGTACAGACGGCGGCTATTTCCGGCGCTTCGTACCTCGTAGGTGACACCAGCACGCTTCTTTTTGAACAGGACAGCCAAGTGTCAGTCTGACAACCCGGTTTTCTTCAGCAGTTCGGAAGTTGAAGGATCATGGTCCATTGATCCGCCCAGAATCTTGTTGGTTAACTGCTTTCCAAGTTCCACGCCCCATTGATCGAAGGAGTTAATGGACCAGATGGCGCCTTGTACGAAAACCTTCTGCTCGTAGAGCGCAAGCAGCATCCCCAGTGACTCAGGGTCCAGTTTATCCACTAACAACGTCGAACTTGGTCTGTTACCCGGATACTGCCGGTGCGGATCAGCATTGACCTGACCGGTCATTAACGCCTCTGATTGGGCGATCATATTTGCGAGGAGAACGCGATGATGTTCTGGCTTGCTCAGTTCGTCGTGTATGGTGCCAATGAAATCGACGGCAACCAGTTTTGTTCCCTGGTGAAGAAGCTGGAAGAACGCATGCTGTCCGTTTGTGCCGGTTTGTCCCCAGACAATTGGTCCTGTCTCTAATTCAACTGACTCACCTTCCAGTGTCGATAACTTTCCATTGCTCTCCATATCAAGTTGCTGGAGATGATCAACAAACGGCCCCAGTCTTTCACAGTAAGGTATCACTGCATGCGTCTGAGCTCCAAGGAAGTTGTTGTACCAGATACCGATCAAGGCCATTAACAAAGGAGCGTTTTTCTCCGGCGGGGAATTCAGGAAATGGTGGTCAATCTGCGCACCTCCTGCCAGGAAAGATTTGAAATTGTCGAACCCCAGTGCGATGCAGATCGCGAAGCCGATTGAAGACCAGACAGAGTATCTGCCTCCAATGGAGTCAGGGAACGTCAGGATTTGTTGATCTGGTACGCCGAATGCCTGCGCCTTGTTACGATTATTGGTGATCGCGATGCACTGTGCCCGGCTCTGGGATTTGTCCAGGTCGAGTTCAGTTTCAAGCCAGCCGAGGGCTGTTTGTGCGTTTATTAGCGTTTCAGCCGTTGTGAAGGTCTTGCTGGACACAACAACCAGCGTTGAAGCGGCATTCAATGTTTTCACCAAAGACAGAATTTCGGCGCCGTCCACGTTGGAAATAAAGTGAACTCGCGGTCCCGTGTGAAACTCCCTAAGCGCCTGCACGACCATCTTCGGGCCGAGATCAGACCCGCCGATACCAATGTTGATCACGTCGGTAATGGTCTCTCCGGTGATTCCTGTCCAGGTCCCATTCCGGATTCGATGGCTTAACGAGTCAAGTTTCGCCCGTTCTTCCTTAACGTGCTCGATGAATTCGTCTGGCAGATGCGGGGCGGGGTGTCGTAGCCCCGTATGGAGTACCGGGCGGTTTTCGCTGACGTTGATAGGGTCGCCGGAGATCATCTCACGCGCGTGATCAAGTACCCGGGACTCTTCCGCCAGGTTCAGCAGAAGCCGTAGTATTTCTTCAGTAACAGCATGCTTCGACAGATCGACGTAGATTCGCCCAAGATCAACCGAGAAACGGTCCAGCCTTCCGGGGATATTGAATTGTTCTGCAATCTTGATGCTATTGGCATCAGCCGCGAGCGCCTGGAGCTTAACCCATGTGTCAGTGGTTGGTGACATAAACAGTCTTTTGGTTTGACAGAGACATGATACCTGTATTCCGGGGTTTTGGACCACTGGCAGGCTGTAAACCGAAGTCACTTACTTCTCTCGTGGCTCTACACCTACGGTTGTTGCCGTTTTAGGCGATATTTGGATCTGTTCCCATCGACAATACTTCAGTCATGGCGAACTACTACCTTTACATTCTCTCGAGTCGGCACCATCGACATCTTTCAATCGGTGTAACTCCGGATCTGGTGACTGGCATTGGTAACCAGAGGATTATGGTCAGTCGTCGGTTGCGCAAGAAACGGGTCCTTCAAAAGCTGGTTTATGTTGAAACAATCGCCTGCGCGGAAGAGGCAGTCGAGCGTGAAGTAAAGTTGAAACGTGCGCCGAGAAACCAGATTAATAAGCTTGTAGAGTCGGTCAATCCTGGTTGGGACAGTATTAGCGTGCGACAACTCGTGTGTCGTTTTGCAGGTATTCGCCAATGACAATACTCATGCCCAATGGCTGGTCATTGAACCCAAGGTCGCGATAAAACTGTATGGCATCATCGGTCTGCAGATAGATGTGTTGTCCTGGACATTTTCTCATCATCATTTCCATCATCTCTGTTGCGATTCCCTGTTTCCGATACGATGATTGAGTCCAAACATCGATGATATAGGCGTTGCCTACACCATCAGAGAGTGCTCTTGCGGTACCAATGCATCGTTCTCGGTCGTTGGCATAAGCCTGCAACTGGCTGTTTTCGAACGACAGTTTTAGCTGATGAGTTGTCCTGCCATTGTGAAATTCATCGTCAGTTAGATCCTTCCGTAGTTGTCCCCAGTTCACATTGCCTGGATTTTCGTGGAACAAAACCGCCATTGGATTACTCCTGGATTGATAAGCGCTATGATGATTTCACAACTGCCAAGGCGCTGCCGGTAGCACTGCTGTAACAATTGTCCCATCAATTCGTCAAACTAGCAGATTGCCGTTCGAACAAGAAACCAAGGGGTAACACCAATGACCATTTCCAGATGGATTGCACTGGCCGTAGTGGCGTTTTTACTAGGTGCGTTTTTTCAGTACGATCTGGGTAGTTACCTGACCCTTGAGAATATCAAATCAGAGCAGGCAGCCCTGCAGGGACTTGTCGAGACCAATCCGGCGAAATTCATCGCTGGTTACTTCTTTATTTATGTCGCTGTGACCGCCCTGTCGATTCCGGGTGCCGCCGTCATGACGCTGGTGGCGGGTGCGCTTTTCGGATTGTGGTGGGGCTTGTTGATCGTCTCTTTTGCGTCAACGATTGGTGCCACCTTGGCGATGGTCATTGCCCGCTGGCTCTTCAAGGAGCAGGTGGAGAGCCGTTTTAAAAACCTGATCAGCACGATCAACAAAGGTATAGCGAAAGACGGTGCCTTTTACCTGTTCACGCTCAGGCTGGTCCCTGCATTTCCTTTTTTCGCCATTAACCTTGCGATGGCGCTCACTTCCATGAAGGTCATCACATTCTTCCTGGTGTCCCAGGTTGGAATGCTGGCGGGGACGTTCGTCTTTGTTAATGCGGGAACTGAGCTGGCGCAGGTGAACAACCCTTCGGACGTTCTGTCTGCAGGATTGCTGATGTCGTTTGTGCTGCTGGGTGTCTTCCCTCTGCTTGCGAAGTGGTTTGTTGACTGGGTTAAGGCGCAGCGTGTTTATAGTGGATTTGAGAAACCGAAGTCATTTGATGCCGATATGGTTGTGATCGGCGCTGGATCGGGTGGGCTGGTTGCGGCGCTGATTGCAGCGACCGTGAAAGCCAAGGTGACCCTGATAGAGAAAAATAAAATGGGTGGTGATTGCCTGAACACGGGATGTGTTCCCAGCAAGGCACTTATCCGCTCTGCCCGCCATGCCTATGACAATAGTCGGGGCAAGAGCCTTGGTTTTTCGGACTCAGTCATTGATGTGGACTTCAAAGCTATCATGGCGCGTGTCCAGCGAACGATTGCAGAGATCGAACCTCACGATTCGGTCGAACGTTACCAGGGTTTAGGTGTCGATGTGGAAATAGGCGAGGGCGAGGTGCTCTCTCCATGGCATGTTCGTGTTAACGGTAAGACTATTTCGACCAGAAACATTGTGATCGCATCCGGTGCGGAACCTTTTGTACCGCCGATTGAAAATCTGGACTCGGTTGATTATCTGACGTCGAATAACCTCTGGGAGTTGCAGGAGAGACCAGGCAGGGTGGTTGTATTAGGAGGCGGACCGATTGGCACAGAGCTGACTCAGGCATTGGGCCGGCTAGGTAGTCAGGTCACGCAGGTTGAGCTGCTCCCGAATATTCTGCCACGTGAAGATAAAGAGTTTTCTTCGATGGTACAGATGCAGCTCGAGTCCGAAGGGGTGACTGTCCTGACGGGTCACAAAGCAGAGTCAGTCGTGGATGAGGGTACAGGACATGCGCTGAAGGTTGTCGACGGAGAGGGTGCAGAAAAACTAATTCCTTTTGATCGACTTGTGGTTGCGGTGGGTCGCAAGGCAAACACCGCCGGTTTTGGGCTAGAGGAGCTCGGCGTGGCTTTAAACCCGAATGGAACTGTTTCGGTGGACGATTACCTGAGAACAAACTTCTCTAATATTTATGCGATTGGTGATGCCGCGGGCCCCTACCAGTTTACTCACACAGCGTCGCACATGGCGTGGTACGCCAGCGTGAACGCACTTTTCGGTCTGTTTAGAAAGTTCAAGGTAGACTACTCGGTCATTCCCTGGGCAACATTTTGCTCCCCGGAAGTGGCCAGAGTAGGGCTCAATGAGCAGGATGCACGCGCCCAGGAAATTCCTTACGAAGTTTCAACTTATGATGTCGCTGACCTGGATCGTGCGATTGCTGACGAGGAAGCACACGGACTGGTTAAAGTCCTGACGGTGCCGGGTAAAGACAAAATACTCGGAGTCACCATCGCTGCTGAACATGCAGGTGAATTAATTGGGGAATTTACGCTCGCCATGAAACACGAAATTGGGTTAAACAAGATTCTTGGGACGATACACATTTACCCGACATTCATGGAGATGAACAAATTTGCAGCGAGTGAATGGCGCAAGAGCCATAAACCGGAGTGGGCGCTGGTGATCGCTGAAAAGTTCCATCGTTGGCGCAGGGGCAACCCTGCGAAAGGCATAGCTCGAGAAACTTAGTGCTGCCTTGACGACCACTGGGCTACCAGCGCATCTATTTTTTCATCCTGAGTCTCGTTTCCCCCTCGTTGGCGACAATTCGAAGCAGCCATATTTTCAGGAAACTTCATTTTCAGGGAGCCATATTTTCAGGGAGGAAAACCAGGCTTCCTGAACAACTTCATCGGCGATTTTCTGGCCAACCAGACTGCTGGCGAGGTACAAGATGGAAACCTGGTATTGTGAAATGGCGACACGAAATGCGGTGTCGTTTCCTTTGATCATGCCAGCAGTTTATTCGTCTTCTGACTCAAACATGTGGCGTTTGCTAATACCCTTCGTCAATGAGCGGAAACGCGCTCATCACATTTGAGTTGCTGACGACATCAGCTTCGCTGACGAATGACGGGTCGAGCATCGCGAGTGAATTAACGCCACACAGCGCCATTGTCATCGATACTTCGCGTTTTAATAGCCTAATACAGCGCACCAGTGCAGGAACGCCACCGGCGGCAAGAGCCCATCCTTCGAGTCGGCCTATGCCCACGGCATCAGCCCCGAGTGCAAACGCCTTAACAATATCGGAACCTCGGTAGAATCCTCCGTCCACCACAACTTCGGCTTTTTTGCCCACGGCGTTCACAATAGCGGGTAGTGCAGCGATGCTGCCAATTGACTGATCAAGCTGCCGGCCACCGTGATTGGACACATAGATAACATCCACACCATGATCGAGTGCCTTGATCGCGTCGTCTGCCCTGCTGATACCTTTGAGAACGAGTGGGATATCAAATTTCTTCTTTATTCTTTCTACAGTGGCCCAGCTAAGACTGGCCTGAAAGCCCATGTCACCGGCGGCAGCAGCTTGAGAAGTGGGCACAACGCGTTTCGCGATGTCCCTTTCCCTGCGACTGACTACCGCGGTATCCACCGTCAGGCAAAATCCCGCGTAGCCACTGGCAACGACCCTTTCAGCAATGGCATCGACCCAGGCTTCATCCCCTCGTATATATAGCTGGTATACCTTTGCTGCATTCGATGAAGCCGCGATTTCTTCGATGCCTGGTGCCGAGACTGAACTGGCCATAGTCATGACACCGGTTTCAGCAGCGGCTATGGCAGCGCTCGAGGCGCCACCTGGATCGATCACCTCGAGTGAGCCAATAGGTGCAAGAATCAGTGGCAGGCTAAGTTTCTGGCCGAGGAATGTTCCGCTGGTATCGACGTTTGAAACATCGTTGAGAACCCGCGGAAGCAGACCGAGTTTGTCGATTGCGTGTCGATTTCTTCGCAGGGTAGTTTCGGTCTCTGCACCACCAACCAGGTAATCCCAGAGGGTAATGTCAAGATTCAGCCTGGCAGCCTTGACGATTTCGTGAATGGTTTTCAGGTCTTTCGGGTCCATAGTTGCATACCAATTGGTACTGATTGTGATGGTACCACAGACAGTTTGACTGACCTGGAGCAGTGAGGCTTCTGATAGATGGGGTCGGAAAGGCAAATAGTCTTGACTGGGACCAGTGATCCATTAGGCTACGCGGCTTTCAATCACCGGTGAGAGAGACCAGATGTCAGTATTTAGTGAACAAGATAGCAACACAGTAAAGATCATAGGAGTAGCGGGCGCAGGCTTTTTCAGCTTGACCGTCGTTCTGGTCATCCTGGCGATATACATTACCGCCTAGTTTATTCCGGTGCTGCTTCATTCATTGCAGCTGGCATTGCAGCTGGCATTGCAGCTGGCATTGCAGCTGGCTGTAACCGGTAAATAGTTCGACCCTTTAAGAACCTTGCCGTGATTTTCGGATCGGTGATCGTTGTCGCGACCGCGTTGTATATGGCATTGCCCAGCATTACCCGAACTCTTCTGTCGGAATGCAGATAGATTGCCCATTTTCGGGTTGCCGCTGCGTCAACATAGAGTTCACCGTCAAGTACCGTGCAGCGGAGGATGACCGAGTAGGGCTTTTCCGGATTAACTTCAAGCTTGAGTAGTTTGTAGCGCTCAGCGAAGGCAAAATTCGTCGTGGTGGCTTCAATACCTTTGAGTTGCTTACCTGCCAGGGTAAGCATGGGCGTCTGGCATGCGCAAAGCAGCGAGAGCGTAAGGATCATGGAAACAGCTTTCATGGCGAGTATTAATACACTCAATTGAAGCTTACTGATAGTATCGATTGCCATGCGATATTTGATAACGATTCTTGTTTTAGTGCCGATTCTGGCGATTGCGGAGACCACCGGTTTCGGGCTTTTGCGCTCGGAAGTCATTTCAACGCCGCAGGGCCAGGTGACCGAGACTGAATGGCAGCACGTGGATGCCAGTGGCCAGGCGATCGGGCTTCATCGTTATCAGTCGGCCGGCGCAGTAACGATAGCGACGCTGTTGTATCTGCCTGGTACGAACATGAACGGTGTTCTCAAAACCGCCGATAGTGACCACAATCTTTGGCTGTATCTGGCCGAAAGGGGTGTTGAGGTTTATGCGATGGATTACAGGACCCGCTATATTCCCCATGATTTCAGTGGTGACCTGGCGCTGATGCGGGACTGGTCAATGGACCTGTTCGTTGAAGATGCCGTCATGGCAGCGACCAAGGTCCAGGAGGATCAGCCCCTTGTGCCCATGTATATTGCCGGATTTAGTCGAGGGGCTGCGTTCGCTTACGGGTTAGCAGGCCAGGTGGAGGCCGCGGGATTGGTTGCTCTGGACGGTAGTTTTAAAAAGCAGCCCTACGAATCCTATGACATCGGCGCTGCCTTGCAGCGTTATGACGAAGAAGCACGCTACGCATCTGAGCTGTCTCGTCGCGGCTATGACGCCCGTACAGAAATGATGCGGCGGGTTGTATCCGATCCTGGCAGTTCGGCGACGAATGACCGTTACCAGACATCCGGTGATCAACTGGCAGACATCCTGTATCAGGCCTGGGGCCCGGCTGTGCTGGCCAATACGAGATCCAATATTACCCCAATTGATATCCTGGCAAGTGAAATGCTTGGCTACGATTGGTTCTATCCAACAATCCAGGGTATTGAAGGTCGGTCTATTGCCAGCCAGCAGGATGACCCGAATACCTACATTGACGATCATTTCGGTGAGATGACCATTCCTGTGTTGTATTTTGGTTCAGGTGGGTTTGGTGCTGAGTCGCTGTTATCCGGGATACATTCCGCTGCACGTTCCGGTTCAGATGACGTAACGATCAAAGTTCTTGAAAACTACGGACATTTGGATGTGCTGTTTGCAACTGATGCCCCGGCTGAAGTCTATGGGGTGATCTACGAATGGGTCTTGGGTCACCAGACCCTTGAGCCTGTTTCGGAATAGCCAGTGAAACTGGATCACATCATGTTTGCAGTGAGCGATCTTGATGCGGGGATTGAGCAGCTAAAGAAACTCACCGGAGTATCTGCCGAGTTCGGTGGAAGTCATGCCGGTGCGGGAACCAGGAATGCGTTGCTGTCATTCGGCAATGAAATGCAGGATATTGCAGGGACTATGGGCGCGGAACTGTCATCCCTGCAGGGTGCCTATATCAGGACCTGGGCAGTGGCGACTGAAGACTATACGCCAGTGACTTCGGTGCTGGAGCGGTTCGGTTATGGACATCACATTATTGAAATGTCACGCACCAGGCCTGATGGCGTCCAACTAGCGTGGCAGATTCTGTTTGTCACGCATCAACCGCATGGGCTCGCCATGCCTTTCTTCATTAACTGGTTGGGTAGTAAGCACCCGGCGCGGGTTGCACCGGGTGGGTGTGAGCTTGAATGGTTCTCAGTTCAGTGCCCTGGTGCAGATGCCTTCCAGAGGTTTTGCGGCGCTATCGATATCAACGTTAGGGTCGTCAAAGGGGACCTTAAACTGTCAGCACAACTTCAGGCGCCCCTGGGCACGGTAGCGTTGGCCTGATTAGTTAGCGAGGCAATGCCCTCAACGATCTGACTCCACGCTCCCTTCGGCATGTCATGGCCCATACCTTCGATGATCATGAGCTCTGCACCCGGTACGTTCTGATGAGTGTCATGTGCTCCGGTGACGGGTACTAATGGATCGATGTCCCCGTGAATGACCAGGCAAGGTAGCTTCAACTGATTAAGACCTGGTCTTCTATCGCCATGAGCCATCACGGCTGCCATTTGGCGGGCTACGCCATCAGGATTGTAGGCTCGATTGTAGGATTCCAGGGCTTTGTTACGGATACGTTCTTCGTCTCGCTCGAAGCCGGTACTGCCGATAATCTTTGCTACTTCTACTGCACGATTCATCGCATGTTTCGGGTCGTCTACACGTTTAGAAGTCAGTGCTTCGATAGCTTTGGGGTGCGCGGGTGGCAAGTCAGGATTACCGGTAGAAGACATAATGGAAGTCATGCTCAATATACGGTCACCATGATTGATTGCCATAGCCTGAACGATCATGCCTCCGAGGGACACGCCACAAATGTGAGCCTGTTCAATACCCAACTCGTCTAGCAGAGAAATTCCGTCCATCGCCATGTCATCCAGAGTGTACGGGACCTTAACTGATCCGTTAGTCATGAGTTCCACCGCGAGTTCTTTGAAATCAGGAACACCATGATCATCAAAGTAGGTGGTCAGGCCCACATCGCGATTATCATAGCGTATGACGAAGTGACCAGCGTCGGCGAGTTGCTGGCAGAAGTTTTCATCCCAGGCAATCATCTGGCCGCCCAGGCCCATGACCAGCAACAATGGTTTAGCGTCTGGTTCACCGAAAGTCTCAAATTCTATTGCAAGGCTATTGGCGTTTATTTTAGGCATTGGAACTGATCCTTTAAGTGGCGTATGCAGAGCCACCATCGCAGGCGATGGTTTCTCCGACGACGTAAGCGCCTGCACGAGAGCTAAGAAAAATGGCGAGTCCCGCGATGTCTTCAGGTGTACCTACGCGCCCCCTCGGGTTGCCTTTGGCGACAGCGCTCCAATCGATATCTGTGTCGCCACCGCCGCCAACGCCAGTGCTCAGCATCCAGGTGGGAAAGGGGCCCGGTGCGATAGCGTTGCAGATGATGTTTTCTTTGGTCAGGTGCAATGCAAGGCCTCGAGTCAGGTGATGCACAGCTGCTTTCGATGAGCCATAGGAGAAGGTTTCAAAGACCGGGTTCTTAAGCCCATCGATTGAACCGACATTGATTACCCTGGCGGGGTCTTCAGCTGAGCCCGCTGCCCTAAGCTGCGGTAGCAGCTTCTGGGTCAGGAAAAATACGCCTTTCACATTGGTATCGAAGACTTTGTCCCAACCCATTTCCGGGAACTCATCGATCGGTGCTCCCCAGGACACGCCGGCGTTGTTGACCAGGATATCCAGCTTGTCCTCGTGTGAAGCGATTTCGCTCGCCAGCTGCGCGCAGCCTTCGACGTTTGAAAGGTTGGCCGGGATTGAAATACATTCGCCGTCGTACTCCTTTGACAATCGCGCAGCGGTTGCGTCACACACTTGCGCCTTGCGGGAGCTGATGTAAACCTTTGCCCCATTGGCAAGGAAGCCCGCGGCGATCATTTCGCCAATGCCCCTTGATCCACCAGTAACAAGGGCGACTTTCCCTTCAATAGAAAAAAGATCTTTCATGGAATTTTCCCGATTTAAAAGAGGGCATTTAGCACGTCGGGATTACCGATGTCCAGAGTGATTAGTGGGTTCTATTTGTTGTTATTGATTACAGGTCAAGGATATTGGTAGGTTTCCCGTCCAGGCTGATCTGGTTTGGCTCTACTCGTTGTTGTTGATTATAGGTCAAGGATATTGGTAGGTTTCCCGTCCAGGCTGATCTGGTTGCGATCAGCCCAGTACTGCGAAACTCCTTCATCACCCTGTTTGGTGGCCCATTTCGCGAGGGTGTCACGTTCTCCGCTCAGGTCGAACAGGGGAACCGCAAAGCCACATGACGTCTGAGCCATGTCTATTTTGAGCTCAAAGAATTGACGGCTGCCTGGCTGGTGATTGAACATATCGGCGTACTGTTCAAACTTCTTTGTTTCACGGGGATAAATGATTTTGGCGCTGCCGTACAGGCGAAGAATAAGAGGCTGCTTTTCAAAAGAGCAAAACATGACGGTCATTCGATTGTTTTCGATAACATGAGCAGCAGTTTCGTTGCCGCTGCCGGTGAGGTTTAGCCAAACGAGTTCGTTGGGGTTGATGACCCGTAAGGAATCCATCCCCTTGGGGGAGACGTTAATCTTGCCCTCAGCACCCGCCGTGCCGACGAAAAAAAGGTATTGTCTCCCTATAAACTCGATTTGGCCCGACGTTAGAGACTCGAATTGCTCTGCCATAAATTGCTTCCCGTTGATTTTCCTAGTGTAAACCATGTGTGTAAACCATGTGTGTAAACCATGTGTTGCCACAGGTGGGTAGAGCGTGATTTGATGCTCGTTTATTTTCTTGCACATTGGTAGTTAATGACGCACAGGCTTAGCATGCCAACGATGCTGGCCTATGGGTTTGGCCAGGTGGCAGAATCGATCAAGAACCAGGGTTTCAACGTATTCCTGCTGTTCTACTACAATCAGGTGCTTCAGGTATCAGCAACCGGCAGCGCGATTGCACTGGCCATCGCGCTTATTTTTGATGCTGTGACTGATCCCGTGGCAGGAAGCCTGTCCGACAAACTGCATAGTCGATGGGGGCGGCGGCATCCGTTCATCCTTTTTTCTGCGGTACCTCTGGCAATTTCATTTTATCTGCTCTTCAATCCGCCGGTTGGTCTGGCTGAACTCACCTACGTTATTTGGCTGGCAGTATTTGCCATCCTCGTGCGCGGTTCTCTGACGTTCTATCACGTCCCGCATCTTGCGCTGGGTGCGGAAATGGCGCGGGACTATGACCAGCGATCTACGATGTATGCGTTAAGTACTTTCTTTGGGTTTCTGGGGGCTGTGGTATTCATACCGATATCCTATCGAGTGTTTTTCCCAACCACTGAAGCGTTTAACCCCGGCTTACTGAACCAGGGCGCATATTCGTCCTGGGCGATCTTTGCCGGTGCAACGATGATATTTGCTGTTCTTGTCTGTGTTATCGGGACGCGTCACGAGATACCAAGATTACGACGAGCTCAAAACATTTCTGTTGATCGTTTTTCCATGTTTCGAATGCTGGGTGAGGTGAAAGAGGTTTTCAAAAACCATTCCTTCTTTGTGCTCTTTTTCGGCATGGTGCTGAGTGTTTTCATACTGTCCGTCGAGGCAGTGTTCAATCCTTTTATGGGTTTTCATTTCTGGGGGATGACCACCGAGCAGCTGGCGTACATCCCAATCGGGATGTCCGTCGGGTTAGTTTTTTCGGTGGTTTTGGTTCCGATACTTACCCGGCGCTTTGACAAAAAGCCGACACTGATTGGTTGCGCAGCGTTAACCATCGTAAACATCAACACACCGATAGTGCTGACGTTGTTTGACGTTAGCTGGTTTCCCGAGCCGGGTTCTACCGGCCTGTTGCTGGTGCTGATTATTAGCAGCGGAATTACCACGTTGCTCGCGCCTATTGTGTTTGCGACCTTGAACTCCATGTTTGGAGACATCGCAGATGAGCATGAACTTGATGTTGGGGAGCGAAGAGAAGGGGTTATATTTGCTGCCAGGTCATTTGCTAATAAGGCATCTGCATCCATAGGGCTGGTGGCTGGAGGAATCCTCCTGGATTTTATTGCATTCCCGAGAGGGGCATTAATGGGTTCAGTTCCTGCTGAAATTGTCTGGCAGCTGGGTTTCATTGCAGGTCCTGCGACGTCTGTGTTTACGCTTGGCGGACTGGCGTTGTACGTCCGGTATCGGATAGATCGCAAGCGGCACGCGGCGATTATGCAGTCTTTGAGGGCAAGATCTGCCAAAGGCGATCGTACTTAAACCCGTCCTGTTCAGCTCGGATTCACTCCCCGTTCAGCTTCCAGGGGCTAACTTAGTGACATCCAGTTATTGAGTTATTGAGATGATCAGAACAGTGATGTTTATTTCCTTACCGTTGCTCCTGATGAGCTGTGCCAATGAACCTATCGTTGATCGTCGTGGTGTCGATGAAGCGCAGTACCAGGGTGATCTTGCCGAGTGCAGGTCGTACGCTTATCAGGTAGATACCATCGGAGAAACAGGGAAGGCCGCCGCTATTGGTGTGGCGATCGGAGCATCCGTTGGTGCGATCCTGGGTGACAGTCACGATGCCGAGCAGGGTGCTGGTGTTGGCGCGGTCGCCGGAGGCGTAAGGGGATTCCGCAAAGCGGAGCACCGAAAGGAAAAGGTACTTTATCGTTGTTTGAAATCCCGGGGCTATCGCGTGTTCGGATAGCACCAAAACTCAGAGGTTTCACTGCCCCCGTTATTTCGACTTGCGGCGCAGCAGGCCTCTACGGAGATGTCCCATGGGTAACAATCCCCGGTCTGTTTGGTCTACCGGGCAGTCGTTAGCGGAAGTTAAAGCCAGTCTCTCCTGACAGTCACGCTACCTAAATGCATTGCCGGCAGCTGCCGCCTGGCAATTGCTGATCAGGTCTGGGATAACTCAAAATGTGGTGCTGTTTCTGTTAGTGTGCTGATGGGCGCTTTCCTTAACCAACTGCCCTTAGAGCATAAAGTACCCTGCCGATAGCGCACAGAACTCCTTCATCGTTTTTAATATCCACGTGTATCGTGCAAAGTTGTCTGCCGCGCTTGATCACCTTGGCTTCCGCATCAATCCAACTACCGTGCGCCTGCCGCAGGTAAGTAATTTGCAGATCGGCGGTACCGGCGGGTTCGCTGTCTGCACTGATGTTGGTGAATACAGCAGGCACAGCCGCCATGTCGATCATGGTTGAAAGCACGCCCCCATTGACGCTACCGCCGATGCCTGTCGGTGTGTTGGCGTGGATGTTAAGTCGAATACGGGCGTAGTCTTCGCGGGTTTCCTCGAGCGTTAAGCCAAGGTATTGATGAAAAGGATCGCTGTCAAAATCGAAGGGATTATCAACCTTCATGATTCCACCACGCGGTATCTGAAAAGGCGCGGAGGTCCAGTTCGTGGGTCCAGACCGAACGGTGTTGATGCGCGATATGGAAGTAGGTCTCAGCGATTTTTTCGGGCAGCATCAAGCCGTCATGTTCACCACCCCGAGATTCCCGAAGTTCCCTAAAACGTTCTTCCCCTAACATCTTTCCAAGGGTGTCGGGCGCATCGACTGCCCCGTCGATCAGAATATGCGCGACATGAATGCCTTTGGGTGAAAATTCGGCGTTCAGTGTCTGGCACAACATCCTTCGCCCACCCATGGCCGCAGCGTGAGAGTGCTGCCCCCTGTTCCCGCGCATGGCAGAGGTGGCAGAAGTCACCAGTATGGTGCCGTGACCGCGGGCTTCCATCAGCGGTGTGAGTGCGTAGGCGAGTCGATACAGGCCGAACGTTCCAAGGCGCCACCCCATCTCAAATGTTTTATGGGGTGTTCCAGCCAATGGGCGATTACCGATCTGTGCGCCCAGATTGTAGATAACAACCTCAATAGGGCCCACGTCGGCTTCGATGTCTTTCACCATGTCTTCGATGGCGTTATCTTCCATGGCGTTCACCAACCGGCCAGAAGCGCTGCCACCAGCCTCCGTTATCTGGTTGACCAGCTTGTTAAGCCCTTCTTCATCGCTTCGGCGACACAGGAACGAATGATATCCTTGAAGCGCGAATTTCTTCGCAACATTACCGCCGATACCGGCGCCCGCGCCAATGACGAGGCAGACAGGTTTGGTCATTTGGATTTCCGTTTATTGTGAAAATTGTGCCGGGTAGCATAGGGTGTAGTCATAAAACTTGCAAAGACGCGCCGACTTTCGGAGTACTATTCGCCATGATATGTGCCGCCCCAGGAACGTAAACAGTGGCTGGGGTTTGTATGAAGCCACTCATTGCCTAGGTCGTGAAGAATACAAATGATTAAAGGTGTTTTCTCAAGATTACAAAAGGCGCCGCATGGTCTAATCTAGGCCAATGGAAACGGAAGCGTTAAAAGAGTATTTCCCTCATCGCGTCATCAAACGGAAGGTTCGGGAGGTGGCGGTGAAGAGAGTTCGAAAGGACCTGATCCTTAATGGTAAATCTGAAGAAGATATCTCTGAGGCAGATCTGGAGTATCTGTTGGCGGATGCTGAGGAGTCTGTCTGGTCAGACATTAAGCAGACTTCGCTGATGGGCGTGTTGGCCATGCTTGGCCTGAGCTTAGTCTGATGTCGCTGTATCGCTTCGCACGCACCAGCGCGCTGTTGGCTTTCGCAGGGAAATACCGCCTGAAGATATTCTACATGTTGGCGGCGATTGCCTTTGCCCTGGTAACGGCCTGGCTTTACACAGATGTGGCAGCTTATTTGCAAGTCCACTTCCCTCAGTGGGCACTGCTGGCTTTATTGGTAAAAACCGTTGCCGTCTATGGTGCGCTGTTTTTTCTGTTGTGGCAGGTTAAGCCCTCCGAATGGCGCGGCCGACCAGAGCCTGAATTGCAACTCGACAGTACGGCGCCACCTTCCAAGCTCGACGAAATTGCCCAAAAAGAAACATTGAGTAAACGCAAAGATACCATCCTCCATCGATAGTGCAGAATTGCATCTTCTTCACCTAAAGTGTGACCACTAAGGTTACCGGCATCTCGGCAGAGTGGCGGTGATCCATTTGAGGCGATGGATCGACGCCAGCGGTATCAAGTCTGGCCCGCACTTCTGCCAGTTTCAGCTAAACGGGGGTGGGCTAGTCCGGTTATGCCGAACCGATATAGCCGTGCGGCGCGTACGAAAAGCAATACGATGGCGGCGCTTGGCTTGATACAAAACAAGGGATTAGAGCTCTAGGCTTTAGTCCGTTGCCTTGTTAGCTTTCAAACTGCTTAGCTATCTGCCTGATTTTTTCTGGCACACCGAATGAACGTCTAATTTGGCTATTGGTATCGATGGCATCATTCGTTACTTGATCATGCTCTGATGTCACAAACTTGCCTGGTCCAAAAATCTTCTCAGCGATCAACCGCACCAAGTTTAAGTTGGTAGATCCGCATCAATACAGTCGTTGGCCATCCAGTATCTACAATTTGTTTCTCCAGACTTTTTATCTAAATGATTTTTGACCGGCATACTCTGGCAATCTTGGAAAAAAGCGGGCTATATTAACTATTCTCAATAGCCGCTGGTCTTGCAAAAAAAATTAGTCCCCTTTTCGGTAGTTGGGGCTGGAAATGAGCACAAAAAGCATGGTGCACGGTTGTGCTGAATTGTTACGCCAGGCGTGGGGCGTTGCACGCTGGACAACAATGTCTCCCATCTTCAAATCGACACTGCCGATATCTAGCTCCAGGGTGATTTCACCGGAAAGAACAATCCCATAGTCGATTGTTGCCGTTGTATGCATACCAGGATTATCAGGGTCCATTGCGTCGCCGGTGTTGAACCGCGCCGCAGCTGCGGCGTGTTGCTCATTGAGGGAAGGGTTATCGCCCGCTGGCATAAAGGTAAAGACACGGACACGAGAACCCCCTGCAGGTGGTTCCAGATTAAATTTCTCGGCTTGTACAGGATCTGTATTGTTAGTCGTTGATTCTGTCGGGTCATCTATCCAAATTTCCTCATCAATAGCACGACCAAGATCGAGTACTCCGGGCGTGGGTCCGTCATGCAGGAAGTACGATTTTCCATCCTGATCCAGTGCGGTCACTATTCTTCTTGCGGTCATCTATGATCCCCTTCAGTATGTTTTTGAGAGCCAGCGTTTCTCTCGTTACGTTATTGTCCTAACCGTGAACATATCGGGAACCGGGCGTACTGGCCAGTGCTTCCAATATCGTTACAGGTAGCACGATTGACGTAGCACCTAAGTGATCAACCCAACCGCATGTACGCACGCCACTGGATCTTCTACGCAAACTCACTGCGCTCGTACCCCGCACTCGACCTGCTTAATCAATCGGATGGGTTGCTTGCTTCATCAAAGCGCGAAGCCGTATGCAAGATACTCAGCCCGACAGGCAGCGCTTCAACTTGTACAGCTCGATAGCAGGGCATGCCATGAGACGTTCCTGAGGGTGCGTAAGAAGACTTTAGCTGTCTTTGATGAGCTTTGATTTGATTTGCTTTTAGTTTACCTTTAATTGGAAGAGGGCTTTCCCTCAACCACTGAAAGCATCTTCTGATCTCCGTTCATTCCAGAGGTTTTTAATGAGCTACTCCGACATCACTTGCCATAGCCATTCAACACCACGCCATACCACGGGTTATCTCGCGGCGGGTCCATTGGATGGGCCATTAATTATTTTCACCCACGGATGGCCAGAACTATCTCGAAGTTGGCGTCATCAACTTCCTTTTTTTGCCGCTATGGGCTTTAGAGCAATTGCACCGGATATTCGCGGCTACGGTAATTCGTCAGTTTATCCTGAGCACAAAGACTACAGCGTTGAATGCGCTATTTTGGATATGCTGGAACTACATGATGCGCTCGGTGGTACTAAAGCAGTTTGGGTAGGCCATGATTGGGGAAGTCCTGTTGCCTGGGGCATGGCGGCTCATCATCCGGAGCGGTGTCATGCGGTTGCTTCGCTGTGTGTGCCCTATGCTGCGATTGATCGAGGTTACGACGTAACGGTGCCATTGATTGATCGACGTGTTTACCCAGAGGATGATTATCCGCTGGGACAGTGGGAGTATATGGGTTTTTATGAGGAAAATTTCCAACGCGCGACGGCGCAGATGGACGCTAACGCCAAAAACATGGCTCAATTGATATTCAGAAAAGGCAGTGCTGAAGGGCGGGGTTTGCCTTCCGGTACAGCCATGGTGCGAAAAGACAATGGTTGGTTCGGTGGTTTATCAGCAGCACCGGATGTGCCGATGGACGAAGACGTCATTACAACCGAAGATCTCGGGGTCTATACCGAAGCGCTACAACGCAACGGGTTTTTTGGCCCCAACTCCTGGTACATGAATCATGAAGTGAACGCCGCCTTTTTTGACACATTGCCAAATGCAGGAAGAATGGATTTACCAGCGCTATTCATTCACGCTCGCTACGACTATACCTGCGAAACGGTTGATTCCCAATTGGCTGAACCAATGCGCTCACTTTGTTCCAATCTAACTGAAACAACCATAGATTCAGGTCATTGGATGGCTCAGGAGAAACCTATGGATGTAAATCGACACATTGCCAAGTGGCTGTTTACAGTAGTACCTGGGCTGGTTTAGAGCACCGCGATAGTTGTAAACGTTGTCGAAGTCGATTGCTCGATGCGCGGTATCAATGAGGGCTTTCATGCCCCCACGAAAGCGTTCTTTTTCCTCAACTGTGAGTTTCATCGCTTTCCCCACGCTTGTGCTTCACCTGGAATGACTCGAAAAAGTTCGCCATAACGGGTTGCCGCCCACCAGGTAATTCTCTATCGAGCGATCCCGGCGTGTATTACCCCTGTAGATGGCCTACGCAGATCGGAAGTTGCCTCTCCTGGGTTAAATGCGTTTCGAATCTTGTTATCGCCATAGTGTATGCGGTAATTATACTTATAAAGGCTGGTTCAAAATGTTGGTGATGGGGTCCACTTCAAACGGCAGTCGTTCATACTTTACGCAGCACCATTGGCAGCGTACTTTCGGGTTGCCTGATCCAGCGGCGAACCGCGACACGTAATGTCATGCCCAGGCTTCTGTTTCTTGCCGTTTTCTTTCCAACCGTTTGATACACTTAATGCCTGCTTCAGTCCTCGCGAGACCAAATGACAGATATAAAGCTTGAACGTCAGGAGAATCGAAGCGGCGACCCAGAGATCGCAACACAGGGATTTGGCCGCATATCGAGTAAGCCTTTGCCTGTCTTCAATCCCGTTGCTGATCTGGCTGCCGCCTGTGAGTATTTCGAGAGCAACGGTTTTGTTGTCCTGGAAGACTGTCTTAACGTCGCTGAGCTAACCCACCTGAATGAGTTCTTTGACCGGACCCAAAAAGAAGTGCCTGAAAAATGGGGTCACGGTAAACGCAAACCACATCACCGCAATCAGGGGCTCATCTTTTCTCAGCCACTGCTGGATTACCCTGAGCTTGATGACTACATTTGCCACCCCAGATCTTACCCCCTGGTTTGCCGACTGCTTGGCGGAGAAGACAGTGTTCGGTTCTCAGAGCTTAACTTCAGGGAGGTGCCCGAAGATGCCGGTATTGGCAGCATGGACTTTCATCACGATGCCGTATTTGAGGACCGGTTCCTGCGCGACCCCTACAACCCGGTTGACTGGCTGTGTCGAATTCACTACCTGACCGACACGGTTCCTGGCACACCTGCTTTCTGCGTCGTGCCAGGTAGCAATCGGTTCGAAACGCTTAAGGAAGCGCGGCAAAGCCAAGGCGACGACTATCAGGAAGTCCCAATTTACGGTAAAGCCGGCACCTGCATCCTATACGATACCGCTACTTTTCATACGAGGTTCGATGGTGACGGAAGGCAAAAAAGGCGCTCCTGGCACCAATATTTTGCCCGCGGAGGCTGGTTAAAAAGCTCCCTGCCAACGACCAGCCGCTATGTCAGGTCTCCCTCACCAGCATTGACTGACTGGAACCTTTTTCCGGAACGACTGGTGTTTCACCCTGACCCCAAAGTCAGGCTTCTATTTTCTCACTGGAACACCGCTCAGGGAGAGTGGGTTGCCTCGGGCTTCTCGGACGAGGTGCGAAAATCAATGCCACGGGGTGAGCAATAGGTCGATTGGCATGATCAAAGCTAATTCACGCTAATCTGTTTTTAAGCTTTTAATGCTGTTGCCGTCAGTTCGAGATAACTGATGAGCCAGCAAAATCTTACCTACTGTTGAAAGTACCTAGTCACCTGGTGGCGTTATATGACCTTTGCGACAGTCATGGTGTATATTTCGGACCCATCTATATCTGGGCCGAGGGCAAATTGCCGCAATAGTGTGACATGCGGTTTGCGATTTCGTCGCGCTGCTCTATTTCACTCGTTTTCGGTCTGTTACTGTGATAATCAGGGGCGCCAATCTCAAAAAGCCCGGCCGTTAATCAAACCAGAGGTGTGCCAATGTCGTATTTGAACTTCCCCATCGCACTGTTATTGCTCGTCTTGCTTGCGGCCTGTTCACCGGCGCCGAATGAAGGCACGACGAAGCCGCGCGTTTCAGAGCCTGAGCAAAGAACAGTCTTAGCCGAAGAGTCAGGGTTGTTTCAACCCGTGGTCGTCCAGGAACTGTTGGATTGCCAATCAACCGCTGACATGACAGTGTACTGCGGATATAAGAACCCGGAAGATCTGGTTGCCTTGCCCGATGGCAAGTACCTTGTCGTAAGTGAAATGGCTGAGTTCTTAACAGATGCCCCTGGCACGCTTTCGCTACTTAACCTGGATTCTGGTGAAAGAGAGCCGCTTACGGTTGCCTGGTCACAACCGGCATCGGTGCGTGGTGATGCGACTTGCCCGGCGCCCGACAGCGCCGCGTTTAGCCCGCACGGTATTGACCTTACCCGGCTGGCTGATGGCACTCTCCAACTGTTGGTGGTTAATCACGGCAAGCGGGAATCGGTTGAATTTTTTGAAGTGACGCAATCCGATGAGAACTGGCAGCTAGCATGGCAGGGTTGCGCGATTCCCCCGGGAGATCCGTTTATCAATGACGTGGCGGCTCTTAAAGATGGTGGCTTCCTTGTGACGCATATGTGGGACAAAGCAACGGCTTTCGATGAGGTTGTGCGCAAGTTACTTTCGGCCGAACCGACTGGTTGGGTCTATGAATGGCAGCGCGAGCAGGGATTCAACAAAGTGCCTGGGTCGAATGACCTGATGCCTAATGGAATAGCGGTGAGTGGTGATAACACCAAGATTTATGTGAATATTTATTTTGGCGATAAAACCATCAGGATTGACCGTAGCAGCGGCAAGAGAGAAGGTGAATTTACGGTACAACAGCCCGACAATATTACGGTCGATGATGAGGGAAATCTGTGGGTGGCATCCCATAAAAATGATCCGATTGGCCAGACCTGTGCACTGGTCACGGAAGGTCCCTGCCTGCTGCCGTACGAGGTGATCAAGGCTGATCCAGAGACGATGCAGGCCGAAGTGTTCCTTTCCCAGGATGGTGCACCAATGGGGTATGCAACGGTTGCGCTCAAAGTCGGCGACCGCTTGTTTATGGGTTCGGCGCATGGCGACAGGGTGGTTAGTTCACCAGCGTATTGAAAGCATCTGAAGGCTTCAATCCTGGATGTAACGTCATCGTTAGCTTCAAAATGGAGCTAACGTTAACCCGGTTATCGCCAGGGTTATGTTAGGTGCCGTAAAGAGATCCAGTTCAGACCATCTGGAACGCCTGATCAGATAATAAAGGCAGAATCGGTTTAAAAAAGGACAGGAATTATTATGAGGCCGCTCGTTGTAGCCCCCAATAGTCCTTATTTGCGGATTATTTCATTCGGCTATCGAATGCCAGTAGCTTGCGGCATTTAGCGACCAGGTTCACGGCCCTGCGAGCTTGCCGCATCGTCCAGCTTTGAGTGTGAATATCCAGCTCAGACATTAATCCTTGGATGTCGCTGTAAAGGCGTTTAATGTGTTGATCGCGCCGGTGTAGCAACCGTTGGACTTCGTTTAACTGGGCCTCAGTTAGAACTTCTCCGGCTAAAATGTCTGAAGGCAGGTGTCGCTCCACGTACACCGTCGAGTGCCGGGGTGCGGTTTCGGCAACCGGCCTGTCCATGGTGTAATAATAGAGCGCAAATGACTTGCGAGAAGAATCTGCTGAAGCATTGATTCGTCTGAATCCATGCCAGGAGTGTTCGGTTGTAACGAACATGACCAACCTGTTGAGGAGAGGGGTTATAGTCTTTGTCGGGCGACCTTCTTTATCCGGGTCTGCATATAACTCCAGTAACCCTCCCCAGTCGTCTCTCCATTCCTCATTAAGGAACAGTATTAGGTTTAAGCGACGGTGATGGTTGGTAACGGGGTGATAATTAAAATCTATGTGGGGGTCTAGGTCTTGTCCGCCACGATTCTCGTGAGTACCGCCGCCATAATAAAGCGGATCATAAATCAGCTCGTCAATGCCGGTGATACTGTTAATGACGTTAAGGAACTCCTGATTCTGGACAAGGGCATCAAGGCGGCAATAATCTTCGCCAAGTGCCTTCACCGCCTCGTGGACGCATTTTTGGCCTAGTTTGCCGCTCTCATCGGTGGCCTTGGCGTCGTCGAACGCCGGGAAGCTTGCCGCTAGTGACTGGACAAACTGCGGATCAAAAAAATCGTCAATAATGAGATGCTGGAAGGGCAACGCATCAATAAACTGCCGATGCAGTTCATCGATGCTCGCCATCACTATTGGGTTGATCAAGCCGTTTGGAAAAATTTGCTGAGTGGTTTTAGCCGGGGTACTCATGAGGTCATCCTAGCGCACCAGACGCTGCTACTGCCACCGTCGTGACTTGGTCGTGACTGGGTCGTGACATGGTCGTGACATGGTCGAGACATGGATGGTGAAGCAGGGCGGCGATTTAACAGAGCGGCATGGTTGGCAGGTGTCGCTTGGCGATAGCTATGCGATGGCTGTGCTTGTGTCCAGGCTTCCTTGCCACTAATCGAAACCAGGTGTCTGTACGAAAGATTAAACGGTTGAGCGGCGGTGGCTGATTAGCGTTGCTTCAGCTTACTTAGGTCAGCGTATACAGCGAGAAGTTACTTGGCATCTTGTGCGGAACATGGTTAATTCAGGCTGTAATCCACGGGTGGTTTTGAAACGTGATGCAAACTGCTCGATGTTAATGTTGGCTGGTCTTGGTTTTTCCCCGGGGGTACTCATGTTTCGGCCAGAATTGCCCGAATATCAGTTTAAAAAAGGACAGGAATTAGTATGAAGCCACTCATTGTATATGGCGTACCTTTCTCACAACCCGTGAGAGCTGTTTTATGGCTGCTCTTGCTGAAGCGCATGCCATTCGAGCTGGTGCTAACCAATCCAGGGTCTAAAGGAGACACGGGTAGCCGTAATCCTGCATACCTTGCCAAGAATCCGAGCGGCACGATTCCGTGTATAGAGGAACCGGAGTCAGGGTTCACGCTGGGCGAAGCGCACGCGATCATGACTTACCTGGCTCGAACGAATGGCTGGACAGATGTTTATCCGGATGACGAAAGAGTAAGGGCAAAAATTGATGCCTATCTTCATTACCATCACAGGAATATCAGGGAAGCCTCAATCGGTCTGGTGGCTCCCAAGATCAGGAAGGACCTGGATATTCCTGAGCTCATTCAGATGTCCGCGAAGCGCAATCTGACTGGTGCGCTCAATACGCTTGAGCGTAGCTACCTGGCTGACAACAAATTCCTGATGGGAGATTCAGTGACACTGGCGGACCTTGCCGCCTATGTAGAGATTGGGCAGTTGCAGCCGCAATTCACCAATGTCTTCGATCTGACACCGTTTCCTAATGTCGTTAGATGGTTGAACGATATGACCCAGGTTGAAGGTCATGATGATGTCCATGTGGTGCTTAAGGAGCTTGGGGATATCAGCGAGACTGCGCCGGAGATGGAGGCGATTAAGAATGCGAACAAACAGGCGCTGCGAGCGCTCAAGGTAAAGCTTGCCACGCTTTAACGGCTGAAAGAGGAGCGGTCAATGGAAAAGAGAAGAATGGGGCGACATGGCCTGGAAGTGCCCGCACTGTGCCTCGGGACGATGACATTTGGACTGCAGGTTGATGAGAAAGGTTCTCGCAGCATCCTTGATAAAGCGGTGGCCAGCAGGCTTACTTTTCTTGATACGGCGGACGCTTATCCTCTGGGCGGTGACCTGAACACCCTGGGCGAAACGGAAGCGATTATTGGTCGCTGGATGAAGGACAAGGGCAATCGTGCTGACCTGATCATCGCGACCAAATGTTTTGCGGCAACCCGAAGAGGACTGAACAACGCAGGCCTTTCCCGACAGCATATTATGGAATCGATCGATAATAGTCTGCGCCGTCTGGGGACAGATTATGTCGACCTGTATCAAGCACATGGTTTCGATTCGAAGACACCGATTGAGGAGTCTCTGCGTGCTTTCGAAGATCTCGTGACTGCAGGAAAGGTCCGCTATGTTGGTTGTTCAAATTATCCAGCGTGGCGACTGGGTCAGGCATTGCGAGCAGCCGATGGGCTTGGCGTGAGCGGTTACATTTCATTGCAGCCGCGCTATAACCTGCTTTATAGGGATATAGAAACGGAACTGTTGCCGCTTTGCGTGAGCGAAGGCATCGGTGTCATTGTTTATAACCCGCTCGCTGGCGGATTCCTTTCCGGTAAATACAAACCAGGCCAGAAACCGGAGGGTGGGACGCGATTTACGCTTGGCAGCGCCGCGGACAGATACCAGGCACGCTATTGGCACGATGCGCAATTCAATGCGGTTGAAACACTGAAAGCTGTCGTGGAAGCAAAAGGCCTGAACATGGTTTCGGTCGCAGTGGCCTGGGTGCTGAAACAACCGGGGATCACCTCCGCGATCATCGGCGCATCGAAACCGGAACAGCTGGATGCTAACCTGGCCGCTTTTGGGATCGAGTTTGATGATGAGCTGACCGAGGCCTGTGAAAGTGCCTGGTGGTCGCTACCAAGAAAACCCGTTGCCGAGGGGTATCGTTAATCAGCGCCATTTGATTGACGAGGGTTTCTCTGTCTAAGCATGATTAGTTGCCAGTAAACACAGGCTCACGTTTTTCGACAAAAGCTGCGATGCCTTCTTTGGCATCCTGGGTACCGCTGCAGGTGTTTTGTGCATAGGTTTCGAATTCAAGTGCCTCTCGCAGGGTAGAATCCATACTTCGGTACATCGCGCGTTTTGCCATGCGGATCGCTATGGGTGGGCCCGCTGCAAATGAGTTTGCCATCTCCAGTGTCGTCGCCATCAGAGCCTCCGGCGTTTCCAGTTGCGAAACAATACCCAGTTCCAGCGCTTCGCTTGCCTGGATCATTTTACCCGACCAGATCAGTTCACAGGCCTTGGCCATACCAACTATACGAGGCAGGAAGTAAGTCCCTCCCCAGTCAGGATGCAGGCCACGTTTGGCGAAGGTTTCCCCAAACTTTGCCGTGTCCGATGCGATGCGAATATCACAGGCAAGGGCGATATTCATGCCCGCGCCTGCGGCAGCGCCGTTGACCGCAGCAATAATTGGTTTTGTTGAATCCCTTAATGCCAGCACTATCCTGTCCCGAATCGGGTCAATTCTATCGTCCAGTACACTGGCTTTAGCGGATTTTCTTGCTTCATTCATCGCTTTCACATCTCCTCCGGAGCAGAAACCTCTGCCAGCACCGGTGATAACGATGACCCGCACACTGTCGTCGTTTTCCGCAAGCTCAAGCGCCGCCGCGAAGCTTTTTCGCATCGAAGGCGTCAGTGCATTTAGAGTCTCTGGGCGGTTTAATGTAATCGTCGCCACGAGATTATCGATGTTGTAAATAAGATGTTCGAAATCCATTGAATGTTGTTCCTTATGGCTTGAGAAGCCTTGATACTATCTAAACAGATAGAGAAATCCAGATCGGGTTTTGCACAGCAAGGATTAACGCATGCAAACAATGTACACAGAGGAGCAGGAACAGCTTCGCGAGGTCGTATCGCGATTCCTGCAGGCGAAGTCAACAGCCGTTGATGTTCGTCGCTTGATGGCATCAAGCGAGGGCTATGATTTAGCTGTCTGGCAACAGCTTTGCGGTGAAGTTGGCCTGGCGGGTACGCATATTCCCGAAGAATACGGGGGGGTTGGTTTTGGCCCGGTTGAGCTCGGTATTGTTGCTGAGGAAATGGGCCGTCACCTCTACTGTGGACCTTTCTTTGCCTCATCGGTTATGGCCGGGTATGCCCTGTTAAATGGCGCGACGGAGGCTTACAAGTCCGCCATTCTCCCGGATATAGCCTCGGGGGCCCAAATTGCGACACTCGTTCTGGATAACCTGAACAACCCTGGGGAAGTAGGGTCTGCATTAAAAGCGACTAAAGAACACGTTGTTTCTGGTATTGCATCGATAGTTGTTGATGCACATATTGCCGATTTATTGATTGTCGCTGCATCGACACCTGATGGTCTGGGTTTGTACCTCGTCAATGCAGGTTCACAGGGGCTATCGATTACCCCGCAGGAAGCGCTGGACCCTACCCGAAAATTATCCAGGGTGTCATTCGCTGAGGTGCGCGCTGAACGAATTGGCTGGTTGACCGAAGAACTGTTGAATCGGACCTGGGATCAGATATGCAGCGTTCTGGCGCATGAGATGATCGGCGGCGCGCAACAGCTATTCGAGTCGACTCTTGAGTATACAAAGGTCAGGGTCCAGTTTGGTCGTCCTATTGGTTCCTTTCAGGCCCTGAAACATCGCTGTGCGGATTTGTTAATGGAACTGGAGTTTGCGAAAGCGGCGATCCACCATGCTGCTTTCTGTCTGGCGGCTGGTGATGGTGAGCCCTATGCAGCAAGCATGGCAAAAGCGATGGCCAGTGATACCTACATGGAGACAGCCAGGGCCGGTATTCAGCTTCGCGGCGGTATTGGGTTCACCTGGGAAGAGGACACTCATCTCTGGTACAAGCGGGCAAAGAGTTCCGAGGTGTTTATGGGTTCAGCCCATATGCATCGTGAGCGGATGATGACGATGATTGAAATAGCCTCACGCCATGACAACGGAGAACAGCCATGAACCATGATGAAATAAGGAAAGAGGTGAGCAATTGGTTAGACGCTAACTGGTCTGCGGACAGGTCGCTGATAGAATGGCGGAATATCCTCCTTGAGGGTGGTTGGGCTGCGCCGAACTGGCCTGAAGATTGTTTTGGGCGGGGCTTTGATGCCGAGCAGGCCGCGGTTGTTAGTGAAGTATTTGCTGAAAAGGGCGCGGTTGGCGCTGCCCAGGTTGGGCCGCGTCGACTGGCTGCTGAAACCATCCTTGTTCACGGGTCTGATGACCAGAAGAAGAGATACTTGCCGCCGATCCTGACGGGAGAGCATGCCTGGTGCCAGCTGTTCAGTGAACCGGGCAGTGGGTCGGACCTCGCAGGTGCGAGCACTAAAGCAGAACTGCGGGATGGGCAGTGGGTGATTAACGGCCAGAAGGTCTGGAACACCAGTGCGCATCATGCTGACTTTGGCATTCTTGTCGCGCGAACCGACTGGGACTTGCCCAAACACCAGGGCTTGTCTTATTTTCTGATCAACATGCGTCAGCCCGGGGTTGAGGCAAGACCACTAAAGCAGATGAATGGACATGCTTCGTTTAACGAGGTCTTTATGACGGATGCCATTGTTCCCGCTGAGGACTTGATGGGCGGTGAGGGCAATGGCTGGGCGATTGCGACGACAACGCTGTCGATTGAGCGCCAGGGTTTTGCCAGAGGCAGAACTCCCACTGCCAGCAGAACGCCTAAAGAAGGACGTATCTATCAGGAGCTTGCGGCCGAGCTTGAGATCGCGAACGAGCCTTATACCTGGTATCCCCAGCGTGAAGGCCGGGTCGACCTTGTTTTGCCAAGAGCGAAAGAGACGGGTGCCATAAAAGATCCCGCTGTGCGCCAGGAAATTGCGCGGCTGATGTGTCTGTCGAGTGGTGCGAGCCTGGCTGCTGCCAGTGCGGCGGCCCAGCGTAAATCAGGCAGTAATGAGGTTATTCCCGCCGGTTCAATCGGCAAATTGGGTGCAAGTATCATCGCCCGACAGGCAGCTCATGTGCACACGATGATTTCTGGTTCGGATGCAATGTTAAGTGGTCCGGAATCTGCGGCAAAGGGCATGATTGCAGAGACCCTGATTTCGGTCCCTGCAATTTCGATTGCCGGTGGTACCGATGAGATTCAACGAAACATTATTTCCGAGCGGGTGCTCGGGATGCCAAAAGAACAACGATCGGATACCGGCCCTTTTCGTGATATCAAGCGTAACGTGACATAGTGTTTACAAACTCAAAGGAGATAAATCATGGCGTTTAAAGGCGTTGATCATATTGTGGTAAGAGTTGGGGATCTGGATGCGGCTATCGCCAATTATACGAAAATTCTGGGTATTGAGCCGGATCGACAGCATTCTGATGTGCTCAAGGCTGACCAGGCGTTCTATCATTTCGGCGACGGTACATTCCTGGAATTAATTACACCCACGGAAGACGATTCGCCGCTTGCGGGACCTCTTGCCAAAAAGGGTGATGGAATTCATACGGTTGCCTTCGCGGTTGATGACCAGAAGGAAACGGCTGCGGAGCTTGATGGGAAAGGAGTTCGTGTCATTGGCGGTACTTTTGTTCATCCTGCAGAAGCAAACGGTGTGATGGTGCAGTTGAGCCAGGCGAAGTAAACCAACGGATGAAAAGAGGCGAGCGTTATGGGTGATCTGTCTGTGTTTCGCGAAGAGACACGAGCCTGGTTAATCGAAAACTGTCCTGAAGGGGCCAGGGGACCCGGTGTTGTGCATTCCGGCAGCACCAGGGTAACGTTTAAACCGGACATTCAACTGTGGATGGAACGAATGGCCGAACGTGGGTGGACTGTTCCTGCGTGGCCTAAGGAATACGGTGGTGGTGGTTTAACTGTTGAACAAACCCGCGTGCTCTTTGAAGAGATGAATGAGATTGGCGCCCGTCCACCGCTGATTAATATGGGCACGCGAATGTTTGGCCCGACATTGCTGGAATTCGGTACCGAGGAGCAGAAGCAGCGGCACCTGACAGTGATTGCGAAAGGCGGTGCTGCCTGGTGCCAGGGCTACAGTGAGCCAGGTGCCGGGTCCGATCTTGCAAGCCTTCGATGCCGTGCCGAAGATAAGGGAGATTACTTCCTGATCAATGGCCAAAAAGTCTGGACATCCGGCGCCCAGTACGCGGATTGGATGTTTTGTCTGGTGCGAACGGATTTTGATGCGGCCAAGCACAGTGGCATCAGTTTTGTATTGGTGCCTATGGACCAGGAAGGTGTCACGGTAAAGCCTATATCACTCATATCCGGCAACTCACCTTTTTGTGAAACTTTTCTTGACGATGCGATCGCAGAAAAACGAGACCTTGTAGGCACGCTGAATGAAGGCTGGACGATTGGTAAACGACTTCTGCAGCATGAGCGCTCCGGGCAGGGAGGCCTGTCGCCCACGGCGGCGAGGCCAAAACCTGTGGGCGTCACTATCGACCTTGAAGTTGATGATGTGTTGAAAGATTATGTAAATGACCCGACGATCAGTCCGGCGTTGCGTGATGAAGTGATTGGCTGGAAGATGAGAAGTGCCGCCTTTCGGTTAACCCAGAAACGCGCGGGCGAGCAGGCAAGGGATGGCAAGACACCCGCTGACACGACATCTGTGTTCAAACTCTATGGGTCGACCCTCGCGCAGGATCGTCAGGAAATCATTGTCCGGCTGATGGGCACACAGGGTTTAGGCTGGGAAGGGGACTCTTTTTCTTCCGATGAAATCGGCGCAGCGCGATCCTGGCTTTCCAGCAAGGCAGTGACAATTTACGGCGGCACCAATGAAGTTCAGGCAAACATCATCGCAAAGCGCGTACTAGGATTGCCCGACTAATCTAAAGGGGACGGAGGGAGTTAAACTTTCTAATTCCCTCCGTCCCCTTTACGCTATGAGGTTTAAGCGGATCGCTGCAATGCGGCGATTCGTTCTTCCAGCGGCGGGTGCGACATAAAAAGTGCCCGCAGGCCGGTAGGCCTGCCGCCATTGATACCGAACGCTGCGAACTCTCCTGGCAGGTCTTCTGCCTGATCCCCCTGTAGCTTCTGCAGAGCGGCGATCATTTTATGCTTCCCCGCAAGATCAGCCCCGCCTTCATCGGCGCGGAATTCCCGGCGTCGGCTGAACCACATCACGATCATACTGGCGAAAAAGGAAAGAACAATCTGTGCAAGGATAGAACTGATGAAATAGCCGATTCCGAATCCGCGCTGATTCTTTAGGATAACCCGGTCCACGAAAAAGCCGATGATACGTGACAGGAAGATCACAAAAGTATTCACGACCCCCTGTATGAGGCCCATGGTAATCATGTCCCCATTGGCAATGTGACTGACTTCGTGGCCAAGAACTGCTTCTGCTTCATCAGCGGTCATTGCCTGCAGCAAGCCTGTGCTGACGGCCACCAATGCGTTGTTTCGACTCATGCCGGTTGCAAAGGCGTTTACCGTGTCTGACTGGAAAATACCGACTTCGGGCATCCCGATGCCAGCATTCTCCGCCTGCTTTGCGACAGTATCAACGAGCCAGCGTTCCTGCGGATGAGCCGGGTTCTCAATGACCTGGACACCCATCGATCGCTTGGCCATCCATTTGGAGATCGCCAGTGAAATAAACGATCCGCCGAATCCGATGACAGCTGACATAACCAGCAATGCATAGAGGTTCAGGTCAACGCCATTGGCAGCCAGCAGGCCTTCGATACCGAGGATCTGGAAGGTGATGCTGATCAATGCGATGACCGCAATGTTGGTCGCAATAAACAAAAAAATTCTGGTCATGGTGCGTTCTCGTGTGGCCGTGGTGTCAAGTTCACATATTGTGGCATGCGCCGTTAATTTCAACTCTATGGACAGGTGGGGCGCTGAACATAATATCAATTGTGCGGGTTAGCTGTTCCTGGTGGTGAGGTAGAGCAAAAAGCTGCCGATGAGAGCCGATATCAGGGAGCCTATCAGGACGCCGGTCTTTGCGGTTTGGATGATGGATTCATCCGTCCAGGCGAGGGTCGAGATGAAAAGCGCCATAGTAAAGCCAACGCCCGCTAACATGCCAACCGCGCCAATTTGGGTAAACGTCATTCCTTCCGGTAATTCAGCCACTTTCAATTTCACAGAAAGCCAGGTGAAAACGAAAATACCCAGGGGCTTTCCGATAACCAGGCCTGCCACTATGCCTACGGCGACTGAATTGGTGATGACGGCGCTAAAGTCTTCCGCAATGACGATCCCGGCATTCGCAAGCGCGAATATCGGCATGATCATGAAAGTAACAAAAGGCATTAAGGCATGTTCCAACTCCTGAAGTGGGGCGGTAGCTTTTTCGGTCACCTGTGCCATTGAGTGAACGATGCTGTGCTGTTCGCTTGAGAGCAAGACATTGCCTTGGGGTAACCCGGTTTCGCGTAGACGTTTTAAGAGCGCTTCTGTCTGCTCGGCAAATTGATTGCCATGGATACGCGTGCGGGCGGGAATGGTGAACGCCATCAGCACGGCTGCCAGCGTTGCATGAACACCAGACTTCAGGAAAGCAACCCAGACAACAAAGCCGATCAGAAAATACAGGACCGGGTTTCTGACACCAGCTATATTTGCCGCGATAGACACCAGGAGGAAGCAACCGCCAAGCACCAGGCTCTGTAGCGCAATGTCATCGGTGTAGAAAATTGCCACCACCAGTATCGCCCCGATGTCGTCGACGATGGCGAGAGCGGTAAGAAACACCTTTAGTGAAATAGAGACTGGAAACAGTGCAAGGATCCCTAATGCGAATGCAATGTCAGTCGCCATTGGGATACCCCAGCCAAGTGAAGCCTCGCCGCCGGGGTTAATGGCAAAGTAGATGAGCGCGGGAGTCAGCACTCCCCCGAGTGCGCCAAAAATTGGCAAAGCAGCGGTTTTTGGATTGGCTAGTTCGCCTGCCAGGAATTCTCGTTTGATCTCCAGCCCAACAACGAAGAAGAAAATGCCCATAAGGCCATCGTTAATCCAGTGACTCAGAGTCTTGGATAGTTCGAACTTGCCAATACCAATGGTTGCGTAGGTTTGAAGAAGTTCGTGATAACTGTCCTTATGGCCGGAGTTGGCCCAGAGAAGCGCGATGAGAGTAAACAGCAATAGCAGGCCGGCACCGGCAAGCTTGTGCTTGAGGAACACCTGGAAAGGCCTGGTGATCCTATCAATGAATACCGGTTCAACTGTCATGGGTACCGCTCATCGATTCGCTAAATAAGTTTATCAACTAAAGGAGGGGCGAAGGAAGTAATTTTGTGGATCAGTTCATCCGAACTGTCTGATACCAGCAACATTTTTTGGTGAGCCGCTTTAATAAACCCCTTCGCTGCCGAGTCCTCAAGAAACTCGATCAACTTGTCAAAGTAGCCGTTTACGTTAAGCACAGCGATTGGTTTTTGGTGAAAACCCAGCTGTGCCCAGGTCCAGATTTCAAACAGCTCCTCAAATGTCCCCAGGCCGCCTGGAAGAGCAATGAAGGCATCACTTAGGTCTGCCATTCGGGTCTTCCGCTCGTGCATAGATGTCGTGATGATTAGCTCGGACAATCCCGGGTGGGCAATTTCCTTATCCGCGAGGGACTTTGGCAAGACGCCGGTCACGATTCCGGCTGATGCCAGAACCGAATCAGCGACAGTGCCCATAAGGCCAATGCTGGTCCCGCCGTAAACCAGGCCATATCCATGGTCAGCGATGGTGCTTCCCAGATCAGTGGCAGCCGCGACGAAGGCTGGATCGTTACCGCTGCTTGAACCGCAGTACACGCAAATATTTGGCATCAGGTGAGCGGCATCGTAACCAACAATCCTGTCATCGACTTACTCGATTTCTGTTATCGACCTGATGACCTTGTGGACGATGCCGTACTCGACGGCTTCTTCAACAGACATCCAATAGTCCCGGTCAGTATCCTGTTCGACCTGCTCAAGAGGCCGACCCGTTTCATCGGAGATGATCTTGTTGATCCGTTCCTTGGTTTTTAGGATCTCTTCCATCTGGATGGCGATGTCAGTTGCGTCACCTCTAGATCCGCCGCTTGGCTGGTGAACCAGGTAGCGCGTGTTGGGAAGTGAGAATCGGTTTTCTTTTTTCGCGGCAAGGTAGATGTTGGTGGCAGCACTCGCCACCCATCCGGTACCCACTACCCGAACTTCTGGCTTGATGAACTTAATCATGTCATAGATAACATCACCGGATTCGACGTGTCCGCCAGGAGACGAAATGTAGATCGTGATCGGGTCGTTACTTTCAGCGGACAGCGCAAGCAGCTGTTCCGCTACTGAGCGAGCAATACGTTCGTTAATGTTACCAAAGATGGAAATGGATCGGGATTTGAATAACTTCTCGTCCATGAAATTTACGGATGGCAGTTTCACATCCTGTTGCTCTTCGTTCATCGGTGTTCCTCAATATTCTGTCGTTTTCCCGCCGGGGCGAGTCGCCCGTGCAGGCGCGCAGGATAGCATAAATCCAGTGGCTTGAGTCCTGAGATGGGGGCCGGGCACCTCGAAATCAAGGTGCCCGATGAACGATTATTCCCGGTTAAGCCACTCTTCCAGCAGCATCTGGAAGTGTCTTGGTTTGGTCTCGTTGTAGTCGGCCAACTGCACGAACTCTTTGGCTGTGGCTTTCAGGCCTTCCTGGACAAGGGGCAGGTTGCGGACGTCCTGGTTAAATACCTTGGCCAGCATTCCAAGCTCGGGCGCGTCAGTCCAGTCATCATCGGCGGATAGCCAGTGAATTTCCCTGCAAGGCTCATACTCGCCATTTTCCGGGATAGGCGCGAGATAAATACATTCCATAATACATTCATCCGGGTTTGTGCCGTGGGGCCTGAAACGATAGTTGATCCGATTGAATGAACCCCATGGGTGAAAGTTGGGGAACAGGGTAAAAAAGATGCTGGTAAATTCTATGTCCGAAACGTCCTCAGCAATGCTTGGCACAACATTGCGTAGGGCATCTCTTTGGATATCAGCGGCCAGCACACGTGGGTGAATTTTCTTCTCGTTTTTCCTGGCCTTCTCGGCAAATGCTTTGTCAAATTCCGTTTGTTCAATTAATGGTCCACCAGCCCAGTTGACCAGATGCGGGTTAACTTCGGTCAGGTCTCCTTCAAGGTGACGTGCCTGAATGTCGAACCGGCCTGTTCTGCCATCCGGTGCTGTAACTTCTACCAAACCTTCCTCGATTCGCACGTAAACAAATCCATTAAGGGGATTGCGGAGCCGCATTTTCCCATCTTCCGGAAGGGGGTCCCACTGAGGCAAACCGGCACTGTCCAAAGCGCCGCAACGAATGGCGCGAGAGTAGTTGCCGAAGACGTCGTATTTGGTGTCCACATCGTGCGCACCACCCATCAGGATTTGCGGGTGAGTCGCTATAACGTGGTAGGACTCCATGAATGCTTCGCTGGCCGCTTTCCAGTTACACCTAATAATTTTGGCAACATGTGCCTCTTTGTAACGATTCTCATAGGGAAGGAGCTTGAAGTGAGAGGGTAGATCGCCGATAAAATCTTCGAACGGTTCACAGTTTTCGTCCGGGTTGATAAAGATATATCTACCCCATCTTCCAACCTTAACTTCGGGCAATGATTGCTCTTCTCTTTTCAGGTCAGGGAAATCCCACTCGCAGGGTATCTGCTTGATAGATCCATCAAGTTCCCAGGCCCAGCCGGTTTTCGGCCACGGTGCAGGCAGGAATTGTAGTAAGCCTTGTATTCGTCTTCGCCGGACTTAACAATCAGGAACGACATGCCGGCGATATCGTACGGCAGGTAATCTCCAATGTTAGGCAGATCATCTTCGTGAGCTGCCATCTGCCAGACTCTCTTCCAGAGTTTCTCAACCTCCAGGTCAAAGAACTCCTGGGAGTAATAACTTTTTACTGGTACAAATGTTGGCCCAGGCCCAATCGGCGAATCACGTCGAAAGGATTCAGGAATAGGGCGGGTTTCCTTGTCGAGCATTTTGCGGAACGCATCGTCCAGTGTCCTGACTGATCGGGTAGCCATTAATTTCTCCAACGGGTTTTATTTTTTAGACGATATACCTTTTGCGGGTGTCTGATCAATTATCCGGGTCTGCCAGCTGGCAGCGCGTAAATTATTGTAACCCGTTCCAATAAATGATTGGGTGTGACATTATCAATGTCTACATCAGGCGATGGGATAGGCGATGGATGTTTCAGGCAAACACATGAGTGATAGCAGAACGAAACCAGTAGATGGCTTTGAGGAAGTAGATTTTAACTCAGAGCCTTTCCTGACCGATTTCAAGAAAGTGTACGAAGGTATGCACACAAGCGGCTGTCCTTTTGCACATTCACCCCGAGGGGATCATTACGCGGTTGCTTCCCACGCAGAAATTATGAAGATTCTTAAGCAATACGATGTCTGGAAGGCGAAGTTCGGTCCTGCGCTTAACTATCTTGAGTCCCCCGGTGTTCTGGTCAGTGTTGACCCGCCAGAACATACGTTTGAAGTGCGCATAGTTTCTGCTTCATTCTCCAAGGAAGTGTTTGAGGGCATGGTGCCCGAGATGGAAGCCTTCGTGAATGAGCGCATCGACAGTGTATTCGAGAAAGGCGAAGCCGATCTGCATGAACTTTTGTCAGTTTCATTGCCGATGTTTGTGATCTTCAGGCTTTTAGGTGTTGAGCGATATGACGAGGATGGAACGGATCGGTTTGAATGGACGCGTGACGGTATTATTAACTCGGTAGGTCTTATGTTGGTACCACCCGATGAAGTGGCGCAGATGATCGAAAGCGGCAATATCGAGCAGGTGCGTATGCAGAACCTGGTGCGTACTAATGAATTATTCGTCAAACAGCTTGCAGAAACCAAATCAAAACTGGCGTCCGGAGAATGGCAGGGCGGTCAGAACCTGGTGACTCGTTTTCTCACCACTCCCGGGCCAGACGGCACTTTTCTTACCGAGGACAAGATCCTCGGTTTCATGGGGTTCCTGCTGACTGCCGGGAGTGCGACGACGACCATCATGCTTTCAAACATCATTTATCGACTACTGACTGAAGAGGGTACCTTCGACCGGGTGATGAATGACCCCGCACTTATTCCGATCGCGATTGAAGAAACCCTTCGTCTTGACGCGCCGGTTCAGGGGCTGTTCCGGACCAACGATGAGGAAGTTGACCTGGGACCGGCTCATCTTGAGAAGGATACAAAGGTCATGCTGCTTTGGGCCGCTGGAAATCTGGACCCTGAAGTGTTCGAGAACCCGATGAAATTTGACCTGGACCGTGACCTGGGGAAAGTTCGCCGGCACCTGGCCTTTGGTTATGGCACTCATTTCTGCCGGGGAGCGCCGCTGGCTCGCCTCGAAGGTGAAGTGTTCCTGCGGACCGTGATGCAAAGGTTCAACAACCTTCGGCTGAATGGTGAGGTGGTCATGGAGAAACGAATCCCGGTGTTGCAGGGCATCCTGAAACTACCGGTTGCATGGGGTACCTGATCCTGAGGTATAGTCGTATTCCAGAATAAGAATATCGAAAGCCATGAATCGATTCGAAGGGAAGAGTGTCATCGTCACAGGTGCAGCTTCAGGTTTTGGAGCAGCCATCGCACGGAAGTTCGCCAATGAAGGCGCCAGTGTTGTTTGTGCTGATCTGAACATGACCGGGGCAACGGAGGTTGCCGGTTCGTTGGCGAGCGCAATCCCGTTTGAAATCGATGTCGCCGACGAGGCGCAAAACAATGCCATGATCCAGGCCGCTGTCGATCATTTCGGCGAGATCGATGTGCTCTGCTGTAACGCCGGTGTCCCCCACAAAGGCAACTACATGATCAGGATGCCGGTCGAGGATTTCGATCGCATGTGGGCGATCAACGTCCGATCAATTTTCCTGGCGGTACGCGCTGCCATTCCACACATGCCCGAGGGCAGCAGCATCATCAGTACGGCTTCGATAGGTGGCAAGCGGCCAAGACCGGGGCTGGTTCCTTACAATGCTTCTAAAGCCGCGGTGATTAATTTGACCCAGGGACTGGCAGTTGAGATGGCGCCAAAGGTTCGAGTGAACTGTGTATGCCCTGTGTCAGCTGCAACGAACTTTGATTTCCAGACCATGGGCCAGAAAGATCTTTCAGAAGAGATGGAAAAGAAGGTGGTCGACGGAATTCCCATGGCGCGCAGGGCTACCCCCGAAGATGTGGCGGACGCATATCTATTCCTTGCATCAGAGGAAGCAAAATTCTTAACGGGCGTCGCACTTGATATCGATGGTGGTCGTTCAATTCAATAAGGAGAGAAAGCATGGCGGATCTGCCCCACGGTAAGCAAGGAACTGATGACCTCTGGGACGCGATGTATACGCAGCGAGCAATTCGTTACTGGCAGGACAAACCGGTTCCCCGTGACCTTCTGGAAAAAGTGATTGAATCTGCATCCAAAGCGCCAAGTGGCAGCAATCTGCAACCCTGGGTGTTTGTTGTTATTGATGACGCCGGCACACGAAAAAAGATTGGCGGTGCGCTCAATGACTTCTATGAAGGTGGCCCGTTAAAAGACATGATTGCCCAAGGTCAGCAGGTGGAAGACAAGTCACAACGTCTGATGATGCAAGGCGCGCAGGCGTTCTTTTCGAAGCTGGCGAATGCCCCTGCCATGATTGTTCCTTGCCTTTATCAACTGGCGTCGCCGACGCCGGACCCGACTTCGCTGGAGGCGGGCAGCTCAATTTATATGGCAGTGCAAAATCTCATGTTGTCCGCCAGAGGTCTTGGCCTGGGTACAGTGATGACCACTGCACACTCTCTGGTCAATGATACGCTGCGTGAAGCCTGTGACATCCCCGACGATGCCTACCCGGTTGCACTGATTCCGATTGGTTACCCTGATGCCAACTTTGGCCCAACTAAGCGCAAAGGGTTGGATGAAATTTTGCGCTGGAATACCTGGAGCTAATTATGCCGTTGTCCCTACCGAGTTCTGATGACTGGGCAGACAGATGCCTAAATGACGGTGAGTTCCAGTTGGCGTCACGTCACTGGGGTGGCGGGGTGCGACTTGATGTTGGCGATGAAACGCTGGAGCTGTTGCTTACTAATGGCGCGAAGTCTGCGACCGATGAAAACCCTGGTGGAATGATCGAGATCTCCGGTTCGGTTGAGGTGTGGGAAAAAGTTCTTGAGGCGAATCCGGAACGATTCCACAACGATGTGATGGCCAATATTTCCCAGGGATGTGGCCTGCAAAGGCGTGGTGACGCCGTTGTGTTCGCGCAGTACTACGCCGCAGCCATGCGCGCGGTGGAGTTGTTAAGACCATCTTTGGCCGAGCCTGGCGCCATATCGCAAACCATGCCGCATGACAATCGGCCCCACGGTACGATTGATGCGCCGATAGGTCGCTATGTCCACCTGAACCTGGATGGTCATGACCACCGTATTTACTTTGAAGAAGCGGGGCAGGGAATTCCCTTGCTGATGCAACATACGGCGGGCTGCCATAGTAGTCAGTGGCGTCACTTGTTTGAGTTCCCGGAAATCACGGAACGTTTTCGACTGATCGCTTATGACCTGCCGTGTCATGGTAAATCGGTACCGCCCGTTGGTGTGGAATGGTGGGATGAGCAATACCTGCTCAAAGGAGCGTTCCTGAGGTCGATCCCGGTAAAGCTCAGTGAGGCGCTTGGGCTGGTTGACCCTGTCTTTATGGGTTGCTCTGTCGGGGGGCTACTGGCGCTTGACCTGGCGCACAAACATTCGGATGTGTTCCGCGCCGTCATCTCCGTTGAAGGTGCATTAAAAATTGCAGGTAAGCTTACCGACTATGGCGAGTTGTACCATCCGCAGGTCAACAATGAGTACAAGGCTCGGCTCATGGATGGCTTAATGGCTTCTTCATCACCGAAGCCCTATCGAAAAGAAACAAGCTTTGTTTATGCCTGTGGCTGGCCGCCCGTGTTTCTTGGCGATCTGTACTACTATATAGAGGATTATGACCTGCGCCAGGATGCAGCGGAAATTGATACCAATGCTGTTGGCGTTCACATTCTCTCAGGCGAATACGATTACAGTGGTACGTCCGAGTTGGGTAAAGCTGCGCATGAAGCGATACCGGGTTCTACCTGGCAGAATATGAAAGGGGTTGGTCACTTTCCTATGAGTGAAAACCCACAGGCTTTCAGGGAATACCTTTTACCCATACTGGACAGGATTGCATCCTGAGGAGAGTTGATATGGCTGAGATACTAAAATACGCTGCTACCGCCAAATGGCTTCACTGGCTGGTCACTTTTATCGTCATCGTTATGCTGATTTTTGGGCCGGGTCTTGAGGACCTGCCTTTAGACGAGCGTGAACAGGTCATCATGGTGCATTCCGGTCTTGGCACTTTGGTGTTGATATTAATGCTGATCCGCTGGCCTTGGAGATTAACCCATGATGTGCCAGGCCCTGCGGCCACGATGGGCGCGTGGCAAACCAGGTTATCAAAAATCATGCACTGGTCGTTCTACGTGCTACTGGTGCTGCAACCTATCTTCGGGATTCTGCAGGCGATGTACATTACCGAATATGAGGTTGCTGCGTTCGGGCAGATCGCCTACTCGTCGATGGCTGTCGATAACGAACAGATGGCAGAAATCTTTCACATTGCGCATGGTGTTAACGGCAAACTACTGACGGTGCTGGTACTGGGTCACTCTGCTGCGGCGCTTTATCATCACTTCTGGCAGAAGGACAATGTGCTTCGAAGGATGCTGCCCTTTGGTAAAGTATCCGCGGACTAGCACTAGAACACCAAAAGCATCACGTAAGGTGAACACGTTAGTGTCACTATTTTTAGCTGGAAGGAGATGGATATGAGTGATTTTGAAGACAAGGTAGTTGTCATCACAGGAGCAGGCGGAGGCCTGGGCAAAGCTCATGCACTTGAGTTTGCGCGTCGCGGCGCCAGGGTGGTGGTTAATGACCTGGGTGGCAGTGGAGATGGCGTGGGCTCCAGTGATGCTGCCGACATCGTGGTTGACGAAATCAAAGCTGCTGGTGGGGACGCAATAGCCAACAAGGCCAGTGTGTCGTCTAAAGAGGGCGCGCGATCCATTATTGATGATGCGGTCAGTGCTTACGGCACTGTTGATATCCTGGTCAACAATGCCGGAATTCTTCGGGACAAAAGTTACAAGAATATGGATATGGCGGACTGGGACATGGTGATGGACGTTCACCTAAACGGCTCTGGATATGTCACCCGCGCTGCGTGGCCGATCATGTACGAAAAAAACTACGGCCGAATTGTGTTCACCAGTTCAACTTCAGGGATCTTTGGAAATTTCGGGCAGGCGAACTATGGCGCGGCGAAGATGGGCATGCTTGGGTTGATGAATGTGCTGGCTATTGAAGGTTTGTCGAAAAACATACGAGTGAATTGCCTTGCACCTGCGGCAGAAACAAGATTGATTGGTACGATCCCTGGCCGTGATGTTGACCCGGACAATCCCGATCCGATGCGCCACCCCAGGCTCGTCACACCTGTTGTTCTGCTGATGTGCGCGGAAGACGCGCCAACCGGGCAAACGTTCCATGCTGGTAATGGTCGGTTTTCTCGAAGTGCAACGTTTGTTAACAAAGCTTTGGAGTTCGGTGCAGATGTCACTTTTGAAGACCTGCAGGAAAAGAAAGACCAGTTAATCGACATGTCCAGTTCTCGTGAGATGTCTGGATTGATTCGCGTCCTGGGGCAGTCGAAGAAGTCTTAATGGCGCTCGTTCTTTATGATCATCCGCTGTCTCCCTACGCACAAAAGGTCAAGATCGCGTTATTGGAGAAGGGGGTTGAATTTGAGGCCCCCTTGCCGGCAGGAATTGGTACAGGGGCGTCGACCGAAGACTTTATGGCCGCAAGCCCACGTGGTGAAGTGCCGGCATTGGTAGAAGGAGACGATGTCCGTCTGTTTGATTCCACAATTATGCTGGAATACATCGAGGACAGGTGGCCACAGCCACCACTTCTGCCAACAGGTCCACTTGAGCGTGCTCGGGTTCGTATGATCGAGGATGCTATCGACACCCACGTTGAAGCCATCAGTTGGGGCCTGGCGGAAATTCGATTCTTTGGCCGGGCCTCGGGCGATATTGCTAAAAAGATAGAGGAAAGTGCGGCCGAACAGGTTGCTGGCTGGTATCGATGGCTGTCTGGTCAACTGGATGACAGGACCTGGTTTAATGGGGACAGCTTTGGCTGGGGTGATCTGGCAGTTGTGCCATTCGTAAACAGCATTACACGTTTTGGGTTCGAACCTGTTGGTAAGCTTCGTGACTGGCATACCCGTGTTAACGAAAGGCCGAGCGTGACCGCATGCAGGGAAGCCGCAGAGGACGCTGCCTTTGATGGACCCAGGTCAGATATCGAAGGATTGAAAGCAGCGGTTGCTTCCGGCGTGTTTAAACGCGAGTACCGTGATCACCGGCTAGAGTGGATGATTAAAAGCGGTGGGATATCAGTGGTGCAGGATGGTCTTGACAGAAATAACATCCGATTTACGGACGTCTTTGGGTAACGCGATATCTTCAGGGTGGGGTATCTTTGACAACCATTTAATCGCGTGACAATTTCAGGATACCGATTTATATATTATTTCAGGCAGTTCGTACGGCATCAGCAATGATGGTCATACGTGAATTGGCAGGATTGGAAATGCTGCCAGCAAGCGTAGGCTGCAGGCTAATGAAGTATTATATTAACTCCGAGCCTGAAACCTAACCGGCATGCGGGTCAGGCCAGAGATAAAGTTACTCGGCATCCATTCCAGGGCGCCGTTAATCTCGATATCACTCATCCTGCCAAGCACTTCTCTGAGAATCGCGTCGATCTCGAGCCGTGCGAACCACTGACCCAGGCAAACGTGATGTCCGCCACCGAACGCAAGATGTTTGTTAGGTGATCGCGTGATGTCCAATTGGTGCGGATTGTCGAATACGTTTTCATCCCGATTCGCGGCACCATAGTAAAGAACGACTTTGTCACCGGCTTTCAGCGATTTTCCGCCAAGCGCTATGTCCTGTTTGACAGTTCGGCGCATGTAGATGACAGGTGATGTCCAGCGCAGTAATTCGTCCCTTGCGCCAGGCAGGTGCTTGTCTACATCCGACTGTAACAATGCTAGTTGCTCGGGATTCTTCAGCAGTTCATACATGCCCGTAGCAACCAGGTTTCGGGTCGTATCTCCGCCCGCATCAATCAGCAGCATGAAGAACAGCAGAAACTCAGCATCTGTCAGTTTCTGCCCATCCACTTCAGCGGCCAGCAGTTTGCTGGCAAGGTCCTCGCCCGGGTTGGCACGTTTATCATTGATAACACCCTGACCATACTCAAACATCTTCATGACGGCGTCCGCAATGGCATTCTCCGGAAGAGACTCGGGCGCGGAATGAATCACCTCAGTAAGTTTATAAAGCTCGCGGCCATCGTCCAGTGGTAATCCCATCAGATCTGCAATCACGAAGCTAGGCATTTCACCGGCGATCTCAGAGACGAAATCGCATTGGTCTTTTTCCATCACCGCATCAAGGATCCTGGTTGCCAGCTCTTCAATGCGCGCGGTGTAGTGTTTTGCGGGGCCCTGGGTGAATTCACGGCTGATGAGCTTTCGATAGGCCGTGTGCTCTGGCGGATCCATCATCAGCATCATCTTTGCGTCACCAGAAAAATTAGCCTGCGCGGGGTCGGGGTCCTGGATCATGATGGTCGGCTCAGAAGAAAACACCTTGGCGTTCCTGCCGATGTCGTAGACATCTTTGTGTGTTGTTACGGCCCAGAACCCTGATCCTCCTGGTTCCTCATGCCAGAAAACAGGGTCATGTTCCCGAAGCCAGTCGTATTGGGCATGCGGGTGACCGCCCTTGAAACTATCAGGAGAGAGCAGGTCTATTTTCATTTTTCTGGGGCCAATGCTGGATTTAGAACACTCTATCACGGCTTTTCTCAGGGGTCAGAGCCTGACATGATGGGGGTAATTAGGACTACAAGAGAAATCGATGAGCGAGCCTGATTTTGATACATTTCCACTCTGGCGAAGGGGTAATCAGTTCGAAGACTTTGAGGTGGGCCAGGTGTTTGAACATCACTGGGGACGGACTTTGACCGCAGGTGATGCGACCCTGTTCTCCTCAGTCGCACTTCGATACTGTCCGCTTTACGTGAACGCCGAATATGCGAAATCCGAAGGGCACAGGGATATGGTGGTTGATCCAATGCTGGTGCTTGCGACGGTGATTGGTTTGTCGGTAGAGGACCTGTCTGAAGTGGGCGGCCCGTTTCTGGGGGTTAACGAGGTTGAGTTTGGCGCGGATGTATACCCTAACGACACCATCACTTGTATGAGTAAGGTCATCGACAAAAGGCAATCAGCCTCTAGGCCTGACACTGGCATTGTCACCTGGAGTACCTCTGCCAAAAACCAGTCGGGTAAGGTCGTCGTGAAGTACCAAAGAACCAACCTTGTCGCTAAGAGGAGCAGGCATGATGGCCCTTACCAGCGCTAACAATTATTTTGAAGACTTTGAGGTCGGTCAAAAAATACGTCATGCAAGAGGCGCGACAATCGATGAAGTTGAGAATCAATTGCTCACTAAACTAGTCATGAATACAGCCCAGGGTCACTGGAATGAAGATTCAATGAGCAAGTCTCCCTATGGTCAGCGACTGGTTTTTGGTTTTATTACTGCCTCGATGGTGATTGGCCTTGCGACGCAGGACACGGCAGAAAATGCTATCAAGGAGCTGGGACTGAACAACCTCAAATTTAAAAAGCCGGTGTTTCACGGCGATACGGTCTATGCCTATACCGAGGTATTGGGCAAGGAAGATACCGGAGAGGGTGGCGTGGTGACTTTCAAACACTGGGGTCTGAACCAGGAGAAAGTCGTGGTATTTGAGGGCGAGCGAAGGGTGCTGATCAAGAAACGGGGCAGGGGTGAACCCTGATGGCTGATCGAACAGGACCGCTCAGTAATTTGACCATTATTGACTGCACCATGGCGCTGTCAGGTCCTTTTGGGACTTCCCTTCTGGCAGATCTGGGTGCCAATGTCATTAAGGTTGAACCACCTGCTGGGGACGGGTCGCGAACCGTTCCGCCGTTGCCCCCTGACTACGCCAACCCGGGCGCAGATGAGCCCGCGGGTGTCGACTTCGGAGGCTACTTTGCGTCAATTAATCGAAACAAACGAAGCATTGTCCTGGACCTGAAAGACCCTGTAGACAAGGAAATTCTGCTCTCGATGTGTGAACAGGCTGACGCCGTTGTTGAGAATATGCGGGCGGGTGTCATGGATAAACTGGGTACCGGTTATGACGATATACGTGAACGGAACCCGGCGATTGTCTACGGCTGTGTTCGAGGTTTCGGCGACCCAAGGACCGGTGAAAGTCCCTACGTGTCTTGGCCGGCCTATGACGTGGTCGCGCAATCCATGAGTGGTCATGCCAGTATCACTGGCCCCAAAGATGGTGCGGGCGGGTATCCTGGTGGGGTCAGTGTGGGTGATATTTATCCCGGCACATTGATGGCCTTGGGTATCGTTGCAGCGATCCTTAGTGCCAGGGAGACCGGTGAGGGCCAGTTTCTTGATGTTGCCATGTACGATGCGATGTTGCTGTTTTCTGAAACGGTGATTGCAAATTACAGTTACGGTGAAAAAGAGCTTGAGCCCCGCGGCCAGCATCATCCAAACCTCATGCCTTTTGGGATATTTCCCACCAGCGATGGTGCGGTAGCGATCGCTGCGGTGAATCCGAAACATTGGAGTATTTTGTGTGCGGCGATGGGGCGCTCAGATCTCGTCGACGATGAGCGTTCGAAGAATGTCTACAAGAGAAAAACCAACCAGGTGTTCGTTGAAGCACAAATATCTGCATGGACATCATCTGTCAGCAAAGCTGAGATAGTTGCGGCGCTGGGTGGGGTGGTTCCCTGTGGTCCGGTAAACACCGCCAGTGACATCTATAACGATCCGCATGTCGCGATTCGGGAGATGATTACCCGTTTCCAGCTGCCGGGCGACAACCCAGAGGTGTCCATCGCGGGGTCGCCAATCAAGTACACAAAAACCAAAACGGGTTTCTACCAGAGGCCCCCTTTACTGGGCGAGCACACTGATGAGATCCTCGATGAATTTAACCTGTCGAGAAAAAAATGAGCAGCACCCAGGGCTACATGACGGAAGAACGCAAACTGATACAGGCAACCGCTCGGGAGTTTACAACCCGTGAAGTTCTGCCCCTTGCGAATGCGCTTGATCCAGAAAAAGGCGAAATGCCCAGAGAACTGATCAACAAAATGGGAGAGCTTGGATATTTTGGAATCCTGATTCCCGAGGAGCATGGGGGGTTAGGTCTTGGGGTGTTCGAGTATTGCCTGGTGGCAGAAGAACTCGCCAGGGGCTGGATGAGCGTTGCCAGCATCATAGCCCGGGGCAATAGTTTCTATCGGTCAGTCCCTGGGTTCGGTTCCGAACGGGAGGAAAAGGTTGCCCGCATGGCGGTGGGTGATTATCTGGGCGCATTTGCCATGAGTGAACCCGGTGCAGGTTCGGATATGGCGGCGGTCAGTTGCCGTGCAGTTCGAGATGGTGATGACTGGATCATTAACGGAAACAAGTATTGGTGTACCTTCGCTGATGGCGCCGACTTTATCAGTGTGATCTGTCGCATAGATACTGATGGCGAGAGTCGTCAGGCCGGGATAAAAAGTATTCCTGTGGAGAAGCCGCGGGGGCAACTGCCCGAAGGTGTTCAGGGTAGTCCGATACCAAAAATTGGTTACCACGGATGGAAGACCTGGGAGCTCCATTTCGATAATGTTCGCGTTCCCGCCATTGATCCGCCGTTGGAAACGGGTGGTGCGAAAGGGATGGATGGTGGTTTTGTCGGTATCCAGCAAGGTTTGGAGGTGGCGCGAGTACATACGGCGGCACGATCCATTGGCGCCGCCCAGGGTGCAATGAATGTCGCCATCGACTACGCCAATGAGCGGGAGCAGTTTGGACAGCCTATTGGTAAGTTCCAGGCAATTCGCTTTAAGGTCGCGACCGCTGCGACTGAAATTGAGGCTGCAAGGCAGCTTATGTATTACGTTTGTAATGAAATTGATTCTGGCCGACGTTGTGACAAGGAAGCAGCGATGGTGAAGTATTTCGCCGCGGAGATGTCTGAGCGAGTCACGTCTGACTGTCTTCAGATTATGGGCGGAGCGGGCTATACCACGCACTATCCGGTCGAACGTTACTGGCGCGATGCACGGCTGACCAAAATATTTGAAGGCACGTCAGAAATCATGCAACGCATTATCTCTGACAGGATAATGGGCAAATAGCGTAACGGTATGGTGAAATGAATCGCCTGTTGGACTGCAAAACGTATTCATCGGCCATTAGCAGTAATCGCTCTACGCAGCGCCTTGCTTCAGGTAAACTTCGCCCTCCAGAAATTTAGCGTTTCTCGTAAGATTACTATGAGTGAAGTTGCCCCGGAAAACCGGGAAAAAGGTAAGTCCCTCCAGCCTCTGCGGTCATTGGTGCCGTTTATTGCGCCTTACAAGGGGGTTTTGGCAATTGCCATCGTGGCGCTGCTCATCTCCTCAGCAGCGCTGCTGGCTATGCCGATGGCTGTCCGCAATGTTATTGACCATGGGTTTTCTGTCGAGGATGCCGCGAACGTAGACCGCTATTTTTTCATTCTGCTGGTCTTTGCCCTGGTCATTGGTTTTTTTGGTGCCGCGCGATCCTACTTTGTGAACTGGCTGGGGGAAAGAGTAGTCGCTGACCTGCGCAGCAAGGTCTTTGCGCATGTGATCTATATGGATCCCACATTCTTTGAAACGACAAAAATCGGAGAAGTCCTGTCGCGCCTGACAGCTGATACAACGCTTATCCAATCTGTATCGGGCGTCAGTATTTCAATTGTCCTGCGGTCATCGATTCAGTTTGTCGGTGGCTTGCTGCTGCTGGGTTACACCAACATTAACTTAATGGGCATTCTTCTGCTGATCTTTCCGCTGATTGTGTTGCCGATTCTTGTCGTTGGGCGATGGTTACGAAGGCTTTCGCGCGATACCCAGGACAGAATTGCAGATGCCAGCGGCCAGGCCGCTGAAATACTCGGGAACGCAGAAACAGTGCAGTCGTTCGTCGCAGAAGGTCTTGAGATAGAGCGATTCTCTGACGCTATCCAGGAAAGCTTTCGAACAGCTGTCCGGAGAATCAAGGTGCGGGCGCTGTTAACGACGGTTGCGACAGCCAGCGTGTTTGGTGCATTGATCTTCGTGCTGTGGCTAGGAGCGAAAGAGGTGCTGGGAGGAACTATATCCGGTGGTGAGCTTGGCCAGTTTGTTTTGTATGCAATGTTTGTTGGTGTTGCCGCAGGATCCTTAAGTGAAGTATGGGGAGAGGTGCAGCGAGCAGCTGGTGCGATGGAGCGGCTGACGGAGTTATTGCAGATGGAATCGAATATCCGGGCGCCTGCAAACCCTGTCGAGTTACCTAAACCGTGTAACGGTGCAGTCAGTTTTGAGCAGGTAGATTTCGGCTATCCGTCCCGGAAAAACGAATTTGCTATCAGGGATTTCTCACTTGATATCAGGCCAGGTGAACATGTCGCGTTTGTGGGGCCATCTGGCGCAGGTAAAAGTACGGTATTTCAACTGTTACTTAGGTTTTACGACCCGCAGTCCGGTCGGATTTGTATTGATGGTGTAAACATAAATCTTGCTGATCCTAAGGACGTCAGGTCTGCCATGGCGATGGTTCCCCAGGATTGTGTGATCTTTGGCGATAGCGCCGCGGAGAACATTCGCTTTGGTCGTCCCGACGCGACCGATGCGCAGGTTATCGAAGCAGCCACGGCAGCATCGGCTCATGGCTTTATTAGTGAGCTTCCCGATGGCTATAAAACCTACCTGGGAGAGAAGGGCGCCAGATTGTCCGGTGGCCAGAAACAGCGAGTTGCGATTGCTCGTGCAATTCTTGCGGATCCAGCTATTTTGCTGCTCGATGAGGCTACCAGCGCCCTGGATGCGGAAAGTGAGCGGTTGGTCCAGTCGGCGTTAGATACATTGCAGAAGAACAGAACCACCCTGGTCATTGCTCACCGACTTGCAACAGTGCTTCAGGCCGACAAGATTGTCGTCCTGGATGCCGGCAGGATCCTTGATGTAGGCCGCCATAGTGAACTTGTGACCCGCAATGCAATCTATGCGCAGATGGTCGAATTACAGTTCGGAGAATCTGCTATTCCGGCGAAAGTGCGGTCAACAGGCACTACCTGATAGGTTTCGACCAGTGACTGATCTTGAGTGAGACATTTGCTCCGTCAGCCCAGGCGCTTTTTAATAACAACGGTAAGGATTTCTTGCATAACAACACTAATATGATCAATCTGAGTTCTGACTGCTTTGATCGAGGTCAATCTCCTGCGGGTAAGCTGGGGAAATTTTAAGGCTCCTCGAATGACACCCGGAAATATAGCGAGTAGCATTCCCATAAGAGGTGAACAATGACAAAACCCGTAGCCGTGGTGATTGGTGCCACGTCCAAGTGGCAATCTGATGGTCGCAATACCCGAATGGTCCACGGTGGGAACATCCCTGACGACGAATTGCCGCTATCGATACGGTGGGGAGTAGGGGGCGCCATTGCGCTGAAATTTGCGCGCGAGGGTTTCCATGTAGTGCTGACCACAAGAAGCAAGCCCAATGCTTCGGCGCTGGAGGCGGCGATAGATTCTGAGGGGCTTGACTGCATGACAGTGGAGCTGGACCTTGAGTCCGATGATTCGATTTCAACTGCCTTCGAGACAGTCAGGAGCGAATTGGGTGATCCGGAAGTTGTGGTACTCAATGCAGGATACCTGGAGGGCAGGGATCTTCCTCCAGAAATGGAGCTGCTCGAACACATGCCGGTCGAGCTTTTTGAAACAGCGCAAAACATATCGAGCCGGGGTCCATTTCTGGTGGCAAAGGAAATATTACCTGCGATGAGGAAGCGCGCTCAGGGTTCTTTCCTGATCACAAACAATGCCGCTTCGCTGAGGGGCAGGAAGCGACGGACCGGTGAGTCGCTCTACTACCCAAGAGTTATGATGCGCACCCTGGCGCAGGTGTTAACGGAAGAGTATTCGGAGTTCGGCGTTCACGTTGCCAATGTCGTCGTGGATGGGTTGATCGATTCACCAGGAACTCGCGCATTGCCCATGGCGCAGTCGAAGCCTGAAATGATTATCAATCCGGCTGCAATTGCTGATGCATTTTACTATTTGCATACCCAGGACAGGTCCTGCTGGACACACGAATTGCAACTGACACCTTTTTCCGCTCGCCCCAGTTTTTAACCGCGGTTTATGACTGTTAGCTTATGAGAACGGATCCGAAGGAAGGCGCCAGACTTAAAGCGCTGACAGACGTAACGCTTGTAGGGGCGGCAGTGGATCTTGTGCTGGGAGTACTTAAGATATTTCTCGGCGTCGTGGAAAATTCGCAGGCACTTGTCGCTGATGGGATTCATTCACTATCCGATCTCGTCACAGACGGCATGGTGCTGGTGGCGGTCAGGCAAGGTAATAAAATGGCTGATGAGGATCATCCTTATGGCCATGCCCGGATCGAAACGATCACCACAGTCTTGCTGGCGCTAGCGTTGTTTCTTGTTTCGTTTGGTATCGTGGATAACGCCTTGGATGTTTTGTCCGAGCCAGGCAGAGATGTGACTCCAGGGTGGGTTGCCCTGTCGGTCGTCATGGTGTCGGGACTTAGTAAGGAATACATCTACCACTACACGACGAAAGTGGCCAAATTGCATCAATCTCTCATTCTTGAGGCTAACGCCTGGCACAGCAGAACCGATGCGATTTCATCAGTGATGGTGTTCGTGGGTATCGCCGGGGCGATGTTGGGATTACCAGAGCTGGATGCTCTAGCGGCGATTGGTGTCGCCGTCATCATCGCCAAGGTTGCCTGGGATCTAGGTGCGCCCAGTGTGCAGGAGCTGGTAGACAAAGGGATGGATCGGTCTTATCTCGACGACCTGGAGGATGCCGTTGGCAAGACCCATGGTGTTAAGGGGTTTCATGCCTTAAGAACGCGTCGGATGGGTGCGAGTGTTTTGGTTGATGTACATATTGCTGTCGATTCGATGATTTCAGTTTCCGAGGGTCATCAGATTGCGGACCAGGTGAGGTTTGGACTGACGGAACAGTTCCCTGAGATCAGTGACGTTGTCGTCCACGTGGATGCTGAGGATGATGTGTTTGATGACACGTTGCCGGATAGGGGTGAGTTGTTGCAGCTCCTGGAGCAATGCTGGAAGGAGTATTCGCCAGCACAGAATATCCTGAGGACGAACCTGCACTACCTGAACGGGTCTATCAGGCTGGAAGTCTGCTTGTCGTTCACCCTCGCGAGTTCACCGGCTGCGGCACGTGAGATAGCAGATAAGCTTAAGCGCCGTGCTATGGAGTTTGTCCCGCAAATCACCCAGGTTCAGGTGTTGTTTGCCGCCGATGATGATTAAGAAGGAATCGAATCAACCTGCAGAGATCAATCGAATTGACCCGGTATCGTGAGCCCCGTCCTTGATTAGACAATCGACAAGCCTCCATCAACCGGTAGAGATATGCCGGTAATGTAACCAGCTTTGTCCGAGGCGAGGAATGCCGCAGCATGAGCGACGTCCCAGGCACTTCCCATTTTTCTGCCGAGTGGCACTAGCCTGTCCCGCTCTGCGATGACTTCATCCCTCGGTTTGCCCGATTGAACCCTTCCTTCGACCGCCATGGGCGTATTCATCAAACCAGGAAGAATGACATTGGCTCGAATGCCGTATCTGGCGTTACCGGCGGCAAGCTGCTCCGTGAGTGCTATGACCGCTGCCTTGGTGGTTTTGTAGCCAATTAACGGGAAAGGCTTAATCGCTGCCAGAGACGAGATATTAATGATGACTCCGGAGCCAGCTTCTCTCATATGAGGTAGCACATGTTTGCTGGTGAGGACCATCGAACGAAGGTTGATAGCCACCATGTTATCGAAGCCTTCGGGGGTTATTTTTTCAACGCTTGCATCCTGGCCTGCAATGCTGACGCCGACATTATTGTGCAGGATGTCGATTCGCCCCCATTTCTGTACGACCGTACTGACGAGATTCTTGATTCCGTCTTCATCACGGACATCCAGTTCGTAGGCAAATGCCTCAAAACCTTCGGCGACAATCAGTTTGACCGTTTCTTCTGCGGACGACAGAAGCCTGTCTGCGACAGCTACCTTGGCTCCTTCGCGGGCGAATAGAATCGCGGTTGCCCGCCCATTTCCTATGGTTTCACCCGGTGTCTGTCCGCCGCCCACGACGATTGCGATCTTGTTTTCCAGGAGTAGTTTGTTTTCCAGCGGCACTTTTATCTCCCACATTGATGGTGATGGATAGCTTACACCGAAAAAAGGGTTTGTATCGCTTCTGAATATAAGTACCATGGTCATGACCATGGTCATATAAGGAATGAATATGAAAACAATCAAAGCTTCCGAATTTAAAGCCAAGTGCCTCAGCCTGATGGATGACGTGGCGCAATCCGGCGAAGAGATTGTCGTCACAAAGAATGGCAAACCTGTTTCCAAGCTTGTTCCAATTAAAAGCAAACCACGTGAGGTCTACGGGCTACACAGGGGAATGTGGCAGTTGATGGATGAACTGGTTGAACCAGTCAATGAGAATTGGGATGGAGACTAAAGACACACCGTGTTTTGGATCGCCAGGAAGATGTCCAGTTTTCTGATGATCTTGTTAGATACCCACGTACTGGTCTGGCTGGACCAGGGTTCGGAGCTCCTTGGAAAAAGAGCGCGCCGGATGATTGAGCAGTCGCACCAACAAGAAGAGGTCGCTATCGCATCCGTTTCCTTCTGGGAAATTGGAATGTTAATCGAAAAGGGACGTCTCGCATTTGAGGGGTCACTGACTGAATGGAGAGTGTCGCTGCTCAATGGTGGATTCGTTGAACTACCTGCTGATGGCAAGGTAGCGCTCGCTGCAGCGAGTCTGAAGGGATTTTCAGGCGACCCTGTCGACAGATTGATTTTAGCAACCGCGCTGAATCAGGAAGCGAAATTAGTGACTGCTGATGATCGTTTGTTAGGTCATCGCGGTCTGAAAACTATTAACGGGTTGATTTAAACCTGCCGAGGAAGCAATGAAAGTCATTGTGTTTAGTTTGTTGATGTTTATACCGCTGGTATTCGGTGCAACGCCAGGGTTACCTCTCGAACTGATGGAACCCACCGATATCCGGGACATTGAACGTCTGGATTACGAGGTCGTTAGACTTAACGCCAAGATCAAGCAGTGCGCCGCAGCGGGCCTCGCGCCGGCGATAGAATGTCACTGCTTCCGAAAAACACCCTGACTGGGAGAACCGGGCCGTACTCTGGTGGGATAGCGCAAGAACGATGCCCTCAAACCTTCATTTGGGAGGTTTAAAACTCACGATTGAGAAATCCTGCCAGAATCTGGTCAGCCTATGACTGCATTGCGGTTATCGCTTTCGCTCATTCAGCGATAAAACCGTAAATCTCAACTGGATCTTTAAGGCGAGTTATTTGATGTTGTGACTTATCGCTAGTGCGGCGGAAGCCTGCACCAGATTTACGACCGCTGTCTTGGTGCCTGAATACATTGGGTCGGCAGGCATTGGTGCAAGTGACGCGGTTGATGCAGTGTTGATAATGACGCCTGCACCCCTGCGTTGTAGTGTGTCCTCGGCGATTCGGGTCCCATACATCACACCTGACAGGTTGACTGAAACAACAAGATTAATCTTCTCCAGGGATGAAGCGGGCCATACAGGCTCGCCGCAGATTGTGCCTGCATTGTTGTGAATAATATCAAGGCCACCTAATGTCGATTCAGCTTCTTCAAAGAAAGCGGTCAGGGCGGTAGCGTCGGTGACATCTACCTTGCGAAAAACGGCCTTTGCTCCTTTTTGCTCGATAATGTTCGCCGTGCCGCCGGTCCTTTTTCATCCAGGTCAGCCAGGGCAATGCCGGCAGCTCCGGCATCCGCCAGTGCAAAGGCGGTAGCCTGTCCGATGCCCGCTGCAGAGCCTGTAATCAGCACGTTCTTTCCTTTTATTTCCATGCTCAGATCCTGTTCAACAAAAATGGAACGTGTTATAAAAGTTTATCATTTAAACGGGGTACTGGTCATGGCGCTATACGACAACCTATTCGAGCCATTAACGATTGGTCCAACTAAGTTAAAAAACCGAATCGTTCGCTCTCCCCATGGAACAGGGCTGGCTGGAGAAGACCTGATCTCGTACCACGAAGCGCGGGCAAAAGGTGGTGTTGCGATGTCGACTATCCAGGCGACTGGCATTCATAAGAGCGCGCCGCAGGGAATTCCGCTGCATACTGACGCTTGCAAACCGTTCCTGACTGAGATCGCCGACAGGATCAGGCCCCATGGAATGAAGCTCTTTATTCAGCTTTACCATCCCGGTGCCGGGATGCAGGGCATGCCGGAAAACTGGTCGGCCAGTGCTGTCCCTAATCCCATGGCAGGGGTCATGCCGGTTGAGATGACCAAGGCCATGATTGATGATGTTGTCGGATCGTTTGCCCTGGCGGCGGCCAGAGTCAGGGACTGCGGCCTTGACGGCATTGATATCCATGCTTCCAGTGGTTACCTGATACACGAGTTTCTCTCACCTGCGCTGAACAAGAGAACGGACGAATATGGCGGCAGTCTTGAGAATCGAATGCGGTTCATGTTTGAAGTGATCGAGGCTGTTCGAGCTGAAGTTGGTGATTCGGTTGTTGTAGGGGTTCGTTTGCCGAACGAGGATTACGTGCCGGGTGGTCTGACGGCAGATGTCAATGCAGACATTGCCAGGGCGGTTGATCCTGTTGCGGATTATATTTCGCTGCATATGGGCGCCTACTGGCGATTTCATAAACTGATTGCACCGTCTGACGAACCGCTGGGGGTCGAGATGCAGGCCAACAGTGTGATTAAACCTTTCATCACCAAACCTGCCATGGTCACTGGTCGCATCATGACGCTTGATCACGCGAGCGCCATTGTGGCAAGTGGTGAGGCAGATATGGTTTCCATGGTTCGTGCCCTGATTGCAGACCCAAACCTTGTTAACAAGGCTCGTAACCGCGAGGAGAACACAATACGTCCCTGCATCGGGACTAATATGGGGTGTGTCGGTCAGTTAATGTCAGGTAGCCGGTTGGGATGTGTTGTTAACGCTTCTGCGGGAAAGGAACAGATACTGACGTTTGAGCCTCAGGACAGGGTAAGTCAGCCGAAGAAAATTCTGGTGGTAGGCGGTGGTCCCGCGGGCATGGAGTTTGCTAGAACTGCGGCGTTGCGTGGTCATCAGGTTGAGCTTCATGAAGCGATGAAAACGCTGGGTGGCCAGGTTGTCATGGCGAGGTCCGCCCCTAAACGCGGTGACATTGGCACCATAGTGGATTGGTTAGCAGAGGAACTGGAGACGCTGGGGGTTGATGTTCATTTGAATTCTTACGTCGACGAAGAGCTGGTTTCCCAGATCGCGCCAGATGAAATTGTCCTGGCGACGGGAACAACTCCGCGCACGGACGGTATGCAACAGGCAACCCCGGCGAGCGAAATACCCGGGTTTGATCTCCCACATGTCTACTCATCCTGGGACCTGCTCGGGTTTGGGGATATTACGCACATTGAGGGACCAGCGCTGGTATATGACGATACCGGAACATTTGAAGCTATCTCGATTGTTGATATTTTGTTGGAGAAAGGCGTGCACGTCACCATGGTATCCAGAAATGACTCAGTCGGCGCCAGGCTTAACTATCCGCCTGTTACCGCGGGCGCTGCAAGGGAACGGCTGTATTCTGGTGATTTTGATTTTGTGGGTTCGCATCACGTGCTTGGCATTAGTAAGAGCGAAGTTGAAATAGGGGTCCTGTTTACAGAACGAAGCCGTAAGATTCCGGCGAAGACGGTGGTATTTGTCGGCTTCAATGAGCCTAGTCGAGAGCTCTGGCAATCACTTCAGGGAAATGGACCACCTGCGCACATGATCGGTGATGTCCGTGGCAAGAACAGCATCCTGACCGCCATCCACGCGGGGAATGAACTTGGCAGGAGTATTTGACAGTGAAAATCCTGACCGCAGTGCAACGGCAGAGGCGGGAGCGTATTCTTCTTAGCACGAGGGACCAGTTGTCCCAGTTCGGATATGAAGGCCTGAACATGCGCGAGCTTGCTGTGATTGCAGATGTATCGACATCTACCCTGTACAACCTTTACCAGAGCAAGGACACACTGATACTCGCTGCGCTTGAAGACCAGTTGGCAGATATCAACGCGGTGGTTGCTGAAACTAACACGTCGGGTCTTGGTCGTTTTCTGGCACGCGTCGACGCGGTCGCTAATCAGATTGTAGAAACGCCTAAGTATGCGGAAGCGATGGGCAAGATGTTGTTCGGTGCAGATGCCCATGACCCGATCGTTCAGCTGCTGATTGGGACGTCGTTATCTTTCAACAGGGAAGAACTTGCTGAAATGGCTGGTTGCGGTGAACTTCGACAAGAAACAGACAGAAATTTTCTGGCCCGATCGCTTTCTTCAACAGGGTGGTCGATGGTCCTGATGTGGATGAAAGGCTATGTCGCTTTGCATGATTTCAAGCAGGAGTATGTGAGAAACGCTGTCACAATGATGTTGCCGTATGTCACCCAGGCCTCCGAAGTGAGATTGCGACAACTCCTCTAATTAAATGGTTAGGTAATGACCTTTTTCGATCGAAGTACTTCAAGATCTGCTTCGGTCAGGCTGAGCATTTCAGTCAGTACCTGGTTTGTATCCTGGCTAAGGTCATGTACATCATGAATCTCCGGTGGAGGGATATCCTTGAAACGGATCGGTGTCTGGAATTGGGAAATTTCACCGATCTCCGGGTTATCACGTTTCAGCAAGGAACCCCGCGCCAACATATGTTTGTCTTGAAGTGATTCCGGAATAGTCTGGACGGGTGCGCAGATCACACCATTTTCCTGGGTTACCCTGAAAATATCCTCCCGGGTGTGTTGACCCGTCCACGCATTAACAATGCGATCAACCTCATCGATATTGGTACTGCGAGATTTCATGTTAACGAAACGCTCGTCTTCGGCCAGTTCTGGTTGACCCATTGCATTGCACATCTTCAGCCAGTGGCCTTCCCGGATACAGATAATGGCAACGTGACCATCCAACGCCCGGTAAACATTGTAGGGTGCAATCGCTTTTGAGGGATGTCGGCTGCCTGACCTGGGTAGTTCATGCCCGACACTGTAGTAAGAGCCGATGACTGTAGACAGGGTAGGGAAGACGCAGTCCTGCATAGAGATATCGACCGTTGCGCCAACACCTGTTTGTTGTCTCGAATACAGGGCAGTAACGATTCCACTGTATAAGTGGACGCCGGCGAGGAAATCAACAAATGCAGCGGGAGTTTTAAGCGGTGGCCCACCTTCTTCGCCAGTGCTGTTCATCGCACCTGACATGGCTTGCAGTGTAATGTCCATCCCCAGGTAGTCCTTGTAGGGCCCTTCCATTGAGCCGTAGCCGGTGCCCATTGCGTAAACCAGTTGGGGATTAAGCGCTCGCAGATGTTCTGATCCCAGGCCATATTTCTCCATGGTACCCGGGGCAAAATTCTGCAGAAGAACATCCGCTTTCATTACCAGCTGTTTGATGATGTCCTGTGCTTCAGATGTTTTGATGTTCAGCGTAATGCATTCCTTATTGGCATTCAGGCTGGAGAATGGGTAGGTGGCGGAGGTCGCCCTGCCGCGGGCTCGTAGCGTTTCCCCTATCAGGGATTCAATTTTAATCACCCTGGCACCGGCTTGCGCGAGCAGGAAACCGCAATAGGGCCCGTTGTAAACCTGGCCAAAATCCAGGACCGTAATGCCAGTAAGGGGTTGCTGGTTCATTTTTATTTTTCTCCTTCAACAAAAAGGCCCTGTAAACAGGGCCTTTTGTTATTACCGGTATCTGGCGTTACATCTGTATTGATTTGATTTCTACGAACTCAGCCAGTGCATGAGGACCAAGCTCCCGGCCATTGCCGGATTGCTTGTAACCACCGAATGGTGCGTTTATGTTGAAGCCGCCACCGTTAACTGACACCTGGCCAGTACGGATCTGTTTAGCAACGCGTTTCGCACGATCAGGGTCACCAGACCACACCGCGCCAGCCAGACCAAAAATGCTGTCGTTGGCGATGTCGATGGCTTCTTGCTCAGTGTCATAAGGAAGGATGGCAAGCACCGGGCCGAAGATCTCTTCCTGGGCGATAACCATATCGTTTCTGACATCAGAGAAAACCGTTGGCTGGACAAAGTAACCAGTGTTACGTCCTTCTGGAGGAGTTGTTCCGCCTGTGACCAATGTCGCGCCTTCATCAATACCTTGTTGGATGTAATTTGTGACGGTATCGAGCTGAGCTTTGGAGGAAACCGGACCCATGGTGACGCCTTCTTCAAAGGCGCCGCCGACTTTTGCCGCTTCGGCCGCCGCTTTAGCCGCTGAAACTGCTACATCCTGCATGGCACGTGGGACAATAAGTCTTGAAAGGGCAGCACATACCTGACCGCTATTCAGGCAGATACCACCACCGGCAGCCCCGGCAGCTTTAGCGACATCGGCGTCGTCGAGTACAATAGAGGCTGACTTGCCACCTAGCTCAAGGCCAACTCGTTTCACAGTTTGAGCTGCCAGTTGTCCTACTCTTTGGCCGGCTTCCGTAGAACCCGTCAATGAAACCATGTCCACGTCGGGGTGAGTACACATTGTCTCGCCGATGCTACGGCCAGGTCCTGTAACAAGATTAAACACACCTGCAGGGAATCCACACTCCTCCATCAATGTTGCGAAGTAATAAGCCGTTAGGGGAGTATCTGAACTGGGCTTCAGCACCATCGTGCAGCCTGCAGCCAGTGCTGGCATTACCTTGGCAACAATCTGGTGAAGCGGGAAGTTCCAGGGTGTGATAAAGGCGCATACGCCGATAGGTTCCTTGACGATCACCGAGTTGCCCAGTTGTTCTTCTTTTTCCATCTCGAACGGAACGTCAACGTAGGAACTCACGACACCAACACCCATGCCGCCGTGTACGGCGATACTGGTTTGCAGAGGCGTACCCAGTTCCAGTGCACAGAGCTCACCGATCTTGGCCATGTTTGCGGTAACTTTTTCAGCGAGTTTTTTGATCAGTGCTGAACGATCTGCTGCTGAACTTTGTCCCCAGGTCTTAAAGGCTTCTTTTGCGGCAGCGATAGCAGCATTGATGTCATCGTCGTTTCCACTGGGTACTTCACCACAGATTTCTTCGGTGGAAGGATCTATTACTTTTAGTGTGTCTTTGCTGTTGGGTGCGACCCATTGGCCGTTAATGTAGAACTTGTCATGTGTAATCATGTGTCGCCTCGGTTTGCCGATGATAGGAAAATTGAACCACGGATAAAATCATACCTGACTGTTTTGCGCAACGTGTTTAATCCTGCTTACACCCGTTCGATGATGATGGCGGGTGCCATACCGCCGCCGGTACACATCGTGATAAGCGCTGTGTTCAGGTCGCGTCGCTCAAGCTCATCCAGTGCCGTGCCGATCAGGATTGACCCGGTCGCACCGATTGGATGACCCAGCGCCATGGCGCCGCCGTTGACGTTCACCTTCTCAGGGTCCAGTTTCAGGTCCCTCATGAACTTGGCTGCAACCACAGAAAATGCTTCGTTGACTTCAAACAGGTCAATATCATCAGCCGTCATACCAGCTCTTGCCAGAACCTTGTTAGCTGCGGGACCTGGTTCGTTCAGCATCAGCGTAGGGCTTCCACCTACTGTGGCGATTGCCCTGACCCGTGCTCTTGGTTGCCAGCCAACCCTGGCTGCGTATTCCTTTGAAGCCATGATGATCGCTGCTGCGCCATCTACGACACCGGAGGAGTTACCTGCGTGGTGGATGTGATTAATTTTCATGTCCGGATAGGCTCGTTTGACGAGTTGGTCAAAGGTCTCGCCGGTTTCGTCGATCGCCACCTGCATGAACTTGTCAAAGACCGTGTCTAACTTGGCCAATGATTCCATTGTGGTACCCGGACGAGGAAACTCTTCAGCTTCCAGTGCAATGGAGCCGTCTTCGTTCCGAACCTTGATCAGGCTCTTATCGAAATAACCGTTATCGATGGCGTGCTTTGCACGCTTCTGGCTTTCGACGGCCAATGTATCGACATCTTCACGAGTAAATCCATCAAGTGTGGCAATCATGTCCGCGCAGATACCCTGGTGGGGTTGAGCATGAAGGTTTCGAAGGTGCAGGTTGCTGCCATCAACGGTGCGGTTTTTATCTGCACGTGGAACCGTTGGTGTGTAGGACATCATTTCCACACCACCGGCAACGCAAAGATCATCCATGCCGCTCATCAAGTTTGCTGCTGCGATGTTGACGGAGGTAATACCTGACCCGCAGAAACGGTCCAGCGTCATTCCACAGGCTTTGTCGCTCCAGCCAGCATCAAGTGCTGCCATCCTGCCGACGCAGGAACCCTGCTTGCCAATCTGGGATGAACAGGCAACAACGACATCATCAATTTCTTCTGTGTTCAGGTCGTTTCGGTTGCCGATCTCTTCGAATACCTGGGCGAGTAATCTGCCCGGATGGAATTCGGTGAGTGCACCTTTACCGGCCTTGCCGATGCCGCGAGGTGTGCGAGCTGCGTCAATGATGTAGGCGTCTGCCATGATCTGTTCCTCTGTTTATATGAAAGTGTCTGGTGGTGAGTATGGGCATTTGTAAAAGTGACTTAAAAGTGACCTATTGTAAGGTGGTTTAGGGGTGAGAACCAAACCCGCCGCGTTCCTGTACAAACGGCTATTAGGGGCCATAAAGGGTCGAAATGGCGTCTGGGTAGCTGTTGAATGAAGGGATATAATATTGAGCTACCGATGACGGAGTTAAAAGTCCTGCACGAATCAACTGTGCAGCCAGAGGAGATAGACGCTCTGGGTCATATGAACGTGCGCTATTACATGGCCAGGGTGGATCAGGCAAACCGGTCTATGCTGGCAGAAATGGGTATCCAGGAAGAGCCTGGCAAGGCCTTCCGCCGACTGGACACCTATACACGATTTCACCGAGAACAATTTGCCGGTGCCACGCTGCGTACGCTCGGCGGCTTGATTGCGGTTGAGGGATCAGCTGAGTCACGGGAAGTGAATGGCTATTTTGAAATCCGGAATCCCGACAATAACCAGGTTGCTGCCTCTTTTATCCTGCGAAGTTGTCTGATTGATGTCTCCAGCCAGCAGGTTCTGGATATTACCGCCAACAGTGCCTACAGTGCCTACAGCGCCAATAACGACAACAGCAGCGAATACAGTGTGCTGGTGCCCGAGCATGGGATGCCAAGATCTTTGTCTTTAAACGATCCGGCAAGGATCTCGCTTGAGGAACTGGAAGCAGTCGTCGGAGATGATCCGACCCCTGGTATGATGAGCGGTCGGCGAAAGAATGTGGTTCATGCCGATGATTGCGACTCCGATGGAAGGCTGCGCGAAGAAGTGGACCTGATGTTCGTCCTGCACCGGCCTACCACAGGCGACGAGAACGAACTTGGCGGGCCTCCGGTCATGCGTGATTCCGAGGGGCGCCGGTACAGTTGGGCGATGATTGAGACCCGTAGCGTGGTCTGGCACAGGCCGATGGAGGGTGAGATTGTTCTATCCATCGGTGCTGATATTGCCAATGGAGAAAAATGGCGACAATCACGGCGTTGGATGTTTGCTGAAAAAACAGGTTTACTACTGGGAATCAGTGATTCGGTCGGCCTGTGTATTGATCTTGATGCACGCCGGTCGATCCCTATGCCATTAGACGTGATAGAGGCTATTGAGCGCACCAGCCTGCCGCAATTTGCCTGAGTATCCTGCGATGACCATGCAAGTCGAAAAACTGGACGCAACCTTCGGTGCCCGAGTGACCGGGGTTGCACTCGGCTCGATCAGTGATACAGATTTCGATCAAATTTATGATCTCTGGCTTGAACATGCGCTTCTCGTTTTTCCGGCACAACACCTGACGAAGGATGAACAAAAGGCGTTCGCTAATCGATTTGGTGAACTTGAATTTGAGTTGTCACCCATTGGCAACGTTAAAAAAGATGGCTCGCTTCGAGCCAATGATGAATCAGATAGTGTTGTGCAAATACTGAAAGGAAATGAGGGCTGGCACTACGACAGCACCTATGTGGAAGTTCAGGCACTCGCCACGGTGTTTACGGCGCACCATGTTCCCTCAAAAGGTGGACAGACAGGCTGGGCCGACATGCGGGCAGGCTACACAGCACTTGATGCCGACCTGAAGACAAAAATAGAAGGATTGAGTGCTTATCATTCCCTTTATTACAGCCAGCGCAAGATAGGCCACGATCCAAAAACCGGCAGCGGATATGGCTTCGGCGACCAGGAACCGCCGCTTCGACCGCTGGTGAAAATCCATCCGGAGACAGGCGTTCCGGCATTGCTGATTGGCCGGCATGCTTATGACGTAACAGGATTAGCCGAGAAGGAATCGGAAAAACTGTTACGCGAGCTAACTGATTTTGCCTGCCAGGCGCCCAGGCTCTATATTCACAGCTGGACGGTAGGCGATGCGATTTTGTGGGATAACCGATGTCTCATGCACCGCGCCTATCCCTGGGATTTTTCTGAAGCGAGAGAGATGTGGCTGGCACGAATTGCCGGAAACCCGGAAACCGAATCAGGTAGTACGGTGTCTGCCTAGGCTGGGCGGATTCGAGAACCAAGCGCTATTCGGTAAAATACCGGAACAGCGATCAGTGTCAGTAGCGTCGCAAACATCAAGCCACTCATGATACACACCGCCATTTCCCTGAAGAAGGCGTCGGTTAACAGGGGAGACATTCCAAAAATAGTTGTTAGTGCGGCGAGCATCACGGGCCGGAGGCGACTCAGGCTTGCCAACATCATGGTCTCTAATGTGGGAGTGTCCTCCGCCAGTCGTTTATCTATTTCATCGACCAGCACGATGCAGTTCTTAATCAACATGCCTGAAAGACTTAGGATCCCTAGAAATGAGGGAAACGTCAGCGGCAGGTCAGTCACCAGTAAGCCTATGGCGACGCCGCAGATAGTCATGGGTACAGTCAGCCAGATAACGATGGGTTGCTTGAGCGCGCCGAACATAAGGATGGTGATAAAGAACATGAGCGCAAAGGCCGTTGGCATGCGGTCTACGAGTGCTTCGTTAGCCATCTTGTTGTTTTCAAACTCACCTCCCCATTCCCGGACGTAGCCTGGAGGCAGTTTTAGGGCTTCTACGTCCTCTTTGATTTCCTGGAAGAACTGATTGACGTTGTGTCCGATAGGTGGGTTAGCCTGTACGGTAATTGTTCTGATTCGATCGCGACGAAAGATAGTGGTGTTTTCAGGTTCTAAACGGAATTCGTTCACGACCTGGGTGATCGGAATAAACTTGCGTTGAGTGGCACTCCAGACCTGCCGATCCCGGAGTCCGCGTAAATCAATGCGTTCGGCATCAGGTGCACGAGCGATGATAGGCACGAGTTTGTCATCGTCCCGAATTAATCCAATCTGTATGCCGTGCGTGTTATAGGCGAGAGACTTCGCAAGATCATTTCTGGAGATTCCAGCAAGCCTGGCATTCCCCTCATTAAATTGCGGGGCCAGTTGTAGTGATTGAGCTCTCCAGTCGGTCTTCCTCTCGATCAGGTTATGTTTCAGGTAAACACCGAGAGTCTGTTCCGCGAGTTGCCTTAGGACAATGGGGTCTGGGCCAGAATATCGCATCTCAATTTTTGAGCCCTTGCCGGGTGAAAACTCAGCTCGGGTGATCTCCACTTCTGCGTCCGGTCGGTTATCTGAGAACAATGCTTTCACCGTGTTCATCTGATCATTTAAATAACTGACATCCTTTGACTCGACAATAAGCAGCGCGTAGGCCGAGTTCGGTTGTTCGGGTTGAGACATCGCTGTAAACCTGGGTGAGCCCCTGCCGATGAAACTCACCGTTTTAGTGATGCCTTCAACAGCGAGTATCTCCGACTCCATTTCCACTAAATCCCGCGAAGTCGTTAGTATGTCGGTTCCCTCGGGCAAGCGATAATCAACATAGAAAAGCGGTGTATTGTTAGTCGGGAAGAAACTCGTTTTTACGAATTTCATTGAAAAGAGGCCCGTGCCGGTAATAGCGACGATCATGATTGTGGTAAGCCATGCGCGGCGCAGCGCAAAGCCAATCAGGAACTGGTAGGCCTTGAAGTACCAGGCTTCATACAGTTGATCTTCTGATACTGGTTCCACCGATTTTAATAGAATGTTGCCTAACAGTGGCACGATAGTGACTGCCAGCAACCAGGAAAGCAGTAAGGAGATTGCTACCACCTGGAATAGGGAGACCAGAAAATGTCCGCTATTATCATCAGACAGGCTAATGGGAGCGAAAGCCAGGATGCCGATGATAGTGGCACCAAGGAGTGCGTATTGGGTCCGCGATACAGACTGGATTGCAGCATTCTTTGGGGTTAAGCCGCGCCGCACTCCGACAACCATCCCTTCGGCGATAACAATGCCGTTGTCCACCAGCATGCCCATCGCGATCATAAGCGCGCCTAGTGAGATGCGCTGCAATTCGATATCCAGCACCCACATAATTTCGATTGTTCCCATGACGGTCAGGAATAAAACGACACCGACCACAGTGCCTGCGCGCCAACCCATGAAAAGGTTCAGGGCGAGTATGACGGTGAATACGGAGATCCCGAGGTTCTTAACAAAATTGGTGATGGCCTGTTCTACTACGGTGTGTTGTTTGTAAATGGGTTCAATGCTGATGCCGATTGGAAGTTGCTCAGCGAGGTGCAGAATCTTTCGGTCAACATCTTCGCCAACAGCGACGACATTCTGGCCCGGTGTCACCGAAACAGAAAAAGTGAATATCTGTTCACCATTCAGCCTGACGATTTCAAAGGGTGCTTCCAGCGAACTGCGGGTGACATTGGCAACGTCACCAAGCCGAATCATCTCGGTGGAGCCCGGGGTGCCGATTTTCATTTCCATAAGTTCATCGACACTTCCAATGGCGGAAGGTTGCGCTATTCGCAGTCGCCGGCCGTCAAACAGCGCAGATCCTGCGTCGACAACCTGATTTTCGAAAAAGATTTTCCCTGCGATATCATCGATGGAAAGACCGAGTCTGGTGAGCCTGTCTTCATCAATTTCAATATAGATCGCCTCGAACGGTAGGCCATTGGTGCTGACCTTGGCGACGTTAGGAACAAGTTTAAGCTGTGTGGAAAGTTCTTTTGCGATGTCATGCAGTTCAGCGTCCGAGTAATCTGGCGCTTTAACAGCATAAAGTATGCCGTAGACATCACCGAAGTCGTCTTCAACGAGAGGGGTACCAACGCCCGGGGGTAATCGCATCTGGGCTTCGGAGACGCGCCGCCTTAGCTCATCATAGATCTGCGGAGTTTCGTCGACGCCAAATTTTTCAAGCAGTTCGACCTGTATTTCGGATCTTCCCGGAACTGACTTTGATCTTATTCTTAAGATCGAAGGAAGCTCCTGTAGTGCATTCTCTATCTTGTCCGTCACCTCCTGCTCGACTTCTTCAGCAGAGGCGCCTGGATATGTGGTGATGATGTACGCCCACTTGATCGGGAAGTCAGGGTCTTCCAGGCGCCCAACGTTTTCTATCCCGTGGATTCCTCCGAACAGGCAAGCAAGCGCCAGCAGCCAGCCATAGATGGGTCGGTTAACAACGAACTGGGCCAGGTTCATCATTACAGGGGTCGTACCTGCATGCCTTCTTGAAGTTGGCTGCCACCAGCCACCACAATTTGTTCGCCGACCTGAAGGCCGTTGGTCACCGGAACACCCGCTTGAGTGGGGGCGCCAGATTCGATCACGCGGCGACTCACGATTTGGCTTTCGGGATCAAAGATCCAGACAGCGAGTTTGTTATCAGGCGTAGGTGTCAGTGAAGAAGACGGCAGGAGAATTGTCGCGTCGCTCGTTCGTTGCATTTTGATTTTTGCCGACGCAGTCATACCAGGCAACAGATTCAGTCCTTCGGGATTTTCCATCACGAATGACACTTCATATGTCTGGGCGAGTGACTCGGCCTCGCCCCGGTTTTCATAGTAGGAGACGTCGAACTGTTTTCCGGGTGCAAAGGAAAACTCTACCCAGGCTCGAAGTATCTCCTCTGCGCCTGAGGTCGCAATAAGATTTTCGGGAATATTCATGATGACCTGCAGCCTGCTCAGGTCATGTAGCTTTACGATGGGCGTGCCCGGGGTAACGTTGACGAAAGTGTCAAAGTATCTTCGGGATACGTAGGCCCCGAACGGCGCGTATATTCGCGTATCGTTCAGTCGTTCCTTTGCTCTGTTCAGGCGAACTCTTTGAAGCTCATAGTTGGATTGCGCGTCTTCTACTACAGATTTTGCGATGCCATTTTCGGCCAGTACCTTGCGCTTTCTGGTTAGGTCCTGGGCGGCGAGTTTAAGTTGGATCTTGGCTTCCTGGACAGCGAGCTGGAATTTGATTGGGTCCAGAGCAGCGATCATTGAGCCGGCCTCGATGCTTTCACCTTCCCGGACAGGCATTTCGTGCAGTGGGCCGCCGACCTCGAATGAAAGATCAATTGACTGTAAGGCCTCAAGCCGTGCAGTGAAGTTGTATTGAACACCTTCAATGTGACTCGTTACAGTCATCAGCTTTGCGGGTCTGATATTTTGTAAAACGGGTTCAGGTGGCGTTCTGTCGAAACAGCCGATAAGCATAAAAACCAGAGCAAGGCCGCTGATGTGCTTCACGCTAGACCTCCTGTGCTCGTTGGCTGAGTTGGTCGACGACTTCCTGGGTTTGTTTCGTACTCATTGGGTTTATTTCCAGGATATCGAGAAACCTGATTCCTTCATGCGCAAGGAGTAACGTCAGTGCTTCCATCGGTTTCTGACTGTTTTGCGAAATTTCGTCGACTACGCGCTTCATATAGTCTTTCGCTGGTGTTAACAGTTCGGGGTCTTCTGCTGCAGCCGCAAGCAGCGCCAGTGATGTACGGCGTTCAGCTGCGGACATCTGGTTTTCTTTGTGTAAAAACGCTGAAAGAAGATTGTCGCTGTTATCCAGTGCGTTCATTCTTTTTTCGTTAGCCTGGATCAGGTGATCAAGCATGCCGCTTAACAGGGCTTTCTTTGAAGGGAAGTGATACAAGACGCCGCCTTTGGAAAAATTGGCACAGGCAGCTACTGCGTCGATGGTCAGGTGATTGGCGCCGTTTTCTTCCACCACCTGCAGTGCCGCTTCAAGGATCTGTTCCTTTTTGTTGTTGCTTCTCATTGATTTCTTCTCTGAGTAATTACTGTACCGTCCAGATGGTACAGTAAACTATCCTGATACGGATGAAAAGCCAGAATGAAAAGTCAGAATAAAAAGTTCAGTGAGACCGCTGCCAGAGCGGCCTCGACCGCGATGGGAGATGCCGATAAACTGCCATGCAATAGAGTGAATGCTCAAACATGGGTTAACTGAGACACGAATATGACGACAAATCGACAATGGCTGGTAGATGCAAGTCCACGAGGACGTGCGCTGGAACTCACCGACTTCAAATACAACGAGGCCGGGGTAGAGCCCCTCGGTAAGGGTGAAGTCAGAGTAAAAGTTGAGTGCCTGAGCTTTGAGCCTTCTCAAAAAGGGCAGATTGAAGTGATTGCTGGCTATTCCTCAGGGACAGCCATTGGGGATGTCATGGGTGCCCGCGGTATCGGTGAAGTGGTCGAAAGCAATGATCCGGGTCTTCCTGTTGGTAAGAAGGTGTTGGGGTCACTCGGTTGGCAAGAACTGGCGAGCATACCAGGGCGTTCATTGCAGGAATTACCCAATGATCAGTTCCTGACAGCTCATCTGGGACCTTTGGGCGCGCAGGGATTAACCGCATATTTTGGATTGCTCAGGATCGGCCAACCGGAACCGGGAGACACAGTCGTTGTCTCGGGGGCCGCTGGTGCAGTGGGTTCTGTGGTCGGACAGATTGCGCGAATCAATGGTTGCAGGGTAATCGGTACTGCAGGTGGTCCGGATAAATGTGCCGCACTAGTCAATGAGTTCCGGTTCGACGCGGCCATCGACTATAAAAACGATAACGTTAAGGCGCGATTGAAAGAACACTGTCTTGGTGGCGTTAATGTGTTTTTTGACAATGTCGGTGGTCCGGTTCTGAACGACGTACTCGCGCGCATTGCCTCCCATGCGAGAGTTGTAATCTGCGGTGGTATTTCACGCTATGAACAAGAGTCGCTGCCAGCAGGACCGGCGAATTACTTTAACGTCGTGTTCAGGCAGGCTCGCATTGAAGGTTTCTTGTTGAGCGGCTATGAAAGAGAGTATCCCGTTGCACTTGACCGGCTTAAAGGCTGGATTGAGAGTGGCGAACTGGTTTACAAAGAAGATATCCAGGAAGGTTTCGATAACATTCCCGCGACACTTAAACGGCTGTTTACCGGTGCAAACTTTGGCAAGCAGCTGTTAAAGATGTAGTTTTTATCGGGCTCTTAGGCAGCCAGCGATGCCCGGGTCCACCTTCTATGGCTTGGGCCCTTCGGGCCCCTTAGTTCGCCAGCATGTTCCGGGTAAACCGAGGCGGTGTACAGGTCCCCGTGCTGATCCATGGCAAGCTGATGGATATAGATTGCTATTTTCTCTACCCGGCCGAGCACCTTTCCCGTTTCTTCGTGCAGGATCGCCAGGTCGCTCATTTTATCGCTGGCGTAGACCCTGTCGCCGTAAGTTGCGAGGCTCAGGGGCGTAATGTGAGTCCACTCATCGATGTATTCTCCGTCCGGAGTGAGACGTTGGATTCGATGAACACAGTCCTTATCGGGTTGGGTACGGTATTCTTCTATTTGACCCGGTTTGGTCATGTAATCATGAAAGTTACCGCCGCATAGATCTGCCACGAGGATCCTGCCTTTGGAATCCTGAGCGATTGCGTGAGGTGTATTGAACTCTGCCGGTCCCCGGCCCCAGCCACCGACGGACTTAATAAATTCACCCTCTGTGGTGTACCACACCAGCCGGGAGTTCCAATATCCATCGGCGACCACGATATTACCGTTTTCTTGCACGAGGACCGCAGTCGGACCGTTAAAATGAGACTCGTCGTTACCCCATTCACCAAAGGTACCGAGCGTCAGTAACAGTTCGCCTTCCGGTGTATATTTTTTGACGGTGTGCCCATCACGATCAGTGGTCCAGAACATGCCATCTTTTTCTATGTAAAGCGTGTGGGCGCCCAATGCGAAGCCTTGCTCATCAGATGGTCCCCATTTGCCAAGATACTGTCCCTCGCGGGTGAACATGGAGATACTGCTCTTACCCATCTTGTCTTTCATGGCAAGTGGGTGGGTTGCCCAGTGTTCGAGGTCCCTGGTGAAAAGGTACACAATTCCTTCCCGGTCCACAGCGATGCCTGAGCCCATCTCGAACTGCATGTCGGCTGGATAGTCTGGCCATTTGCCGTCAAGTTGATAACCGTCTCTTGGGTCGTTACTTTCAGTACTATTGTCAACGTCGTGAGAGGTGCACATGTCTGGTTCCCGCTTTGGTCTTGCATAGACCGTAGCGAAAGTACGTTCGCGGTACAAGGCGTGTTTTTTTATGATGTCTGATTCACGGGTCTATTCGGGCCTGTGGCCCATGGCGCAAACGCCATGATTTGCCTATTATTGGTGCCTTATGGTCCCTTTAACACAACGAGATAGAAGGTAAACGCATGTCACAGCAAGCAGCGCTCGAGGAATTTCGAGTTTCAACCAAGACCTGGCTCGAGGAAAATTTCCCCAAAACACTTGTCGGAAGCGCGATGGGTCTGGAGGGTGAAGCCGATGACAGCACGAAAGCTGACTTTGAACTCTGGCGGCAGCGGCTCGCAGATAAAGGATGGGGCGCGCCTACCTGGCCGGCTGAGTTTGGTGGTGCCGGTATTGGTCATCCTGAGGCGAAAATCATCAGCCAGGAAATGGGCAGGATGGGCGCTTTTAACCCGATACCCCTGATGGCTGGTATGGGTGTCACGATGGTTGGTCCGACACTGCTTGAATACGGAACCGATGAGCAGAAAACCAAACACCTTCGTGGTATGGCAAGTGGTGAAATCCGTTGGTGCCTGGGCCTGTCAGAACCCGGGGCTGGGTCAGACCTCGCATCTCTCATTACGAAAGCTGAAGATGATGGTGATACCTATAAATTGAACGGCCAGAAGACATGGACATCTGGTGCCGATATTTCGCAGTGGTGTGGTGCTTTGGTGAGAACAGATTCTAACGCCAAGAAACGTGATGGCATCAGTTTTGTAATGCTGCCTATGGCTCAGGACGGCGTGTCAACAAAACCCATTCGATTGATATCCGGCGCCTCGCCATTTTGCGATACCTTTTTTGATGATGCCCGTGTCGAAAAGAGTGACCTGCTCGGGCCGCTGAATGAAGGTTGGAGTGTTGTCAAAAGACTGTTGCAACATGAGCGTCAGAGCCAGACTCAGGCCAGAGGTCCTGGTGGAGGCACCAAGAAACCGTCGTTTCAGCAGATCGCCAAAGACTATGTCGGCGTAGATGACTCCGGTGCGCTGGCAGATGGGGATTTAAGGGTGCGGCTCATCAATCACCTGATGGATTCCGAAGCACACGGCCTAACCGTCAACAGGATAACTGCTGAAGCCCGAGGCAAGGTAGAGGTGAGTGCTGCCGCTTCGATCCTGAAGAACTCAGCAACAAAAATTGCCCAGGGTAAGGCTGAATTAACCATGGAGTTGATGGGTAGCCAGGGTGTTGGTTGGGAAGGTGACAACTACACGAAAGAAGAGCTCGACAACGTTAAGGACTGGCTGTGGGGCAAAGCCATTTCCATCTACGGCGGCTCGTTTGAAGTCCAGAATAATATCATTTCCAAGAACATCCTCGGTCTTCCCGAGAACACTCAAAAGGGATAACCAAGATGGCTGCATTAACTGAAGAACAATCCATGATTCGAGACCAGGCGAAATCCTGGGTAACAGAACAATCTCCGGTTCAAAAGTTTCGCGAAATGCGGGACAGTGGAATCGAGAGCAAATATACCCCCGATACCTGGCAGGCAATGATTGAAATGGGCTGGACTGGTATCGTAGTACCCGAACAGTATGGCGGTTCGGGCCTGGGATACCTGACTTTTGGGGTCGTGCTGGAAGAGGTTGGTCGACAGCTGACGGCGTCCCCGCTGTTCGCATCTGCGCTCGTTGGTGCGTCGGCAGTGCTTCAGGGTGGCAACGAGGAACAGAAGCAGGCAATCCTTCCCAAAATCGTCGATGGTAGTGTGATTCTTACACTGGCGGTCGATGAAGGCCCAAGGCATTCCCCCTCAAAAACAGCGCTTGTCGCAGAAAGATCTGGGTCCGGTTTTAAACTTACGGGCAACAAAACGTTTGTACATGAGGGAATGACAGCGACTGATTATGTGGTTGCTGCAAGAACCAGCGGTGAAGGGGAAGAAGGCATTACGCTCTTTATCGTGTCCGCGAGTGCCGATGGTGTTTCCCGTGAAGCGGTGACCACCTTCGATAGTCGTGGTTATGCAAATGTTCACTTCGACGCTGTGACTGTCAATGGAAATGCAGTGTTGGGCACGGTTGACCAGGGCTATCCAATCCTTGAAGCACTCCTGGATCGCGCCAGGGCGGGTCTAGGTGCCGAGATGCTGGGAACTGCTGCGCAGGCTTTTGATATGACACTCGAATATCTGAAGACCCGGGTACAGTTTGGCCAGGTAATCGGATCCTTCCAGGCCTTGGGCCATAGAGCTGCTGGTCTGTTTGGTCAGATGGAGTTGTCGCGATCCTGTGTAGAAGCGGCGCTTCAGGCCATTGATGATGACGCTGACACCGTCCCTAAACTCTGCTCACTGTCTAAAGCGAAGGTCGGTGATTTCCTGTATGAAATGTCTAACCAGCTGATTCAGATCCACGGTGGAATCGGTATGACCGATGAGTTCGATGCAGGTTTCTACCTCAAGCGGGCCCGCTTGCTGGAACCATCATTTGGTAATCGGGCATTTCACCGCGATAGATACGCACGGCTGCTTGGGTTCTAATGTGAGCTTACTCGGCACAGATGGTGAATCGTTCATTGAAGCGCTGGCGCTAAGGCCGGCGCTTCAAACGAAATACGCCGCGTTCCTTGATGCCATAGAATCAAGCGACGCAGTACCCGAGCGTGTGTTTGGATTGTGTCGTGCGCGTATTGCGCAAATTCACGGCCAGCAGGTGCACGGAATTTCTGCCGAAGAAGCAACAACGCTGCAATCCCAGAGATTAGATACATTCGAGCTGTCTGAGCAAACTGCGCTCATTGCTGCAGAAAAAATCCCTTATCAACATCACTTTCTTGAAGACGAAGAAGTCGAAGCCATCAAACGGGCGTTTGGCGACGCCGGATGTGTTTCGCTGCTTACAGCCCTGGCGTTCTTTGATGTGTCCTGCCGGTTGAACGCGACCATGGCAGGAGAAGTTGGCTAATGTCCACTACACCCAGAATAGGCTCGGCGATCCCCGGTGCACCATCCGAGTTCGGCACAGTGATGAGTCATACTCCAGATATCATCGCGAAGTTCGGTGAACTCTATGCAGAGTTCTGGCAGCAGGGATTGATCAGCCAGGAAGTCAAAGAAATGACCAGGATCCGTAATGCGCGCATTACCGATTGCGGCTACTGAAAAAACGTCCGCTTTGACGCCGCTCGTGTAGCGGGTCTGAAAGAAGATATTGTCGCCCAAATAGAAGATGGGTACGAAAACACGCTGGAAGAAAAAGAAACTGCTGCGCTTCAGCTTACCGATGACATCATTGGTTTACCGGGCCACCTCCGCGATTCGCAGATCGCAGCCTTAAAGAAACACTACAGCGATGCCGAGATCGCCGAGCTGGCGCTCGGTGTTGGATTGTTTCTGGGGATGTCCAAGGTGTTGATTACACTTGGGCTGGAACCGGAAGAGATGGATACCACTGTATTGCCAACGCCGGGAAGCTAACCGCTAAATCGATTTTTCATGGCCTGCCCAATAAGGTTCGCGCACGATCCTGCGTTGAATTTTTCCGGTAGGCAATCTTGGTAGGACATCAACGAAGTCCACCGTTTTTGGGCACTTGTAACTGGCGACATGCTGGCGGGTAAACGCAATAAGTTGTTCCGCCAGTTCTGCGCTGGCAGCAATATCAGATTTAAGCTGGACGACAGACTTTACCTCCTCGCCCCACTCAGCGTTTGGTACACCTATCGTGCAAACGTCCTGTACCGCAGGGTGTTGCATCATGGCGCTGTCGACTTCCTGTGGGTAGATGTTAACGCCACCCGAGATAATCAACTCTGCCGTCCGACCAGTCAGGAACAGGTATCCGTCTTCATCGAAGTAGCCCATATCCCCTAATGTAAAATAGTCACCTCGGTAGGACGAGGACGTCTTGCTGCCATCTTTATAGTATTCGAATCGACCTGAATCAGGGGCGCGCATATAAATGGTACCTATTTCCCCCACAGGGACATCGTTGCCTTCGTCATCTATAATTTTATTATCGAACTCCGGTCCCGGGCGCCCGACACTGCCCGGTTTTGTCAGCCATTCATGTGAATCAATGAGAAAACCGCCGCCGCCTTCGGTGGCGGCGTAGTACTCAACCAGTATCGGACCAAACCAATCGATCATCTCATGCTTGACATGAACGGGGCAGGGCGCTGCGCCGTGGGTAATGCGTTTAAGGCTTGACAGGTTGTATTGCTGCTTAACCGATTCATCGAGGCGCAGCAGGCGGTGAAACATGGTGGCCACCATATGGCTGTGAGTCACCTTATATTTGCTGATCAATTTTAGTGTTTGTTCAGGGTCCCATCGATCCATCATCACCAGGGATGCGCCAGAAATCAGTGGCGTCAGTACGTCAATGAGCAATGGTGCAGCGTGATAAGCGGGGCCAGTGCAAAGCGCAACTTCATTTCCGGAGGCGTATCCGCGCTCAGAGTAGTCCGGCAATATTGGGGGTCTTTGTTTGCGGTAAACACCTTTGGGCCTGCCTGTTGTGCCCGAGGTGTAAAGCATGCCACCACCCAGAGTGGGATTGGAAATGTTATCTAACGAGAAGCTTTCCAGTACGTCATCGAAGGCATCAAATTGAGCAAGATCGCCGCCAATCGACAAACTGGATTCGACCCGTTCACTCATGCTGAGCGCGCGGCTTGCTGTCTCGGCAAAATTGATATCCGCCAGAAAAACTCGAGCGTCGCAATTGTCGATAATATAACCGACTTCCTCACTGGTGAGGTGCCAGTTAATGGGTGTCAGCCTGACGCCGCTCCGCAGTGCTGCCATAAAGACGATGGCGTACTCAATTCTGTTGCCGCAGAGCAGGGCGACGCCATCGTCCCCTCCGATACCCAGTGAGAGAAAATAGTTAGCGAGCTGGTTGGCTTTTCCATTGAGTTCCGACCACGTGAGTACCTTTCCGTATTGATCCGTCACTGCCATCGTTCCGGGTTTTGCTGCAGCATGCACAGCGCTTGCCATACCAGTGAGTGCAGCTTCTTCGACAGAGACTGTTGCGTAGTCGGTCATTTTTTCGTGTTCCCTTTTTTTTGGTTGCAGCAAAGAGCGTTACCTTGAAGGATGCCGTAAGAGAGGTACCAGGATCAAGATGGTATTTTCTGCGGCTTCATTCAGCCGACGGCTAAAGCTGACATGTGGGTAATTTTGTTGTTCGTCCTGGTGCTAGAAAAGGCAAGGAAAGCAAGCGGATGGTGACGAAACCAATAGCGAGCTTGATCCATGTCGCTAGCGATGCCTTGATGGGTTTGGGTTGACACTTATTTTATTAAATCTAAAATAACAGCGTCTGAAATCTACACGTAAAACTAAAGCCATCCAATGTGGACCCCAGACTACACCAAGGGGAAAAGAGATGCCCGTGACAAAAACAGGCGTGGAAACTGGGGAGCCAACCGGCTGGTCAGATAAATTGAAAGACGATCCTCAAGTTCTGGAATTGAAAGCGCATCTTGAAACCAATAACGGTATTAAGGGGCTACAGATCCTGGGCTCTAACGACGTCGATGAAGCGGTGAGTTTGTTCAAGCGGGATGGGTTTGTTGTTATTGGCGATGTGCTCAATAGCGAGCAAATAGATTTTCTGGCATCAGGCTGTAATGATGTTATCAATGAAGTCGCCGTGTTGGATCCGGATAATCACGGAAACAGGGGTTCTCATCGCTATTCCTTTGGTGGTTCGAGCCTGACCAGGAGTCAGCTTCACCGACCGGCCTGGCAGATGCTGCTGGATGTACCTTTGCTGTCCAAAATCCTGACGCCAATATTTGGTTCCACAGACTATATTTTGCGGGCAGCGAGCGGGGATTTTTGCCTGCCGGGCGCAGTTGACTACCAGCCATTGCACTCCGATGTAAACGACTGGTTCGAAGGCGGCAAGACACCATTTAGTTCCTTTTTTGACTGGCGCGGCCAGGTCAGCCTGCGAGACCTGCCTGTGCCTTATATTTGCGCAAATTTCCTGCCGCAGGATGTGACTCGATTGAATGGAGCAACTCGCCAGATTCCAGGTACGCAGAATTCTCGATCAAAAATTCCCAATCTGAAAGAAGAGCCAGAGTGGATGAAACTGAGTACGGTTTGTCCGGCACCGGCCGGAGCAGTGATGCTTAGAGATGTTCGGGCCTGGCACGGTGGAACACCGAACCTATCTGATGCTACGAGAGCGATCCCGAACTTGGAATTCTATGCGCCCTGGTTCCGCGAACCCCTGGTGCCAGGCATTAGCTATCAGGATTACAAGAAGCTCTCAGTTCATGCTCAACAACTGGTTAGATTCAGCGTCATGGACTCAAGTAAAGAACTGGTGACGGGTACAACTCTTCGGGCACCTTGAGTTAGAAAAGCATGAGTTAGAAAAGCATGAGTTAAGAAGGTTTGAATCTTTAAGGAATAGTTCTATGAAATACCGCCAACTGGGCCGCTCCGCACTTAGCGTTAGTGAACTTTGTCTGGGAACGATGAACTTTGGGCCTCGTACATCAGAGAGTGATTCATTCGAAATATTGAATCAGTCAGTAAATGCCGGTATCAATTTCATCGACACCGCAAATCAATACGGTGGCGATCTGGGTGTTGGTACAACGGAGAAAATACTGGGCCGATGGTTGGCTGAAGATAAATCGCGACGCGAGCACATCGTATTAGCAACGAAAGCCCATGAACCGATGTCTGATGATATTAACGATCATGGTTTGTCTGCCCGGCATATTCAGATGGCCTGTGATGCCAGTCTGAAGAGACTTGGTGTAGAACATATCGACCTTTACCAGATGCATCACATTGACCGATCAGCACCCATTGAGGAGATCTGGCAGGCCATGGATAGACTGATCGGCCAGGGCAAGATTACCTATGTTGGTTCAAGCAATTTTCCAGGCTGGGCAATTGCACGAGCCAACGAGAAAGCGATTGCCCGACAAAGACTAGGTCTGATTTCTGAACAAAGCCTATACAACCTTGTTGAACGCCGAGTCGAGCTTGAGGTACTGCCAGCCTGTCGGGAGTATGGCCTTGGCCTAATACCCTGGAGCCCTCTCGCGGGAGGATTACTGGCCGGTGGTGGGGACGCATTGACAGGTCGTCGGCAATCAGCAGAGATGCAAAAGGTTGTCGCTGAACGCAGGGAACAACTTAGCCAGTTTGATCGTCTTTGTCGTGAGTTGGGTGAATCACCGAGTGCCATCGCGCTTAGCTGGTTACTTCATCAGCCTGGCGTGGCGGCTACTATCATTGGCCCTGCAAGTGTAGAGCAACTAACATCTGTGCTGCAGGTTCCTGATATCCGCCTTGACTCGCCAACCCTTGAACAACTGGATGAGATATTCCCACCTTGTGGCGAGGCTCCTGAAGCCTACGCCTGGTAATTGCCGATGAATGCTACTGTCAGAACTCGCCTGTCTCCGGCAGCGCGCAAAAAACAGCTATTAGATACTGCCAAAGCGATGATCGTCGAAGAGGGCTTGCAGCGTTTTACGATGGAGGCCCTGGCCCGCACTGCTGGGGTTACCACGCCGCTGGTTTATAACTATTTTTCAGGTCGCCAGGCACTGCTGAAGTCACTACTTGTACAGGAATACGAAAGTTACCGGCTGAAAACAGTTGCCGAAGTTGGCGCTGCTAAAAGCTTCGATGATGTTGTTCGAGCCTACGTCACCAGCAATTTTGATCATCATGCACCGGGCAGCATCTTGCCTATATTGCAGAGTCAGCCTGAAATTGTTGAGGTCATTGAGCGCCATTTGAAGAAAGATGGGCAGCAGGCCGCGGCGTTTGTGGTTCAAAGTACCGCCAAGAGTTTCAAGCTGACTAAATCGCAGGCTGAATTGGTGGCAAGTATGTCTTCGGGGGCCTCTATCGCGGCCGCTCAATACGCAGGGCGTGTAAGGGTTAATCGCGAGAAGACGATAGATAATGTGCTGGCCTATGTACTTGCCGGTATCAGCGCAATCGCAAAGAAGACTAAATAATATGGACTACTGGACGCAAGACAATGCAGGCATCAAAGAGTTTGTTACTGTCGTTCGAGAATTTCTGGTGGGGTCATAGCGGAGCGACTGTTCGCGCGCCGGACTAGCGCAGTGCAAGTAACTGTACTACCGACGCTAAACCTGTGTGACCGGTTCCTTCAATGACTTCCCGTTCAAGTTCTTGCAGATGCTCAAGGTTCATTGCAGAGAAGTATTGTGCGAGCTCATCTTTTGTCAGCATTAAATCAGAGATCGGTGGGCCGCCAGTGCCGTGGTTGAGTTGTTCCGGTGTATAGGATTCAAGAATCAGGATGCCGCCCGGCTTTAATGCGGTGATGATGCGTGGATAAATATGAGCTCGAACTGCGCTGGGGATATGGAAGAAAATGGACACAATGCAGTCCCATGATTCAACGCCAAGGTCGTATTCAGCAAGGTCGGCTTTGATGGTCTCGATTGAGACCTGCTTTTGTTCCGCCAGCTTTTTGGCTTTCTCGAGGCCAACCTGTGATTGATCTACTGCGGTGACCTTGTGTCCCAGGGTCGCAAGGTATACGCCGTTTCGTCCTTCGCCATCAGCCAGGCACAGTATCCGTGAATTCGGCGCCAGGCGATCCGCAACGGATTTCAGGAAGTCATTGGGCGCGGTACCGAACAGGTAATCACTGTCTGCATATCGGTCATCCCAGTCCTTGAATTTTTTACTGTCACTCATGTCGTTATTGTCTCACTTAGGTTATGGCTTTAATGGCAGCTCTCATGGTGGCGTCGGTGACCGCTCTTCTGTCCTCGCCCCATGGCAGTGGCATGAGAACGGGATGTTCTACGCCAGCGTCGACATAATCTTTTACGAAGTTGGTTACTTCGGGTTCGTTGCCGATAAAGTCAATTGCCTGGATCATGCGTTCTGAAACTGCTGCTAACGCGCCCTCGCGATCTTTCTCGGCCTGGCGTGCTCGCAGCTCTTTGATTTCATCCGCGAAACCGGCCTGGCTGAACATGCGGGCGTATCCATCTGCCATGGCGTAGTTAAACAGGTCTTTTCTGGCTGACCTGGCGCTGCGCTCAAAATCGCCGACGGCGGCGTGTACGTACGCGTAAATTTCAGCATCGCCGCCTTTTCTGACCTGTTTGATGGATGTACCAACGTGTGAGGCTGGCAGGTAGTTCAGCAGAACGCCATCGGCGACTTCCCCGGCCAATTTCAGCATCTGTGGGTTCAATGCCGCCATGATAATTTTTGGTTTCCGTTCTCCGAGTCGAACGCCGAGACGAAATCGCTTGGCCCGGAAGTAATCACCTTCAAAGGTAACGGGCTCACCGGAAAGGCATTCCCTGAGCAGTGCGACATACTCACGCATCATACCGATGGGTTTATCGGTCGCTCGCTCGCCATGTTGCATAAGAATCCCCGGGGCTGAGACACCAATGCCCAGCAAAACATCAACGTCCGGGTTGAGTGCCTGCAATGTTGCGGCCGTCATGGCCGTCAGGGCCGGCGTTCTTAGCTGGATGGGAATGATTCCGGTGGCCAGGTCCAGTTTTGGTGCTGCATGGCTCACCGCGCCCAGTAAAGACATCGCATCAGTGCCGTTTGCTTCGACTGTCCAGAATGATTTGTAGCCCAGAGTCTGGGCATTGATTGCTATGTCCGTGACTGCTTTTGGTCCCAGTACACCGAGACTGCCAAAGGTTACGCCTAAAGGGGTTACTGCCATGAACCTATTCCTGTTTATTATTGTTGCTGTGATTGTTGTGCTTGTCGAATCTTCTGCCTGAGCAAAACGATGCGGCTTGCGGGGACAGTGAGTTGTTCAATCAGGTATTCCTTCAGCTCGACCGGATAGTCCTGTTTATCGAGCGCTTCGCGCATGCAATCCAGCCACGCCTGTTTCTCGGACTCGCCCACGGGTAAGTGTGAATGGGCGGGTGGGATTGCGATCCCGCCGTATTTTTCACTGTACCTTTTTGGGCCGCCCATCCAGCCACAAAGAAACCTTGCCAGTTTATCAATGCTAACGGTTAGGTCGCCTGGGTGCATGTTACGTATGACAGCGGCATAGTTCCTGGTCGACATTAGGTCATAGAAGTCTTCAACCAGTTGCTGAATGCCATCTATGCCTCCTGCGGCCTGGAAGGTTTGATCTTCCTTGCCATATTCCGATTGGGTCATTTTGCTATCCTTTGCGTATCAGCCACCCATCAGTTCGGCCATGGTTCGGGCAGGTTTGGTGCCGTCCCATTCCTCTGCGGCTTTGGTAATCATTCCGAAAAGGCCAATAATGCCATCGTTTCTCTCTATCAGTTCCAGCATGTTGCCGCTGTCCGCAGACGTGTCGAAGTAGCAGATGTTCGTGTTGGTACCCATGTCCATGACGTTCTCATACCGTTCGGTAAGCAGCGCTTTATCAGCGAAGTAGTCATCGGACCAGATACCAGTGTGGTGGAAGCCAACCTGATTCTTTGGTACCAGGTCGTGATAGACATTGGGCTCTGTTGAGTTGACTTCGATCAGCTCAATCTGTCCTTCCTTGCTTTGCCCCCAGGCGATGCGCATCTGCAGGTTGCCGTCTGCGCCCCGATACTGGAAACCTTCCATTGTGTTGCTGTCTACCTCATTGATGAAGAAAGGACCAACGCCGACAACGTTAGCCCAGTAGTCAATGGCTTTATCCAGATCAGGGACGTGCCAGGCGTATTGGAATGGGTGACCGGGTGCGCTGAGTTTTGTCATCGAGAGTGTCCTTTGTTTATGAGGAAAAAGTTTATGCAAGAAAAGTTTAAGAGAAAATTATATAGGTGTGAATTCTATGTGAAGTTCTTTCAGTATTCTTAAGCTGTAGTTAGGCAGGTGTCGCAAGTTGTTTTTTTCGGGCACAACCCGAAACGAATCTATCCGATCAATAAATGCCCTGAACCCCCAGTAGAGTTCCCTGCGAGCAAGTGGGGCACCAAGACAATAATGAGTGCCCGTACTGAAGCCAAGATGTGAGGCGGCATTTTTTCGCTCTATATCTACGTCGTGCGGACAACTGAAATGTCGTGGGTCCCGGTTGCCTGCACCATACCTGATATCGATGACGGATCCTTTGGGTATGCTAACGCCGTCGATTTCAACGTCATTTTTTGCCAGGCGAGTTAAACCCTGTACTGGGCTTTCCAGTCTTACGACCTCTTCAACGAAGGTGTTGAGGTACTTATCCGGATCCTTTTTTAGTTTCTGCCAGACTGCCGGATTCTTATCCAGCAACATGATACCCGCAGACATGGCGTTGGTTGTTGTTTCGGATCCGCCGACGAACGTGTCCTGCATCATCTCGGCATGCAGTTCACTGTCTGACAATGTGCGATCCCAGCCGGGAACTTCATTGTTTACAAGGTCAGAGAGAAGCGTGTCATCCGGTTGCACGCGAAGTTTCTCGAAGATGGCCTGAAAGTAATGCTGCGCCTGGATTTCCATTTCTGTTGCCCAGATGACGCCTGCTTCATCAAGGCCGATAGTACCGCCCTTTATCCAGGCATCTGTCCATTTCTTTATCTGCCAGACGTCTTCATCCTTTGCACCCATTTGCGTGCAGATAATGAACAGGGGCAGTGGTACCGCATATTGCTGTACATAGTCACATTCTTGATCATCAATGAAGTCATCAATCAGGTCATAGGCAAGTTTCTGAACGTTACCTTCTATTTCTGCGATGCGCTTAGGCCGAAAAGCATCGTCAAACAATGAACGCATTTGCTTGTGGTCCGGATCATCACGAGCGGCAAGTGATTTACCGGGAACCCATCCTTTTGCCAGAAACATTTTGTGAGCGATCTGCTGGCTCGGGGTATGCATTTCGGGATCATTGGAGTAACGATGATTACTGAAGTTGTCATAATCCAGCGCGATTCTGCGAAGATCGTCGTATCGCGTTACGACAAACATTCCCGTGATAGGGTCCTTAAATACCGGCGCCTCTTCCCGAAGCAGGTCATAGGTTGGGAAAGGACATTCCTGTATTTCAGGGTCGATCAACGTCACGTCTTCAACAGAAGTGGGTATGATCGGGTCTTCCATTCGATTAATTTCAACCATAGGCTCAAAATAACAAGATGCGATACCCGCTACAACAGCTGAGGCCGCCTCTGCGTGCTACGAGTCGCTAACGGAGGTGATCTGAATGCCAGCGCAAGTGGTCTTCCATGAAACTCGCGATGAAGTAATAGCTGTGATCGAACCCTGGCCGCATTCTTAGCGTTAGATCGATTCCTGCGGTTCTGCATGCCAACTCGAGAAGACCTGGCTTTAGTTGTTCATTCAGAAAGTTGTCATCAGTACCCTGGTCTACCAGGATGGAGGTGACGTGCGCACCATCCTCGATCAGCGAGCAGGCATCGTATTCCCGCCAGGTGGATTGATCTTCACCAAGATATCTTGCCAGCGCTTTTTCTCCCCAGGGGCTGTTTATAGGGGAGCAAATCGGTGAAAACGCAGAAACTGACCTGAACTTGTCCGGTGAACGAAGCGCCATGGTGAGTGCACCATGGCCCCCCATTGAATGCCCGAAGATACCCAGTCTTTTCTGGTCCACGGGGAACGATTCCAGAATCAACTGGTACAACTCCTGCTCGACATAATTACGCATTTGGTAATGCTTCTGCCAGGGGGATTGTGTGGCGTTAACGTAAAACCCCGCGCCTAGTCCAAAGTCGTAAGCACCGTCAGGGTCATCAGGAATGCCCTCGCCACGCGGGGAGGTATCCGGCGCAACCAGGATCATACCGAGTTCACTGGCGACGCGCTGCGCGCCAGCCTTGGTAATAAAGTTATCCTGGGTGCAGGTCAGGCCCGAGAGCCAAAATAGGCCAGGAGCGGGAGTCGATAGATTATCCGGCAGGTAAATACCGAAATTCATCGAACAACCGAGCGTATCCGCTTCATGTCGGTAAACGAACTGTGTCCCGTTATGGCTTTTTGATTGCGAAATATTTTCCATGACTACACTTAATCTTCTGCCCAGAGGGAGGCTTTCATCATGGATTCGGCATATGGCTTACGAGAGAACCAGAGGAGTACGATACCCAGTATGCCGAAAAAACATGTCATGGTAATCATGGAGTATCGAATGCCGTCGTCACCAGGGAAGATATATTCGTTAAACGCCCCGGCAAGGGGTGGGCCAAACATCATGCCTGATGCGCCGGTTAGCATGTAAATAGCCGCTACCCGTGCTCGCAGATGTGGCGGAGTAATCACCGGCAACGCGCCAGCCGCGATACCAAAAGGAGAATTGACCGCAAGTAGTGCCGGGGCATAGAAAATAAATGCCCAGGTGGCGGTTGGCGCCACCTGAATCAGCAGAACAGTTGGAATTGTCAGGATTCCACCAATCATTCCTGCGGTCATGTTTGCATCCTGGTATCCCCGGTCGGTCAGCTTCTTGGCGAGATAAGCGATTAACAAAGGTCCCATTGGACCAAAGACAATAAAGATCCAGCCAAATACCTGAGATGCTTCGGCGGCAGGTACATCATGTACGCGCACAAAGAAGGTAATGCTCCAGAATACGAACGCGTATCCGGTAAGCACCAGGGAGACAAAACCAAGGTGATGGAAGGTGATTGTGCGAGCATTGTCCTTGTAGAAAGCGATGAGTTGTGCGGTGTCACTTGTCCCGGTATCAGGCGCCATTGAGGGCCTTCGAGCGGGTTCCTTGAGTAACAGGAAAAATGCCGCGAGGAACATCCCCGGCAGGCCCACATAAATGAATGTTTGTTGCCAGGGTTTTAAGGCGCCGAAGAAAGGCAGTACCATGGGGTTCGCGTGCTCGACCATATCAAGTACAAAGCCACCAATCACAAAAGCGATGCCGGTGCCGATGATTGGGCCGGTGGCGAAAATACTTAAGGCCAAAGGGATGTCTTTACGGGGGAAATAGTCGCCAATAAGTGACGTTGTTGATGGGCTAAGTGTGGCTTCGCCAATCCCGACCCCGATACGGGCAAAAAATATTTGCCAGTAGCTTCGGGTCAGGCCGCAGGCAATGGTAAGCAGCGACCAAAGAAAGATGCCAATCGCGATGATGTGTTTTCGGCTCTTCTTGTCTGCCATGGTAGCGATCGGGATCGCGGCAACGGCGTAAAATAAGGCGAATACGCCATAAAGCCAGCCGATTTCGGTATCACCGACCCCCAGGTCTTGCTTCATTGGTCCAACGACAATAGCCACTACCTGACGATCAATAAAGGCGATTAGGGAGGCAAGGATCAGTACAAAAACGATAAACCAGGCGTACTTACGGTCGGGGTATGGGATCTTTTGGCTGATACAGCACTACTTCTTTAAATTTAGAGGGAAGACTTTCTCAGTAAAACCATTCGAAGTGCAAGCCCTGATTCTGTTTTAATGGTCCCCTTATAGGCAGATAGTTTATTAATTTCACGTAGAGGGAAAAGCACATGGCTGGACGAATAGAGGGAAAAGTTGCTGCGATTACCGGGGCCGCAAGCGGGTTTGGTGCAGGCGCGACCAGGCGTTTCATAGAAGAAGGTGGCAAAGTTGTCATGGGTGATATCCAGGACGATGCGGGTCAGGCACTTGCGGATGAACTTGGTGATGCAGCCGTTTTTGTACATTGTGATGTGACCAAAGAGGACGAGGTCGCCAATATGGTCGATACTGCTGTATCTCGTTACGGCCAGCTGGACATCATGTACAACAACGCCGGTGTTGTTGGAGCAGTCGGTCCTATTGCGACGACACCTGCGGAGGAATGGCAGCGCACCATGGATATTCATGTGAACGGCTGCTTCTACGGTTGCAAACATGCTGCAAGGGTCATGATCCCCAGGGAAACCGGATCGATCGTCAGCATGTCAAGTACTGCGGGGATCATGGGTGGTCTTGGGCCACACGCTTATACCGCGGCCAAACATGCCATCATCGGAATCACTAAAAGCGTTGCGGCTGAGTTAGCGCGTTATGGCATCAGGGCAAATTGTATTTCACCAGCGGGTATGGCGACACCGATGGTCGCTGCGACCATGGGAGACCATACAGACCTTGAAACAACAAGAAAAAATCTTGCAGAGGTATCACCACTGAAAGGGCGTCCCGGATTGCCGGAAGATGTTGTTAATGCGGTACTCTTTCTCGCGAGTGATGAATCCGGCTATACCTCGGGGCTGACTTTGACTACAGACGCAGGTATTACGGTCGGTTCTAACAACTCGTCGCCGTTCGCTGAGTATGAGCCGTTTATGGCAGAGGCTGGAAAGCGGGGCATCTAAACCGCTTTTTTGTGCGTGAGTGGTGGTTGCCGAAGGTCACCAACACGCCACCAGGCGATTAGCATGAGTACAATCATTGCGCTTGCAGATATCCACCACAGACCGGAAGCGCCCGACAGATCGTACAACCATCCACCCGCCGACGCAGTCATAGCGGCCACTAACATTCCGATTGCGCCAAAAAGTCCCTGACCTGAGGCAATAGCGTCTTCTCCGCTGGCCCTGGCGACAGCTAATTGTGTCGCTGGCATGGTAAAGGCGTCCGCAATGGCATGGATGCAGAGCGGGATGCAAATCACCCAGATACTGTCGATAAAGCCATAGCTGAACATGCATACGATAGCGACCCCAATACTCAGGGTCGCGACCTTCAGTGGTCCACGACGCTGCGCAAGAGAACCCGCCCTGGGTGAAATGAATATCATTGGCAGCCCAAATAGGCTTATGCTGAGTCCGATGAATATCTGGGTTGCACCAAGATCAGAAAGGAAGATGGCCCAGATGACTTCAAACACACCGATCGTTATCCAGAACGCGGCGCCCATGGTGAGACACGATTGCATTGCCGGTGATTTAATTAGCTCAAGAACGATGGCTTTGCCGGGTGGGGTTTTCGCCGCAGGAACATTCACCCCTAGCACCACTGGAAACACGATAACAAGCAGGATAGTCAGCACAACGAAGGTTTCACTGAGCCCAAACCATGTGTTGATGAACGCTGCGATGGCAGGACCGATGAGAAACCCTGCAGTTTCATAGGCCGCAAGAACCCCAAGGGAATACCCGGCGCTCGCTGGGTCATCAACAAGCACGAGCCGCCTGATTGCCGGTCGCACTATCCCTGCGCCAAAACCGAGCGCAGCCCTTGAACCAATCCATTCTGGAAGACTATCGGCGAAAACCATCCATGCTGTAGCGACAATACAGAAGAGAAGTCCCGCTTTCATCATGAGGTTGCCATACCCCAGGTCGGCGTAGCGTGACACACCCAATTGGGCGATGAAGCCCGAGACAAATGCCGCAGCACCGATAAACCCAACACCAGTTGCGCTGAACCCGAAGGTATCCCGGATCTCGGCGAGTAGTGAAAAAATTGCGCCATAACCTACCATCAGGATAGCGGTAAGGACGTAGAGGCCTGTTAGCTGGTGTTTCGAGATGACAGTTGAGGTAGACATTTAGCGGGCAGGCTACACCAAAGGTTCATCTATGTGCAGAATTTTGACCTGAGAATCAATAATCTACGCCGTGAATGCCTGCCTCTGCTTGACTGTCCAGAGTGGGGGGCTTACGATTTTTATATCGATTACAACGTGGTGAATAACATGTCAGTCATGCAGATAGACACCTACCCTGAACAGGAAACGCGTGGGTCACGAGTGGAAGGGGCCCGATATACCTCCAAGGAGTTTGCACTCGCGGAATGGGAGGGGATGTGGACCAAAGTCTGGCTCCTGCTTGGCCGGGAGTCTGAGATGCCGAATCCTGGTGATTGGCAAATGGAAGAAGTTGGGCCGGAATCAATCCTGATGGTTCGACAAACCGACGGTTCTGTTAAGGCTTTCTATAACGTTTGCCAACACCGTGGTAATCCGCTCGTTGCCGAGGAGACAGGAAGCGTAAAAAGGTTCGTCTGTAAATATCATAGCTGGGCGTTCATGCCTGATGGCACGTTAAATTTTGCGCCTGACAAGGAGGATTTTCCGGAAGGTAACCCCTGCGGGAAGGTCCGATTAGCAGAGCTAGCTTGCGAGACCTTTGCAGGATTTGTCTGGATCAATATGGATTTGGGCTGTGTCAGTCTGAAAGAGTATCTGGGTCCTATATGGGAAGAGTGGCAAGCAAGAGATATTCAATCCTGGAAACGATACGCAGCGCCGACGGTAAATCTTCCGTGTAACTGGAAGGTGGTCCTTGATAATTTCAATGAGTCATACCACGTGCCAACCGTACACATGGCTGCAACGCCGGCTACCGACCGCAAGAAAATTCGTGGCGGTATCGATACCTATTTCAAGGAAACCCGTTTTGACCTGTCAGATGAAGGTCACAACCGGATGATCATGAAAGGGGGATTCGGTGTTGGTGCAACTGACGAAGAAGGCAATATCATGGAGCCGCTTGCGAGCGAGTTACGTCGATGGGAGCTGGATCCTGATGAATTTAAGGGCAAGCCCGAGGATACTCGAGAGGCTCTCCAGAAAGCGAAGCGAGAACTGGGTCCGGGACGTGGTTACGTGCATTACGAGAAAATACCAGATGAGCAGTTCACTGATGCATTTCATTACACGCTGTTTCCGAACTTCGCTGTTTCTATCTGGGCAGACGGTTTTCATTTCCTCAGGGCCAGGCCGCACCCGATAACTGGTGGTACGCTAGTGCACCTGAAGGAGAGACAACACCTGTTGCAACGATGCTTGGACCGGTGGCGCGGGATGCTGAGGTTCCTCATATCGTCTATGAGTTTGGTGAAGAAGTCATGGGAATGACAATCACTCAGGATATCGCTGTATTTATTCAACAGCAAAAAGGTTTTCGCTCACGTGGATTCAAAGGTGTTTATTTGTCAAAGCAGGAAACGAGAATTCGTCGATATCACGAACTGATAGACGACTATATTGAGGGTGAGCGGCCTTAATAGTATTGAGCCGGGGCTCCGATTGAACGCTGCGGTATTGGGGTTCCTCGGGCTCCTTTTTCTGTCTTTGTCCGCTGAGCATGCGCGCTCAGAGCCTCCCATTGAACTGGAACGGGTCGCAGGTCAGGATGACCAGTGGTGGTTACCTGAGTTTGTTAATGAGGCCTCTGGGATTGCTGTCATGACAGATCAGTCAATCCTGTTGCACGACGATGAATTTGCAGTGATCTATCACGTCTCTCTGGTTGATCATTCGATTGAGCCATTTGGATGGCTGGGGTCGCCGGAATTTGAACGGGATTTCGAAGGCATTGCGCTAAATGGTGAGACGCTTTATCTGGTTACCAGTGATGGCCTGATCTACCAGGCGTCTGTTGATCTGAAGGCACGGTCACAGACACTCGATTTTACTGTTTTTGACACAGGGCTCGAGTCTATCTGCGAACTCGAGGGGCTGCATTTTTTATCCGGAAAGCTCCTGCTTCCCTGTAAGGTGCCTATCGAAGAATCCTATAAGAACAAACTTGTTGTTTTTGAATTTGATGTCAAAACTCACGAGATTCGAGAGCATCTTGTGATCCCTGACGAGCGTTTTGGAACGCTGGAAGGCCCGCAGCCAACGGCGATCGAGGTTTCCAGTCATCACTATTACATCATTTCTACGAACCATCTTTTAAAGATCGATAGACAGATGTCTTCGATAGATATTTTTTCACTACCGAAATTTCGCCATTTCCAACCTGAAGGTATTGGCCTCCTGGACGATGGCTCAATTGTCATCGTCGATGACTTTAGGAAAGGTGTTTCCAGATTGACGCACTATCCGGGAATCGAGTTTCTCGAGAGTGTAAAATCTCACTGACTTCGGCAGTGGTGTCTATGCAGGTTTCTTTATTCTCACTTAAACAAAGCCTGTCATGCTTCCTGTGCTGAAGTGATTTCCTGCGCGATTATTTTGGTTATTACCTCAGGAATCTCCATAGGAAGAAAGTGTGTTTTGTCAGCGAAGTAAATTTCTCGGCCGTTACTGAATTCGGAGGCGAGCTTCGGCCAGGTCGGTGAAGAACTGAAATCCATGGCATTACGATCCTTTGCAGGTTCTTTCGCGCGAAGGATCAGTACTGGCAGAGACAGCGAACGCACTGCGTTGTAGATGTCATGGTTGGAACGGCTGGACATGTAGACGCTGGCTTCGATATGAGGGGGACAGGCAAGTACGTAGCCTTTGCCTTTCTCGTTCGGCAGTAAACCGTGCCGGCAGTAATCCATCAACATTTCCGGGTCAAATAAACCAAAAGATCCCTTGGGTTTGAGTCGTTCCGCCATTTCTTCTGCTGAGTCGAATTCGTTTCGTCTTTTTGCGGTTGGGTGTTCCTCTGCACTGTTGAACGGCGAAGGCGTATCGTCCATGAAGGCAGCTTCTTCCGGTATCACCGGATCTATGGCGATAATTTTCAAGAATCGGTGTTCAGCTTTCGGTGCAGCACCGATCAGGGCGTGGGCCCCCATACTGTGCCCGATCGCGATGATGTTGGTGAGATCCAGTTGTTCAATCATTTCACTGGTATCAGTGATCACTTCACTCCAGTGCTGCGTTTTCTTTTTCTCGCTGCGGCCATGCCCTCGCTGGTCGACACTGATGGAATGAAAGTCGCCTAATGCGTTGATGATCTTGTCCCAAACTCGTGCGTGAAAGCCGGTGGCATGCACGAAGAGTAGGGTGGGTTTAACACCTCGGAAGACCATACCTCTTTCGAAATACGTCAGCCGGATACCGTTAACGATTGCATTTTTTTCAATGCACTCGAGTTTGTCTGTTGTCTGCATATAAGTTACGGCTCGATTTTGCTAGCTGGCGTCCACGGGTATTTCATCAATGACCCGCTCCAGTGTTGTTAAGTGTTGTGGCACGGGGAGATGTCCCCCCAATGTTCGCAGGCAAAGGTGGGTAAGTCCCATGGAGTTCCAGTTGGACACCCGGCTTTTCCATTCGTGCTCGCGGGGGCCAACTACCGCAACGCCTGCCTCCTGGCCAAATTCGTCAGGCTGGCGTCCCATTTTTTCTGCTTCAGTAAATACTGCATCTCTCACCTGGCCAAGGTCTTCCGGGGAGCAGAGCACAAACCAGCCATCACTATGCCGGGCGATCCTTTTTACTACGGGCGTTGACGGGATTGAGCGAGCGCCAATCCACATCGGGATCGGCCGTTGTTTGGGTAGAGGGTTTAGGCTTGCACCTGAGATCGTGTGGAAAGCTCCCTGGAAATCGATGTCCTCTTCAGTCCAGAGTTTCTTTAAGAGAACCATTTGTTCATCGCACCGCTTACCACGATTGCTAAAGTCCATATTGAGATACTGGTATTCCTGTTCGCTTGCACCGACACCAATACCCAATCGAACCCGCCCGCCAGACAGGTCATCGAGTTCCGCTGCCTGTTTGGCGAAATGAACGGTTTGTCTTACCGGTAAAATGATGACTGAGGGAACCAGTTCGATGGTTGAAGTAATAGCAGCAAGGTAAGAGAGCAGCATCATCGGTTCGTGCAGGTATCCGGTTCCCGGTCTCATTATCTGGTCAGGTACCCGAAGGTGCGTCAGTCCAAGGCCTTCGGCGGCTTGCGCGAAGTCCCGGATAGCCGTCAGATCACCTTCCATTTCGCGTACCGGCAGGGAAACACCAATGTGCATTCTGGTCTCCAGAAGTTAAGCGTTATACGAGCCGCATACACACAGTGTTCATCACGCACGCGGAAAGTATCTATTTACAGGCGTAATGTGCGGCCATTTACATCAGGTGTTGTTAACTGACTGCGATGATATTGGGGCCACTGTTTCTAGGGGTTGAATCTTCACAGTTGCGAACAGTTTCGGCTATATGGTACATCGGATCCTTCAGCATCTGTTTCAACTCATCACTGGCACCGACCCTGTTGAGTGCTTCGTCCATGCAGGCGAGCCATTGGTCTCTTTCTTTTGGCCCGATGCGAAAGGGTTCATGGGGATCAGTCAGGCAAACCGTCCCCTTGATGGCCTGATATACCGGCGGCCCGCCCATCCATCCAGTCAGGTAGGCAGACATCATTCGTTTGATGTGATCCAGGTTTTCTGTGTGCATTGCCCGAATGTCCGCTGCTATCGGCAACTCGTCCATTGCATCAAAGAAGGCACTCGCCAGATCTTTAATACCCTGGTCGCCCAAAATTTCGTAGGGCGTCTGTGGTTCAGTCGTCTGTGGTTCAGTCATCTATTCTCCAGCCGCTCCTGTAAGGTTCGCGGCTTGTCGATCTATTCACTGAGCAGTTTATGAAAAAGTCTTGGCTTTGTCATTGTTATGTCAGTGGTCATATCAGCAGGCTTTATTGGCGCAAAATCAGATCCGCGTCAAAAAACGAGCAGAAGCGACTGTTTTTGATATTCTAGGGTAGGTATTTAATCAAAGGACGTAAATATGGGTGTCTCGATTGGGACGGGTGGGTTCTCTACCAGGGAAGAAGCTAAGTCCATCATAGAAAGCGAGGGTCTGTTCGCCCGGGATGGGGCAATGCAAAGCGGTGATCTGGAAGATGTGCACTGGCACAAGACCAGCCTCAAGATCTATGTGCTGACGGGTAAGTTCGAAACCCGGGATGTCCGGAGCAGGAGACCTCATCAGTATCCCGCGGCAAACATTGCATGCGGCTCGGTGTCCTGAGCCTGCGACTTATGTTGTTGGGTTCGAATCTGAAGATGCGGCGAAAAATTTCAAACCGGAATTGCTGGAGGAATTGCCAGAGTCTTAATGCCCGAGACAGCATTTGCCGCTTTGGCGATTAGCCGTGATAACCTGTTGTGCTATGCGGTCAATGGCGACTCAGCACATTACTGATACGTTAGGTGCACATCGTGTATTGCGCGGATCACAGGAGGAATGATGAAAGAAGAATCTATCTTTATTACAGGTGCTGGCAGCGGCATGGGCCAGATGGCGGCGCGATTGTTTGCGGCGCAGGGCTATCCTGTCGCGGCGCTGGATGTAAACGAAAAAGGGCTTCTGGAAACGGCAGAGAACCACCAGAGCATCCGTACTTTTAACACTGATGTCACTAACTATGATGCGGTGGCGGCGGTGGTGGACGAAACTGAAGCGAAACTGGGACCTATTAAGCGGGTTTACAACGCAGCTGCAATCATGCCTCTGGGTAAGGTGGTGGACCAGGATATTGAGATCTTCCACCGAGTGATGGATATCAACTACAACGGTGTGGTGAACGTGAGTAAGGCCGTGATGCCCAGGCTATTGGAACGAAACGAGGGGGAACTGGTTAACTTCGCATCGCTCGCCGGGTGGGTACCTATCTTGTACATGGCGGCTTACAACGCCAGTAAGTTTGCAGTTGTTGCGTTTACAGAAGTGCTGGCACACGAACACAAGGACAGTAACGTGAAGGTTTTGTGTGTTTGCCCACCACCGGTAAAAACCCCATTGCTGGACCAGGCGAGGGATACGGTCTGGCCGAAGGTGTTTGACCAGGGTGAGACTATCGAACCCCAGGACGTGTTGGCCGCAATAGACAAAGCAGTTGCGCAAGACGAGTTATTCGTATATCCCGGCAAACAAACCCGAATGGGCCAGCGCATGCGCCGTTGGTTCCCCAACCTTATCTGGAAAAATGTCCACCAAACCGAAGGTTTCTAAAGGGCACGGAGGGAATTAAATTCTAATTCCCTCCGTCCCCTTTATTGTTACTTTTGGTTTAAGCTTTTAGGGTTACCGGCAGGTCGGTGATGCCGTGAATGAAGCTGGATGTGAGGTACTTGGGTTCACCCGTCACTTCGATCTTTGAAAACCGCTTCATGATTTCTTCCCAGATCACACGTAGCTGCATCTCGGCCAGGCGATTACCTACACAGCGGTGCACACCGTACCCAAAGGCGGTGTGTTGCCTTGGATTCTCTCTGTCGATGATGAACTTATCGGCATTATCGATTGAGTCTTTGTCCCGATTTCCTGAGATGTACCACATACAGACCCGGTCACCTTGCTTTATTTTCTTGCCGCCGAGCTCCGTATCCTGCAGTGCGGTTCGCGCCATGTGTGCAACCGGCGATTGCCATCGAATCATTTCGGGGACCATTTTTGGGATCAGCCCTGGATTTTGAATTAGCTTTTCGTATTCCGCGGGATTCTGGTTTAACGCCAGCACACCACCGGAGATAGAGTTACGGGTTGTGTCGTTACCACCGACAATCAGTAGCAGTATATTACCCAGCAATTCCTGTGGGCTCATGTTGTTGGTCGATTCGTTATGAGCTAGCATCGAGATGAGATCAAACTTCTCGGGTTCGGTTTTTCTTTGATCGTAAAGCTGTTGAAAATAGCTGTGGCATTCAAGAAGGATTTGGAACCCCTCCTCCGGCGTTTCGAAATATTCCGGGTCACCGATGTTCTGGGAAGTATCTGACCACAGGATTAACTTCATCCTGTCTTCCTGTGGAATGTCGAAAAGTGTTGCCAGCATCTGGGCTGTCAGCTCAACGGATACAGAGCGCACCCAGTTGAATTCTTCGCCAATAGGCAAGCCGTCCAATATCTCGCCTGCACGTTCCCGGATCAGCGGCTCAAGACCGACCAGTTGTTTCGGCAGGAACATCGGCGTCACTACCATGCGTTGTGCATCGTGTTTGGGTGGGTCTTCCATGATGAACATGGGTATGGAGAACTCGTTATCCTGATCTGGAATACCGCCGAGGGAAATACCGCCTAGCGTTGCTTTCGAAGAGAAGAGTTCATGGTGTGTATCGACATACATGATGTCTTCGTACTTAGTGACGGACCAGTAAGGGCCCACCATGCTGTTCTCGGTGTAATGGACAGGGTCTTCTTTTCTTAATCGTTCGAAGTGCGGCCATAGAGTATCGTTGGCAAAGAGCGCAGGATGGACCGGGTCCATCTTGTCCAGTGGTATGCCGTATGCGTCGTAA